>ERZ773004.1397-NODE-1397-length-11978-cov-3.370041_pt1 | contig 11978 bp, 3 predicted proteins | sample MGYA00580667_ERZ773004 | MGnify/ENA primary metagenome ERZ773004 (study PRJEB29015, sample SAMEA2737963) | human oral metagenome | biome: human oral; feature: human-associated habitat; material: dental | place: China | collected 2123 ... | reverse complement strand
GCCTCGAGGAGGGGCTGCTCTGGTGGAGCCGCCGGCTCGACTCCCTGCCCGCCGAGGTCACCTTCCCGCTCGACCGGAGCCGCGGCGCCGTCACGGGGCGCGGCGGCGGTCAGACGCGTGCGAGGATCGATGCGCAGACCCACCGCCTCATCAAGAGGCTCTCCGCCCGGGCCGGGGTGAGCTCCTTCATCGCACTGCACGGCGTCTTCTCGCTCCTCATGCAGCTCTACGGGGCCGGGGATGACATCGTGATCGGTACCGTGACCGCCGGGCGCGAGGATGAGGGCGTCCGGGACATGGTGGGACTGTTCGTCAACACGCTCGTCCTGCGCGCCGACCTCTCGGGGGATCCCACCTTCCTCGAGCTGCTCGATCAGCTGCGCAGGACGGACCTGGAGGCCCTCGGGCGGGGCGACACGCCGTTCGACAGCATCGTGGAACGTCTCAACCCCGATCGGTCACAAGGACGGCACCCGCTCTTCCAGGTGATGTTCACTCTGCAGGACCATCGGCGCGCCGCGGCCCCGGGCGCTCTCTTCGACGTGGCTCGATCCCGTAGCCTGGTCATCGGGACGAAATTCGACTTGACCGTGACTCTCGAGGAGAGGCCCGACGGGATCGTCGTCCTCGCCGACTACTCGCGGGACCTTTTCGACGACCGGACTATCATGAGGATCCTGGACGACTTCGTGGCGCTGGCTCGCGCCGCCGCGTCCCGGCCCGCAGCCCATGTGCACGAGTTCGGCCCCCTGGATGCCGCGGATGCGATGTCCGTCCGGACCTGGGGTGAGCCGCGGGGCGTCGACGCGGACCCGGCCGGTCTGGAGACTCTTTTCGCCCGGGCGATGGAGGCCGCGGGCGCGGAGGCGGTGGCCGTGGAGGCCCATGACGGCGCACTGACCTACGGCGAACTGGATCGCCGCAGCCGCGTCGTTGCGAGTTGGCTGCAGGGCCGGGGCGTCTGCCGCGGTGATCGTGTCGGCGTCTGCGTCCCGCGATCGGTGAGCACCATTGTCGCCATTCTCGCCGTCGCGCGTGCCGGCGCAGTGCTCGTCCCGCTGGACTCGGCCTATCCCGGTGCCCGGCTCCGCCATATCCTCATCGACTCCATGACCCGCACCGTCGTCGCCTCCGGTGACGGGGTGACGGCCGTCTCCTCGTGCGGGGCGCCGGTGACGGTCCTCGACATGGCGGCGCCGGACGTTGCTCCGTCAACGGACATCGGCAGGCGGGTCCCTCTCGAAGCGGACGACATCGCCTACGTCATCTACACTTCGGGGTCCACGGGCGCCCCCAAGGGCGTGGAGGTCCCCAAGCGGGGACTGGGCGCCCTCGCCCGCGCCCAGCAGCAGAGGTACGACCTGCGGCCGGGACAGCGCGTGCTCCAGCTCGCCTCCCTCTCCTTCGACGCGTCCATCCTGGAGTTGTGCCTGGCATGGCCCTGCGGCGGTGTGCTCGTCCTGCCTCCCCCGGGCGTGCTGGCCGGCTCCCAGCTCGCCGACTGGTTGAACCGTTGCGACATCGCCCTGGTGACACCCGGTGTGCTGGCCACCGTCGACGCCGCCGAGGTCACAGGTCTGGGAACCCTTCTGGTCGGTGCCGAGGCGTGCGGCGCGGAACTCGTCTTCCGCTTCGCCCCGGGACGGGCGATGTTCAACGCCTACGGGCCGACGGAGACGACGGTCGTTGCCGCCGTGTCGGGCCCACTCAGCGCCGATGGGGCGCCACCTCCGATCGGCAGGCCCTTCAGCGCTTCCCGCCTTCGTGTCCTTGACCGACTCCTGAGGCCGGTGCCGCCGGGCGTCCCCGGTGAGCTGTACATCGGCGGCCCGGGTCTGGCTCGTGGCTACCTCGGGCGTCCGGGCCTCACCTCGAGCCGTTTCGTCGCCGACCCGGAGGGCGGGGGCGAGCGCCTCTACCGAACCGGCGACGTCGTCCGATGGGCTCATGACGGTGAGCTCCTCTACCTCGGGCGGAACGACAGGCAGATCAAGCTGCGCGGGAACCGCATTGAGCTCGACGAGGTCGCCGCGGTTCTCGGCCGCGTCGCGGGGGTTCGCGCCGTGCACGTCATGGTTCGCGGGGAAAGCCCCGAGCGACAGGTGCTGGTCGCCTACGTCGTCGCCTCGGCGGACGCGGCTCTGCTGCTGCGCGAGGCGCGTGAGCACCTCCCGGCCGCCGCGGTACCCTCCCGCATCGTCCTCCTCGACGCCTTCCCCCTCACCCCCAACGGGAAGCTCGACACCCGTGCGCTGCCTGAGCCGGACCTGGAGGAGACGCCGGAGGAAGCCGCACCGATCGGCGACCTCGAAGCGCTCGTGTGCGGGGCCTTCGCCGCCGCCCTGGGCAGGGACCGCGTCGGACGGACGACGGACTTCTTCGCCTGCGGAGGTCACTCCCTGATCGCGGCCCGAGTCGTCTCCCTGCTCGCCGAATCCGGGTGGTCGATCACGATCCGCGATCTCTTCGAGGCCCCCACCCCGGCCCTGTTGGCATCTCGGGCCCTGCGCTCGACCAGGCGACCTCCCCGGCCTCGGCTCATCCCCCTCACCCCGACAGATCACTGAAGGATAACGAGTCATGCGCGAGCAACTCTCTTTCGGACAGCGCCGCCTATGGTTCTTGGGGCAGACGGAACCCGACTCCCCCGCGTACAACATCCCCCTCGCGGTCCGTCTCGGAGCGGGTCTGGATGTCGGGGCGCTGTCCAGTGCGCTCCTCGACGTCGTCAGGCGTCACGAGGTCCTTCGCACGCGACTGCGCGCCGTCGACGGCGAGCCGGTGGCGGATGTCGTCCCCGCCGAAGAGGTCACCTCCATCCTCGACGTGATCGAGGCGGCGGAGGACGCCGACTCGCTCGTGCGCCGCCTCGCAACAGTCCCATTCGACCTTGCGCACGAGCTGCCGCTGCACGCCCACCTCGTCGCCGAGGGAGAGGGGTGGATCCTCCTTCTCGTCCTGCACCACATCGCAGCGGACGGCGCGTCCATGGCCCCCCTCGCCCGGGACCTGTCCCTGTTCTATCGCGAGCATCGTGACGGAACGTGCGAGAGCCTCCCGGCCCTGCCCGTCCAGTACCGCGATTTCGCCGCCTGGCAGCGCGAGCTCCTGGGCGACGTCGACGACCCGAGATCCCTTGCTGCGGAGCAGCTCGCGTTCTGGCGCAAGCGCCTGGAGGGGATCCCGGAGGACACCGAGCTCTCTCTGGCCTCGCCCCGCCCGCCGGTGTCCACGGGCAGGGGATCGCGTGTCCTCGTACCGGTTCCAGCGGACCTGCGCGAGCGTCTCCGCGGTCTTGAGCGACGCCTGGGCTGCACGTCCCAGATGCTCAACCAGGCGCTCGTCGCCGCCCTCGTCAGCCACTTCGGCGTTGAAGACGCGGTCCTGGGCTCCCAGGTCAGCGGCAGAGACGAGGAGGCGCTCCAGGACCTTGTCGGACTCTTCGTCAATACGGTGGTCATGCGCTGCCAGGTGGGGCCCGCGACGACCTTCGCCCAGCTCTGCGCCGCCGCTCGCGAGTCGACGCTGGACGCGATCGAGCACGCGGACCTGCCCTTCGACGTGCTCGTCAACGAGCTCAGGCCGACGCGGTCCCTGAACCGCCATCCGCTGTTCCAGATCGGTGTCGCGGTCCAGCGGGGGGCGGACATCGAGCTGGACCTGGGGGTTGCCGCGAGTCCCATCACGGATCTGGACCCGGGCACCGCGCAGTTCGACCTCAACTTCTGTCTGTTTGACCGCGATGACGGCAGCAGCGAGATCGAGGTCGAGTTCTCGACCGACGTCTACGACGAGAGCCGGGCCCGCTACCTGGGACGCGCCTGGTGCGAACTGGCGGCCGGAGCCTGGGCCGCCCCTCATACACCGGTGCGCGAGCTCGGTGTGGTCCCGGAGGATGTCGCATCCGCCGTCGCGGCATGGGGCGTCGGCGGTGACGCGCCCGCGCCGCGGCGGTACATGGACTTCTTCGACGAGGCGGTGGCCTCGCGTCCGGACGGTGTCGCTCTCGAGGAGGGCGCGCTCCGCCTCACATACGCGGAGCTCGATGCGAGAGTCGAGGCTCTCGCGCGGAGGCTCCGCGCCGAGGGGGCGCGCCCCGGGACCGTTGTCGGGATCCTCATGCCCAAGTGTGTGGACGCCGTCGTGGCGATTCTCGCGGTGGGCCGTACGGGCGCGGCCCACCTCGCCATCGACCCGGCCCATCCCGTCGAGCGCATCTCCTACATCCTCGAGGACTGCGCCCCACTGGCCGTCATCACCTCCCCGGATGGTCCCGGTCTTCCAGTCGAATGGCCGGTCCTGGACGTCCGCGGCGCCGACGGGCCGGGGGGCCCAGTCGTCTGGCCGCGGCCTCCGATGAACGAGATCGCCTACGTCATCTACACGTCCGGATCGACGGGTCGTCCCAAGGGCGTGGAGGTGAGTCATACGGGTCTCGCCGGCGCCGTCGCCTCACAGGTCCGCGGATTCGCTCTGGATGGTGACCTCCGCCTGCTTCAACTCGCCTCCTTCAGCTTCGATGTCTCAGTGATCGACATGCTCACGGCCTTCGCGGTCGCCGGCACTCTCGTCCTCCCCGGGCCGGACATCGTTGCCGGCGAAGAGCTCGCCGAGCTCCTGCGCGGACAGCGCATCACGTACTGCGAACTGACTCCCTCCCGCTTGCAGAGCCTTGAACCCGGGGCCTTCAGCACTCTGCGCGGCATCAACCTGGGTGGAGAGGCGTGCCCCGCTTCCCTCGTGCGCAGCTGGCTGGCGACCGGGCGGACCATTCTCAACACCTACGGTCCCACGGAGGTGACGATCACGAGCCTCATGTCCCGGCCGCTCGACGGCGCTCGCGAGCCGGAGATCGGTCGTCCGACCGACGGTCTCGTCGCCAGGGTGCTCGACGACCGCCTGCGACCCGTGGCACCGGGTGTGCCCGGTGAGCTATACCTCTCCGGCCCGGGGCTCGCCCGCGGCTACCGCCGTCGTCCGGCCCTGACGGCCGCGCGCTTCGTGGCCGACCTCGATGCTCCCGGGGAGCGGATGTACCGCACCGGCGACGTCGTTCGATGGAGGGAGGACGGCGGGCTCGAATTCCTCGGTCGGAGCGACGACCAGGTGAAAGTCCGTGGACTGCGCATCGAGCTCGGCGAGATCGAGTCGGCGATCGCCGCGCTCGACGGCGTCAGGTCCTGCGCGGTCCTCGTACGCGAAGACGTCCCCGGCGACCAGCGGATCGTCGCCTACGTCGTCGGCGAATTGGACGGCGCGCAGATCCGTCGGGCCCTCGCCCGGAGCCTTCCCAGGTACATGGTTCCGTCGGGAGTCGTGCTCTTGGAGGAGTTGCCGCTCAACGTCAGCGGCAAACTCGACGTCAGCGCCCTTCCCGCTCCCGGTTCCGCGCCCCCTCGTCAGGGGCGCGCGCCGGCCACGTCGGCGGAACGGGCAGCGTGCCGCTGTTTCGGGGAGGTTCTCGGCCTTGAGGAGGTTCTCGTCGACGACGACTTCTTCGACCTGGGCGGGCACTCCCTTCTCGCCACACGGCTGGTCAGCCGCTGGCCGGAGGCCGTCGGAGGAAGGATTTCGCTACGAGACGTCTTCGAGGCGCCGAGCCCCGCCGGACTGATTGACCGGACCGTCGCCTCCCCCGATGAGCACCCCATGCTGTCGCCCGTTGCCGGGCGAGGGGAGGTTCCGGCCTCCCCAGCGCAGCGGCGTCTGTGGCTGTTGGGCAGGATCGGTGACAGCGCCGCCTACAACGTCCCACTCGTCCTGCGGGCGTCGAGCCGGGTGGATGAGGTCGTCCTCCGCCAGGCGATCGGGGATCTCATGACGCGGCATGAGGCTCTGCGGACGGTGTTCCCGGACGTGGACGGCGCGCCTCTTCAACGAGTTCTCCCCCCTGGGACCCTCGCTCCCGTGGACGTCCGGGGGTGCTCCGCCGCGGCCGGCTCCGATGAGGCCGCGGCCGTCGTGGACGAGGTCGCGCGCACCGGATTCGACCTGTCCGAGCAGGTGCCCCTGCGCGTGGTCCTCGTCCGCTGCGCGGACCATGATCTCATCGTGATCGTCCTGCACCACATCGCGTCCGACGGCTGGTCCCTCGAACTGCTGGCGCGGGACCTCGACCGCGCTGCCACTGCGCGCGAGGAGGGCCGTGCTCCCGACTGGGCGCCACTCCCCATCCAGTACGCCGACTACACGGAATGGCTGCGGAGGAGGGAGGAACCCGGTGGCCCCGCCGAGGGAACCGGTTACTGGCGTCGGGTTCTCGCGAATCTGCCCACCTCCGTCCCACTGCCCCGGGCGGGCGCCCGTCCGACCCGGCCCACGGGCGCCGGCGCATGGCTGCCGCTCACCATCGAGGCCGGACTTCACCGTCGTCTCGACAGACTCGGGCGGGAGCACGGCGCGACCACCTTCATGGTGATCCAGGCCGCTCTTGCTCTCTTGCTGCGCCGCCTGGGCTCCGGGACCGACATCCCCCTCGGCACGATCGTGTCCGGGCGGGAGGAGGCGGCGCTGGCGGACCTCATCGGCCTCTTCGCCAATACCCTCGTCCTGCGGACGGACGTCTCCGGCGACCCGACTTTCGTCGAACTCCTCGAGCGAGTGCGCGAGACCGATCTGGGGGCCTTCGACCACCAGGATGTGCCTTTCGACGCGGTCGTCGAAGAGCTCCAGCCGCAACGGGAACCAGGACTGCACCCGTTGTTCCAGGTGGCGCTCACCGTCATGGCCGAGGAACAGGAGATCAGCTGGGACCTCGGTTCGTGGGGGACCAGGGTCGTGGACCGCGATACGCGCTTCGCCCGTTTCGACCTCGCCGTCGCGCTGAACGAGCGTCGGCGGGATGGGCGCCCGATGGGACTGACGGGCGTCATCGAGTACTCCACCGAGTTGTTCGCCGCCGCCGACGTTGCCGTGCTCGGCGAGCGGCTCAAGGCGGTGCTCGTGCAGGTGGCGAAGGCCCCGGACGACAGGCTCTCCGACATCGAGGTCACCTTGCCCGATGAGGAGCGCTGGCTGAGGGACAGCGGTGCGGCCGTGACCGCGCCGATGACCCTCCCGGAGGTGTTCGCCCGGCAGGTGCGGGCGGCCGACCCCGAGCGTCCCGCCGTCGTGTGCGCCGGCAGGAGTCTCAGCTTCGCCGAGCTCGACACGAGAAGCGCCCAGTGGGCCCGGCTTCTCACTGAGCGCGGCGTCGGTCGGGAGACCGTCGTGGCCAGCTGCGTACCCCGCTCCGTCGACAGCGTCGTGCTCCTTCTGGCGATCATGCGGGCCGGCGGGATCTGGCAACCGCTCGACCCCGCCTACCCCGACGAGCGGATCGGCCGCCTTCTTCGGGACTCGGGCGCCTCCCTGGTTCTCTGCCCGGGCAAGGAGGGGGGCCGCTTCGACATTCCCGTGCTCGCGGTCGACGCCCCGGACACCGCCTCGCTGCTCGCGAGGGCCGCTGCCGAGCCCGCCGGCCCGTGCGGTGCCGACGCGGGCGCCTACATCATCCACACCTCGGGCTCGACGGGTCGGCCGAAGGGAGTCCTCGTCAGTCACGCCGGCATCGCCGGCCTCGCCCAGGAGTACGCGGTCTATGGCATCGCTCCGGGGAGCATCGTGATGCAGTTCGCCTCCCACAGCTTCGACGGCGCCCTGTGGGAGATGGGGGCCTGCCTCCTGGCCGGGGCGACCATGCTCATGGCCGATGACGGGGAGCGCCTGCTCGGGGCGGACTTCCGTGCACTCCTGTCCCGCTGCACGCACGCGGCGCTCACGCCGGCCACCGTCCTCGCGCTCGGCGCTGATGCCATCCCCGACGGGATCGCACTGATCCTCGCGGGAGAGGCTTTTCCGACACGGCTCATTGACGAACTCGCCGGACGAGTGCGCCTGTTCAACGTCTACGGACCCACGGAGACGACGACGGACGTCACCCACCACCAGGTCCGCCCCGACGACACCGAGCCGGTGCCGATCGGTCGTCCCTCCCCGGGCAAGGAGGTCCTCGTACTCGACGAGTTCCTCTCGCCCGTGCCCGTGGGCGTCGTCGGCGAGCTTTACGTGGGAGGACGCTCGCTCGCCCGGGGCTACCTCCGTCGTGCGGGCCTGACCTCATCTCGCTTCGTGGCCGATCCGGCAGGGGGAGGCGGGCGCCTCTACCGCACCGGAGACCTCGTCATGCGCGGGCCCGACGGCGCGCTGCGCTTCATGGGACGCAGCGATGACCAGGTCAAAATCCGCGGTTTCCGGATCGAGCTCGGCGAGGTCGAAGCCGCGCTGCGGGACGTCCACGGGGTCGTGGCGGCGGCGGCGAGCGTGCGTACGGACCTGGGTCCCGATGCCGTTCTCGTCGGCTACGTCGTCGGTGATGTCGATGCCCGGGCCGTCCGCTCCGCCCTGGCCCGGAGGCTCCCGCGTCAGGCCGTCCCGAGCTCCGTCGTGGTGGTGGAGGACATGCCGCTGACGGCCAACGGCAAGATCGATCGGCGGAGGCTGCCCGCACCGGTCCTCACCGGGCACGGGGGCTCCACCCCCACGACCCCGGAGGAGGCCGTGGTCTGCGACACCGTGGCCGAGGTCGTCGGGGTGCCGGTGGTCCACACCGACGACAACTTCTTCGACCTGGGAGGGCACTCCCTGCTCGCGGCGCGACTGGTCAGCCGGCTGCGCGAGAAGGGCTTGGGCCTCACCGTCGCCGACGTCTTCGCGAATCCTGTCATCGGGTCGTGGGCTGTTCGCATGGAACCGGCGGAGCCCGCCGGAGCCGTACCCGTTCTTCCCCGGCCCGCGGACGGGATGCTGCCGGCGTCCGCCGCGCAACGGCGCCTCTGGCTCGAGCAGGACCTCGTCGCCGACGCCTCGGCGTACAACTTCCCGGTCCTGCTCGATGTCGACGCGCTCGACGAACGGGTTCTCGCCGCTGCCGTCGGCGACGTGGTTTCGCGCCACGAGGCTCTCCGGACGACCATTGTGGAGCGCGACGGCTCGCCCTGGCAGCGGATCCTCGCGCCGGAGCGCGCGAGGAGCCTCGTGCCGACCACGATCACCGTGGCGACTGAAGACGAGGAGCTGCATGCGCTCCTCGCCGCACCGCTGGCCATTGACGAGGGGCTGCCCCTGCGCGTGGTTGTCCTGCCACGGGCCCGGGGCGCTGCGAGGCTCGCGCTCGTCCTCCATCATGTGGCGGTCGACGGACTGTCCATGGGGCCGCTCCTGAGGGACCTGTCCGACGCGTACGGAGCCCGACTGCGCGGGAAGGCCCCCTCGTGGGAGGCCGTCCTCCAGCCGGCGGACTGGGCCGCAGCCCAGGAGGAGCGCCTCGGAGACGTGAACGATGCGGCCTCTCTCGCCGCGCACGAGTCGGTGTGGTGGAGCCGGCGGCTGGCCGATGCCCCGCCTGCGTCAGGCCTGCCTCCGCGCCGCGCGAGCGGGCCCGTGCGGCAAGGGGCCGAGCTCGTGCGCAGGGTGCTGCCCGACGAGGTCCTAAGAGGCCTTCAGCGCCTGGCCCGTTCCGGGGGGACCACCCTGTTCATGGTGGTGCACGCTGCAGTCGCGGCTCTGCTCGCGCGCCTCGGCGCAGGATCGGACCTCGTGCTCGGCACCGTCAGCGGGGGGCGGGACCACCCGGCCCTCGACGAGAGCGTCGGCTTCTTCGTCAATCCGGTCCCCCTGCGAACCGAGCTGAAGGGGAACCCCGCCTTCGCCGACTGGTTGGAGGCGGTGAGCCGCGAGGACTCCGAGGCCCTGGGACACGCCTCCCTCCCCTTCGACGACGTCGTTGCGGCGCTCCGTTGCGAGCGCGTCCCGGGCTCCCACCCGGTCTTCCAGACGATGCTCACCACCCTCGCCGAACAGGGGCCCCGAAGCACTCGCATCCCCTTCGGGGACGGCTTCGCCCACCTGGTCGACGAGGGGACGGCCAGCATGAAGTACGACATGGCCATGGCCTTCGGCCCGGTGCCCGACGGTCTGGCGATCGAGGTGGAGTTCATCACCCCCTTGTACGACGCCGAGCTCGTCGGATCCTTCGTCGAGCGACTGCTCTCCGTCCTGAGCCAGGTGGCCGTCTCCCCCGATACGCGTGTAGGCGATCTCGACGTCCTGCTGCCGGGCGAAGAAGAGCGCGTGCGCGGGTTCGGCGCGGGCGCACCGTCAGGGGAGTCGACGCCGCCGATGCCGATGGGCCTGGACGACATCTTCGCGGCGGCCCGTGAGCGGGCGGGCGACCGCGCCGAGGCGGTGCGCGCGGATCGGAACCTGACTTACGGCGAACTCGACCTGGAGAGCCGCGCCTGGGCGCACCGCCTGGTCTCCGCCGGCGTCCGCCCCGGTGACGTCGTCGGCGTGTGCGTGCCTCGGAGCGCGGACATGGTGGTGGCCGTCCTCGCCGTGGCCCGGGCGGGCGCCGTGATGCTGCCACTGGACGCCGCGTACCCCGCGGAGCGCCTCCGGTACATCACCTCCGACGCGTCTCCGCGGCTCGTCCTCGCCCGGGGCCAGGGCGTGTCCGCGATGACGGCATGCGCGGCGCCCGTCCTTGCGATGGAATCTCACGACCCCGGCTGCTGCGAGGTTCCCGCCCCTGCGCGCGCCGCGGAGGACGCCGCCTATCTGATCTACACCTCCGGCTCGACGGGAGCGCCCAAGGGCGTGCGGGTGACGAGAAGGGGCTTGGGCGCCTTCGCGCGGGCCCTCACCGAGGCCGGCGTCCCCACGGAGGCGCTCCTGCTTCCCGGGACGTGCCACGGGGTCCTCGGCCTGGACGGGCCCGCCGTCGCCGAGCGCGCGAGAGAATTCGTTCTGAGCCGACTCGCATCCTCAACGACAGGGGAGATGTCCCATGAGTGACCCGATCGAGGCGCTCCGCGGCGGGCTGGTCGTCTCCTGCCAGGCGTATCCCGGTTAGCCGATGCTCCGCCCGGAGACCATGGTCCAGGTAGCCCAGTCGGTGGTCGGCGGCGGCGCCGCGGGAGTCCGGCTGAAGGGCCTGGAGGACCTGCGCCTGGCCCGGCCGCTGCTGGACGTGCCGATCATCGGCCTGGTGAAAACCGGTCACGAGGACGTCTACATCACGCCCATGCTGAAGGACGCGCTGGCCGTGGCCGGGACCGGGTGCGACATCGTGGCCGTCGACGGCACGCGCCGTCCCCGCCCCGACGGGCGCACCCTGACCGAGACCCTCGCCGAGCTGAAGCGCCAGTTCCCGAGGGTCACCGTCATGGCGGACTGCGGATCGCTGGAGGACGGTCTGGCCGCCCTGGACGCCGGCGCCGACGTGATCGGCACGACCCTGGCCGGCTACACCGGTGAACGGCCGGCCACGGACGGCCCGGACCTGGACCTTATCGAGGAGCTGGCCGGACGCGCCGAGGCTCCCATCGTGGCGGAGGGCCGTATCCACGACGCCGCCGCGGCCGCCGCCGCCTTCCAGCGCGGCGCGACGGCGGTGACGGTGGGCACGGCCATCACGCACCCGGCATCGATCACCCGCTGGTTCCGCAAGGGGATCGCGCAGGAGCTGAAGCGCTGACGGGCGAGGAGGCACCGCCGGGGGAACGGAGGCCCGCTCATCGCGGCGAGGCCCTCACGGGTGATTCCAACGAGGCGCGACCCGGCTCACGCCTCCCCCTCGCCGAGATCGGTAGAAACCCGCGTCGCCCCCGCGCCCTCGTCCCCCGCCAGTGGGCTGGGGAGGAGGGCGCGAGGCCTCTGCAGGCGTCGGGGCCCGCGCGCAGAGGGTGGAAGGGCGACGGGAGCACCGCAGCCGGCGGCAGCCGCCGGGCCCATGACCTCTCCGAGACCGCCGTCGGGCGGGGAGAGGTCCCCTCAGGACCCGTCACTCGTAGACGGCCTTCTGAATGTTCTCGTCCTTCATGTTGGTCGTGTCGTACCAGTAGTAGCCGGAGTCGATGAACGTCTCGACGGTCTCGCCCTTGATGACCTTGTCGGCCGCGACGACGGCCTGGTAGCCCATCTCGTAGGGATTCTGAGTG
>ERZ773004.1396-NODE-1396-length-11981-cov-18.568841_pt1 | contig 11981 bp, 9 predicted proteins | sample MGYA00580667_ERZ773004 | MGnify/ENA primary metagenome ERZ773004 (study PRJEB29015, sample SAMEA2737963) | human oral metagenome | biome: human oral; feature: human-associated habitat; material: dental | place: China | collected 2123 ... | reverse complement strand
TCCCCCGCCTCGCGCCGCGCCGCCGACCGGGCACAGGAGGACGTCCCGCCGGTCGCGCCCGGAGCGCGAGCCGTGCTGCCGCTTCCCACCGCCGCCAGCACGTCGCCCAGGGCGCGTACGCCCGAGGACGTCGACAGGCGGGCGGAGCAGACGGAGCCGGGTGAGCCGTGATGGGGCTGGGACGCGACGGGATCGCCCGAGGAGCGCGACGCACGACCGGCGGCACCGGCGGAGTGCCACGACGCGCCGTGCTCGCGGCACTGACGGCGGGAGGGGGGACGGCCGCACTCGCCGCCTGCGCCGACTTGCCGACCACCGGTCGGGTCACATCCTCCGACGCGGTCTCGGCCCGCAGCGGGCAGCTCGTGCAGACGGCCGCTCGTCCGCGTGACGGCGCCGGACCGGAGGAAATCGTCTCCGGGTTCCTGCGGGCCTGCATCGCCGGGTTCTCCGACGACTTCGCCACCGCCCGCGTCTTCCTGCACAGGGTCGCCTCCGAGGCCTGGGACCCCGCCGCGGTCGTCCGCGCCTACACGGGGGCCACGGCGCCCGTGGTCGAGCGCGACGAGTCGGGAGCCGTGCGGGTGGTGGTGGAGCTCGTCGGCTCGATCGACACGGCGGGGGTGCTGACCTCCGGCGCGTCCGCCGAGGCGGACGGCGCGAGCCGCTACACGGCGTCGTACTCCCTGGCCACTGACGGCCTGGGCCAGTGGCGGATCGTCGACCTCCCCTCCGGGGTGCTGCTGCCGGCGGGGAGTCTGTCGACCAACTTCGTGGCCACGAGCCTGTACTTCCTGGCCCCGGATCTGAGGCGTTTCGTGCCTGATCTGCGGTGGCTGCCGCGGCGGAACCTGGTTTCCTCCGCGGCGGCGGCACTGCTGGACGGACCGACGGATTGGCTCGCCGCGGGAGCGCTGTCGGCGCTGCCCGACGGCACCGGGCTGGCGGCCGACGGCGTCACGCTGGAGGGCGAGACCGCGACCGTGACCCTCGACGCCGCGGCGGCTGATCTCGGCGAGCAGGCCCGTTCCCTGGCGGTGGCGCAGCTGACCGCGACGCTGAGTCGGATCGAGGGCGTCGCCTCGGTCGTCGTCATGGCCGGGGACGAGTCGCTGGGCGAGCCGGCTCCGCTCCGGGAGCCGGACGCCGAGGCCGGCGCGGTCATCGGCCTGGCCGGCGGCGCCGTCGTCCAGGGCACCAGCTCGACCCGCAAGACCCTCGCCACGGCTCAGGCTCTGGGCACCACCCAGGCCCGCCACCCGGCGCTCGGCCCGGATGGTGCCGTCTACGCCCTCAACGCCTCGAGTCTGCTGCGGCTGAGAGCGGGGGAGGGAGCCGCCAGCGTCATCGCCTCGGTCGGGGCGGCCGACGCGGGCGAGGGCGGCCTGCTGCCACCGGTGGTGGACCGCTACGGATGGGTGTGGACCGTTGCCGACGGCGCCCTGACCTCCGTGGGGAGCATGGGGCAGCGCGCGGAGCTGAGCGCGCACTGGCTGGAGGGACGCGAGGTGACGGCGATGGATCTGTCGGCCGAGTCCGCGAGGCTCGTGCTGCGCCACCGGAGCGGGGACGGCGGGGGAGACGAGCGCGTGAGCGCGGCGGTCGTCCTGCGCGCCGAGGACGGGACTCCCCGCGGGCTCGGCGAGCCGCTGCCGCTGCCGCTGGCGGCGGGGTCGGGAGTCACGGGGCTGGCGTGGTGCGATCTGGTGAACGTGGTCGTGCTGGCACCCGGTGAGGTCGGGCAGGGGGCGCTCGATGTCCGCTACGTGCAGGTCGGCGGAACGATGACGGGCGTCGCCGGCACTCAGGGGGTGAGAGCGCTCGTCGCCGATCGCGTCAGCGGCGCGGTGCTGCTGGTGGACGACCGCGGGCAGGTCTGGCAGCGCAAGGGCGCTACCTGGCGGGTCCTGACCGTGGAGGTCTCCGACCTGTCCTACCCCCTGCCCTGATCGCCCGCCGTCGGGGCCGGTGGCGAGGGCCGCGGCCGGCGCGGCGGGGAGTGGGAACCGGTCGGGGCGGGGTCGACTCGCGCGCGAGCCGGCCCCGCCCCGACCGCGCCGTTACAGGACCTGGGCGTCCAGGCGGATGACTCCGTAGGTCCAACCGTGGCGGTGGTAGACCGCGCAGGGCTGCTTGGACGACTTCTCGATGAAGAGGTAGAAGGGGTGGCCGACGAGCTCCATCTGGTAGAGCGCCTCGTCGACCGTCATGGGCACGGCCTGATGCAGCTTCTGGCGGACGACGACGGGAGAGTCTCCCAGCTGCGACTCGACGGCGACGCCCGGTTCGGTCGGGGCCGCGGGCGAGTCCTCGATCGGCGCGTCCCCGGTGTCGGGGACGACGACGGCCTCCTCGACACCGGGCGCCTCCCACTCCTCCTTGGCGATCTCGACCGTGTAGCGGCGGTGGTTCTTCTTGCGGTCGCGTGCGCGGCGCAGGCGCTCGGTCAACTTGCCCATGGCGATGTCGAAGGCCGCGAAGCGGTCGGAGGAACTGGCCTCGGCCCGGATGATCGGGCCCTTCGAGATCACGGTGATCTCGGCGCGCTCGGCGGTATCGGCCTGGCGCGGGTTGCGCTCGTGGGTGACCTCGACCTCGACGCGCTGGACGCGCGGGTCGAGCTGCTCGACCTTGGCGGCCTTCTCCTCGACGTAGTCCCGCAAACGCGAACTGATCTCAGCGTTGCGGCCGACGACGGTGATGTCCATGGTGAACCTTTCTGGGTCCTGATGATCCTGCAGGGGGATCGGGAGTGGGAGAGCACCCGTCGCACCGTGCGGCGGGCTCTGGACGGTCGCTCACCACCTCCTGAGTGCCAACCCGCCGGCCGGGCGGGACGCCGTGCAGTCGCCTGCGTTGCGGCTCGTGCTTCTGTGCACGATGATACATAAATTACACCATACCTACGTCGTTCGGCGCGGGACGGATACCGCCGATCCGCGCTGATCGCCCGACGCTGAAACCGGGCCGCCCGGTACGACCGGATGCTGCTTGCGGGCGGGTGATGGCGCAGCGGCCACGGCGAGCGCACCGATGACTCGCGCGCCCGCGTCGTGCAGGGCGCGGGCGCAGCCTCCCAGGGTTGCGCCGGTGGTGACGACGTCATCGACCAGGAGGACCGCAAGACCCGTGACCGGTGCCAGGACTCGCGGCGGACGTGTGCGGTTGGCCCGTCGCTGACGCGCGGTGCGTCCGGTCTGGTGCGCGCCGCCGGCGAACCGGGGCCGGCGCAGCAGGTCCGCGCTGAGGATGTCCAGGGAGTGCTCCGAATCGCTGGCCTCCTCCCGGGCTTCCGACCACCCGACCGCCGCGCCCCGGGCGACGGCGTCGGCGAATGCGGCGGCCACCAGCCGGCCGCGGATGCGGCGGGCCCATCCCGAGGGCGCCGGGACGACGAGCAGGGGACCGGGGCCGACGGCGGCGCGCGTCTTGTCACTCGAGGAGCGCGCCCACAGGCGACCGGCGCGGATGCCGAGCTCCTCCATGGAGGCGGCGAGGTCTTCACGGGAGCCGTTCTTCCACCCCAGCACCATCCGCCGCACCGGCCCGGCATAGGCGGCCATGGCCATGACGTCCAGGGCGCCGGCGGCATCGGCGTGCTCGACGACCCTGGGCTCCCCGGCGAGCAGGTCCCGGCAGTCCGAGCACAGCGCCACGTCCCAGCGCCCGCAGCCGGCGCAGGACACCGGCAGTAGGAGTCGGACCGCTTCACTCAGGCGGCGCGTCCCGCCGGATGCGATCGGTGTCAGAGGCGCCAGGACTGCGGGGACCGTACGAGGCGCGCCGTCGGAGGACGATGACGGAGGATGCATGACTCCACAGTCCCACGAGCGCGAGTCCGGGCCGGGCGCCTGTCCACAGGCCCCCGACCGGGGATGCCGGGAGCGGACCCTGTGCACACGTCATGCGTCATGCACTGCTCTCGAGCGCCTTCGAGCGCCTTCCGGTGCTCTCGCAGCCGTCTGTAATGAGATGAGACAGATCATGCAGTGGCGCGGTGGCTGCTCGCGGGCCGTCCACTACGATGGGCCGTGTCTGCGCCCGGCAGGACCGGGCGATGGGGAAGCGGAGGACGCGGATGACGCCGCCGTGGGCTGTGCACCCCCACCACCAACAAGGGAGAAACCAGCGTGTCGATTGTCGACCGGATCCTTCGCATCGGTGAGGGCCGCACCCTCAAGAAACTTGACGCCATCGCCACTCAGGTCGAGGCGCTCGCGGAGACCTATGCGGACTTCACCGACGAGGACCTCAAAGAGGTCACCACGGACCTCAAGGAGCGCTACATCGATGGGGAATCCCTCGATGGGCTGCTGCCGGAGGCATTCGCCGCAGTGTGCGAGGCGGCCGACCGGGTGCTGGGCATGCGGCCCTTCCACGTCCAGATCATGGGCGGTGCCGCACTCCACCTGGGCAATATCGCCGAGATGAAGACCGGTGAGGGCAAGACGCTCGTGGCGACCATGCCCTCCTTCCTGCGGGCGCTGACGGGCAAGGGCGTCCACGTGGTGACCGTCAACGACTACCTCGCCGAGTACCAGTCCGACCTCATGGGGCGCGTCCACCGCTTCCTGGGGCTGACCACCGGTTGCATTCTGACCGGTCAGACTCCCGCGGAGCGTCGTAAGCAGTACGCCTGCGATATCACCTACGGCACGAACAACGAGTTCGGTTTTGACTACCTGCGCGACAATATGGCTCAGCGCCCCGAGGATCTGGTCCAGCGGGGCCACGCCTTCGTCATCGTCGACGAGGTCGACTCCATTCTCATCGACGAGGCACGCACTCCGCTGATCATCTCCGGGCCCGCCACCGGGGACGTCAACAAGTGGTACAAGGAGTTCGCCAAGATGGCGGAGCGCCTGCGCGCGGGCAAGGACTACGAGGTCGATGAGAAGAAGCGCACGGTCGGCGTCCTGTCGCCCGGCATTGAGCGCGTTGAGGACTACCTGGGCATCGACAACCTGTACGAGTCCGAGAACACGCCGCTGATCGGATTCCTCAACAATGCGATCAAGGCCAAAGAGCTCTTCCAGCTCGACAAGGACTACATCGTGCGCGATGGCGAGGTGCTCATCGTCGATGAGCACACCGGTCGTGTCCTGCCGGGCCGCCGCTACAACGAGGGCATGCACCAGGCCATCGAGGCCAAGGAGCACGTGGAGATCAAGGCCGAGAACCAGACTCTGGCGACGATCACCCTTCAGAACTACTTCCGCCTCTACCCCGAGGGCTCGCGCTCGGGCATGACCGGCACCGCCGAGACCGAGGCTGCCGAGTTCGCCGGCACCTACAAGATCGGTGTCGTCCCCATCCCCACCAACAAGCCCATGATCCGCAAGGACCAGCCCGACCTGGTCTACACCAATGTCGCCGCCAAGCTGACCGCCGTGGTCGATGACATCTCCGAGCGCCACGAGGCGGGGCAGCCGGTCCTCGTGGGCACGACCAGCGTGGAGAAGTCCGAGCAGCTCTCCGCCCTGCTGAGCGAGCGGAAGATCCCCCACCAGGTCCTCAACGCCAAGCAGCACGCGCGCGAGGCCGCCGTCGTCGCCATGGCGGGGCGCAAGGGCGCCGTCACCGTGGCCACCAACATGGCCGGCCGCGGTACGGACATCATGCTCGGCGGCAATGCCGAGCACATCGCCGTCTCCGGGCTCAAGGAGGCGGGCCTGGATCCCGAGGAGAACGCTGAGGAGTACGACAAGGCCTGGCCCGCTGCGCTCAAAGCGGCTCAGGACGCCTGCAAGGCGGAGCACGACGAGGTCGTCGAGCTCGGCGGCCTGTACGTGCTGGGCACCGAGCGCCACGAGTCCCGCCGTATCGACAACCAGCTGCGCGGGCGCTCCGGCCGTCAGGGGGACCCGGGCGAGTCCCGCTTCTACCTGTCGATGGAGGACGACCTCATGCGCATGTTCGCCTCCAACGCCGCCCAGCGCATCATGGCCTCGGACGTCCACGACAACAACGTGCCTCTGGAGTCCAAGGTGGTCACGCGCGCCATCGCCTCGGCCCAGCGCCAGATCGAGTCGCGCAACTACGAGATCCGCAAGAACGTCCTGAAGTACGACGACGTCATGACCGAGCAGCGCGAGAAGGTCTACGACGAGCGTCATCGCGTGCTGAAGGGCGAGGATCTGGAGCCGCAGGTCGAGGCCTTCCGCTCCCAGGCCGTCGGGGCGATCATCGCCGGTCGTACCGCAGAGGGACGCTCCGACGAATGGGATCTTGACGCCCTGTGGAACGATCTCGGTCACCTCTACCCGGTGGGGCTCACCCGGGATGAGCTCGTCGATGCGGTGGGCGGCCTCGACCGCCTGACCTCCGAACGGCTGTCGGTCGAACTCTCGGAGGACGTCGCCGTGGCCTATGAGGACGCCGAAAGGCGTATGAATGAAAACCCGTTGGCCCGCACGCAGCTCGGTGACGAGCCCATGCGGACCCTGGAGCGCCGTGTCCTGCTGGCCGTGGTCGATAAGCGCTGGCGCGAGCACCTTTATGAGATGGACTACCTCAAGGAGGGCATCGGCCTGCGCGCCATGGCGCAGCGCGATCCATTGGTGGAGTACGCCAACGAGGGCGCCCACATGTTCAAGGCGATGATGGAGGGCATCCGCGAGGAGACCATCGAGCAGATCTTCGCCAACGTCGGTCGCTTCGACGCCGCCGCGGCGCGCGCCGCCGAGGACGGCACGGCCGAGGCCGCTGCGACTGTCGCCGCTGCGGACGGCACCGCTGCTGCCCGTCTCAAGGTCGGAGCGGTCGGCTCCGGCTCTGGCTCCGCGGGCGGTGGCGTCCTGGGGTCCACCGGCCAGGAGTCCATGAGCCGGCGAGTGACCTACTCGGCCCCCTCGGAGGACGGCACCGCCACATCGACGACGTCGGGCTCCGCCTGGAGTGCGGCGGGCAGCGCGGGAGCCTCGGACTCATCGAGCTCATCGAGCTCACGGGTGGCGGCGGGACGTGCCAGGGCCTCTGCGGATGGGGCCTCGCGCTCCGCCAACCGGGCTCAGCGGCGCGCCGCCAGGAAGAAGCGGAGGCACTGACCGCAGACCGGTGCGGCCGCGCAGATCCGGTGCCGGGCTCAGCCGATTTCGAGTGTCGACATGACCCACCGGCCACGATGAAGAACCAGAAGGGCCGCCGCGGCCCGAACCCGTGAGCCGTCATCGAGCAGGACGGCGGCCTCGCAGTTGCCCGACAGAGTGATCTGGGCGTGGACGCAGCGCGCCCTGGGGCGGGCGCGGCCGGGCTCGGTCCCCAGGAGGCGCATGGCCAGGCCCGCGCGGCGAGCCAGCGCTTCGAACATGTCGGGAGTGGTCCACCTCGCCAGGTGGTCCACGGGCCGGTGGCCGCTGAGAACCTCTGCGGCCGCCGTGACGACGGAGGCGGCATGGCGCCGCGGATCCGGGAGTTGTTCTTGCCCCGCTGTCGGCCGCTCGGTTGCCTTGGGCGCGGCTCGAGTGCTTTTCCGCTTGCTCTGCTTCCGGCGTCTGGTCGGGGCCTGGAAGTGCAGGCGGTCCCACTGCGCGTGTTCGGCGTCCGACTTGGGCGCGCGGGTGACGGTCCTGCCCGCCGGGGTGCGGGCGGCGGCCCTGGGCGTGCGCGGCCGTGGCCCGGACGGTTCCGGACGGCTCGGCGCGGGGCGCGTGGGGTGCGCGGGAGCGGAGCCCTTCCTGACTGGGCGCGGGAGCGGCCTGGTCGGGGCCGGTGTCGCAGTGGCGGCTGATGTGATGAGTGGCGTGACGGCTGGTGCGGCGGTCATGGTTGTTTCCTGTCCTCGGAGGGGGTGGGGCGGGCCTGGGCGAGTGCGTCGGGAAGCCGCAGCTCGGCTCCCGGGCGTAGAAGCGAGGGATCTGAGCCGATGGGCTCGGTGTTCGTCTCGTAGACCAGGGGCCAGGTCTGGACGATCTGCGCATCGGTGGCGTCGGGTCCGAGTGCGGCCGCGGTGATCGACCACAGCGACTCTCCGGGTTCGACGGTGTGCGTGTGTGCGGAGTCGGTCCGGGTCCCGGTCCCATCGTCGGGAGCGTCGGGAGCGTCGGGAGCGTCGGGAGCGGAATCGGACGGGGCGGCGGGATCGGCATTCTCCGCGCTCTCAACGGCCGGTGGGGCCGGCTCGGCCGGTGGGGAGTCCTGCGCGGACTCGGCGCCGTCCGGATCCGGGGCGGACTTGTCCGGCGGGGCGGCGGCCGCTCCGGTGCTCACCCGCCACCCCAGGTCATCAGGGGGTGCGGAGGCCGATGGGGCCGCCGTCGCGGCCGGCGAGATCGCGATCCCTGCGATCAGGGCGCCGGTGGTGATCCGGCGCACGAGCGGAGCGCCCCACCGCTGTAGTACGACATCGGCGCGCCCGCCCATGACGGTTCTGGCCGATGCGCCGCGCGAAGTCCTTGAGGTCGTTGAAGCCTGCGAAGCCTGCGAAGTTATTGCCACGGCATCCCGCAGCAGGATCGCCAGCGCTAGCCCGGCGGACGCCAGATGCCACAGGCAGCCCGCGGCTCCGATCCCGCAGGCGAGCACGATCGCGATCTGGGCGATCTGGGATGTGCTCCACCAGGCGATCGGGACCGAGGCGAGGGCGGTGCCCGCAGACCAGGCGCTCGCCGCCAGTGCCACCGCGCCCAGGGCTCCGGCCAGCGCGACGACAGTGAGGTGTAGAAGCGGACGCATGGGGATCTCCGTCATTGAAGATGTTGTTTGAGGTGATTTGATCCTGCTTGATAGATCTCGAGTTGTCAAGAGTTCTTTAGGTGGTCAGGTTGATCGCGTGCGCCTCTGGCGGTTGAGGTGACTGCCGTATGTCGATGTCGGACGAGTGCACGGTCTTGCTGCGTCCGCGGGGGTCGTGATGAGGTGCGGACATGGAATGGGACGCGCTGCTGGTCGACCTCGAGAGTCGGTTCGAGGCGGAGCGCCGCGCCGATATCGCGGCTCAGGCGGCGGATCTGGCGGAGGCTGAAGTCGCCGCTGTGCGGCTCGCAGATCGGCTCCGCGGCGCTGTTGGGCGCACGATCCGCCTGCGTACGCGTGGCGGTACCCCGGTTGATGGCGTGCTGGCGCGCGCCGAGGACGGCTTCGTGCTCATTGAGGAGGGGGACGGCCTTCAGGCTCTCGTCCCGACCGATTCGCTCGCATTCCTCGAGCCGCTGCCCGGCCCCGCGCCCGAGGCGATCGGTCGCCGTCCGACTTTTCAGGCCGCTGCCCGCGAACTGGCCCGTGCCGGCGCTCGAGTGCGCGCGGTGACCCCCGCCGGAGACGTCATTGGCCGGATCGGACGAGTGGGGGCCGATTATCTGGATGTCGTCGTGGATGGTCCGCGCAGCGGCAACGGTCAGCGGCGTCCGCCGGGAGGGGCGCGGCCCGGGGTCGTCACTGTGGCGCTGGCCGCGCTCGACGTTCTGCGCAGCCGGTGAGCCGGCCGGTCCAGAAGGTGCTCGCCGGGCTCACTCCTTCTCGAAAAGCTGGCCTGCGGCGACCATGTCGCGCGTGGCCTTGAGCTGGCGCTCGATGTAGGCGTCGAAGGCGCTCTCGGGGACCCTCCATAGGCGACGGGCGCCCACCTGGATCGCCGGCAGGTCTCCGGACTGGATGAGGGCGCGTACGCCCTGAGCGGACAGCTGCAGATTTTCGGCGACCTCGGCAATGGTCAGGAACTTGTCTTTCATGGCACGATGATGACATCCCGGTGCACAGCGCGCCATCCCTGAACAGTCCTGTGGATAGTCAAAGATGCTTCCAGAATATCCCAGGGCCTCATGAGTGATCAGGAGAAACTCATGGTCCTTTCCCGTCGTGGTCCCGCACGAAATGCACATGCAGACTCCGCACGCCCCGCGCGCGGGCATCGTTCCACATGGCGTGATCCGCGCCTGACCGGCGGTCTCGTCCTCATCGGTGCCTCCGTCGCCCTGGGATCCTGGGCGGTGAACGCCGCCGCAGACACCCAGCAGGTCTATGTCCTCAGTCGGGACGTCGCGCCCGGGCAGGATTTGACGGCCGATGGGGTCCTGTCCCTGGTGGACGCCCATCCAGGCACCGATGCCTATGTGAGGGCCGGCCAGTTGCCCGAGAGCGCCGTCGCCCAGAGATCCCTGAGCGCTGGTGAGCTCCTGCCCGCCAGCGCCGTGGGCAGCGAGACCTCGGATGACCTGCGCGCGGTCGTCCTGAAGGTCTCCTCCGGTCTGCCGGCCGATACCGGCGTCGGCGACGTCGTCGACCTGTGGGCTCTGCCCGCCGCCCAGGTCACCGCTGAGGATGCGCGCACTCAGGCCGAGGTGGTCGCCGAGCACCTGATCGTCTCGACGGTCGGGCAGACGGGGGAGAGCCTCATCGGGCAGAACACCACCGAGGTCGAAGTCCTGGTTCCGGCCGATTCCGTGGCCGAGGTGCTCACCGCCGTCGGCGGAGACGGGGCCCTCGTCCTGGTGCCCGGCAATGCTGGGAGCTGAGTGAGATGGCCGAGCGACTGCATGGGGTCCTCCTGGCCGTCTCCGGGGAGGACGCGGACCTGCTGCGAGCGATCGATGCGCACGGATCCGGTTTGCGCGTGGTGCGCCGCTGCGCGGATACGGCCGAACTGCTCAGCGCCGCCATGGCGGGCCTGGCCGCGCTCGTGGTGGTGGATACGGAGTTCGACGACCTCGACCTCTCTGTTGTGGATCGACTGGCGCGTGCCGGTGCGACCGGCATCGTCCTGACGTCCGCCGATCAGGCGGAGCGCTGGGCCGTGGCCGGATGGCCGGTCGAGGAGCGGAGCATCGATCCTGGTGCGGTGCGGGCCCGTTTACAGGTGCTCGCCCACGCCGTCGAGAACGGGCCTCCGGCCCCGACCATGCGGGTCGCGGCTCCTTCCCAGTCGGATGATGGGGCCGACGATCAGTTATGGGCCGAGCTGGCGGCCATCGAGCCCTCGGCCCCGGCCGTGCCGGAAGACGCCGGGGGCGCAGACGGTTCCATCCCGGTGGAGAAGGCCCCGTCGCCCGCAGAGCCCGAAAGGCGTCCTTCCGATGCGTCCGACGGCGGTCCGCCCCATGGCGCCGGCGCGCAGACGAGTGGGACGAATGGGGCGAACGGCGGCATCGTGGTGGTCTGGGGGCCCCGCGGCTCCTACGGGAGGACGACGATCGCGGCAGCGCTGGCTCACAGCCTGGCTCCCGCAGGTGGCACGATCCTCGTCGACTCCGACCTGGAGGGGCCGTGCCTCTCCCAGGTCCTCGGATTGCCGGAGAACTCCTCCGGACTGGCGACCGCCGCACGCCTGGCGGGGCATGGCAGGCTGGATGAGGAGACCCTGAGCGAGCTCCTGGTTCCCGTCGGAGAGTCGGAGCGCCTGCTGTCCGGCTTGGGGCGTCCCGGGCGCTGGCGTGAGCTTCCGCCCTCGGCCATGTCCGAGGTGTGGAGTCGCTGCCGCGGCTTGGCCGCCTGGACGGTCGTTGATGTCAGTGGCGGGCCGATCGACGACTCGGTCGACGAGTACACCCTGGAGCCCGGCAGGGGCGCCGTGGCTGCCGAGCTCGTGCGCCGTGCCGACGTCGTCCTGGTGGTGGGCGGGGCGGATCCCGTCGGAGTGCGCCGGCTGCTGCAACTGCTGGGGGACCTGGACGACGAGATGCGCCCGGCCGGCCGCCTCGAGGTGGTGGTGACGCGAGTACGGTCGAGTGTCGCCGGGCCCTCGCCGCAGCGCGCCGTCAGAGACGCCCTTGAGCGCTACGGCCGTCTCAGCGACGTGACGCTCGTGCCCGACGACCCGGTGAGCGCCGACCGCTGCATGATGGAGGGGCGGGCCGTCACCGAGGCGGCGCCCGACAGTGCGCTCGGACTGGCCTTGGCGGGGCTCGCGGATCGAGTCGCCCCGGATGCGGCCGCTTCTCGCCGGGTGGTTAGGAAGGCGCGCCGCGGGCTCGGGCTGCGGCGGCGCGAGAGCCGGAGCGCTCGGGCGAAGCGGGCGCGCCGGTCGGCGCGGTCGGGCGGCCCGCAAC
>ERZ773004.1393-NODE-1393-length-11992-cov-3.131943_pt1 | contig 11992 bp, 10 predicted proteins | sample MGYA00580667_ERZ773004 | MGnify/ENA primary metagenome ERZ773004 (study PRJEB29015, sample SAMEA2737963) | human oral metagenome | biome: human oral; feature: human-associated habitat; material: dental | place: China | collected 2123 ... | reverse complement strand
GCTAATTGATGTGATCACCCATATTGATGACTTCTTCCGGTACGCCGATGGCTTGACGTACCTCGGCTGGGCTCTCTATTTCATAGATGTAGCCTTCTGCATCGTCTTTATCGTCATGGCGAGTCAAGAATATTCCCGCCGCCGAAAGAATAAAACGGTTTGGACTCAGGGAGTACAAGCGCAAACCGCACAATCTCAGTATGCACAGACTCAGAATCCGCCGGAGCAGCCCTTAATATAGCCGGTACTCCGCAGAGGCTGTGAAAATACATGAGCGCCCCGGACTTTTAAGGAGTCCGGGGCACTCTCATATAAACATTCGGAGCGGGAACTACTCGTACGGGGCTGCGCGTATTAGCCGTCACATCCGCTTATGTCAATGGAACGGGTTTTCCAATGCTTTATTGACATAAAGAGATGGTCGCTGAGGAATAAAGGAGTCGTGAACGGTGTGCATGGTAGTTTTATATTTATGAACGAGCAATCATCGAGAAAAAACTCTGCCGGACAGAACCCACAGGATGCGGTAAAACCCTGGGCAGCGTCGCAGCCTTCCGACGATCAGGCTTCGACGGTACCGAGACAGTATGCGCACCCGGGAGCTGCGAACCCAACGGAGGCGTCCATAGCCGTGACGACGGCATACCCCAAATTCCCGTTCCGTTGGCTGTATGGGGTGCGCATTGTAGTCACGGCGGTGAGTTTATGGCTCAGCGTGCGGATTCTCTATAAACTTGTTACCACGATTCTTGATGGTTATGTGTCGCTCGCCCTCGCAGAAATTATCGAATCACCGCAGGTTATTGGATATCCGGTCTACGAAATCATGCAGATTATCGCGGCAATACTATACCTACGGTCCAAAGGGCTTGGCTATATTCTGGGCGTGAATATCCTCGGTTTAATCGTCCAGTTGCCCTCGCTGCCTAAACTGATTGAGAATCTTCTGCGCTTAGATATTTTCTTTGAATATGCCAAAGCTTCAACGTACTTAGACTGGGGACTGTACATTATTAATCTGGTTCTGTGTATATTCTTTATCATCATTGTGATTCGCGAATATTCTCGCCGCCAGAGGATGAAGACGAATCAGACTCAGCCTGCTTACGCGGTGGCTCCACATGCTTCTGTACCACAGGTCGTTGTGCCGCAAACCCCTGAGGTGCCAGCACAAACGCAGGGAGCACAAGCGCAACCCTCACAATCTCAGCATGCACAGCCTCAGAACCCGCCGGAGCAGCCCTTAATGTAGCCGGTACTCCGCAGAGGTTATGAAAATACATGAATGCCCCGGACTCATTAAAAAGTCCGGGGCATTCTCATATAAACATTTGGGAACGGGAAATACTCGTGCGGGGATGCGCACTCTAGCAGCCGCACTTACTTATGTCGGGCAGATTTTCTAATACTTTATTGGAATAAAGAGCTTTTTAGCATTAGAAAATATGTAAGGAATATATTCATTGAGAATGTTCAGGGGGTTTTCATAGAATATCCAGGGTGTAATCCTAGGGTGAAAATATGAGTACTGACCATGACTTTTCACCCCATAGTTCTGCTCGCGATGCGCCTGCAGCTCAAAGCAGTCGCAAGGTTCCTTGGTCGGATGTAGCCAATAGCGCCTCGGCAGGTCATGAACTTCCTGCGTATACAGCACTTTACGGTCAGCTGGGGGATGAAGAACTCGTTATCCGCCCTAGTGGAGAGCCGGAAAATGATGCCGAAAAGCCGGAAAATCCCACAAGTTCAGGAAGTCCCGCAAAATCGCCAGAGAAAGCGCACGATTCAGTGGAAGTCTCTGCGGCCAAACCCCTAGGGCTTGAGAATCTCAAGATATTCTATGTTCTTCGTATAGCGCTGGCGTATATTCCGATAGTAGTTATAGCTTATTCGTGGATAAACTCTATGGCGCGGTATTCAACTTCATATCGCGAAGAAACTTCTGTAAATCTGTTATCGGTTGAACGGCCATTATCCCATATAGCGATTCTTGGGCTTCTGATGATTCCTTATGCAGTATATATTACGACTGTACAGACCCGTGCCTGCGCAAAATTTATACGGCACAAAGATTACCCCTGGGTTGAAAAGGTGAATAACTATGGTCTTGTATTCTCTTTCGTGATGACCATGGTTACCGTCGCATACGATAACCCCTTTGGGTGTCTTATGGTTCTTTTTGACCTTGGGGTGAGCATTGTTTTCGTGAAAATGATGGGTTCAGAGACGGCGAAAACTAAACCTGCCGCCCGGCCCCTAAATATCGCAAACCTCGATAGTAAGAAAAGTTCAAACAACAGTCTCAGTGACGAAGAGGCAGAAAAATAGTGGGATGTGAACGATATGCGTGATAGTTTTGAATTTATGCGTGAGCAATCATCGAGAAAAAACTCTGTCGAACAGAATCCGCAGGATGCGGTAAAACCTTGGGCAGCGTCGCAGCCTTCCGACGAACGGGCTTCGACGGTACCGGGGCAGTATGCGCACCCGGGAGCTGCGAACCCAACGGAAGCGCCCATAGCCGTGACGACGGCATACCCTAAATTCCCGTTCCGTTGGCTGTATGGGGTGCGTATCGCATTCATGATAGTGAGCCTGGGGACGTCTGTGTGGAGTCTATATAACTACGTGGAGTTTATGACCAAGTATGGATTCGAGTATTGGGATGCAGAAGATTTTCTGCACTTAGCGTTGACATGTGCATTTCTGGCATATTATGGCCTTCAAATACTCGCCGGTATCTTCTATCTCAGGTCTAAATCGCTGGGATTTATCCTGGGCATCAATATTATTGGTTTGTTCCTTCAAGCTGTAGAGGTAGCATCGCTCATTAAACTGATCATCTTAGTGGGTGGCTTCGGCTCCTTCCGGTACGCCAATGGCTTGGTGAACCTCGGCTGGGTTCTATATTTCATAGATGTAGCCTTCTGCATCGTCTTTATCTTCGTGACGGTTCGTGAATATTCTCGCCGCCGGAAGAATAAAACGGTTTGAGCGCAGGGAGTGGAGCCTTTAATGTAGCCGGTAGCAAGCTGTGAAAACATATGAGTGCCCCAGACTCTTCATCAAGGAGTCCGGGGCACTCGCATATAAAAATTCGGGGCGGGAATTACTCGTACGGGAATGCGCGCTTTAGCCGCCGCACCCGCAGCCACCGCACCCGCATCCGCCGGATTTAGTGGCGACTGAACCTTCAGAGGGAATGCCATCGCCGGTGTCGCCGCCCATAAGGTTCACACGATTACCAATATCGGGACCACCTACCACCTGGGGCTTTTTACCGGCGAGGGTCGCCGCGAAACCGGCGGGTTCGCGCAGAGCACCGGGTGCCAAATCGGGAATGGGAGTGAAGCCTGAGGAACCGCTCGGGCCGCATGCCGCCGCAGCCGCATTCGCCTTCGGCTTTTTGACCTTGTGGGCTTTCGAGAATCGCGTAATCTGCTCGGCGGTCGGGTACATAAACGATACCTTGACCTCGCCATTGACGAGCATAATCGGCAGAACGTCGGCACCGCTCATCGCAATTTGCTCAGCGACGGGCTCGCATTCCTCGAATGCTGACGGGTAACTATCGGTTGAGTAAACCTCAATATCGACCCCCGAATCGAGTGCTTCCTGCGCGGCGCCCAAAAAGAGGGTTCGTTCCATATCATTAGGGTCCTCAGGGTTCTCGCCCGGGCCCGGAATGAAAACCTCAAGGATGGTGCCGGTTAGTTCTTCGGTTTGCTCACTCATGCGGGAACACTTTCTCGTCGTTAGGGTTCAAGCCTTCAATATGCTCTAAGTGTACTCGTGTTTACCCGATGCAGGGAGGGCTTACAAAAATACTGAGCGATCGGCGAAATCCTCCGGTGTTTTGGTGCTGTGTCTGTCGCCTGATTGAGCGCCTGCATCATGAAATATACTCTGAAAATTCGGCATATTATGCAGGCTGGGAATATTTTTTCAAAATCCCTCGACCTGTGGTGTACACGGTAACAAAAACCTGACGAGTACGGTATTCTAAAGGGCAAATACATGTATTTGCCTGTGTCGTTACACAAACGACATCTTTCGGGTGTTTACTACATCAAAGGAGATCTTATGTTTGGCTTCGGGAAGAAAAAAGCAGCGGCACCGACGGAATCGACCGCAACCGCTGATATCTATGTGGCACCGGTGACGGGGGAGTACCTTCCGCTGTCTGAAGTTTCTGACCCCGTATTTTCGCAGGGTGTCATGGGGGATGGCTACGCCGTTAACCCTACGTCGAATCTGATTGTTGCCCCTGCGGCAGGTACGATCGCCTTGATTCAAGACACCATGCATGCCTTTATGCTGCGCACCGATAACGGCGGCGAGGTGCTGGTGCATATCGGTATCGATACTGTAGATCTCAATGGCGAAGGCTTTACCTCGCACGCTAAGGTGGGCGATAAGGTTGAGGCAGGCGCTCCCATTATTGAGGTTGATTGGGAGGCTATTAAGGATCGTATTCCCTCCAAGGAGACGATGGTGATGGTTACCAACACCCCCAAATTCAATATTGTGAAGGACTCCGAAGAACGCCGCACCGTCAATGCGGGCGATCACGTGGCGGAAGCGACCAAGAAGTAGAAGACGCGTAGAGCCTTGTGATGCTTCGACAGGGCGGAAGGCGCTGGTTTTCTCGCTCTGTCTGGCACGATGCTCCGGCTTTACGCAGCCTCGCCTTATGTGAGGTCTTGTGCCGCAGGTGCCGAGGTACAGATTTCACGAAAGAGGCTTTCTCATATGGTTCCACCGATTTTCGGTGGAACCATATTTTTTAACAAAAACTTTTTAACGGGCAAAAGATATTGTCTCGAAGAAATAGGCGTGGGAAAATATTTGACAAAGATAAATTTTCTCGCTCAAGCAAAAGTGATTTACAGGTAAAAAATAGTTATGCTATTTATGTGACGCATCAAGAAAATGTTTTTTGACGTGTCCGCCTATTCATTCACTCAGCAACATATAGTATTTGGGAGTTCATACCCATGAGCCTTTCTTCGCAGAAACTCAACCGACGTACCGTTCTTGGCGCCAGCACGCTTGGCGCTGCAGCCGCTATGATGCCCGTGGTGGGCGCATCCGCAGCAGAGGTGAGAATTCAAGGAAGTCTTCCCGGCGAGAAGGAACAGCCTGTCAATGATGAACAGCAGCCTATCCTCGACGAAGATATTGAATTTGACCCGGAACATGCCGCCTGGACCTTTCTTAGACAAAAAGAATTCTTTGTAGCACACCGTGGTTCGGGCGATATTAATCCCGAACATACCGCATACGCATATACTCAAACTGCAAGAAATGCCGATGCCATCGAAATTTCTTTGCGAACCACGGCTGATAATATTCCCGTCTGCATTCATGATGAATCGCTGATGCGCGTTACCGGGCTTAATCGCAAAGTACGTGATCTTACCCTGCAAAAACTGCGTGGCGTTTACGTCAATATGCGCAAGACCCTCGGTGAAGGTACACCGCTGGAGCAGATCCCCACCTTTGAAGAGGCCGTGGATGCGATCAACGACGCCCCCACCGGCAAGCGCCTTCCCCTCTTCATCGAAGCAAAAGACTGGCGCGCACAGGGTCATCTGCTGAAAGCTATCAAAGAACGCGGGCTGGCGCATCGTGTGGTGATTAAGATGTACCGCGACGGCCACGGCGGTTTCAACCCCAACTCAAAGTATCTGACCCAAGCGAAAGCCGCGGGCTGCCAGACCTGGTGCTACTTCGACGCCAACGACAGCCTTGAAGGAATCCGTCAGCTGGCGGGATCCAACAATGTGGATGCGCTCGGCGTGCCCTACTTTGAATCCGTGCGCGGCCCTGGGTACGGATCTATGGCGGATGATAAGGTGCGTGCCATTGTCGGCTTCGGCAAGCCCGTGATTGTTTGGGAGGTGCACCGCCGAAGCACCTACGAACACTACAAGAGCCTGGGCGTGCGCGGGTTTATGAGCCCCGACCCGTCCTGGGTGTGCGGGTGGAAAAAACAGGCCACGATCAACGTTGAAAGCGGCCGTCGGGAGCACGGTATGCTACCCTCCAGCATCGCCAACGCCCAGGATTATCCCGACTTCACCCGCGGGGCAATCGTGCACCAGCAGAATTACGACGAATCCTTGCTGCTGGGGCCGCTCGCTGCTGCCACTGACAGGGAACAGTACACCCTCGAATTCGCTATGCACTGGGATAAGAAACTGCCCACAACCACCTGGAATTACGGGTACATGGCGTTCGGTCGCAGCCACGACGGCCCGCTTGGTATCGCCGGGAAGTTCCGGGGTGCATCCGAGGACGGCTGCTATGTGCTCGCTCTTCGCCCCGGCGCGAAGGTTCGGGACGAGCACGGCAAATACCGGACGGGCGATCTTGCGCAGCTGATTCGTCTTGACGGCGGGCCGGGTGCGTCTCGCGAAGGTAAGGTTCTGCACACCATGAATTTGAAAAAGCCTATCAAGCCCAACGAGAGCATCGAAGGCAAAATCGTGGTGAAGGGCAAGTACTTCTACTTTGTGATCAACGGCCAGTATTCCGCGCAGATTCACGATAGCGCCTACCGCGGCCCCTACGTGCATTTCGGTCGCTACCACGGCAACGCAACCGGTGGTCCGCTCGTGCTCACCCGCGCACTCGCCCGTGAGTCTTGGGCATAAGCCTTTGAACCAGGCTGCCCGGGCGGCTTATCCACCCGGAAAATTATATGGATAAGCCGCTGCGGGTTCGCCAAGAAGAAGCTGGTCAGTGCACAAATACCGTTCGACGTCAGGTACAGGTTTCCGTAGCAATTCGGGCGGGGTTAAGGCGATGCTGATCTAGGTGCTACTCTAGGGGCATGACAACTTCATTCACCGATAAAAAAGCTGTAACGCCTGTGAGCCCCGAAGTTCGGGACGCATGGTTTAAATGGCAACTCACTCCACCCGTTCCCACCTCCTGGGAATTGCCCGAAGAAGCACGAGAAGACTTTGAAGATGCAATTATGCTCTTGCTCCTCACCGGCGAGGATGCCAGCGAATATGCGGATTACCTCAACGACTGCCTCGAAGAATTTCTAGGCGAGTCGCAGGTCAAAGGCGACTTCTACCACGATATTGAACAATACGCGCAGAAAGTCGTGAGGGAGCGCCGTGCGCTCGCCGAGCGTTTGGGCGTTACGGGCGATTCTGGCAACTTGGCTGCGGCTTTCGCTGATTTGGAGGCGCACGGCGTGCTTGCGCGCGGTAAGTTTGCGTGCTGTGGAACCTGCGCCAGTGCTGACATCTGGGAGGAGCGCGAGGGCTCTGACCGATGGAAGGGCTATATCTACTACCACCAGCAGGACGCCGAGAATCTGGCGGAAAGCGGGAGCACTTACATTGGCTTCGGCTCGTTTGAGGCGTACCCCTCTGATGAAGAGGCATGGAAGAAACTCAGCGATGAACAGCGCGCGGCCGTTACCCGCAAACATGAGGAACTATCACTCGCACTGATGCTTGACACCGTGATCCCCACGCTGGAACGTTACGGCGTTAAGGTGACCTGGAACGGCAGCTACGATACCCGCCCGCGCCTCGATAACGTTGAGGTCTACGAGATTCCGTAAGCTATAAAACCGTGCGTGCGGTCCGCCGGAGGAGTCGCGCGTGAGTTGAGGGGCGCATCCTGTATGTTATACGGGATGCGCCCCTACGTTTGTCTTTTCTGATGGTGCTCGCGGGAAGCTATTCGGGCAGTAGGCTCAGTGCAATCTGGAAGAGGTGCTCACGGTTGGTCGAGGGCGACAGGGTTGAGCGCACCATGAACCCCTGGAAAGTGAGGATGAGCGCATCCGCTGTGTCGTTGACGAAGGCTTGAAGTTCGTCGGCAGAAGGTTTGCGTTTATTCTTTGCCTCAAGATACCGCTGGCCCCAGGGGATGAGCGATTGGGCAACGATATCGTGCAGGGTGGTAAAAAGCGTGTTGGTGGATTCTTGCACCTCGGGAACGGTAAACGATTCCAGACGGATGTGCAGCATCGAGGTGAAGTTCGCTTCGACGGTTGAGGTGGCGAAGATCATGCGCATAATATCGCGCGGGGATGGGTCTTTGAGTTCCCCGTAAGCTGCGGCGATCATATCGATACGCTGTTGAACAGTGGCGTAAAGAATGTCGCCTTTGCCGCTGAAGTGCGAGTAAATGGAACCCGAGGAAAGTCCGGATTCTCTGATGATGTCCGTCATGGAGGTATGGGTGTACCCCTTGGCGGTAAAACACGTGAAGGCGGCGTCGATAATTTGGCGTCGACGTGCCTGTTTAGTGGCTTCGGTCAGACGTGGCATGCCTTAAGACTATACCTTTCCGAGGAGTTTGCGCTAGATAAAAATAGAATGCTTATTCTCTGTTGTGACATTATAAACAAAATGATTATTGTGTTTGCATCTGGTCTTTATGCGGGGTAGAGTCTTACGTGTTGATAAACAAAACATATATTTTGTTTGGAGAATTTCATGGCACGCACAACCGAGGCGATCACGCCCTCATCCTGGCGCAAGGTTATCGCCATCGCCACGCTGACATCCGTCATTGTCAGCATCGTGATTCTTGCCTTCACCTGGCCCACTAAAGCCATGGAGGCGAAAAACCTGCCCGTCTCCATCGCGGGACCGGAAGCAGCCGTAAGCCAATTCGAGCAAGGACTCAAAGATCGAGGAATCGAAACCTTCGAGTTCAAACAGGCATCCTCGCGCGAAGACGCCGAACGGCAGATCAAAGAACGTGAAACCTACGGCGCGATCGTCTTCACCGAAGGTGCGGCGCCCGAGGTCATGACCGCGCCCGCCGCAAACGCATCCGCAAACCAGATGCTCACCGGCGTAGCCCAGCAGATGAACGCTCAGGTACAGCAGAAAGCCACCGCAGCCAAAACTCAGGCGCTGCAGCAGGCCGTACAGGCAGGCGGTGAACAGGGGGCTATTGCCGCCCAACAGCTCGAACAGCTGAAAACCGAACAGGAAAAACTGCAGCAGGCACAGGTTAAAACCACCGCAGTCGTGCCGCTCGGCGAGGGTGATCCCAACGGTATGGGCCTGGCGGTTGCCGCATTCCCGCTTGTTATGGGCGGTATGCTCGGTGGGATCCTCAGTATCTACCTCATCAAAGGAACCTTGCGCCGCTTCGCGACTGCAGGACTCTACGGGATTCTTGGCGGACTCTTCATGACCCTTATTCTAGGAACCTGGTTCGGGTTTGTTCCCGGCGATTTCGGGGCACTTTGGGCGACCTTCGGCGTGACCGTCTTCGCGACGGCCTCCTTCATGATCGGAATGTCCGCGCTGTTTGCCGACGCCGTCGGTATCGGTCTTGGCGCCGTGATCTCCATGTTCATCGGCAACCCGCTCTCCGGGGCAAACATGCCGTGGCAGTTCATCCCCGCACCCTGGGGCGCCTTCGGGCAGCTGATGGTGCCGGGTGCATCCAACACGTTGCTGCGGAATATCGCCTATTTTCCGGATGCTTCAAACTCCCTGCAATGGGCTGTGCTGTTGGGTTGGGCAGGGTTTGGCCTTCTCGCCGGGGCGATCGGCTGGGCGTGGAAGGAACGCCGAGCAACTTACATGAGCGCAGAGGATGATACCGCGAGCGTTGGCGCGAAAACCGAGGCGAACGCAGATGTGCCGGACAACGTTGAGATTCCCTGGAAAACGGCAAACATATAGCGACCTCGCCCCCAAGTAGATCCGCGAGCAGATAGTATTTTCAAAATACTATCTGCTCGCGGTATAGCAACAGACTATGCGTCTTCCTTCTGTTGTTCGGCAAGCGCATCAAGATCGGCACGCGGGAAACCGCCGCGTTTCTTCGCCAACACAATATAGAAGATAGAGATGATGGCGAAGAACACCACGCCCACCTGCACGGATACTACGGCGCTCGAATCAGGAAGCATGAAAAGGGCGACCAGCGTGGCAAGCACCCCGGCAAGCCCCACGCCCGCTGTAATACGCCCGCCCCAGACGGTGAATCCTGAGGAGTTCCCCTGGTGCTTCTTGTATGCCTGATAGGTCAGCAGAATCATAATCCACACGACCAGAACGCATAGGGTGACCAGGGCCATTAGCAGCTCGAAAATATTACTGATTTCTGCCACCGCCATGACAGATGCGATCACCACACCCAGGAAAGAGAGCATAAGCGCGGTGACGGGCACGCCGTTATGGTTCGTGGTGCCCGCAAACGTGGGTGCCATTTTATCGCCCGCAAGCGCGTGGAGCAGGCGGGTTGCCGCATACAGCGAGGCGTTCGCGCCAGAAAGCGCGGCGATCAGAATCACGAAGTTGGTAATATCTGCCGCATAAGGAATGCCCAGTTCAGAGAACACCATCACGAAGGGCGATTGGCTGAGGTCTTTGCCGGTCTGCGCCGCCTGCTGCCAGGGCATCAGGCACAGAATAATTAGCATTGAGAGCACGTAGAAGCTGGAGAGCCGCCAGATCATGGCCTTGACACTGGTACGCACCGAACGCGCCGGGTTCTGCGCCTCTGCGGCGGAAATGGAAAGCATCTCAACACCGCCGAAAGAGAACATCACAATTGCCATCGAAACCCAGACGGCGCCGAGTCCGTTGGGAAGCAGCCCACCGTCGTTCACGAGGTTTGCGGTGCCCACCGCAGTGTGCCCGGGCAGGCCAACGAACACAAGAAGCAGCCCCAGCACAATAAAGACGATAACCGCAATTACTTTAATGGAAGAGAGGAAAAATTCGAGGGCGCCGAAGGATTTAACGCTCACCAGGTTCAGGATGAGAATCAGGATGCCGGAGGCTGCCACCGTCACCCACAGCGGAATTGCGGGGAACCAATACGAGAAATATTTGCCAACCGCCACGAGTTCGGCGCCGGTCAGCGGCACGGTGGTTGCCCAATACGCCCAACGACCGATATACCCGGCGTAGGGGCTGAGGTATCTGGTTGCGATAGTGCCGAACCCGCCGGGAACGGGGTGGCGAACCGCCATTTCGCCCGCGCATGCCGCGATAATAGCGGCGATCATGGAGCCAACAGCGTAGGCGATGATAGCACCGGGTCCCGCAATTTTGATGGCGGAACCAGAGCCCAGAAAGAGGCCGGTCCCCAGGGCGAGACCCATCGCAATCATAGTCATTTGACCGTGCGAGAGGGAACGTTTCAGTTCGCCGTTTTCTGCCGGTGCCGTCTTAGGTGCTGAGGCGTCCTGTGCTTTACTCATCAGGTGGTGCTTTCCATTTTTTCGTTCATCGGTTGGGCGCCTGCCCTCGTATGTCGCGTCGAAACCGAGCGCGGCTCGGTACCCGGTCTGCAGCAAATGTGGCAAAGGCGTATCGAATAACTATCCCGCGTCGAGCATCATCTATGCAACTTTTTGCATGGGTTTGTGCGTGGCGAAACAGATTTTCCCTATGATTCTCAGAGTTTGGTTATTTTTGGGTGTTCCACGATGTAATGCAAATTTGTGCATAAGATGCGCCACCCACCGCACAAGGATACAGCGCCACAAATATTAATGGCGAGAAGCGGACGACCTGCCCACTTCTCGCCACATCATTAATTTTTCACGGCGATGTGGGGTGTCAACCTAACCGTCGTACTCGATTTCGTGGCGTTTGAACCAACCAATTACCGGGTAACTGATAGGCATGAGCACAATCTCAACCAGGCACTTATACACATACCCGACCAGGGTGTAGCTGATGAATTGATCCAAGCTAGTAATCCCCAGAATAGGCGAAGCAATCGCACAGAAAATAATGGTGTCCGCCAGCTCGCCCACGAGGGTTGAGGCGATCATACGCGCCCACATAAACCGCCCGGAGGTGGCCTTCTTCATGGCAACCATCACCCACGCGTTCAGAAGCTGACCCGTCAAATACCCCAGCAGCGACCCGGCAAAAATCTGCCATACGGGACCGAGAATAATGGCGAACGCCTCTTGATTCTCATAGTAGCTGGCAGGCGGCAGGGCAACAGTCAGCAGGAAGCATCCGGCAGCGAA
>ERZ773004.1391-NODE-1391-length-12020-cov-3.861011_pt1 | contig 12020 bp, 9 predicted proteins | sample MGYA00580667_ERZ773004 | MGnify/ENA primary metagenome ERZ773004 (study PRJEB29015, sample SAMEA2737963) | human oral metagenome | biome: human oral; feature: human-associated habitat; material: dental | place: China | collected 2123 ... | reverse complement strand
CTTATAGGAAGCTTATACGAATCTTGGACGATTGGTATAGAAAGGGTGTATAAGTGATTGACTCATAGTATAATACAGCAATGCAAAAAATGGTAAAAAGAGGGTTTCGAGGCGAAAGAAAGAGAATCCTCTCCCCGTCCCTCTCCCAAGGAGAGGGGGAATGTAGTGACGGAAAAAATAATGAAACCTCCCCCTTCTCACATACTCTACTTTCGCGGGGCGCATACCCAGCTATTGCTGGCTACCTCCAAAGGGGGGAATGTGGCGAGTCACTTATTCGGTAAGCCCCCGAACCCCCGAAGGGGGACAAGCTGGAAAAGATGACAAACCTCCCTCTTTACACATACTCTGCTTTCGCGGGGTGCATACCCAGCTGTCGCTGGCTACCTCAAAGAGGGAAAACTGTGGCGAGTCTTTTATTCGGTAAGCCCCCGAACCCCCGAAGGGGGACAAGCTGGAAAAGGTGACAAACATCTCCCTAGCCCCTTCAAAAGGGGAGTGTAGGGACGGAAAGAGAATGGGCGGGTTGGGAAATTAGAGAATTAGCAAATTTGGAAATTAGCAAATTTGTTAATTTGCTAATTATTCTTACCTTTGCCCAAAATATGCAACAAAAAAGATGAACAAACTAAATAGGATACTGTTGCTTTTCGCTCTTCACTTTTCGCTCTTCACTTTTGCTCAAGAGAATAACGATGATGGAATGATAAGCACCCCACAAACGGCTACTGCTACCGATACGGAGGCAGACCTGCACTACCTCGAAGACCAATTTTACTTCGGTCTTACTTATGACTATTTGGCTGGTAAAGCAAATAACGTGGTGCAACACAACCTTTCAAGGGGGATTCACGTAGGTTTCATTCGCGACCTACCTATGAACAAAGCGCGTAATATAGGCTTTGGGGTGGGCATAGGCTATGCTTACGATTTGGTGTACAACAATATGGTGGCTAACAAAACGGTTTCGGGTGTGAGCTATGAGATAGTAGAACGTTTCAGCGACCGGAACATCACTCGTAATTTCTTCGAGACGCATTCGGTAGAAATACCCGTAGAGTTTCGCTTTCGCACCTCTACCCCTTACAGTCATAAGTTTTGGCGCGTGTATACAGGTGCTCGTTTTGCCTATATCTTCAACAGTAGAAGTTTGTATACTGCTGATGGTGTTTCGATAGCTTTTCAGAACTCCGATATAGCTCATACGTTTCAGGTAAAGCCTTTTATTGCCTTTGGGTATAACGCCTTGAACTTCTATGTGCAGTACAATCTTACCCCTTTGCTGAAAGACGCTAAAACTACTGATGGCACGAGCCTCAAATCGAATGTGTTACAATTAGGATTACTTTTTTATATTTTATAATGGACGACCTAATTACACGTTGGCGACTCATCTTGGGTCAGGATTTGAATGCTTTGGGTGAGGTATCGCTCAATGAGCAGCAATCGCTGATGGACGCCACGCTGGCTGCCCTATACGACGATACCGAAGGCAACGGTAATAATGGAGGCAAACGCTCGGCAGGCTTAGGCAGTTCGTCACCCAACTTAGCTAAGTGGCTCACCGATGTGCGCTCGTTCTTTCCTCCCGATGTGGTAAGTGTGATTCAAAGTGATGCCATTGAGCGCAAAGGACTCACCAAACTACTATTTGAACCTGAAACCCTTAAAAACGTAAAGCCCGATATCTCTATGGTGGGCACTTTGATGGCACTCAAAGGGCAAATACCTGCCAAATCTAAAAATACCGCACGCGAATTGGTGAAAGAGGTAGTCGATGAGATTATGAAGCGTATGGAGCAAGACCTACGCCGTGCTGTTACGGGTGCGCTCAACAAAAAAGCGCATACGCCTATTGCCAACTTCTCGTCGACCGACTGGAAGCGCACAATTCAGCGCAACCTCAAGAACTACGATACCGCTACCAAGCGACTTATTCCTGAAAAGTTCTATTTTTTTGAACGCACCCAGCGCCAAAAGAACTGGACAGTGATTTTGGACATCGACCAGAGTGGTTCGATGTGTGATTCGATTATATATTCGTCAGTAATGGGGTCTATCTTTGCGAGTATGCCAGCCCTTGATACGCACGTGGTAGTGTTTGATACAGAAGTAACCGACCTTACGGAAGTCTGTCGTGAAGACCCTGTGGATATGCTTTTTGGGGTACAGTTAGGAGGAGGGACAGACATTAATAAATCGGTGGCGTATTGCCAAACACTTATTGAGAATCCGCGCAAAACGATGTTTATTCTCATTTCTGACCTTTATGAAGGAGGTGTACGCGCTGGACTCTTGCGTCGCCTGAACGAGATGCACCAAGAAGGCGTAAAGGTATTGGTGCTCTTAGCCCTTTCTGACAGCGGTCGCCCTGATTACGATGAGAAACTCGGTAAAGAAATCAGCAAACTCGGCATCGCCTGCTTTGCTTGTACTCCTGACCGCCTTCCCGAACTCGTAGAGAACGCCCTCAAAGGGAATGACCTAAAGAAATTTGAGAGAACAAGTCGCACAGATAAGGAAGTGTAATAGCACTTTTGTGCTACCTATGAACTGAAAGAAGACCCTAAACAGAGTGCTACGGGTGTTTTTAAAGGAAAGCTATTCGTTAAATGGTATGTAGATAACAAAAACCGATTTTTGTACGACTATATAGATGACGATTCCGACGCTTATTTTAACAACAGCTTTTTTTAACAACAGCTTTCTGGGCACTTGGACGAGCTATAAAACAGGCAAAAGCAAGCCTTGTAATTGGGGATTACACCGCATTCCTTGCGCAGGCGATTTAGACGGTGGAGCTGCCGAGTTTATGCCTACTGAAAAATATTACGAATATGGTTGGAAAAACTATACTCCTTAACTCTTAACTTTTAACATTTAACTCAATGAAAAAACATTCTAAAGTTTGGAACGAAACTAAAACACACGACTCTTGGTCGATTTTTAAAATAATGGGAGAATTTGTACACGGCTATGAGCAGATGAGCTCCATAGGGCCTTGTGTATGTATTTTTGGTTCGGCACGTATTAAGCCTGAAACACCTTATTACGAACTCACTGTGCGTATTGCCCAAAAGATAGTAGATGAAGGCTTCGGTATTATCACCGGCGGTGGACCTGGTATTATGGAGGCGGGCAACAAAGGTGCACACCTGAACAAAGGTGTGTCGGCAGGACTGAATATTGATTTACCTTTCGAGCAGACGAATAACTCTTATATCGACCACGACAAGAATATTAAATTCAACTACTTCTTTGCGCGTAAGGTGATGTTTGTAAAGTATTCTAAGGCATTTGTAGCAATGCCTGGGGGCTTTGGTACCCTCGACGAACTCTTCGAGACCCTCACTCTCGTGCAAACTTATAAGATAGACAAAATTCCTATTATTTTAGTCGGTACAGATTATTGGAGCGGGCTTGTAGACTGGATAAAGAAGATATTATTAGAGAAATTTAATAATATTAGTGCTGAGGATTTAGATTTGTTTCACTTAGTAGACACCGAAGACGAAGTGATTAAAGTCATTGAAGATTTCTACAACAACAAACAACAGTTAAAACCAAATTTTTAGAAAATATTCCCTATATTTGCACTTTAAAAACAGTGACTATGAAGAAGTTTATCTCTTTATTACTTTTTAGCTTTTACTTGTTACCTGTTACTTTAACGGCACAACAAGGAGGTATGTGGATTCCTTCGCTTTTGGAGGGTATGAACGCCAGAGAAATGAAGTCCTTAGGTATGAAAATGTCGGTGAGTGATATTTATAGCGTCAATAAGTCGAGCTTGAAAGACGCCGTGCCTCATTTCAATGGAGGCTGTACTGCCGAAATGATTTCGGATAAAGGGCTACTGCTCACTAATCACCATTGTGGCTACGGACAGATACAAGCGCATTCCTCAGTGCAAAACGATTACCTTACCGATGGTTTTTGGGCTAAAAATCTATCGGAAGAGTTGCCTAACAAGAATTTAGAAGTTACTTTTATTGTACGTATTGAAGATGTTACCCAAAAAGTACTCGCCGATACTCAAAACCTAAGTAGTGAGAGCGTTCGCGCCTCTCAGATAGAACGCAATATTGCCTCTTTGGTGAAAAACTCGCCTAAAGAAGCGTGGCAAGAGAATCGGGTTCGTGCTTTCTACGAGGGTAATCAGTATATCCTTTTTGTAGTAGAAACTTTTAAAGATGTGCGCTTAGTAGGTGCACCGCCTTCGGCTATAGGCAAATTCGGTTCGGATACCGATAATTGGGTATGGCCTCGCCATACGGGGGACTTCTCCCTTTTCCGTGTATACGCCGATAAAAACAACCGCCCCGCAGCCTACTCCAAAGACAACGTGCCCTATCGCCCCAAACACTTCTTTCCTATCTCGCTAAAAGGAGTGAAAGCAGGCGATTTTACAATGGTCTTCGGTTATCCAGGTCGTACTGAAGAATATTTACCTGCCGTAGCAGTGGAACAAATTGTGAATGTACTGAATCCTGCTAAGATAGGCATTCGCGATGTGGTGCTCAAAGTGCAAGACGGCTTTATGCGCAACAGCAACGAAATAAAAATAAAATACGCCTCTAAATACGCCAGTGTTGCCAACTATTGGAAAAAGTGGATAGGTGAAACACAAGGGTTGAAAAAATCGGATGCGGTAGCTATCAAACGCGCTCAAGAACAGAAATTTCAAAAAGAGATAGAAAAAGCAGGTAAAACTGCTGAATATGGTTATATTTTACCTCAGTTTACTGAAAAATACGCTCAAATACAAAACTATGCTTTGGCAGTAGACCTCTTTTCGGAGTTGGTACAGCGCAATATCGACTTGCTGGCAAATGGCTATAAAATCCTTCAACTGCAAAATGCGCTGCACGAGAAAGGAACACAATCGTTCAACGACCGCAAGAAGACCCTTTTAAACAACTTTGAAACGGTATTTAAAAACTACGATGTGAATGTAGATAAAGCCGTATTTGAAAAAGCAGTAGTGTATTATGCTCAGGCGATGCCTAAAACGCTACTCTCGCCTAACTTACAACAGTTTGAGATACACACATTGGCTGACAAACTCTATAAAGAGTCGTTTTTGGCTTCTAAAACCGAAATGGGAAAAGTACTCAACCTACCTGATGAAGCTTTTGAAAGGCGCCTCAAAAATGACATAGGCGTACAATTTGTACAGCAAATTGTCGCTCATTTCTACGGAACTGTAGTGCCTACTTACCGACAGTTGGACAGCGAGATTACCACCTTACAACGTACTTATATGAAGGCTATCTTGGAGTTCTCGAAACCTCAAGACCGCATTTTCCCTGATGCCAATAGCACTTTGCGCGTTACTTATGGCAAGGTAGCTGGTTACTCACCTTCGGATGCTATAACCTATGATTATATGACTTATTTAGACGGTGTAATGGAGAAATACGTGCCTAACGACTACGAATTTAATGTGCCCGCCAAACTGCGCGAGCTCTATGAGAAAAAAGACTATGGTATTTACGGCAAAAACGGCAAGATGCCTGTGTGTTTTATAGCAACCAATCACACCACGGGAGGCAACTCAGGCAGTCCTGCGATAGACGCACAAGGTAACCTTATCGGTCTCAATTTCGATCGTGTGTGGGAAGGCACAATGAGCGATATACACTACGACCCTAAAATATGTCGCAATATTATGGTAGATATTCGCTATGTGCTGTTTATCATTGATAAATACGCCGGAGCAGGATATTTGCTAAATGAGATGAAGATAGTGAAATAATGGTTAATGATGAGTTGAAAACTTTCGGATTTGCTGAAAAAGAAGATTGAAAAATTACCCTAAAAATACAGGAGAATACCAATCTAAAGAAAACGCACTCATCGATAAAGGCAAGGGCTTCTATTATTACAAAGTAGGAAATAAAGAAATTGCAGCTATGTATATTCCACATCTTTGAGCAACCAACTTCGATTATCAAACAGGTGTATAATGAATTAGAAGAAGCTTTTAATTCGTAAAACGGCTTGTTGTGTTACGATAAAAAAGCTCCAGTTCATTTCTCTTTTTGAGAGTCTCTTATAAAAATGAAAACTCCAGTACAGTCTTTCACTATACTGGAGTTTTATATACTTTGCCCGTACGGCTCGCACCGTCATTCGTAATTTGTAACTCGTCATTAGATTACAGTTCTTTTCTGAGGCGTGCTACAGGTATATCCATTTGTTCGCGGTATTTGGCGATAGTACGGCGTGCAATGGGGTAACCTTTCTCTTTAAGAAGCTGTGCCAATTCGTCATCGGGTAGAGGTTTACTCTTGTCTTCCTTAGCGATGATATGTTGTAATATCTGCTTGATTTCACGAGTAGAAACATCTTCTCCTTGGTCGTTCTTCATAGATTCCGAAAAGAAATCTTTAATGAGTTTTGTACCGTAAGGGGTGGTTACATATTTACTGCTCGCTACCCGAGATACGGTAGAGATGTCCATACCTACCTTGTCGGCAATGTCTTTGAGAATAAGCGGTTTAATTTTGAGCTCATCACCTGTGAGGAAGTATTCGCGTTGGTGTTCCATAATAGCATCCATTGTGATGAGGAGCGTTTGTTGTCGCTGACGGATAGCATCTATAAACCACTTGGCCGAATCCAGCTTCTGTTTGATAAAGAACACTGCTTCTTTTTGTGAATTGCTCTTTTCCTTACTCTTCTTATAAGTGTCGAGCATAGTGCTATATTCCTTAGAAACGTGTAGTTCAGGAGCATTGCGTCCGTTGAGAGAGAGTTCCAACTCGTTATCTACCACTTTTACAGTAAAATCAGGGATAATTTGTTCTATATGGACATTGTTACCCACGTAGGAACTCCCAGGTTTAGGGTTCAGGCGTTCCACCTCTTGCACTGCTTCTTTCAGTTGTTCTTCAGTTACCAAAAAGCGTTGTTGCAGTTTGGTATAATGCTTTTTAGTGAATGCTTCAAAGGCTTCGGTAAGCATTTCGATTGCCAAGCTTATAGCAGGTGTTTGTTTTTTGCGGCGCAGTTGTATAAGTAAGCACTCTTGCAAGTCCGATGCGCCTACTCCTGCAGGGTCTAATTGGAAAATAATCTGTTGGCGTATTTGCTCTACGTGATCCTCTTCGGTATAGATATTTTGAGTGAAAGCTAAGTCGTCGGTAAGGTCTTGAATAGAACGGCGTATATAGCCTGTATCGTCTATGCTACCGACGAGGAACTCAGCAATTAAGTAATCCTCATCGGAGAGGGTAAAGGTGTTTAATTGGTTGATAAGGGATTGGTGAAACGATACCTCGGCACTGAAAGGAATATCGTGATCTTCTTCGTCGTCGCTGTAGTTATTAGCGTGCAGACGGTAGTCGGGTATTTCATCATCACTGAGGTATTCATCGATGTTGATATCGTTCATATCAATCACATCGTTATCGTTATATTCATCGGCAGAGTTGTCAAACTCATCGTGAAACTCATCAAGGGCATCTTCTTCGCGTCCTGATTCTAAAGCGGGGTTTTCTTCCATCTCTTGTTTCACGCGCTGTTCAAAGGCAAGAGTGGGGAGTTGCACGAGTTTCATCAGCTGTATTTGCTGAGGTGAGAGTTTCTGTGAGAGTTTAAGTTGTAAATTCTGTTTGAGCATTTCTTATGAGATAGGGCGCAAAGGTACAAAAATTATTTCTTTTTTATAATTTCATTCACAATATGTCTTATTTTTTGTTTTTTCTTACGAGTGTGATAGCTTCTATTTACGTAAAAGAGGAGTCCTGCCAATCCTATAAAAATAACTCCTAAAACAATTCCTAAATAAAGAGAAGATAGAAAGGTATTGAGATATAAAATCACCACACAAACGATTAAATTGATGAATGCTAATAGTATACTTGCTTGTGAGTGTGACAGTTTCATATAGTCTATCATCACGTGGTGGATATGACTGCGATCGGCTTTAAAAGGTTGTCCGTGACGCAATAGGCGGGTGGTGAACACGCGGGTAGTATCAAAAAAGGGAATGAAAATAATTGCAAGAAGTACCCATATTTTATTTGTGGGGTGTATAATAGCACTTTCTAAGGCTTCAGTGTTTAGGGCAAAAAATTTAATAGCGAGAACTGCAATGAGAAAACCTGCAATCATAGAGCCTGTATCTCCCATAAAAACGCGTTTCCTTACAGATAGATTATAGCGTAAAAAGGCTAATAAAAAACCTATACATAGGATTGATAACAGGAAGTAGTAGTACAGTTGAGCATCGTAGAAAACATAAGCAAAAGCACCAAAAATTACAATACCTACCATTGCAGCTGAGCCGTTAATGCCATCAATAAGATTGTAAGAGTTTACAATCATCATCATCATACCACAGCTCATAAAAATAGAAAGCCAATATGGAATGTCAGTAATGCCTAAGAAATTATCGAGAGTAGTGATTTTAAGCCCAGTCCCTAAGAAAAGCATCAGGGTAGCTATAATTTGGCCTATAATTTTAGTACTAGGATTTACACCTACGAGGTCATCTTTTAAGCCAACGAAAAAGAGTACACCTACACCAGATAAGATGTTAATCCCTACATTGTCATTATCAAAAAAACGGAGTAAAAAGAGAGTAAAAACTAAACTTACGAAGAAAGAAATACCTCCTAAGGTAGGTGTTTTTTCTTTATGTGAACTACGTGCATTAGGTTTATCCATTAGGTTTTTGTACTTTGACACGTATATAATACTTGGCAAAGAAAAGTATGCTACTCCCAAAGAGAGTAGAAAAACGCATATGGTAGTAAACCCTAAATTTTCTGAAAAGAAAGTAGTTATCATATTATAAAGGCAATATTTTGGTGCAAAATTAATAAATATACTTTAAACGAGCAAGAAGAATACCGTTAGTTATTTACAATAGGTCAAGTACATCAAAATTAAACCTCAAAGAACCGATGTTTATAGTATCTAATTTGTATTATTGTTTTAGTGGTTCACATCTATGCTTCGCTACTCCAGCGATGTTTTTCACGTCCCACTGTATAGTCCGCACAAAAGGTTTTTCTCTAAAGGGACAGTCGATAGCGCATATTTCGCAAGAAAAAGGCTTGCAATAGTCTAAGTGAAAGTTGAATTCTATCGTTCTATCTACTTTTTCTGCTAACAGATGAATCACTTTTTCCATCTCTTGGTGGGCTTCTTTTAGCGAATAGTAGTAAGGCAGGGTGATATGGGCATCAATATGCAAGTGAGCCCCAAACTGCTGAATACGCATATTGTGAATGTCTATCCACTCGGTTTTGCGGTTAGTTTGCAATATATTTATGAGTTCGGCAAAGAGGGCTTCGTCGCGCTCGTCCATAATACCACTAAGAGCTTTACGCACAATCTTCCACCCTATCACAATGATATAACTACCAAAGCTAATAGCAATTAGAGGGTCGAGCCATAACCAACCGGTGAAGTGTACCAACACCAAACTCAGTACAATAGCTGAAGTAGCAAAAGTATCCGATTGCAAGTGTTTACCTGCACTCATCAACACTAACGAGTTTTCTTTCTTTCCCTTTTGGTAAGAGATATACCCCATAGCGTAATTCACTATGGCGGTAGACCCGAAAAGGGCAATCCCCCAGCCTAATTTATCGAGATGTATTCCCTTTATGAGTGACGAAAAGGCTTCGATGAGAATAAGTACCCCAGCGATAGCGATGAGCATTCCCTCAATGCCAGCGGTAACAAACTCTACCTTGCCGTGTCCGTAAGGGTGGTCGATATCGCGAGGTTTGTTGCAGAGGTATAGCGAATAGAGCCCCATAAAGGCGGCAATAATATTCACAATGCTCTCCATCGTATCCGAAAAAATAGCGTTAGAATTGGTAATGTACCACGCTATCAACTTCACGATGAAGAGCAATATTCCTATAAAAGTAACGAGCTTCTGAAACTGAAAACTTTTCACCCTCTAATTTCTGATTTCTACTTCCTAACTTCTAAACTCTAACCTCCGCTGCCTCCAACAAGAAATTGTGCATATCGGTATTGCGCATAAAAGGTTTAAGTCGCTCGCTACCTGGCCCATACATTGCCAATTCGGTGTAATCCGATGAGTGATCCATACTTATCCAGCCTACCGAAGTATGTGCTTTTTGTATTTCGGCAAACAATCGGTAAGGCAGGTGTTTGTAGTTGTACAAGCCGTCTTCTTTTCTTTCGGTTTTAGCGTAATAGCCTAAGAGTTCTTTGGCTTGTTCCTCATTGATGTTCATTCCACCACAGTATTGAGCAACGTGCTCACGCACTTTGGCTACCGAGTCGTTAGAATTGATTTGTTGCAATATCCAATCGTTAGAATGGGTAAAGTTTTGCAATCTGTCAAAGTTGTCATTACACTCTTTGCCGTAGATGAGTCCAGGGTTAGCATTGCCGTGGTCGGAAGTAAGCACCACAAGAGTGTTGCCATCGGCTTTTGCAAAATCCAGGGCTACTTTTATAGCCTCGTCAAAAGCTACTTGGTCGTACAACAAAGCCCCTATATCATTGCCGTGTGCCGCCCAGTCTACTTTACCGCCTTCTACTTGTATTACAAAGCCATTAGGGTGACTTTTTAATTGGTCGATAGCCTTAGCAGTCATCTCGGCAAGAGTAGGCGATTTAGCTTGTTCTTCACTGCTTTGAGCGCGGTCGATAGAGTAGGGGAGGGCATCTTCAGCAAAGAGTCCATAGAGAGGTTTGTTAGTAGGGGCTTTCTGCATTTCACTGCGTGTGCGAGCTACTGTATAACCTTTCTTTTTGAGAACAGCAAAGAGGTCTTTTTTATCCTTACGATGGGCAGGGTCAAAGTATTTGCTACCGCCGCCTAACATCACATCAAAGCCTAATTCGGTGTAGTTGAGGGCTATCTCGTCCATAGCATTCCGACTCTTACTCCACGTACAGAAGCCTGCCGGAGTGGCGTGATTTACCATTACGGTAGTGATACAACCCACTTTCTTGCCTGCTTTTTTGAACTTTTGTAAGATAGGCATATTCTCTTTGCCATCTGGACTGATATTTAGGCTACCGTTCTTTACACGTACTCCACCGCCCCAAGACGAACTCGCTGCTGAGGAGTCGGTGACTACTGAACTTGCCGATGCCATATCCATTACGGCACGCTGTGCGAGGTTACTTTCGTACAATCCTATCCAGCTGGAAGGGCGACCGAATTTGCGTTTTAGGTACAGGTCAGCCATTACCAAAGTGCCGAAACTCATACCGTCACTCACCATAAAGATGATGTTTTTAGTGCGTTTGTTTTTATGGGCTTCCCCAAGGGTTTGCGCTTGTAAATCGAATGAAGGAAGTACTAAGCCTCCTAAAGCTGCTAAAGCCCCACGTTTAAAAAATGCTCTTCTTTTCATATCTTGTTAATTGTTAATTATCAATTGTCAATTGTTAAAGCGTTCCACCCTTTCGCTATAATCGGTATAAACTGTCCCGCACGGGTGATGAGGTTTACCCCTTCGCTTTTATCGGTAATGTAACCTATTACGCTAAAATTGGGATTGCCTTTTATCTTATCGTAATCTGTTTGGGCAATAGTAAACAGCAGTTCGTAATCCTCTCCGCCACTTAGGGCAATGGTGGTGCTATCTAAATTGAACTCCTCACAAGTGCTAATCACTTGTGGGTCAAGCGGTATTTTGTCTTCATATAACCTACAACCTACCCCCGATTGTTTGCAAATGTGCAATATCTCTGACGACAATCCGTCGCTTACATCCATCATAGCAGTAGGTTTTACGCCTAATTGTTTTAGCAGTGGCGGAATATCCTTGCGGGCTTCGGGTTTGAGCTGGCGTTCCAAAATGTAAGAATACATCTCTATATCGGGTTGAGAGTTTGGGTTTACCTGAAAAACAGCCTTTTCGCGTTCCAATATCTGCAAACCCATATAGGCACCCCCTATATCGCCCGTCAGTACCACAAGGTCGTTAGGCTGCGCTCCGTTGCGATATACTAAGTCCGATGCTTCCGCTTCACCTATCGCCGTTACCGAGATGATAAGTCCGCGTGTA
>ERZ773004.1390-NODE-1390-length-12020-cov-123.319599_pt1 | contig 12020 bp, 7 predicted proteins | sample MGYA00580667_ERZ773004 | MGnify/ENA primary metagenome ERZ773004 (study PRJEB29015, sample SAMEA2737963) | human oral metagenome | biome: human oral; feature: human-associated habitat; material: dental | place: China | collected 2123 ... | reverse complement strand
GTCCTGCACGATGTCGTAGCCGGTGCGCACGGAGGAGTTCGCGGGCATGTACTCGACGATGTTCGTCCGCATGTGCAGGGAGGCGACAGGGCTCGCCATGATCGACAGGGCGATGGCGATGACGACCATGATGATCCACGGGTGCGCCACGACCCGGCGCGACAGGCGGCTGAAGAAGCCGTGGTCCGACGAGGAGTCGCCGATGGCGCGCATCACCCGTCTGATGCCCGGCACCCGGCTCAGCGGGCTCGGGCGCACCAGATGGGATCCGAGGAGCGTGATGATCGAGGGGACGAGTGTGACCGTGCCCAGCACGGCGAGCAGTGCCACGATGGCCGCCCCGGCGGCGATCGTCTTGAACATCGGGGTGCGCAGGACGAGCAGGCCGGCGATCGAGCAGGCGATGGTGAGCGCCGAGAACGAGACGGTGCGCCCCGCGGTGGCGACCGTGCGCACGACGCAGCGTCGCACGAGGTCCTTCATCGCCTCGCCGACCGGCGGTTCACCGCCCCCGTCGCCGGACTCCGCGAGCTCGTTCGCGAGCTCCTCGCGGTAGCGGCTGACGAACAGCAGCCCGTAGTCGATCGACAGGGCCAGCCCCAGGATCGAGATGACGTTGAGGATGAACGAGTGCACATCGAGGACGAAGGTGAGGCACCACAGCGCGCCCATGCCGACCAGGATCGAGACGATCGCGTTGACGAGCGGCAGGCCGGCGGCGAGCAGGCCGCCGAAGATGAGGATCAGCAGGACGAGCGCGATCGGCAGGCTCACGGACTCCCCCTGGGCGAGGTCCTCCTGGACGAGCCGGCCGATGGAGTCGCCGATGAGCTCCGTGGACACCGCGTGGGCATTCGCATCGGGCGCGTGCTGGCGCAGCGCGTCGAGATAGGCGCCCTCGGCCGTTTCGGCCACTCGGTCGTTGGCGGCCTGGGAACGGTCGTCGTCGAGGCCCGCGGCGAGCGTGACGAGTTCCACGTAGCCGTCGCCGTCGGCGGACAGCAGCGCCCGGGCCTGCTGCGAGGCGGGGTCGGGCATCGAGAAGGCGTCCTGCACCGAGGCGACGTCCTCGAGACCGGACAGGGTGCTGCGCGCCGTCGACACCGCGGCGGCGAGCCCCGCCGGGTCGGCGTGCATGTCGACGCCCTCGACGACGACCGTCACCGTCTCGCCATCGGTCCCGTCGGAGTCCGTCAACGAGGAGACCTGTTCGGACTCGGTGTCGGGGGTCGGGGCGTTCGTGCTCGTCAGCCGCTCGAAGAGCCCGCCATGCCCCAAGCCCTGGAAGGCCAGGCAGGCCATGGCGGACAGCAGCAGCGCCCAGGCGACGACGAACACCACCGGGCGCCGGGAGACGGCGCGGCCGATATATGTGAACATGGATCTCCTCGGTCTGGTCGGTCTGGTTCTGGGCGGGCGCACGGCCGGGCGTCCGTGCGAGTCCCGGATCCTCAACGGTCGATTTCGTCGTGCTGTCAGAACCTCGTGCGCCAGGCGGCGAGCTGCGGTTCCACGGCGAATCCTTCACCGGGGAGGGGGTGGGCGGGTCGTCGGATGGTAACCGGATTCCGGCTTGTCCATGCGGCCGATACGGGAATCTACAAGGCGTTTTCGGACGGGTCAAGGTTCCGTCGGGGGCCCCGCATCCCGGTAGGGGTGGATTCGGGGTTGCAATGACTTCAACGACGGTGTTGACTGAAAGTTTTTCCCGCTCGACCAGGAGAGCGGAATCCCACGTGCGGAGCGGCGCGGACGAATTCCTGCGATTCCTGCTGGAGCGGACGGGAACCGGGCCGGTGGAGGCCGTGCGAGCGGGACCCGGACGCCTGCCGTCGGAATACCCAGGAAACTCACAGCAATTGTCGGGATGAGCGCGTGCTCAGGGGATGATCAGGGGTGCGGGACCGGTCGCGGATGCCGCGGACGGCGCTCGTGGATGGCGCGGCGGGCGACGACGCGGCCGCGGCGAGCCGGTCGTGCCCCCGTCCCGTCACCTGCCGGCGCTCGGCCCCCGTCGGTCGGCTCCGGTCCACCGACCAGCCGCCCTGCCCCGGCACGGGACGGCGGAAGCCGGAGCCGTTGCGACGCGCCGGGAGCGCCGGGCCCGGTCCTGCGGCCCCGCGCCGCACGGCGTTCACGCCGCGTCCGGAGCCGGGGGAACGCCCCTGCCCAGGGTGACCCGGTCGAAGACGGCCAGCGCCGTGGAGACGACGATGAACACGGTGATCGCCGCGTAGGAGCCGGTCAGCGCCGCGGCCCATCCGGTGGACAGCATCGAGTAGAAGATGGCGGTGGTGACCGCGTTGCCGACGGCCGTGGCCATGCGTTCGGTGGTGGACTTCACGCCGCCGGCCACGCCGCCCTCGGTGGAGGGGATCTCGCTCATCGACAGGGTCTGGTTGCAGCCCGTCATGCAGCCGCTGCCGAAGCCGATGAGGGTCAGCGGGAGGACCAGCCACCAGAAGCGGACGTGGGCGGTCTCGATGAGGCGGGCGGTGACGGCTGCGCCGACCACGCCGACGGTCATGCACGACAGCCCTGCGATGACGATGGTGCGCCCCTTCGCGAGCGCCATGCGTCCGGTCAGGAGCGAGGTGACCGCCGTGACGACCGCGTAGGGCAGGCCGAGGAGGCCGGTCGCCAGGGCCGAGACGCCCATGCCGTTCTGGAGGAACAGGGCGGCGAGGATGAGAACGGAGGTGCTGCCGAGGAACTGCGTGCCGCTGATGGCGGTGGCGTGGGTGAAGGAGCGGTGGCGGAACAGCGCCAGGTCGACCATCGGCTGGCGGCCGCGGGCCTTGTAGGAGCGCTCCCAGCACACCCACAGGAGCAGCAGGGGGACGGCTGCCGCGAGCAGGCCGAATGAGACGCCGGTCTTGAGGATGAACGGCAGCATGATGCACAGCACCGCCGCCATGAGCAGGGCGACGGCGAGCGGGTCGAGGTCGAGGCGCCGGGCCCGCGCCGTGCCCTCGCGCCGCGCCCGGGCCCGGCGCCGCTCGGTCTCGAAGGGGAACCACCGCGTGGCGAGGGCCGCGCCGAGGATGCCCAGGGGGAAGGTCCAGATGAAGGAGGCGCGCCAGCCGATGTCGGGGCCTGCCGCCCTGATGATGAGACCGGTCAGCAGCGGGCCGGCCGTCACCGACGCCGAGATGACGAGGCCGAAGATGCTGAACGCCTTGGCGCGGGCCTGGCCCTTGAAGTACTGCTGGATCATGCCGGTCGTCTGGGGGTTGTAGACGCCGGCGCCGAGGCCCTGGACGAGCCGGGCGAGGTTGAGCATCATCGGGCTGGTGGCCAGGCCGCAGGCGAGCGAGCCGAGGCTGAAGATCGCCATGCCGGTGATCCACACCGAGCCGCGGCCCAGCGCATCGCCGATGCGGCCGGCGGCGACGAGGACCATGCCGAAGGCGAGGGCGTAGCCCGAGAGCATCCACTGCACGGAGGCGTCCGAGGCCCCGATCGAGTGCTCGATGGTCGGCAGGGCCACGCTGATGGACGAGATGGCCATCACGGCCATGGCGAGCGGGACCATCAGCACGGCGAGCACCTTGATGCGATTGAAGACACGGGACTGGCCCTCGACGTGGATGAGATTGTTCTCGGCGGTGAGGGACATGGCTTCCTCCGTCATACCGGTGTCGGCCCGGCGTCGGCACGCATTGCGTCGTCCCGGCCCGTCCGGTCGCCGGCTGGGCGGCGGAGGATCCGGCAGGGTCGTGAACGGTATGTATTCTTGCTGAAAAAACGTCGTTCTCTAGGGCGTTCGCAGTATGGGACGCTCAGCGGGGCCGGGCCGCCCACCACGCCCGCAGCGCCTCGGCGGCGCGCTCGGCGCCCAGCGGGCCCTCGTCCATGCGCAGCCCGAGCAGGTAACGGTAGGCCGTGCCCACCTCGGGGCCCGGGCCGATGCCGAGCACCTCCATGATCTGGTTGCCGTCCAGGTCGGGGCGCATCGCGTCGAGCTCCTCCTGGGCGCGCAGTTCGTCGATGCGGGCCTCGAGCTCGTCGTAGGCGCGGCGCAGCCGCTCGGCCTTGCGCCGGTTCCGGGTGGTGCAGTCGCTGCGGGTGAGGATGTGCAGGTGCTCGAGCTGGTCGCCCGCGTCGCGGACGTAGCGGCGCACGGCCGAATCGGTCCAGTCCTGCTCGCCGTAGCCGTGGAAGCGCAGGTGCTGCTCGATGAGCTGGCAGACGGCGTCGACGACGCTCCGGGGGTAGTGCAGGGCCCGCAGGCGCCGGCGGGCGAGCTTGGCGCCGACGACGTCGTGGTGGTGGAAGGTGACCTTGCCGCCCTCGAGGGCGCGGGTCGCGGGCTTGCCGATGTCGTGCAGGAGCGCGGCCAGCCGGATGACGAGGTCGGGCTCGTGGTCGGGGTCGGGGCGCCCGTCCTTGCAGTCGCGGGCCTTCTCCAGCGCGATCGCCTGGTCGAGGACGGTGAGGGAGTGCTCGAAGACGTCCTTGTGGCGGAAGTGCTCGTCGCGCTCGAGGCGCATGGCCGGCAGCTCGGGCAGGACGACGTCGGCCAGCCCGGAGGCGACCATGAGGGTGAGACCGGGCCGAGGGGCGTCCGACAGCAGCAGCTTGCTCAGCTCGTCGCGCACCCGTTCGGCCGAGACGATCGCGATGCGCTCGTGCATGGCGGTCATCGCGTTGAAGGCGGCGGGCTCCACGGTGAAGCCGAGCTGTGCGGCGAAGCGGGCCGCGCGCATCATGCGCAGCGGGTCGTCGCTGAAGCTGACCCGAGGAGCGCTCGGCGTGCGCAGCACCCCGGCGGCGAGATCCCTCAACCCGCCGTGCGGGTCGACGAAGACCCGGTTCACGACGTCGACAGCCATCGCGTTGACGGTGAAGTCGCGGCGCACGAGGTCGTCGGTGATGTTGTCGCCGAAGGCCACGACGGGCTTGCGGGAGTCGGGGGAGTAGGCGTCCGCCCGGAAGGTCGTGATCTCGACGACCCAGTCGCGGCCCCCGGCGCTCCGGGAGGCCCCGATCGTGCCGAACTCCTTGCCGATCGACCACACCGAGCGGCTGAAGCGGCGGAGGATCTCCTCGGTGCGGTCGGGCCCGGCCGAAGTGGTGAAGTCGAGGTCGTTGCCGAGCCGGCCGAGCAGCGCGTCGCGCACCGAGCCGCCGACCAGGTAGAGCTCCTCGCCGGCCTCGTCGAAGAGCCGGCCCAGCTCGTCGACGAGCGGTGCGGTGCGCAGCAGCTCGGCGACTGCGCGGCGCTGGACCTGCGACAGGGCGGCGGTGGAGTCGGACACGTCGGTCCAGTCTAGCCGCCGCGACCTCGGCGCTCAGCGGTCGACGCGGGGCAGCTGGTGGGTCGAGTCCGCCGGGCCGGACGGCGCGTCCCCCGCCCCCTGGGCGCCGGACCGGTGAGCGTCGGGCCGGTCGGACGGCCCCTGGGAGCCGGTCCGGTCCGAGGGCGCCGTGGCGCCGGAACGACGGCCCTTGCGGCGGCGGCGTTTGGTGCCCTCGGCGACGGACGCGGGGTCCAGGGCGATCGTCTTGTCGGCGGCCATGTTGCGGCCGCTGTCGCCGGCCGAGACCCAGCGCACCCGTCGGTCGGCCGAGTCCTCCAGCCACTCGCGGGCACCGGTGAGGGTCTGCGACGGCGCGGGCGCCTCCTGGCCGGAGGCCGGCGCAGGTGTCGGGGAGGCCGGCGCAGGTGTCGGGGCGACCGACCCGGGCGCCGTCGCGGGGGCCTGGACGGCCTGCTCGGCGCGGCGCTCCTTGGCCGCCTTGCTCAGCGGGTGGCGCCGCTGCCCGGACTGGGGCGACGCGTTCGTGTCCTTCTCGGACGTCAGGGGCAGGATCGCCCGGCGCGGCGTGCGCATGCCCGTCCTGCGCATCGCCGCGAGGATGCGGCTGCGGATCTCGCGCTCGACGTCCCACTGCTTGTTGGCCGGGCAGGAGATGAGGATCTGGTAGACGGCCGCGTTCTCGTCCAGCGCGTTGAGGCCGAGCACGCTCGGGGCCTCGAGCATCTGGTTGTGCCAGTCCGGCTCGGCGTCCATGCGGGCGCAGGTGCGCCGCAGCAGTTTGATGACGGCCGCCGGGTTCTCGTCGATGCTCACGGGGATGTCGATCGTCGACTTCGAGAAGCCCTGCGAGATGTTGCAGACGGTGGTGATCTCGCCGTTGCGCAGGTACCAGACCTGGCCGTTGAAGTCCTGCACCTCGGTGACCCGGAAGCCGACGGCCCGCACGGTGCCCTTGATGTCGTCGACCGTGACGATGTCGCCCACGCCGTACTGGTCCTCCATGATCATGCAGATGCCGTTGAAGAAGTCCTTGACCAGGCTCTGCGCGCCGAAGGCCACCGCGATGCCGACGACGCCGGCCGAGGCGATGGCCGGCATCACGTTGATGTTGATCGAGTTGAGCACCGTGAGCACGACCACGATGATGATGAGCACATCGGTGATCGACTTGAGCACCGTGCCGAGCGTTCGGGCCCGCTGGGCGGCGCGGTTCGCGTTGATGCCGTCGGTGGTGATGTCATGACCGGCCCGCTCGGCCCGGTGCTGGCCGGCGTGCTTGATGAACTGGTCGATGAGACGGCGCATCACGAAGCGCGTCACGACCGCCAGAGCGATGGTGACGATGATCTCGATGAGGGTGTTCGGCCAGACGAACTCGATGTCCAACGGCAGCACTCAGGTCCTCCTGGAACGGCTCGACGAGGCGGGCGGACGATCGGCCCACCGCATCCATTGTGACGCGGCGGACCGGGGACCGGGTGCGGCGGCCCGCGGTGGGGGGACGAACCGGGCGGGCCTGCGCCCGTGGGCGGGGTCGGCCCGGCCCGCGCTCGCCCCGAAGGGGCCCCTCCAGGGGCGGGGTCCGCCGCGTCGCGCGGCGCCCCGGGGCGGATGGACTCGACTCCGATCACCCAACTATCCAGCTATCTAGAAATTTTTCTAGAACTGATGAGAGTGACGTACAGGCACCTGCCGCGCCGCCGCCGGCGGGGGCGCGCCGGTCACGGGCCGGATCGGGACGAGCGCTCCGGTCCGCGTCCCCACGACCGCCTCGTCCGCTTGTCCGGGGTCGGATCCCCGGGGGTGGAGGACCTCGGGGACGGACGTTCCCGGGGACTCCCGGTCGGGCGGTCTCGCGCGTAGGGTTGTCCCATCGGCGCCACGTACCATCGGCGCCACGTAGACGTCGGCTCCACCGGCGGAGCCGGATCTCACCCAGCACGGAGGTCGACATGAACATGAACCAGCAGCAGCGAGAGCGCATGGGCAGCGGTCGGGGCTTCATCGCGGCACTCGACCAGTCGGGCGGCTCCACGCCCAAGGCGCTGCGCCTCTACGGCATCGACGAGAGCGCGTGGAGCACCGAGGAGCAGATGTTCGACCTGGTGCACCGGATGCGCACCAGGATCATGACGAGCCCCTCGTTCACGAGCGAGCACGTCCTCGCCGCGATCCTCTTCGAGCGCACGATGGACAGCACCGTCGAGTCCGTCCCGACGGCCCGCTTCCTGTGGGAGCGCAAGGGCATCGTGCCGATCCTCAAGGTGGACAAGGGCCTTGTGGACGAGGCCGACGGCGTGCGGCTCATGAAGCCGATACCCGCCCTCGACGAGCTGCTCGACCGGGCGGTGGCATGCGGCGTCTTCGGCACGAAGATGCGCTCGGTGATCGCCGGCTGCAACGAGGCCGGCATCAGGGCCATCGCCGCCCAGCAGTTCCGGATCGCCCAGCAGATCCTGGCCAAGGGGCTGGTGCCCATCATCGAGCCCGAGGCCGACATCCACGCTGCGGACCGCGAGGCCTCCGAGCGGATCCTCCACGACGAGCTGAGGGCCGGCCTTGACGAGCTGCCCGAGGACCGGCAGGTGATGTTCAAGCTGTCCATCCCCGTCGAGGACGATCTCTACGCCGACCTCATCGCCGATCCGCGCGTCCTGCGCGTCGTCGCGCTGTCCGGCGGCTACACCCGCCAGGAGGCCTGCGAGCGCCTGGCCCGCAACAGGGGGATGATCGCCAGCTTCTCGCGCGCCCTGACCGAGGGGCTGTCGGTGAATGACACCCCCGAGGAGTTCGACGCGAAGCTCGGGGCGTCCATCGAGCAGATCGCGGCGGCCTCGGCCACCTGATCCGCTCCGGGCGCCGCAGCGGGCAGACGGTTCCCGGGGCCTCGTGGCCCGGGAACCGTCTGCCCGTGACAGCCGATGCATCCTCCTGCCCGTGACCGCAGGGTCCCGGGCAAAGGGGTCACAGGGCGCTCTGCTTCTGCCAGCCGTCCCAGTCGTAGGTCCAGCAGCCGATGCCGTCGCCGGGCTGGAAGGCGAGGTAGGCGCCGCCGGGCGTCGTGCCGTTGAAGACGACGGGGTCGCCGATGTGGGTGACGCCCATGAGCCATGCCGCGTCGTCCGGGCTGAGGTTCGTGCAGCCGTGGCTCGTGGGAGCGACGCCCTGGGAGCCGACGGACCAGCTGGCCGAGTGGAGGAATTCGCCGCTCCAGGTGATGCGCTGGCAGTTCGGCACCTCGGTCTTGTAGCCCTCCGCCGAGTCCGCCGGGACGCCGTAGGTGGACGAGTCCATGGTGAAGGTGTCGTACTTCTGCATGATCACCTTGGTGCCGCTGTAGGTCTCGTGCCCCACCTTGCCGGTGCTCACCGGGCAGGTGCGCAGCAGCGAGCCGTCCTGGTAGACGTCCATGTGCTGGGAACCGAGGTCGCAGACCAGCTCGACCTTCGTGCCCGCGATGGAGATCGAATAGTTCGTGTCGTCGGCCAGGTACTGCTGGTCTCCGACCTTGACGCCGGCGAAGGCCAGATGGACGTCGACGGTGGTGCCGGGGGCCCAGTAGTCCTTCGGGCGCCACATGAGGATGCGGTCCTCGACCCAGCCCCACGAGCCGGGCTGCTCGGGGGTGACGGTGACGCTGGCCTGCTTCTCGATGGCCGCTCGGTGCTCGGGCAGGTCGATCGTGTCGGAGAACTGGACGTAGACCGGCATGGCCACGCCGAGATCGCTCTGGGAGTAGACGGGCTCGTAGACGAGGGTTTCGACGGAGGCGGTGGTGATCTTCTGGGTGAGGGTCGTCTCCTGGTTCTGAAGGGTCATGACGTCGACGGAGACCGTGTACTCGGTGCCGGGCCAGAAGGCGCGGTCGGGTTTCCAGGTGGTGTCGTCGAGCGTTCCGGTGAAGGCGACCCCGTCCGGGCCGGTCGCCTTGACCGAGACGGCGGAGCCGTTGGCGACGGTGACGGTGAGCGTGTCATCGGGCAGGACGGCGTCGGTGCCGTGCGCGCTGGTGACTGTGACGGTGGGGGACTCGGTGCCCGTGGGTGTGCTGCTGCCCTTCGCCGAGCCGTTCTGAGAGGGGTCGGCCGAGCCGCCGGCGCACGCCGCCAGGCCGAGCGCACCGGCTCCTGCGGCCGCTGCGACGATGACTCCGCGACGGGTGAGACGCGGATCAGTGTGCTGGGTGGTGGGCATCCAAACTCCGAATCGATGGTTCTCCCGAGCCCGCCGGCGCTGCGGCTGTGCGGCACGGTCGCATCCCGGAACGACCCGGGCGCACTGCCAGTGATGATAACCCGCCGACATGTCAGCAGGGCCCCGTTTCGAGAGCGCTTATTGAATGTTCACCCAAGGGGTGAATTCCACGCCCCGGGAGGGGGTATTTCTCAGCAAAAATTCAGCATGTTTTAATGAAACACGAGTGCTTCGCTCCGGGTTCTGCGGTGCATCCGCGGTGCATTCGATGCGCCCTGGCGACGCGTTCCGGTCCTGCACGTTCGGGGAGGGCGCTGCCCGAGGAGGCGGATCAGGGGCGTGATCCTCGACGCCGGGAGGGAACCGGGGCGCCGTGCCGCCCGGGGCGCGGGGGAGCTGCCGTACCGGGGCGACCACGCCTCACCCCGGCGCGGTCCGGGGCACGGGGTCGGTGCGCAGGCCGGTCCTGCACGTTCAGGACGATGGCAGCGGACGCGGCACCCAGCGCGTCCCGGCGGGCTCGGTGCGGGCCGCCCCCGAAGTGAGTGCGGCGATCGTTCCGACGGCACGGTCGGCGGCGTCCGCGGGGCAGGCGATGCGCACGACCGGGCCGGCCGGATCGTCCCAGCTGGTGCCCATGACGTCGAGACCGCCGGCGCGCAGGACCGCCTCGAGGCGGCCCGCGTCGGCCGGGGGCAGGTGGGCGTCGAGGAGGGCGCAGCGCTCGTGGAGCAGCATCGGGACCAGGCGCAGGGCCTGTGCGACGGTCCCCCCGTAGGCGCGGGCCAGGCCCCCGGCGCCGAGCTCGACCCCGCCGAAGTAGCGCACGACGACGGCCAGCACGTTCGACAGATCGGCCCGCCCGGTGGCGGTGACGTGGCTCGTGAGGGCCTGCATGATCGGGACGCCGGCGGTCCCGGCGGGCTCGCCGTCGTCACTGGAATGGGCGCTGTCGCGTCCCGGGCCGAGCAGCTGGGCGCTGCAGTGGTGCCGTGCGTCGTGGAACTCGTGGCGCAGCTCGCCCAGACGGGCGCGCGCCTGCTCGTCGTCGGCCACGGGGAACAGGCAGGCGATGAACCGCGAGCGCCGGATCTCGACCTCGTGGCGGCTGGGGCCGACGGGCGAGACGTAACGGTCTGCGGGCATGGGCCCATCCTGCCATCGACGTGAGGCCGGCATGCGGTTAGCGTGGTGTCATGAACGAGATGACTCCCCTTCTCGCCGGGCGATGGAGCCCGCGAGGTTTCGACCGGACGCATGTGGTGGGCTCCGGGCAGATCGAGTGCATGCTGCAGGCCGCGCGCTGGGCTCCGTCGGCCATGAACCGCCAGCCGTGGGCCTTCGTCGTGGGACGCCGCGGGGACCGGGTCCACGAGCGCCTCGAGGGGCTGGCCCGGGGCCTCTCCGACTGGGCGCTCGGCGCGTCCGCGCTCGTCCTGGCCGCCTACCGCACCGAGGGCGACGAGCCCGACTACGCCCTCCACGACCTGGGCGGAGCGGTGGCGCACATGAGCGTCCAGGCCGAGGCGATGGGGCTGCACGTGCGCCAGTTCGCCGGCTACGACCACGAGGGGGCCCGTACCGCGTTCGGCATCGACCCGCCGTGGACGCCCGTCGTCATGCTCGCGGTGGGCATTCCGGGGCCGGGGACGAGCCCGGCCGGGCGCGAGCGCAAGCCCATCGGCGAGCTCACGCCCTGGCAGTGACCGGCGGGCGCACCACGATGACGAGGCCGGCGGGTCCCGGGGAACGGTCTCCTGAAGGGCCTGCCGCGCGGACCGGTCAGATGTCGTACTGGTACAGGTTGTAGGCGTTCATGAGGTTGATCACCTTCTGCGCGTAGTTCGGGTCGGTCGCGTAACCGGCCCGCGCCACCTCGCGGATGAACCGGTCGGGGTCGTCCGTGTGGGCGAAGGCGCCCCCGTAGCGGCTGTTGTGCGTGAGGAAGTAACCGTGGTCGAGGAACGAGTCCGTCCGCGAGCCGTAGATGCGGAAGCTGCTCGAGATGATCTGGTACGACGAGTGGAGGTACTCGCCGCTGCCCATGTTGATGCAGCCGCTCTGGTAGGGGCTCGAGGTGCTGCACTTGATGCCGAAGTAGTTGTTGTACCGGCTCGACAGGGTGCTGCCGCCCCAGCCCGATTCGAGGATCGACTGGCCGAGCGCCACCGAGACGGGCACGCCGTACTGCTGCGACTCGGCGACTGCCGCAGGCAGGGCCTGCCGCAGGTAGTCCTGCTGGGTCGGGGTCAGCCCCGAGGAGTTCATCGTGATGGCCTCCGTCCTGCTCCCGTTCGCGGTCCAGATGATCGCGCCGCCCTCGAACATCTGGTACGAGCCCGTGCCCGTCGCGATCTCGTCCGATGTGGGATAGCCGAGCGGGCCCTGCTCCCAGTTCTGGGACGCCCACCTCTCGCCGATGGCGCCGTGCGTGGCGTGCGCCCCGGTGGCGGACGTCCAGTGTATGGACCCGTCCTGGTAGGTCTGGTAGCAGCCGCCGTTGCGGAGTCCGCAGACCTCGTCGGTGGTGGGGTAGCCGAGGGGCCCGTTCTCCCAGCCGGT
>ERZ773004.1389-NODE-1389-length-12021-cov-4.648086_pt1 | contig 12021 bp, 9 predicted proteins | sample MGYA00580667_ERZ773004 | MGnify/ENA primary metagenome ERZ773004 (study PRJEB29015, sample SAMEA2737963) | human oral metagenome | biome: human oral; feature: human-associated habitat; material: dental | place: China | collected 2123 ... | reverse complement strand
GTAGAGTTTAGAGGGTGGAGAGTAGAGGGTAGAGAGTAGAGGGTAGAGAGTCGGGAGAAGGGCAGGAATAGAAATCTGAGTCTTTCAAGTACCCGGCTCTACCCTCTACTCTCTACCCTCTACCCTCTATCTTCTGACCCCGGATCTTGTGATCCATCTCGAAGGGGATGACCATGGATAGCTCCATGAATCCCATGTATTGGCCGTCTTCGTACCAGGGGATCTGGTAGATGAGCTTCTTGCGACCGTTCTTTTCGATCGTGTAGACGTGTTTGCGTTCGTTGCGCATCATGTCTTCGAGCATCGTGCGGGCGGGCTCGGGGTGGCAGTCGAGCACATTACAGCCGATCAGCTCCTGCCCGGGCTTGAGGTTCACCTCGCGCGACTGGTTGTTCATATCGATGATCCGTCCCTCGCGGTCGCAGACCGTGACAGCGATGTCGGCTTCTTGGAAATACTTCATCATAAGGGGATCTAAAAGTGAAAGAAGCCCGGCCGCTCTCTACGAAAGGAGTGACCGGGCTTACCTGTTACACTATATGTACGTCACCGCGATCAGCACTGGCAGCAGCCGCAGAGGGTGGGCACCAGGTTACGGTCGCCATAGGCATTGTTGACGCGGGCCACGTTGACCCAGAACTTGCCGTCGTGCAACCACTCCAGCGGGAAGGCCGCCTTGGTGCGCGGATAGGGATGGCTCCACGCGTCGGCCGTCACCTCATACTCGGGGTGCGGTGCGTTCTTGAGCACATTGTCCTCCTTGTCGGCCGTGCCCTTCTCCACCTCGTCGATCTCCTGGCGGATGCACTGCATCACTTCCACGAAGCGATCCAGCTCGTGCTTGCTCTCGCTCTCGGTCGGCTCGATCATGAGCGTGCCGTGCACGGGGAAGGAGAGTGTGGGGGCGTGATAGCCAAAGTCCATGAGGCGCTTGGCGATGTCGCTCTCGTCGATGCCAGATTGCTCCTTGATGGTGCGGCATTCGAGGATCAGCTCATGGCCCACGCGACCGCGTGCACCGTTATAAACGATGCCGTAGTCCTTCTCCAGCTTCGCGGCCAGATAGTTGGCGTTGAGGATGGCCACCTTGGTCGCTTCCGTCAGCCCGTCGGCACCCATCATGCGGATATAGCCATAGGTGATAGGCAGGATGCCCGCGCTACCATAAGGCGCAGCAGCCACGGTGTTGAGGCTGTTACCAAAGGCGATGGGATGGGAGGGGAGGAAGGGCAGCAGGTGCTCAGCCACGCAAACAGGACCTACACCGGGGCCACCGCCGCCGTGAGGCGAAGCGAAGGTCTTGTGGAGGTTCAAGTGGCAGACGTCAGCGCCGATCGTTCCGGGGTTCGTCAGACCGACCTGAGCGTTCATGTTGGCGCCGTCCATGTAGAGTTGTCCACCGCAGGCATGCACGATGTCGCACATTTCCTTGATGTCCGTCTCGAAGATGCCGTGCGTCGAGGGGTAGGTGATCATGCTCGCGGCTAGGTTGTCGCGGTTCTCCTCGGCCTTGGCACGGAAGTCGGCCAAGTCGACGTTTCCTTTCTCGTCGCAGCGTACGGTGACGGTCGTAAAGCCACACTGGATGGCGCTGGCGGGGTTCGTGCCGTGAGCCGAAGCCGGCAGCAGCACCACGTTGCGGTGTCCCTGTCCGATGCTTTCGAGGTAAGAGCGGATGATGCGCAGACCGGTGTACTCGCCCGCAGCGCCGGAGTTCGGTTGCAGCGTGACGCCCTTCAGACCGGTGATCTCGATCAGTGCCGCGGAGAGGTTCTCGATCATTTCAATGTATCCGGCCGCCTGATCCACGGGGGCGTAGGGGTGGATGTTCTGGAACTCCGGCCGACTGAGCGGCAGCATTTCAGAAGCGGCATTGAGCTTCATCGTGCACGAACCCAGCGGAATCATGGAGTGAGCCAGCGAGATGTCGCGGCGCTCAAGGCGCTTGATGTAACGCATCAGCTCGGTCTCGGTGTGATACTTGGCGAAGAGTTCCTGCTCCATGAACTTGGAGGTGCGCACGAACTTCTCATCGAAGTAGCGACCGCGGTTGATGTCGTCCACATTGGCGGCATACGTCTTGCCTGCCACACCGGCAAACATTTGCAGCAGTACGGCCAGCGACTTGGGTTGCGTCGTCTCGTCAAGGCTGATGCCCACGTGACCGTCCTCGAAGTAGCGCAAGTTGATGTTGCACTCCAGTGCGATCTCGCGCAGCGTCTTGACCTCTACGCGCTCCGGCAGCGCGATCTTGAGCGTATCGAAGAAGTTCTTGTTCTCCTGCTTATAGCCCAGCTTCTCAAGTTCTTCGGCTAAGAATCCGGCGTAAGCGTGAATACGTGAGGCGATGTCGCGCAGTCCGTCGGGACCGTGATAAACGGCGTAGAATCCGGCCATCGTAGCCAACAATGCCTGTGCGGTACAGATGTTCGACGTAGCCTTCTCGCGCTTGATATGCTGCTCGCGCGTCTGCAATGCCAGACGGTAAGCGGGATGATTGTAAGCGTCGACCGAGATACCGATGATACGGCCGGGGATGGTACGCTTGTATTCGTCCTTCGTGGCGAAATAGCCTGCCGACGGACCGCCGTAGAACATCGGAATACCGAAGCGCTGACTGCTACCGAATACCACGTCCGCACCCCATTCGCCCGGAGGCGTCAGCAGTACGAGGCTCATCAGGTCAGCCGCTACAGCTACGCGCACATCCTTGGCGTGAGCTGCCTCCACAAACGCACGATAATCCTCGATCTCACCGTCGCCATTCGGGTATTGCACGATGGCGGCGAATACCTTGTCGGTAAACTCAAACGTCTTGAAGTCGCCCGTCACCACCTCGATGCCTTGCGGCTCCATGCGCGTATGGATCACGGCCTTCGTCGACTCAAACACGTGCTCATCGACGAAGAGCGTGTTCGCCCCAGCCTTAGCTTGAGCGCGGCTACGCGTACCATGAAACATTGTAGCGGCCTCAGCAGCTGCCGTAGCCTCGTCCAAGAGCGAGCAGTTGGTCAGCGGTAGCCCGGTCAGTTCGCAGATCACGGTCTGGAAATTCAGCAGCGCCTCCAAACGACCCTGCGAGATCTCGGCCTGATACGGCGTGTAAGAGGTGTACCACGCGGGGTTCTCAAACACATTGCGCACAATGGGCGCCGGGCAAACCGTGTCGTACCATCCCATACCGATGTAGGAGGTAAATATCTTGTTCTTGCCTGCCAGCTCGGCGATGTGCTCAGCGAACTTGCGTTCCGTCATCGCGGGGGGCAGGTTCAGCGGTTTCGTCAGGCGGATGTCTGAGGGTATCGTTTGTTCGATCAGCTCATCCAGCGAGTTTACCCCGATGGCTTTCAGCATCGCAGCTTTGTCGTCATCGGTCGTAACGCCGATATGACGGTTGGAAAATTTGTTCGTATCCATGTCTCTTTTGATTGTATGATGATTATAAGTAAGGATTCTCGTTTTTCTCTATGCCAACAGTCGTCGCGGGGCCGTGGCCCGAATAGACGACTGTAGCGTCAGGCAGCGTCAGCAACTTCTCGCGGATGGCCGTGATGAGCGTCCGTAAGTCGCCGCCCCATAGGTCTGTCCGACCGATGCTGCCTTCAAACAACGCGTCGCCAGACAGCACGAAGCCATCCTGCGACGCATAAAAGGAAAGGCTACCCGGCGAATGGCCCGGTGTAGCCAGTACTTGTAATTCCGACCGTCCGAAGCGCACCGTGTCGCCCTCGGACAGGTATTTCGTCACCGGCACCGTCTCGAACGCTTTGCTCGGCGGCAGACCCAGTCCCGCCATCTGCTCCTCAAGCGACGGCAACGCTTCCACATCCTTTGGCGAAGCCTCGGGCAGCAACCCGTACGTGTCGCGGATGAAGGCGTTACCGATGATATGGTCGAAATGCAGATGCGTGCAGAGCAGCCTGACCGGCGTCAGACCGTGCTCCGTGATGTAATCTGAGAGCGCACTCCGTTCGCGCGCCATCATGCAGCCGCAGTCCACGACGACGGCCTCCCGTGTCTCATCGCTGAGCACATAGGTATTCTCCCCGAAGGGATTGAATTCAAACTGTTTGATCGTAATCATAGGGGGATATAGACGATTTGCTTGGTCTTGAAATAAGGTTCCCGGAAATAGGCATCGATGTCGAGGCGTACGGCTTGCTTCTTGAACGGCGCAATCTCGTGTTGCAACTCTCCGCCCTTAAGGCAGATCAATCCGTTGGGCAGCGCGTTTTGTTGTTCCTCACGGATGTTCTTCCGCACCGCTGCGGCCAAGTCGCGCAGTGGCATCACCGCCCGACTCACCACAAAGTCAAATCGACCCCGTTCGTCCTCCACCCGCTCGTGGCACGTCGTCACATTCCGTAGCTCCAGCGCCTCCACCACGGCCTGCGCCACGCGGATCTTCTTCCCCACGCTGTCCACCAAATGGAACGTCACTTCGGGGAAAAGGATGGCCAGCGGAATGCCCGGAAACCCTCCGCCCGTACCCACGTCCATCACCGCCGATCCCGCCCGAAAACGGATCATCCGCTCGATGCTCAGCGAGTGTAGCACGTGATGCAAATACAGATTTTCGATGTCCCGACGCGAGATCACGTTGATCTTCGCATTCCAGTCGGTGTAAAGCGCACCCAGCGCTTCAAATTGCCGACGTTGCGTCTCGCTCAGGTCGGGATAATAACGGTTGACAGCCTCCATTCCGTGCGTCAAAAGACCAGATGAGCGATCGGGCTGTCATGGCGCATCAGATGGCGGACTTTCTCGTAGGGGATGCGCACCGAAGTGGCTCCCAGCGCGCCCGCGGCGATGTCGCTTTCGTTGAAAGTATAGGTGATCCCGATGTCATCCACATAGAAATTGCGGTTCGGGTAAATCTCATTGATGTTATAGAAGCCGATGTTCTCCAGATCGGCCACCTTGTCTACATTGTTATATAGCGCTATGGCGTCCACGATGATCTTCGCCAGATCGTCCTTGTAGTCCTCATTGAAAATCTCGCTTTCCGTCACGCGGTTGCCCGTCTTCAGGTCGATCACCCAATTGGTGTACGTGCGGACTGGCGAGGGTGTCCCAGCGTTGTATTCCCGATAGACGGAGTAACACAGCACGTCTTTTTGGTTAAACAGAATGCTATCGCTCAGCAGCTCATATTCCGGTAGCGACGGCCGGTCAGAGGTGTCGAATTCCTCGCCCTCGAAGTCCATCACCGCCGTGCGGTCCTCCGTGTCCTGCTCAAAGTCCGAAACGTCCTTGTCCTTCAGGTGCAAGCCGTAATCATCGACATACTTATTCACCGCCTCCTTGATTGGCAGTTGCGCATACGTATCGCCCAGCATGCTCCGGACGAATTGCTGTTGCACAGCCTCAAGCACGCCCCGGTTGGCATACTCCGTCGGATACGTGAAGTGGATCTTCAGCACACGCCCCTCAGTCGTAGTGTCCTTCTTGTTTTCCACAGGATAAGTCTTTTCAACCACCACCGACTCGAAACGAATTGCATTCTCTTCGATCTCTTTCCCCTCCGAATGGCACGCTGAGAGCATTCGGACAAGCAGAAGAAGGGTCAACCCCTTTGTGTAACCAATATTCATACTTCTTGCGTGTAAATACGTGGCAAATGTAAGACGCTGTTCGAAATCCCTACTATTTCGGCCCATTCTGCCTCCCCGAAGGCTCCGCGCGCCACCTCGCACCCCTTCTTCGCCACCTCGAAGCCCTTATGAAGTACGAAAACAGTCTCGCTCCGCCCCGTTAAGCCCTTACGGAACACAAAAACAAGCCCGCTCCGCCCCGTTAGGCCCTTATAGACCGCATTTTCGATCGATCGGAACTTCCCGAACAATGGTTGCATCCTGTACCTCTATTTCGGGAAGTTCCGAAAGTATATAAATATCTATTGCATACTCTCGGAATCATCCGAAAGGAATAAACTCCTCGTATATACTCTTCGGATTTTCCCGATAAGTCTATACTATATCTTCAAGGCTTTCGGATACTACCGAATTCCTTTAATATGCATACCCTATTTTTCGGAAGTATCCGAATCATCTTAAAGTCCAATTTCAATCAATCGGGAATTCCCGAAGGTGTTTATACATGATGCTTATTCTGTTCGGGAATATCCGGGGCTTTCTATATACGATGTAAATAGCTTCGGAAGTTTCCGAAAGATTATATCAGAGCTATAATATAGTTCGGGAAGTTCCGATTGATCCATAAACTATGGAATAGGCCTTCGGGAAGTTCCGAACGATTGGAAATATGCTCCGTAAGGCCTTATTCGAGGAGTATAAGCTTCTCAGAGACAGGTTTTAGGACTTATCTCGTCCGTTACGTCAGGAAAACGATCCCCACGGGCACGTCGCACGGACGAGCAAGCCTGTCGAAGTTCGTTTTAGAAGGTTTTCTTGCCCGTTATCCGAAAACCTGTACTTTAGCGTTGTTTTTTCACGCAACGCTATACATTAGTAATAGATGGCAGAGGATAGAATTATCAAGATCGACATCAATCAAGAGATGAAATCGGCTTACATCGACTACTCGATGTCGGTCATCGTCTCCCGGGCACTACCGGACGTTAGAGACGGATTCAAACCCGTGCATCGGCGCATCCTTTTCGGGATGAACGAGCTAGGAAATACTTCAGACAAACCCTATAAAAAGGCAGCCAGAATCGTCGGCGAAGTGCTGGGTAAATATCACCCGCACGGCGATTCTTCGGTCTACTTTGCGTTAGTCCGACTGGCCCAGAATTGGTCCATGCGGTACACGCTGGTCGATGGGCAGGGCAACTTTGGCTCTGTGGACGGCGACAGCCCGGCCGCTATGCGATACACCGAGGCGCGCATGAGCCGACTGGCTGAGGAAATGTTGCGGGATATAGATAAGGATACGGTTGACTTCCAGCTCAACTTCGACGATACACTGCAAGAGCCTACGGTGTTGCCAACGCGCATCCCGAACCTGCTTATCAATGGGGCATCGGGTATCGCCGTGGGTATGGCGACAAACATGCCGCCGCACAACATGACGGAGGTGCTTCGCGCCTGTCAGGCTTATGTGGACGCACGTGGTGAGATCGATGTCGAAGGACTGATGCAGCACGTCAAAGCGCCCGACTTCCCGACCGGGGCCACGATCTACGGTTACGCCGGTATCAAGGAGGCGTTCGAGACGGGGCGCGGGCGCATCGTCATCCGCGGTAAGGCGGAGATCGAGAGCGGCGCGGCGCACGATAAAATCGTCATCAGCGAAATCCCCTACATGGTTAACAAGGCGGAGCTGATCCGCGCCATCGCTGATCTGGTGAACGAGAAGCGGCTCGACGGCGTGTCGAACGTGAACGACGAATCGGACCGCAGCGGTATGCGTATCGTGGTGGACGTGAAGCGTGAGGCGAACGCCAACATCGTGCTGAACAAGCTGTATAAAATGACGGCCCTACAGTCGTCCTTCAGCGTGAACAACATCGCGCTCGTGAACGGTCGGCCGAAGCTGATGAACCTGAAAGATCTGATCGGCAACTTCGTCGATCATCGCCGCGATGTTGTCCTGCGCCGCACACGCTTCGAGCTGAAAAAAGCTGAGGAGCGCGCCCATATCCTCCAAGGGCTGATCATCGCCTCGGATCACATCGACGAGGTCATCGCCATCATCCGCTCCTCCAGCAGTCCGCAGCAAGCCATTGATCGGCTCCGCGAACGTTTCGAACTATCCGAAATCCAGGCGCGCGCCATCGTTGAAATGCGCCTGCGCCAACTCACCGGACTGGAGCAGGAGAAGCTCCGCGCCGAATACGAGGAGATCGAAAAGCTGATTGCTCGCCTCAAGGAGATCCTCGAAAACGAAGACCGACTGCTGCAGGTCATCCGCGATGAATTCCAAGAAATCATCGACAAATACGGTGACGAGCGCAAGACGGACATCGTCTACGCCTCCGAAGAGCTGAACCCGGAAGACTTCTACGCCGACGACGAAATGATCATCACCATCTCACATATGGGTTACATCAAGCGCACGCCGCTCAGTGAGTTCCGTGCGCAGACCCGCGGTGGGGTGGGTTCGAAAGGCTCCGAAACGCGCGAAGAAGACTTTGTCGAGCACATCTATCCGGCTTCGATGCACGCCACGATCCTGTTCTTCACCGCCAAAGGGCGCTGCTTCTGGAAGAAGGTCTATGAGATCCCCGAGGGAGCGAAAAACACCAAAGGGCGCGCCATCCAAAACTTCCTCAACATCGACTCGGACGACCGCGTGAATGCCTTTATCCGCATCAAGAACCTGACGGGCGACGTGGACTTCATCAATTCGCACTACCTGCTCTTCTGCACCAAGCGCGGACTGATCAAAAAGACATTGCTCGAGGCCTATTCCCGTCCGCGTCAGAACGGCGTGAATGCCATCGCACTGCGCGAGGGCGACGGTGTGATCCAAGTGCGCCTCACGAACGGAAACAACGAAGTGATCATCGCCAATCGGAATGGTCGCGCGATCCGATTCCATGAGAGCAAAGTGCGCGTGATGGGACGTGTGGCCGCCGGTGTGCGTGGCATGACGCTCGATGGCGACGATGACGAGGTAGTCGGCATGATCTGCATCAAGCATCCTGAGCAAGAGACGGTGCTCGTCGTCTCTGAACAGGGATACGGCAAGCGCTCCGCCATCGACGATTATCGCGTCACGAACCGCGGAGGTAAGGGCATTAAGACAATCCAAGTGACCGAAAAGACGGGCAAGCTGGTCGGCATCAAAAACGTCACCGAGGACAATGACCTGATGATCATCAATAAGTCCGGTATCACGATTCGCATGAAGGTGGCCGACTTGAACGTGATCGGTCGCGCCACGCAGGGCGTCCGCCTGATCAACTTGGAGAAACGCAACGACGAGATCGCATCCGTCTGCAAAGTGGTCTCCGAATCGGAAGAGGATCGGATTGGCGGCGTGGAAGAGTCGGCGGACGAGGCGCCGAACACACCGACCGACAACGCGTGATCCCTCGAAGCTATCAATCATCCATTCATACACAATTAAAAATTAGAGAACATGAAGCGAGTATTAGTAACCATCGGCTTGTGTCTGATGACGACCGTCGTCTTTGGTCAGAAGAAGGCCGTATCCGATGCAGAACGCATTGCGAAAGATTCCAAACCGGATTTCAACGAAGCCCGGACCCTGATCAAAGGGGCCATGGAAAACGCTGAGACAAAGGACGACGCAAAGACCTGGTATGTGGCCGGCCTCATTGAAGACACGCAATTCAGTACCGAAAACATGAAGCAGATCCTCGGACAGAAGCCCGACGAAGCCGTCATGTATGAGGCGCTTGGAAACATCCTGCCGTACTTCAAGGAGTCCTATCGGCTTGACCAACTGCCCAACGAGAAGGGCAAGGTGAAGCCCAAATACACGAAGAACATCAAGGGTACGCTCAACGCGAACATCCTCTACTACTTGAACGGAGGCGCGTACTTCTTCGACCAGAGGAATTACAAGAGAGCCCACGATTTCTTTGAGCAATATCTCGAGATCGCTGACCTGCCCTTTATGAAAGGCGAAAAAGCGGCCGCAAGAGATTCCAACTTTATGATCGTGCAATTCTACGCAGCCATTGCCGCCATGCAAATGGACAATCCTCAGCAGGCGATCAAGGACTTGAACCGGGCAAAAGGAACGGACTACCGTCGTTTCGATGTCTATCAGTCGCTCTGTTACGTATACGATCAGGTGCTCAAGGACACCGTCGGCTTGGAGAAGACCTTGGAGGAGGGCATGAAGCTCTTCCCCGACTCGAGCTACTTCCTGAACAACATGATCAATGTCTACATCAGCACCAAGCGCAATGAGCAGGCTATGCAGCTGCTGAACACAGCCATTTCCAAGAGCCCCAACAACCCGCAGCTCTATTTCGCCCTCGGCAGCCTCTATGAGGTCGGTCTGAAGGACGAAGCCAAGGCAGAAGAGGCCTACAAGAAGGCGCTCGACTTGGATCCTGAGAATCCATCGAACATCTTCAGCGTGGGGCGTCTCTATTTCAACCAAGGCGTGAGCTTGCTGGACAAGGCCAATTCACTGAACGACCAGAATCAGTATAAGGCGGAGAAAGCCAAGGCTGAAGCGATGCTTCGCAAAGCGCTGCCGTTCTTTGAGAAGGCGCACAAGCTGAAACCAGAGGAAAGAGAATACATGATCGGACTCAGAGGCATTTATTACAATCTGAGTATGAACAAGGAGTTCGACGCGATCAACGCAGAAATGTCGAAGTAAATCCGTCCAATATTTTTGGCTGTCCGCGCGGCCCCTCCATGGATCTGGAGGGTGTCGCGCGGATTTTTTTATACCCTCTCCCCTATGATTACAGGTTAACATAATTGTTATTATCGATCATATGGAAGTAGGAGGGGAGGGGCTGTTTTTAGACCTAATCAGCCGCCACGATGGCCTATCGTGGATTGTCTGGAATTCATCCCGATACCGCGGTGTATTTTAGGGCGCAAATGGGAGAGTCACACAGGAATCGCACGGAAAAATGGGCGAGATGCACGGTCAGAAGTAGGTCTTGAATCCGTTTTTCGGGAAAAAGGACGATCCGAATACCGTCTCGGAGGTGTTTCATCGCGTTTGATGTTCAGCGCAATCTGTGCGACCGGGAAATGGATCTGAGATATAATCCCGACAAACGTACCCGCCTAACCCTTACCCCAAAACGCATCTCCCCAAAATGTACCCAGTGAATCTTATCCCCAAAAGCAATCCCGAAAAACGTTCCCACCAAACCCTTACCCCAAAACGCATCTCCCCAAAACATACCTCACGAAACCTTGACAAAAAGAGGAATCGTCGGGTGAGAGCGCCTGAACTTTTCAGGGAGTTTCGGGCAGCGTCTATCTTTGCGCATCCAACGCTTGGACGGGGAGACTTATCCGTCGTTTGTGGTGTGCCTGAAATGGGCCGAGGTCTCCGGACTGAGGCGCGGGAGGGCTGCCTAACCCGACGCTCCGCACCTTGCGACGCATAACATCCACCTGTAACTACTCCGATTTTTATGTCTGATTCTACCATCGTCACCGGCCAATACGTACAGATCGACCAGACACCGGCGAGCTTAGGCGCGCGCGTCCTGGGGCGGCTGATCGACACCGTGCTGCTACTCGTTTACTGCGCGGCCGTGTTTGGGCTCTGGATCGCCTACATGCAAATGACTGGGGGCGAGCAAGATGCGTTTGGCTCCTTCCTGATCCTCTCCGTCTTTTACCTTCCCGCGCTCGGTTACACCTTCTTTTGGGAGACGTTTAACAACGGGCAGACGCCCGGCAAGCGTTTCCTGGGCATGCGCGTGGTCATGAAAAACGGAGACAGGCCCACCGTGGCGGCTTACCTGTTCCGATGGCTGTTTCTGCTCATCGACATGCACACCTCGTACGTCGGCATACTGTGTATTGCCCTGACTAAGAACAATCAGCGGGTCGGCGACTTGGCGGCTGGAACACTCGTCATCAAGGAGAAAGACTACAAGAAGATCCACGTCACACTCGACGAGTTCAGCCATCTGAACCACGACTACCAACCCGTCTTCCCACAGGCCGAACGGCTCTCGCTGGCACAAGTCGACCTCATCAACCGCACGCTCACGGGCGGCGACCGGCAGACGCGCCCCGAGCGTATCCGCCAGTTGGCCAACGAGGTGCGCCGTTTTCTCGGGCTTGCGGACAATGGCGTGACGGACGAGGCCCTCCTCCGCACCCTCGTTCGCGATTATCAGCATTACGCCCTCGAGGCGGCCGTCTAAATCGGGATTCAGGCCCTCGTATCGCCTCCGCAACCCGTCCATTTATTCTTGGATTTCAGTGTTTCACCCCGTAACCCACTCGTTTGTTCTTAGATTTTGGCGTTCAGCCTGTCCACGCGGTGCGTAAGCCATTCGGACGACAAGTTCCACCTCGCAACCCGTCCATTTGTTCTTAGATTTCAGTGTTCCACCCCATAACCCAACAAGTAATTCTTAGATTTTAGTTTTTA
>ERZ773004.1386-NODE-1386-length-12023-cov-7.591243_pt1 | contig 12023 bp, 7 predicted proteins | sample MGYA00580667_ERZ773004 | MGnify/ENA primary metagenome ERZ773004 (study PRJEB29015, sample SAMEA2737963) | human oral metagenome | biome: human oral; feature: human-associated habitat; material: dental | place: China | collected 2123 ... | reverse complement strand
GCTAGTCGATAGAGAGTTCTCATAGAACAAGAAACCCTATCTGGATAAGTTCCTTTAATGACATCAAGGCTCCAATTTTTTTCTAAATGAGTTTGGATAAAATCTTTTTCTGATTGCGTAAGACTGGTTTTATTCCTGCCACAGCGTTTCTTATTGATTTTATATCGGTTATAGTAATCATAAGCAGAGTGCCCCTCTTTCAGATAGTTGATGACATTGTAGATTGTCTGTTTTGATCTGCCAAGTGAAGCCACAATATCTGAAACTTTTATGTTTTCTTGATAGTAAGCCTCTATCATTACAAGCTCGTTTGTGGTAAGATGAGTATAGGTCATTTATGTTAGTTCCTTTCAGACAAATGTGGTGTTTATCTGAGCCTAACATAGATGGCTTTTTCTGTCTAGCTTAATTTTACAAATTGGGTATTTAAAAAATTTATCAATAAAAAATTATAGAAAATATGGCAAAGAGGTTCAAACAATCAACTTCGCTCATAGCAAATGGCCAGAAATTCCAGGAGATGAAGATAAACTAGAGAAAATAAATATAACAGAAGAGTATATATCAAAAAGTTCGTCATTAATTGTAGGTAAAAATAATTCTGGTAAAAGTACAATTGTCAAATTATTAAACACACTACAAAACACTAAGTCAGGTAGTCGTAGTGTTTTTAAACATACCGATTTTAATTTAAAAATATTATCAGATTGGTATCACGAAAATATTGATAATAAATCTGAAGAAGAGATAAGAAGTATTGATAAATCTGATTTTCCTAAACTTGAGTTTCAGTTGATATTAGGGATTGATGATGGAAATGATTTTATTTCAAGTTTCGAAGATATATTAGTTGTAAGTGGTATAAAAACAGTTGAAACTCATGAAAATCAAGATATTGCAGAAGTAACTATCGATATTAAGTATGAAGTGGCAGATAAAGTTGCTTTTTTAGAGGATCTAGTTAAAATTAAGACTAGCTATTTTAATGATAAGGAACAGCTCAATGAACAATACTTAAATTATAAAAAAGAGATTCAATATCGACAATTTTTAGCTTTATTTAGCAGTAAATATTTTGTATTAAATTTTTATCCTAAAGGAAGAGAGGAACCTGCTAAAGATTTTTCTCTATCTTCATTGTTGAAAGTGGATACAATAGAAGCGAATACGGTTAAAAATGATAATACACTTTCCCAAGCTTATAATAAAATAGTCTCAACTTATATAAAAAATAATAATAATGATAATGATATAGCTACAATTGATAATTTAATTGGTGATATTAATTATCAAGTAAAGGGTATGGTTGATAGCAATATCAAGAATATTCTTCAGAGTGCAGTATCAAGCATTGAATCAACTAAGAATTTAACGATGAATTTACATCCAGATGTAACTTTAGAGAAAATTTTTGCAAATAGTATTATTTATGAGTACCAAGAGGGAAATAACAACATACCTGAGAGTCAGTTTGGTATGGGGTATACAAATTTGATGGTAATTATCGCAAAGATTGTTGATTATATTGAGCTATACAGTGAGAGAGATATTAATGGTTCAATAAATATTCTTTGTATTGAAGAACCAGAGTCATTTATGCATCCGCAGATGCAAGAATTATTTATAAAAAATGTTTCAAAAGCAATTGCGACATTACTAGGTAAAAAACAACAACTAGATACCTTTCAAATTATCATCACAACTCACTCAACCCATATTTTAAACAGTAAGATTCAATCAGGAAACACTCTAAATAATATTAGTTATCTAGGTCAAGCAGGTGTAAATAATATTATAAAAAACATAAGTGATGACGCAATAGTATCTGGTAGAGATATTGACAAAAAAGCTTATGAATATATCAAGAAATATTTAAGGCTAGAGGTATCAGATATTTTCTTTGCTGATGCAGTTATTTTAGTTGAAGGTGTTTCAGAAGAAACCTACTTAAGATATGAAATTGATAAACATCCAAAATTGAAAAATCATCATATTAAAGTTTATAGAATTGATGGAGCTTATGCTCACCAGTTTATTAGTTTATTAGATTTGTTAGAAATTAAAACTGTTATTTTTACAGATTTAGATTTAAAAAGGTCTGAATCTGAAAAGAAAGTTGATATAAAAGATAATGAAGATCCTGATGTGACTCCACAAAACATATCAGATTTAGAGAGTAAATATGCAGCTGCAACGAGCTCCTTGAGTACGAATGGTACTCTGCAATATTTTATAAAAAAAGAGCTAAAAGATGAAGAAGCTAAATATGGTGAGATTAATAACAAGATAATCGAAAAGCTTAATAACAATGAAGAATTGATTATTGATTACAATAACATCACTATGTTCTCGCAAGGTAAAATAAATGGATATTATGCTACTAGCTTTGAGGAAGCAGTTGTTTTAACGAATGCAGGAAACGAAGATGAAAATAAATACAAGAAATCCTTGATTAAAGCACTACAATATGTCCATCCTAATATGAGGTATTTTGGTGATATTGATGAAACATCAGAAATAGCCGATAAATCTTATATGTATCAAGTTAAATTATCTGATGGAAAATCAAGGTTTTCTACTGGGATTGTATATTTATCTGTAACTGATGACGACTTTAGCCTTAAACAACCTCAGTATATTGAATCAGGTTTGAACTCACTTTGTAGTTATTTTAAGGAGTAAAATATGACATATACGATTAGTCCAGAAAATAAACAACTAGAGTTAGATATTCAGCAAAAAATTAATGAATGTTTAGATAACTTTGAGAGTTTTTGTTTTGATGCTGGTGCTGGTGCAGGGAAGACCTATGCACTTCAAAAATCAATTGAACATATTTTGAAGAGTGAGGGAGAAAATTTAAAGTTAAGAAATCAAAAAATCTTATGTATTACATATACTAATGCTGCAAAAGATGAGATTCTGACTCGACTTGGAAAAAATTCTTCAGTAGTAATTTCTACAATTCATGAATTTCTATGGGGATTTATTTCTATTCAGCAAGAGTTACTGACTATAGAACATAAGAATAAGATAATTGATGAGCTCCATACTATTGATCATAAAATAAATGAAAATTCTCTTTCTAACAGTGTTAATCTAGTTGATTTCCAAAATACGATTAATGATGATAAATTTATGAAAATTTTCTACAATACACCTAGTTCTCCTGCAGAGAATTTTAAAGCTGTTATAAGAAAGCATGATGAATACTTTTCTCCCTATTTAAGTAATGTTAGTAAGTTTAGCAGTTTAGTTAAGGATATTAATAAAAAGTATAAACTCGAAATAACATTAAAGGAAATTGAAGATAAAGAATCTAAAAAAATTATTTATAATCCAGTTCAAAACCGTGATAAACTTGAAAATTATGTCATTAGTCATGATACATTATTACTTTATTGTAAAAATATAATTACTAATCAAGATATATTAAAGAGATTATTTTCAGATAGATATCCATATATCTTAATTGATGAGTACCAAGATACAGATGAAAAAGTTGTTGCTATTATTGATAGTATCAGGGAATATTCAAATTCTCGGAAAAAGTTAGTAGTAGGATTTTTTGGTGACTCCTTGCAAAATATTTATGGTTCAGGAGTGGGGATTCTTCCAAATAAACATGAATATAAAATCATTGAAAAAAAATTTAACCGACGTTCTTCTAAGCAGATTGTCGAGTTAATTGAAAAAATTAGAAATGACAATTTTGGTCAACAGTCTATATATAATGATTTTGATAATGGTTCTTATAATTTTTATGTCGCTGGTGATGAGTTTAACTTAGATACTTTTTTACAGGAAAATCAACTAATTAATAATACTGCTTGCCTTCTTATGAAAAATGATGATATTTCCAAAGCAAGAGGATTTGATGAAATATTATCAGTATTGAAAAAGTTCCCTAGATTTAGTGGCAATAACTGGGATAATGTAAACAGTGAATTTCTACAGAAAAATCTACAACATATGGGGTGGTTCTTGAGAGAAATTCTAATTTTCATAGACTTTATTCAAAAATCAACAGATTGTAATTCAACTGTTAAGGAAGTTATTCAGTTTATAGCAACGTCTAAATCATCACTAACTTTTGCAGTGTTGAAACAGTTTATTGACAATTTGAGAGAGATTAACCTATCAATACTTACAATCGATGAATGTCTTAGTAGAATCGTTAATATTCAAGAAAAAATATCAGGTAAAGAGATTTTAAGAAAAATATTTTCGATAGATGATACAGCAGATAACATTCTACTGAATATAAAGAATCGTGCTTATGATTATTTTTACTATTCTCAAGATTCGGAGGAATCAGAAAGAGAAACGGCAGTTGTTGATGAATTTTTTAATCTAGATATTTCTCAATTTATCAAGTGGTATAATTATATTTTTGATAATTTGAAAAATGAAGGAATTGGCTACTACACATTGCATGGCTCAAAGGGGCTAGAATTTGAAAATGTAGTTGTTGTGCTACAAGATAAATTTGCAAAAAAAGAAAATTATTGTAAGTATTTTTTTGAAAAATATAATACTTCAATTGATTCTGATTCACAATTTCAAGAAGTTCGCAATCTTTTATACGTTGCTTTTTCAAGAGCCAAGAAAAATCTTCATGTAATTTATAAAAATAATAATCCAGAACATTTATTAGAGAATATAAAGGATATTTTTCAAGAAATTCACAATTTAAATTCATATTAGACATATGTTTATGAAGTTTTGCTCTTTCATTTTTTATGTAAGTAGAAAATTTAAGTTGGACTATACTTGTAAAGCAATTCTAGCTGATTCCTAGATACGATTATATCATCAAACTGATTTTGAAAAAATATAAATACAAAATTTACAAAACAATAACAATTTAAATAGTGTGAACTTTATGGTAAAATCTAGCTCAATCCGAGTATTTTTAGGGGGGAATTCACACCATTCAAATGAAAGTTATTCAAATTAGATGAAATTTTGTTTTCTGTAAATGTCGGAAAATATTAATTTTAAGCGCATCTTGAACTTATTCAAATAGAAGTGTTTCCAACCAGGTCTTAAGAAAGCTCGTAAAGCATCATAATTTAGTAAACGTTAATTCGATAGAATGACTATACTTACAAAGAGCACCTTTCAGGGTGTTCTTTTACTTTTCCCTTCTTCTCATGGTATTTCTCATATGGTATAATGAGGTAAGGACTGTCCCTCATTTCAGACGAGTTTATGGTGTTCAAGGGGAACCTATCTGAATTGCCAAGGAGTTAGTGCCCATTGCTCGGATTGGGCGTTTCCTCGTAGTTTATTTGATTCTAATCACTTAGAAAGCATCTGGTGTGGGAGAACATTGTGATTTCAATGCAATGTCTCGTATGCTAGGTAGGAAAATTGGAATTCAGGATAAGTAGTAGGTGAGAAGAGTATTTCTGTCAATCTCCTATATACCTGTTAACAGCTATCCAAAATAAAAGGAGATGGTAAATTGGTTTTATTAGTATTAGGGATTTTGGTTTTGCTCATTCTAATTTTTAAAAGGAAAAAGAAAACTGGTAAAAAATCTGAAGAAAATTCCAAGAATAAAAATTGGATATTAATAGGTTGCTTATCCATAGTTATCCCCATCGCAATCCTCACAGTGAGTAGTCCTATTCTTTCTCTAATGGATATGTGGGGGTTATTTGCCCATGCAAGTCGAACTGAGCTTGAGCAAGCTGTGCATCGTTCTTATCAAAACTATGGTTTAACAGGTCAATTTGAGTTAGAAAAATATGAGAAAAACTATACAAGCGTGGGAGGATTTATAATCCATGGTACCTATAGTGAAAATATAGCCGGAAAAACCTATGAGGTTAAAACTCGATTTAAATACTATACTCGTTTTTCGGAAAATAAAACATATGGAAAGACAGATGCAGAGGTTGATTACAAAAATGATAAAAAAATTTATAATGTTTTCCCAGAATTAGCCTATTTAGGGATTGAAGTTAGTCCAGGCACGAACGAATTCTTAAAAACTTTAGACAGTTCAATCAAAGATCCTAAACTGTCTGATTTGAAGTATGAGGGGATTCGTTTTGAATTCAATAGCCAATCTGATAATATCTATCTTTATAATGAAATATTAGAGGAAAATCAAAGTAAGGGTCAAGCTCTGCAAGGAATGTATCCCATGGATGCTCAATATCTTTTCCAAAAAGAGATTTTTATACCGACATTTGAATTTCAGTATTTCGTTCCAAAAGAAAAAAAAGATCTCTTGTATGATGACTATCTTAAAGAGCTTGAGACGCTTATGAAGGAATTTTTTGCCAATCAACCCCTACCAAGAGGTCTTTATGCTGTCAAAATTGCTAAATATCAAGAGGATAAACTTGTCAATGATAGTGGTGTATACTATGTGAGGATTGAAAATCGTCAAGTTGTAAAGCTGTTGCAAAAATTAGAGTAGGAGTCGCTAGGGCGAGGTCAGTCTAACAATATTTTTACTAAGAAGAGAAGGGGAGATTTATCAGCTTATCCAACATTTTAGCTAGAGTCAACATACAAAAATTTGAGTGTGGATAATGAAGGGGGAGGCTTTGAAATGATCAGTTTAGAGTTGTTGTCTGAATCAAATAGTCTAGAGGTCTATTCTTTTGAAAAAGAAAATCGAGAGTATTTTGAGCGAAATTTACCTCCTAGACCAGCTAACTATTTTGATTTGGAAGGTTTTAAAGAAATTACAAGGGAATTGTTAACGGAACAAAGGAATCGTGATGTCTACATGCATCTTATTAGAGATTCGCAAGGCGTTATGGTCGGGAGAATCAATTTAAGTGTCTTAGAGGGTGATCGAAAAACAGCAGAGCTTGGGTATAGGATTGGGGAAAATGTTACCAATTTAGGCTATGCCAGCGAAACAGTTAAGCTCGTTTTAGATAAGGCCTTCACGACTTATGGTTTCAATAGAATCATTGCAGGAACAGCAAGAGATAATCTGGCTTCTCAGAGAGTGCTTTTAAAAAATGGCTTCACCTTTAGTAGAATGATAGAAAATGACTTACACATTCATAATGAGTGGGTTCATACAGTAGTATTTGAGATAAGGAGAGCATAATATCATCAATTCCAGTCTATTGACAAGGTTAATGGAGTTATAATCTTTTCAGACATTCAAGAATGCTTTCTTGGATGTTTTTTTGATGTTTTTATACTAAAATGGTACAAATGTGGTCGCAAACCGACAGAGTCAGTCACCTCAAAACATTAATTAATACTGCTATATCAACGTTTACAGACACTTTATGGTTCACACCATTATTTAGGCAGCGATAAGCAATCTCTCCAACAGCCATTGGAATGTTGACGTCAGTCTTAGTTGTAATCATATCACTATGGGTCAACGCTTCAGAAATAGCTTCAATAGACGTTCTAGCTTGCTTGGGCAAGGTTGCTCCAGTATATCGCAATTTATGAGGAGTTACATGTGCAAGTTCTGGATAATGGTTTCTAATGCTTTTCATTTTATTGCTGAGGTAGTCAGAATGTAAAGGTTCATTGAAGTTCCCTTTGTGTTGAGGTATGTAAAAACAAATTGTTATGGATTGATGATGATTCAAACTTTGCTAGTTCCTATTTTTGCATTTATCTAAAGTTTGTACCAGCTAGATTTTCTGTTTACTTGTATTGATATGCTTCCATTGTAAAGCGTAACTTTTTGATTTTCTATCTCCTAACGAAGAAGGCGAGATCACAGGCGTTCGTCAGGGAGGTGGTAGCCTGATCCAGTACGAGTATGATGCTTATGGCAATATCTCGAAGATGATTTACCCAGATGGTAGTACAGTTTCCTACACTTACGATGAACTGGATCGCCTGACTTCCGTGACAGATGTCAAGGGACAAAAGACCAGCTATAGCTATAACACAGCAGGGGATCTGACGGAAGTTAATCGAGGAGATCTGACAAGTGCAAACTAGTCAGATAAAGCTAGAGACCTTCTCAAAAAAATTCTCAAAAAATGTCATATATACTTGACATATCGCTCTTGAAAGAATATAATATAGTCAAATATATACGACATATCAGAAAGGAGACTATATGAACCGTGTTAAAGAATTCCGAAAGGAACTGGGTATTTCCCAACTTGAGCTCGCCAAAGATATCGGTGTCTCGAGACAGACCATCAACATGATTGAAAATGACAAGTACAATCCAACTCTGGAACTCTGTCTCAATCTCGCCCGCAGCCTCCAAACTGACCTCAACAGTCTCTTTTGGGAAGACGATTTTTAAAAAAGGAGCTAACTCATGAAAAAAGAAACCTTCACTGAAAAACTGATCAAACGCACATACGGCATTTCCGGACCTCTTGACGAACACAAACGCCGGGAAGCTGATCGTATTGGTAACCAAGTCTTTATCATCCTCTTTTACCCGATGATACTTGTCAATTTCATCCCACTCGTCCTCGCCAATAAGTATCCAGAAATAGTTGCTTTCGGCTATCCTCTGGTGATATTTGCTATTTCTATGATATCCGCTTTCTATGTGCTTTCTCAAAGCAAGAAAACGGGTATCACAGCTATTGATCCCGAAATGTTGAGTCAGAAAGAAAGCAAACAGCTACATTTTCCTGGTCTAAAAGCCGGTCTGATCTTTGGCTTCTGGATGTTTTTTATAACTCCTCTTCTCCATATACTCATAGGTGAAGGTCAGGACTATTTTCATTCTCTTCTCACTTTTAAAAATATTTTTTCAAGTATTCTTCAGTCTTTCTTCTTCGGAGTGATTATACAAATTATCATCTCCCGTCGCATTCGAAAAGCCAAGGAAGACCAGGACGACGATTAGGAGATGCCTTATGAAATCACTGCTTACCAAGTCCCGAGATATTGCTCCTTCTAGTATATATTCCAGCCCTCAGCGATGTACAGAACCTATAGTAAACAGAGGAGATTAGAGTTCGTAGTCGGCTCGTATTTATCGGTATTCTAATTGGTTTATTTACTTTGCTGTGCTTTCATAAACTCTATATTGAACAAATTCCTCTTTCTACTTTTTTGGAAAAACTTGTCCAAATCGATACACTCACCCCATTATTGGTATTTGGTTTGAGTATTGCTGCTATCTTTGGAACCATGATTTATGGATTTCTATCACTACAGGAGGAGAAAACTCCTAAAAATCACAAACATAAGGAGAAAATAGATTAATGACTTCACTCTACGATTTTTCAGTATTAGACCAAGATAATCAGATGACTTCTCTGGATACCTATCGTGGTAAAGTCCTCTTGATTGTCAATACTGCTACGGGCTGTGGTTTAACCCCCCAGTATCAAGGATTACAGGAACTTTATGACCGCTATCACGATCAGGGCTTTGAAATCTTAGATTTCCCTTGCAATCAATTTATGGGGCAAGCTCCGGGTAGCGCAGAGGAAATCAACGCCTTCTGTAGTCTACATTATCAAACTACTTTTCCACGTTTTGCCAAGGTCAAGGTCAATGGCAAGGAAGCAGAACCTCTCTATGTATGGTTGAAAGATCAGAAATCTGGTCCTCTAGGAAAACGAATTGAATGGAATTTCGCTAAATTTCTCATTGGTCGAGATGGGCAAGTCCTTGAGCGCTTTTCCTCCAAAACAGCCCCCCAGAACCTCCAAGAGTCTATTGAAAATCTGCTCTAACCTCTTTTCACTCCGACCCTTCATTTCTAAAACCAAATGAAAGGTCGGATTTTTCTTTAAAAAGTAACTTATTTTCTTTAATTTCTGTTTATTTTTTTTAGTTTTTACTCTTGCATTTTTTAAAATAATTTAGTATATTTTTTATATTAAGGATTTTGGCTATTTTAAGGGAGAAAATGGCTTTTTAAATTTTTTATCTTAAAATGAAAGCGCTTTATACCGCGGGAGGTTGGATAGAGTAAATAAAAACTGAGATTATTTGTCTCTCGTTTGAGAGCAGAAGTAGATTGTTACCAAGTTCAACTTGGGCTCTGGCAGTAGCTGACTGCCTTGATAAAAACTAGGAGTATATTATGAATCGATACCTCTTTGAAAAAGGGCAAACTTTTAGCATTCGGAAACTGACCGTTGGAGTTGCCTCGGTCATGGTCGGATTAGCATTTTTTGCTTCAGGAACGGCTCTAGCTGATGAAAATCTTCCCGATGGAAAATCAAACCTTGAGAGTAAAATTGAGCAGATTTCCAATCTAGAAGAAAACAAAGTTGAACCCGAGAAGAAAGAAAACCTCAACCAGCCAGCAGCACAGCAATTAGAAAAAGAAGAAGCTCCTACTGATACAAGTAAGGCTGATCTGCTCCCTGAAGAAATTCACGATCAAGCATATCCTGACACCGACGTCAAACCTCTTAAAACTTCAGCTACTGTCGAAAAGGTTGAAAGTCCTCAAGTTGAATCAAAAAGTATTTTGAAATCAACGGAAGAAGAAAACGCTCAAAAAGATAATCGTGCTATTATTAACGGTGGTTTGGACCTCAAGCATATTCAATACGAGGGGCAACCCGCAACTGCTGCCACTATGGTCTACAGCATTTATAATGGTGGAACTCAACGATACATCGTTTCTGGGTCTGGTATTTTTGTCGCGCCTAACGTTTTCTTGACAGTTGCTCATAACTTTTTAGATAAAGATGGGAACGTTCGTGGTGGAAACTCAGCACGTTTCTACTACAATCTAGGATCCAACGCTCCCGTTAAGAATTCTCAACCAAATTCAGGAAATACCACACTCTTTCAAGAGAAAGATATCCACTTCTGGAATAAAGAAGAGTTTAGCAAGGGATATCAGAATGACTTGGCAGCAGTTGTAGCGCCTGTCCCTGTACAAATTGCAAGCCCAAATAAAGCAGCAACTTTTGTGCCACTCGCTGAGCATAAGACTTACAAAGCAGGGGATCCTGTCAGCACGATTGGCTATCCAACTGACTCTAGTTCGAAAGAACTCAAGCAACCTATCGTAGCTGGCCAACTCTATAAAGCTGACGGCAAGGTAAAATCCGTTGATCCTTATGATGACAAGGGAGCTACTGGCATCACTTACCAAACAACTTCTGTGTCTGGTTTGTCTGGTGGTGGACTTATCAATGGTGATGGAAAAGTCATCGGCGTACACCAACACGGAACTGTTGACAGCGGTGTCCTTGAGAAAGACCGCTTTGGTGGTGGACTTGTCCTCTCTCCTGAACAACTCAAATGGGTTAAAGATATCATTGACAAATATGGTGTCAAGGGCTGGTATCAAGGTGATAATGGCAAACGTTATTACTTTACACCCGAAGGTGAGATGCTTAGAAATAAGACAGCTGTCATCGGAGAAAATCAGTACTCCTTTGATGAGAGCGGTGTCGCTACTCTAGTCAAGGGAATTGATTACGGACGCGTCCTTATCCAGCACGTGGATGAAGCAGGCAATACAGTCAAAGAAAATGATACTTTCTTAGACAAAACAGAAGTGGGAACTGGCTTTGACTATGATTTCAAGAAAGCAATCACTCCAACCGAATTCTACAAGCAAAATCTAGAAAAATATCAAATTGTTTCTATCGATGGTGTAGCAATCAATCAACAACTAAAAGATGAGTGGAACCACAATGTCGTTAGCAAGACAGCTCCTGGAACCCGTGTCATCAAGGTAGTCTATAAAGTCAACAAAGGCTCTTTCAAAGTTTACTACCGTCAAAAAGGAACAACTTCTGAACTAGCTGAGGCGACAGTTGATAACAATGACGGTCAAGAGTACGACGTTTCCTTTGTCAACACCTTCCATGCAAAAGACATTGCTGGATACCGTCCAGTCAAGGCTAGTTTGGAAGCAACCATCCAGCATAAAGGTGTGAATGAAGTCGTCTTTGAATACGAACCAATCGCTGATACATCCAATCCAACGACTGCGACTCCTCCAGTTGCTCATCCAGAAGATAAAGAAACTGAGATTGGCAATCATGGACCTCTTCCAAGCAAGGCCCAACTCGATTACCACAAGGAAGAATTGGCGGCCTTCATCCACTACGGAATGAACACTTATA
>ERZ773004.1385-NODE-1385-length-12028-cov-4.502130_pt1 | contig 12028 bp, 10 predicted proteins | sample MGYA00580667_ERZ773004 | MGnify/ENA primary metagenome ERZ773004 (study PRJEB29015, sample SAMEA2737963) | human oral metagenome | biome: human oral; feature: human-associated habitat; material: dental | place: China | collected 2123 ... | reverse complement strand
CACCTTTTTCTGAAAAATTCAATCATTATTTTCAATTTTCTGAAAATTTATTTTTAAAACAAACCAGTTCGTGTGAACTGGCTTGTTGATTACTTGATATAAGCCGAGAAGACTTCTTCGTCTGAAATGGTATCAGAAATGAAGCTGCCGTTGCTGGTGGTATTCCAATTTTGCGTACTTTGGCTAACTCTTTGACATCTGACAAGGTGACACGTATCCTTGGTGTGCTCAACGGAACATCTAACTTTATGATGACTAAGATGGTTGACGAAGGATGGTCATACGAAGATGCCCTCAAGACTGCTCAAGAACTTGGTTATGCTGAAAGTGATCCGACCAACGACGTTGAAGGGATTGACGCTGCTTATAAAGCTGTTATCCTTAGTCAATTTGGTTTTGGTGCTACAATTGATTTTGACGATGTTTCTCACAAAGGAATTACTAATATCTCCACAGATGATGTAGCTGTCGCTCAAGAATTGGGTTATGTCATCAAATTGGTTGGTGATGTGCGTGAAGTAGAATCAGGGATTTCAGCAGAAGTATCACCAACATTCTTGCCAAAAAATCACCCACTTGCTAGTGTAAACGATGTTATGAATGCAGTCTTTGTTGAATCTATCGGTATCGGTGAATCAATGTACTACGGTCCAGGTGCTGGTCAAAAACCAACAGCAACATCTGTTTTGGCGGACATTATCCGTATTGCTCGTCGTCTTTCAGATGGCAATGTTGGTAAACCATTCAACGAGTTCCGTCGTGACTTGCCATTGGCTAATCCAGCGGACGTTAAGAGCAATTATTACTTTGCCCTTGATACGCCAGACGAAAAAGGTAAAATCCTTCACTTGTCTGAAATCTTCAACTCAGAAGATATTTCGTTTGAGCAAGTTTTGCAACAAAAAGCAAATGGCACAACAGCTCGTATCGTTGTGATTACACACGCTATGTCTAAGACGCAACTCCAAGCTGTTACTGAAAAACTTGAAGCAGCAGAAGACTTCACTGTTGTCAACACATTGAAAGTTTTGTCTAACTAATTGATAAGCCTATACTGGTGCGTATAAGAAAGGTATTGAGGAGAAAAGTCGCTAATGGCTTTCCTCCTTTTGGTGTGTTATTATGAAAATTACTGTTCCAGCAACATCTGCCAATATTGGTCCAGGTTTTGATTCTGTGGGTGTTGCCGTTTCTAAATATTTGACAATCGAGGTGCTTGAACCAGCAGATGCATGGCATATCGAACATGATTTGGGAGATATTCCTTCAGATGGAAATAACCTCCTCATTTCAACAGCCTTGCAAGTTGAGTCCGATTTGCAGCCCCATAAATTGGTGATGACATCGGATATTCCCTTGGCGCGTGGGCTAGGTTCTTCAAGCTCAGTTATTGTCGCAGGGATTGAGTTAGCCAATCAATTGGCAGACTTGAAGCTCTCAGACGATGATAAACTTGATATTGCGACCAAGATTGAAGGTCACCCGGACAATGTTGCCCCAGCTATCTTTGGGAATCTTGTTGTAGCCTCTTATGTGGATGAACATGTTAATAGTATCGTATCAGATTTTCCAGAGTGTGCCTTTGTGGCCTTTATTCCGAGCTATGAACTCAAGACCTCTGATTCACGTGGGGTGCTTCCAAGTGACTTGTCTTACAAAGAAGCTGTGGCTGCATCATCTATTGCCAATGTTGCCATTGCAGCTCTTTTTGCAGGTGATTTGGTCAAGGCGGGACGTGCCATCCAAGGAGACATTTTCCACGAACGCTACCGCCAAAAATTGGTCAAGGAATTTGCGACCATTAAGGAATTGTCAGGTCAGTACGGTGCCTATGCAACCTATCTCTCAGGTGCCGGTCCGACAGTTATGACCTTAACACCAAATGATCAGGCTGAGGCTTTTAAAACGGCTATCGATGGCCTTGGATTAGACGGTGAAACCTTCATCCTATCTGTGGATAAAGCAGGTGTTGTCGTTGACTAGAAAAAATCAAGGGCTACTCTTTGGTCTAGCAACCTATATTCAATGGGGATTTTTATCCCTTTTTTGGAAGCTTTTAGCAGGTGTTTCAGCCTATAACACCTTCTCGTGGCGGATTGTCTTTACTGTAGTGACCATGCTGGTTTATGCACTAATAGCTAAACAAAATACACGTTTTAAAGTCGAACTTGTAGGACTTTGGCAGGATAAGAAGGCCTTGCTTCGTATGTTGCTTGCCAGCTTTCTCATAGCAGCCAACTGGTTGATTTATATCTATGCTGTGGGTCATGGGCAAGCGACACAAGCCAGCCTGGGCTATTACATTATGCCTATTGTGTCTATCCTATTTGCTCTCGTTTTTCTTCGTGAATCATTGAGCAGAACCATGTGGACAGCAGTAGTCTTAGCTTTTATAGGAGTGCTGGTTCTTGTTGTCAACACAGGAAAACTTCCCATGGTTTCTTTAGGCTTAGCCCTGAGTTTTGGTTTTTATGGCTTGGTTAAGAAGGGGGTCAAGTTGTCTAGTGATGTGGCTATGTTAGTGGAAAGTGGTTTTCTTCTTCCTTTTGTAGCAGTCTATTTGGCCTTCTTTTCACCGGAGTTATTTTCATCTTATTCGACCTTGGAAATGTTTCTCTTAGCCATTTCGGGGGTGGTGACGGCTGTTCCCTTGCTTTGTTTCTCAGAGGCAGTTAAAAGGGCACCGCTTAACCTTATCGGCTTTATCCAGTATCTTAATCCTACCATTCAACTACTTGTGGCCATTCTCATTTTTGGTGAGACTGTTACTGTGGGAGAATTGAAGGGGTTCATCTTTATCTGGATAGCTATCTTGGTCTTCGTGACCGGTCAATTAGTGACTATTCGTAGAATTTCCTGATGTCTGTCAGGGATTTTTTATGAGTTTGTTATAAATAAAGGCCAAGTTTATCTGACAATTTTAGAACTTTAAGATATAATAGTAGTATTAGATTAAAATAGCGGAGAATTTTATGCGAAAAATGAAAAATCTAGTGGGCTATCTGATTCTGCTCGCTATCCCAGTTGCCATCGCTGCAGTCTTGTTTATTTTTAACGGCTCAGGTTATCGCTTGTCAGAACAAGATGTGGCAGACATTGCTTACAAAAATGCAGGCGTCAAAACTTCTGAGATATCTCAGTCGACAGTCTCAAAATCACGCTCTGGACTTCACGGAAGTTATGAGATTAGTTTCACAACGTCAGACAATCATTTTGAGTATACGATTGACGGTCTGTCAGGATCTATTTTGAAACATAAGAGTGACCATCCAACATCTAAAGATGAGGACGATGCTCAAAAAGGTGAAGAGCCTAAAGACGAGACTCAAGCTAGCGAAAGTAAGGACGAGACGGCAGTATCCAAAGAAACTGCTCAAACGACAGCTCTTGATCATGCCGGCTTAGCTGCAGGTTCTGTTACTAATTTGACGACAGACTTGAAGACTGAAGGAGACGGTAAAGTTTATAATATAAGTTTTGATTATGCAGCTAGTGGCCTACGTTATAAATATGTAGTTAATGCCGAGTCAGGAGCTATCGTTGCCTACACAACAGAGTATCTCACAGGAGCTACTGCAACTGCTCAATAGGCCGTAGATAGTGTGAAAGTTCTCCTTATTAAGGAAAAATCTTGCAATTTCTCTGAAATGGTGTAAACTTAAAGTGAAAACGGTAACAGCGTTTTCGAAAGTTACCTATAATTAAGGAGGCTTTGATCATGAAAGAATTTCAAGTTTTTAAAGACACGCTTAGCAACAAGGCTCTCAAAGCCATTTACGAAGAAAGTAAATTGGAAGTCCAAAATGAAACAACTGAAGGGACGGAAGCCTTCTCAGTTGCCTTGGCAACCCAAATGGCTATAAATCTACTTGAAAGCTATGAACAATGGCTAAAAGAAGAAAGAGCTAAGGGAGAAAAATAAGATGAAAACCTTGTCAGCAGACAGGGTTTTTCTAATGGGAATAAAATAAGGGATTGGATTTATGTTCCAAGGTAAAATCTGTAGTCTGACTTATTTGGAAATTCGGTTCCCCACAATTTCATTTGTCTTGGCCTTGAAATTGTGATAAAATAAGAGTATTCAGAGGTGTTTTGAAGCCCATTTGTCACAGGAAGCGGTGGTACTGAGAAATCCGCACAAATGTCAAAGCTGGTTGCTGATGGTCAAATTGAATCAAGAAAGCTGTGAGTGGTTACCACTCAAAACTGGGTGGTACCGCGGATACATATTCGTCCCTGTCATGATTATGGCAGGGATTTTTTATAGCTTTTAAAGAACCAAGACCGAAGGTCGCAGGTGAATTTAAAGATATTGATGCAGACGGAGCGAAAGTGAGGTCTACGTTCCTATCGAAGGAGGTCGTCATGAAACAATCTTTTAAAACAAGTAAGCTCTACTATGGTTTTCCCATTTTTATCTTGGGTTACCAGGACCAGACCTATGGCTATAATGTGACGACTTGTAGTTCTTCTTATAGTCTAGGAGATTGGCTCGTTATAGGGGTCGGTAGTGAGGAAAATGCTGCAGACCAGATTAAATATTATCAGAAGTTCACAGTGAATATTCCTGATGAAAATTTTATGCTGGAGATGGAGCAGGCTGGATTTATTAGTCATCGTGAGAAGATTGCTAAACTCGGCATAGATTTTCAACCTTCTGATTTGACACAAGCACCTATCCTGAATGCCTGTCCAGTCGTTCTGGATTGTGAGGTCGACAGAATTATTGAGGAAGATGGCATCTGTCATATCTTTGCTAAGATCCTAGACCGCCTTGCGGAATCTGATTTGTTAGATGACAAAGGACATTTCCGTAATGATTCTTTTGCACCGACTTACTTTATGGGAGATGGTCATAAACGTGTCTATCGCTATCTAGATAATCGTGTCGACCCCATGGGAAGCTTTATCAAGAAAGCGAGGAAGAGGGATGAAAAGAGCTGAGTTACCAGAACGAATCGAAACGGAGCGAATAGTCTTACGAAATCGTACATTGGCGGATGCAGAGGCAATCTTTGAATTTGCCAGTCGTCCAGAAGTCTCCTACCCAGCAGGTTTCCCACCTGTTAAGACTCTCGAAGAGGAAATCTATTATTTAGAACATATCCTTCCTGAGCGTAATCAAAAAGACAATCTCCCAGAAGGCTATGGCATAGTGGTCAAAGGGACGGATAAGGTCATTGGCTCTGTCGACTTCAACCATCGCCACGAAGACGATGTGCTGGAGATTGGTTATATCTTGCACCCATACTATTGGGGGCGAGGTTATGTTCCAGAAGTGGCGCGTGCTTTGATTGACATAGCTTTTAGAGAACTAGGTCTTTACAAGATAGAGCTTGTTTGTTTCAGCTATAATCTCCAAAGTCAACGAGTCGCAGAAAAACTTGGATTTACCCTTGAAGCTCGCATCCGAGATCGGAAAGATGCCCAAGGCAATCGCTGTGACAGTCTGATATATGGCTTGTTGAGGAGTGAGTGGGGGGAATAGTAAATGAAAAAAATTTTTACAGAGTTATTAACGAATATTTTTTGGCATCATATCCTTTCATTTGCTGGAATAATTTTCATAGTCTATAGTATTCGGGAAGCTAATTATCCTATTATAAAATATCTATTACTATTATTTATGGTAATATTATCTATTTCATACTTTTCTTTATCACATTATTATAAGTTGGATAGAAAAAATGATGAAAATAAACCTGCATTAGCTATAAGGAGTATTGTCTCTAGATTTTTATGGGTTGTAATATTCGTTTGGATACAAATATTACTTTCTTCTTTTAATATAAGTTTAGATGATCAGTTTAAGGAGATTTGCTCTCTTCTGTTGGCTTACTCATTAATTTTTTCACTCTTAGCAATAATGATTGGGATAAAATTGCGAACTCTTCTAGTTCTTATGATAGTTCTTCTGCCAATCTTATTGTTGCTAGGAGCATTTGATATAAAATGGTGGGCTCTGGTCACTGGTTTCATAACATTGTGGAATTTTATTAATTCAGAGGACTTTCTCATGTATTTAAGAGGTGGGAAAAAATTAGAAAATGTTCCAAAAGAGTTAAAATATAAGTGGTCAGTTAATAAATTCACTGCCTATATTGTTACTTTTTTAGTATATGCTTCTCTTGTAATATCATCATTATTTGAAATACAAAAACCAATTTCTTTTGAAGAGTATTTAAGCAACGGGGCAACAAGAGTATATTCAATGTTATTTCTTGTAGTATCAATGATAATATTATTCGGTATACTCTTTGGCTATTATTATCTATTGAATCAGAAAAAAGAAGAAGGACGGGTAGCCAAATTTTTATTAAACACAGGTAAAAAAATAGGTTTAGACAAGTTTAACAGTACTATACAATTATATGTAAAAGCAAAAAAAGGAGAACTAAAATGAAACAACTTTCACCTAAATACAATCCAGCCGAGGTTGAGGCTGGTCGTTACCAAAAATGGCTTGATGCGGATGTTTTCAAGCCTTCAGGCGATCAAAAGGCTAAACCTTATTCGATTGTGATTCCACCACCAAACGTAACTGGGAAACTTCACCTTGGTCACGCTTGGGATACGACCTTGCAAGATATCATCATCCGTCAAAAACGCATGCAAGGTTTTGATACCCTTTGGCTGCCAGGGATGGACCACGCCGGTATTGCCACTCAGGCTAAGGTTGAGGAGCGCTTACGTGGTGAGGGCATTACTCGTTACGACCTCGGTCGTGAGAAATTCCTCGAGAAAGTCTGGGAATGGAAAGACGAATATGCGACGACCATCAAGGAACAATGGGGCAAGATGGGGCTTTCTGTAGACTACTCTCGTGAGCGTTTCACTCTGGACGAAGGTTTGTCAAAAGCGGTTCGCAAGGTTTTTGTGGACCTTTACAAGAAAGGCTGGATCTACCGTGGTGAGTTTATCATTAACTGGGACCCTGCAGCTCGCACAGCCCTTTCTGATATCGAGGTTATCCACAAGGATGTCGAAGGTGCCTTCTACCACATGAACTACATGCTAGAAGATGGCTCACGCGCCCTTGAAGTGGCGACAACTCGTCCTGAGACTATGTTTGGGGATGTTGCGGTTGCAGTCAATCCAGAGGACCCGCGCTACAAGGATTTGATTGGCCAAAACGTCATCCTTCCAATCGCTAACAAACTCATTCCAATCGTTGCTGATGAACATGCGGATCCTGAGTTTGGTACAGGTGTCGTGAAAATCACGCCTGCCCACGATCCAAATGACTTCTTAGTTGGTCAACGCCATAACTTGCCACAAGTCAACGTCATGAACGACGACGGAACCATGAACGACTTGGCCTTTGAATTTGCAGGTATGGATCGTTTTGAAGCTCGTAAGGCAGTCGTTGCCAAGTTGGAAGAAATCGGTGCCCTTGTCAAAATCGAAAAACGTATTCACAGTGTTGGACACTCAGAACGTACAGGTGTCGTGGTTGAGCCCCGCTTGTCTACCCAATGGTTCGTCAAGATGGACCAATTGGCTAAAAATGCTATTGCCAACCAAGACACAGAGGACAAGGTAGAATTCTACCCACCTCGTTTCAACGATACCTTCCTCCAATGGATGGAAAATGTCCACGACTGGGTTATCTCCCGTCAGCTCTGGTGGGGTCACCAAATCCCTGCTTGGTACAATGCTGAGGGTGAAATGTACGTCGGCGAAGAAGCTCCAGAAGGCGACGGATGGACTCAGGACGAAGACGTCTTGGATACTTGGTTCAGTTCTGCCCTTTGGCCATTCTCAACCATGGGCTGGCCTGATGTGGACTCAGAAGACTTCAAACGTTACTTCCCAACTTCAACTTTGGTAACAGGTTACGATATCATCTTCTTCTGGGTGTCTCGTATGATCTTCCAATCCTTGGAATTCACGGGCCGTCAGCCATTCCAAAACGTGCTTATCCACGGTCTCATCCGTGACGAGCAAGGACGCAAGATGTCTAAATCTCTCGGTAACGGGATTGACCCTATGAATGTCATCGAGAAATACGGTGCTGATGCCCTTCGCTGGTTCCTTTCAAACGGTTCTGCGCCAGGTCAAGACGTGCGCTTCTCTTACGAAAAAATGGATGCTTCATGGAACTTCATTAATAAAATCTGGAACATCTCTCGCTACATCCTCATGAACAATGAAGGCTTGACCCTTGAGCAAGCAACTGCCAATGTGGAAAAAGTTGCCAACAAGGAAGCTGGAAATGTCACTGATCGCTGGATTCTCCACAACCTCAATGAAACGATTGGTAAGGTCACTGAGAATTTCGACAAGTTTGAGTTTGGTGTCGCTGGACACATCCTCTACAACTTCATCTGGGATGAGTTTGCGGACTGGTACGTTGAGTTGACCAAGGAAGTGCTTTACAGCAATAACGAGGACGAAAAAATCATCACTCGTTCTGTTCTCCTTTACACCTTGGACCAAATCTTGCGTCTTCTTCACCCAATCATGCCATTCGTAACTGAAGAAATCTTTGGACAAATCTCTGAAGGAACTATCGTGACGGCTGAATACCCAGTGGTTCGTCCAGAGTTTGAAAACGAAGAAGCGGCAGCTGGTGTCGAGGCCCTTAAAGACGTGATTCGTTCCGTTCGTAACTCACGTGCAAAAGTGAATGTAGCTCCAAGCAAGCCAATCACAATCTTGATAAAGACTAGCGACAGCAAGCTCGATGCCTTCTTCAATGATAACGTCAACTACATCAAACGCTTCACCAATCCAGAGCACTTGGAAATTGCAGCAGATGTCGAAGTACCTGACTTGGTTATGTCAAGCATCATCACAGGTGCAGAAATTTACTTACCACTGGCAGACCTCCTCAATGTCGAAGAAGAGTTGGCTCGTCTTGAAAAAGAATTGGCCAAATGGCAAAAAGAACTCGACATGGTTGGCAAAAAACTCTCTAACGAGCGCTTCGTAGCCAACGCCAAACCAGAAGTCGTCCAAAAAGAACGCGACAAACAAGCCGACTACCAAGCTAAATACGACGCGACCGTAGCGCGTATTGATGAGATGAAGAAACTCGTGAAATAAACAAAGAGACACGGTGATGAGCCGTGTTTTTTGGTATAATAAAAATATTAAAAACACTAGAAAAGAGAAGGTCTATGCCAGAAGGCGTCACTTTATTTCAAGATACCTTAATCAAATCTTTAAAGTTTGGATTTGTTGATAATGTTAAATTTCAAGAAGGTAGTTACTCTCCTCAGATTTTAATCAATGACCCAGAATCAAAGCGTTATGTATTAAAAGATATTCAAGAAGAATTATCAAAATGCCAAGCCTTTTATATTTCAGTAGCTTTTATTACTCAATCAGGAATTGCTTTGATAAAATCGCAATTATCAGATTTAATGGACAAGGGAATAAACGGTAAAATTCTTATATCCCCATATCTTGATTTTAATGATCCAATTGCGATGAAAGAACTGCTTAAGTTGAAAAATGTTGAAGTTCGACTGACTCCGGAAAGTCTCCAAATGCATGCAAAGTTTTATTTGTTTGAACATAAAGGGAAACAAGTCCTTATTTCCGGAAGTTCAAATTTAACTCATAATGCTTTAAAAATCAATTACGAGTGGAATATTAAACTGACTTCGACTCACAATGGAGAGTTAATTCAAGCTACCAAAAAAGAATTCGAAAAGATTTGGGATAAGTCAGATATTTTAACACTAGAAAAGATTGCTTCTTATGCTAAAAAGCGTCAGAAAACAATTCGAGTGGATCAGATTCAAGAAGATGCGGTAGCTGAATACCAGGTAAAAAACATTCAACCTAATAAAATGCAAGAAGAAGCCTTGAAAGGTCTCCTAGCGATTCGTGATTCAGGGAAAAAGAAAGCTTTAGTGATTAGTGCAACAGGAACTGGAAAAACATATTTATCAGCTTTTGATGTTCATCAATTTGAGCCCAAAAGAATGCTTTTTATTGTTCACCGCGAGCAAATACTTCAAAAATCATTAAAAGATTTTCAAAAAGTTTTACAGTTTCCTGAATCAGAAGCTTTGATTTATCACTCTGGGGCAGATCTGACAGGGAAAAAGTATGTTTTTGCGACCATCCAGACACTTTCTCGTGATTATCATTTAAATCTTTTTTCAGAAGATTATTTTGACTATATTTTAATTGATGAGGTTCACAAAGCTGGAGCTGACTCCTATAAAAAAGTGATGTCGCATTTCCAACCAGAGTTTTTTCTAGGAATGACGGCTACGCCTGAGCGAACAGATGGACAAAATATTTATGAATTGTTTGATTATAATATAGCCTATGAAATACGTCTACAGGATGCTCTTGATAATGATATGCTGTGTCCTTTTATTTATTTTGGTGTGAAAGATATTGAGATAAATGGACAACTAATTGATGAAACAACAAATATTACTAATCTAACATCTGACGAACGGGTTAAACATATACTTCAAAAGATTGATTTTTATGGAGTTAGTGGAGACAAAGTAAAAGGATTAATCTTTTGTTCTTCCAAACAAGAAGCTCATGAATTAGCCTTAAAGTTAAATCAGAATGGTAAAAACTGTCGTGCTCTAACTGGTGATGACACTATAGAAACAAGAAACGAGGTCGTCGCTCAACTCGAACGAGGAAAACTAGAATATATTTTAACGGTGGATATTTTTAACGAGGGAATTGATATTCCTTCTGTCAACCAAGTCGTCATGTTACGAAACACTCAATCTAGTATTGTTTTTGTTCAACAACTGGGGCGTGGACTACGTAAACATGAAAGTAAAGAATATGTTACAATCATTGATTTTATTGGAAATTATAAGAATAATTATCTAATTCCAATAGCTTTGTTTGGAGATAAATCAATGAACAAAGATAATTATCGCAGGGAACTTAGAGAACCTAATATTTTAAACGGGTTAACAACTATCAATTTTGAAGAAGCATTTATATATTTAGAAAATAAACTGGGACGTCACCCATTGTTAGTTGATTACTTGAATTATAACAGCATCGATCCTTTGGTATTCTTTGAAAACATTAGTTTCAAAAATTATATAGATGTGCTAAATAAATTCTCTAAAACAACTATTGAATTATCTGAAAAAGAGGTGAAATGTCTTAATTTTCTAACTTTTGAGGTGTTACCTGGTAAACGAAAACATGAGTTACTTCTCTTAGAGTATTTAGTTAAAAATGGTAAGATTTCAAAAGAGAATTTTATCAATTTGCTCAGAGAGAATCATTTAGCAACGGATGTAAAAACGATATCCTCTGTCGAATCTGTTCTCAACTTAACTTTTTTAAAAGCACAAGAACTTAAAAAATTTGGCAAAGAGCCATTAGTTTATTTTAATGGTTCTGAGTATGGTTTAGAGGAAGATTTTATCCACTTATTAAATCGTTTTGAGTTTAGACAAGCTATTGAGGATATTATTCAAGCAGGACTGATAAAAAACTTAAGTTATCCAGCTATCTTTACAGTCGGTCAGAAATACTCTCGTCGTGATGTAGCAAAATTACTCAATTGGGCAAAAGATGAGCCCCCTCTAAATATTGGTGGTTATAAAATCGATAAAGAAACCAATACATGTCCGATTTTTATCACTTATCATAAAGATGATGAAATCAATGATACGATTAAGTATGAAGATGAACTTTTAAATGAAACAACTTTAAAATGGTTTTCTAAGAATAAGCGGACTCTTGAATCTCCTGATGTTCAAGCTATTCTACATTCCCCTACTACTGGTCTCGATGTGAAATTATTTATAATTAAGGACGATGCAGAAGGAGGAGATTTTTACTATCTAGGAAACTTAAATCTAATTCCTTCATCAGTTGAAGAGATGGTACGTCCATTAGAAAAAGGTGATGAAAGTATTGTTACCATGCAATTTAAATTAGATCATCCTATTTCAGATCCACTGTATCGTTATATAACAAATAAATAAGAACATGATTTATCTTCATGTTCTTATTTATTTGTGAAAAATTGCAAGAATAAGTGCAACATTTACTTGAACTCATCCTCTAGAGCTTC
>ERZ773004.1381-NODE-1381-length-12075-cov-45.940433_pt1 | contig 12075 bp, 8 predicted proteins | sample MGYA00580667_ERZ773004 | MGnify/ENA primary metagenome ERZ773004 (study PRJEB29015, sample SAMEA2737963) | human oral metagenome | biome: human oral; feature: human-associated habitat; material: dental | place: China | collected 2123 ... | reverse complement strand
AGCAGTCCATGCGGATCTTGCCGTCCCAGTCCAGGGTCATGAAGTGCCAGGCCGGGTCCACCTCGGGGTTGACCACCGTGAGCTCCAGGCCGTAGCGCTCGCCGATCGCGCCCCAGTAGTCCACCGAGGCGCCGCCCAGCGGGTCGGCCCCGATGCGCACGCCGGCCTTGCGGATCGCCTCGAGGTCGATGACGCTCTCCAGGTCGGTGACGTAGGTCTCCAGGTAGTCGTGCTTGATGATGTGGGGGCCGTCGAGGGCCTCAGCGACCGGGACCCGCGGGACGTCCTGCCACCCGGAGGCGAGCAGCTCGTTGGCGCGGTTGGCGATCCACGTGGTGGCCTCCGAGCCGGCCGGGCCGCCGGTGGGCGGGTTGTACTTGAAGCCGCCGTCGCGCGGCGGGTTGTGGGAGGGGGTCACCACGATGCCGTCGGCCAGGCCGGGGCCGCTCGTGCGCACCCCCGCCTCGGTCCCGGCGCCGTTGGCCAGGAGGATGGAGTGCGAGACGGCCGGGGTGGGCGTGTAGGCGCCCCGGGCGTCGACGGCGGTGGTCACCCCGGCCCCGGCGAGCACCTCGACGGCGGTGCGCCAGGCGGGCTCGGACAGGGCGTGCGTGTCCCGGCCCAGGTAGAGGGTGCCGTCGGTGCCCTGGGAGCGGCGGTACTCCACGATGGCGGCGGTCGTGGCCACGATGTGCGCCTCGTTGAAGGCGGTGTCCAGGGAGGAGCCGCGGTGCCCGGAGGTACCGAAGACGACCTTCTGGGCCGGGATGGTCGGGTCGGGGACGAGGTCGTAGTAGGCGGAGACGACCTCGTCGACGTCGATGAGGTCTTCGGGCTGTGCTGGCTGTCCTGCGCGTGCGTGCATGGGCACAGTGTGTCACGTGCCACTGGCCGCATCAGCCCGTTTCGCTGTGCGAAACACTGGCCGTTCCGAGGTCGGGACGCGGTGATCGGCGGGGCTGGGATACCGCTCGACGACGGCGCTTCGGGGAACCCCGCCGCGAGGGCCGCCGTGGAAGTGCCGTAGGTCCCGGGCGGTGGGGCGGGCGCGGCCAGTCGGGGCCATGCCCGCTGTCCGTGCCGCCGGCCGGCGGGCTGGAGACGGATGGCCCCCGAGTCTAGGAAGCGGGCGAATCCGGAGGCATGGGTAGTCTGGCCCGGGCGTCGGCGCCACTGCGCTGTCACCCGGGCCGCCGCTCCGCTCGCCGGGGACGCGGCCGAACCCCAGCGTCCAGCAGGAACGAGGAACCCATGACCGTCAGCCGTATCGCCACGACCAACGCCCCCGCCGCCGTCGGCCCCTACTCCCAGGGCGTCTCCACCGGTCAGGAGGCCGGCTCGCTCGTCTTCGTCTCCGGGCAGGTGCCGCTCGACCCGGCCACCGGCGCGCTCGTCGAGGGCGACATCCAGGCCCAGGCCGAGCAGGTCCTCAAGAACGTGGGCGCCATCCTGGCCGAGGCCGGGCTCGGGTACGACGACGTCGTCAAGACCACGGTCCTGCTCGCCGACATCGCCGACTTCGCCGCCGTCAACGAGGTCTACGCCCGCTACTTCACCGGTGAGACCCTCCCGGCCCGGGCCGCCTTCGGGGTGGCGGCCCTGCCGCTGGGGGCCGGCGTTGAGATCGAGGCCATCGCCGCCCGGTCCTGAGCCGGTCCGGTCCTGAACCGGTCCGATCAAGAGCAGTCACTGAAGCCACTCCGCCACGTGCCAGACCAGCGCCGGTCGTACGGGTGCGAACCGGGCTGGCTGCATCCGGTGGGGCGCCGCCCCACCGGCACAGGGTGTCTGATCCTGCCGGTGGGGCGACCCGTTCACTAGGCTCTTTCCCGGTTCCACGTCCACGGGGTGTCCTCTCGTCGAGGGCGCCCCGTGTTGCTCTCCCCATGGCAGACGGCGTAACCGCGGGTAAGGATGAGGCACGGCTGGCGGCCGCAGAGTCACCAGCCGGCCAGGACCCACGTCGAGGTTGCATGAGAGGAAGACGATGCCGCCCACGCGCCTTCCTCTCGTCATCCGCCTCGGAGGGATCCGCTCGCTGCTGTCCTTCTGCGCCATCATGACGGCGGGCCTGGCGGCGGCGCTCTCACCGGTGGCCGTAGCGGTGTGGGCGCCCTCGCTCGCCGCCCTCACGCTCCTGCCGGCCCTGCTGGGCGCCGGCGGCGTCGGCTACTACCTGTGGCGCGGTCTGTCCGCACGGCGCATGTTCGAGCAGGCGCTGCGGCACTACGCGCAGGTCACCGACGACTACGAGGTCACCGAGCTCCATGCCCGTCTCATCCCTGAAGGCGAGACCCGCGGCGCCCACGTCATGGCCCACTACCGCTGGTTCCGCGACGAGTACGAGAGCCTGACCCGCTCCTGGCAGGACCTGGGCAGCCCCCGGGGCGCCCAGTGGTTCGAACCGGGAGTGTTCCAGCGGGTCCGTGAGATCAAACGACGCTCGGCCGCGCTGGAGTCGACCGACGACATCATCGCCAGCAACGCCGCGTTCCTGAGCCTGTCCTCCAACTGGGAGAGGCTCTGGCGCCAGGAGCAGCAGCCGGTTCTTCACGAGCTCGACCTGCTCCTGGGCCAGTGTCAGTGGTTCGACTCCCGTGCGCTGACTCCCGGCGGCACGGTGGAGGTGCGCGAGCTGGTGCGGGCCCACCACCAGCGCCTCAGCGACATGACCGCGGAGCTGTCGGCCGGCTTGCTGCAGCCCTCGGCGGCGCTCGACGAGCTTGCCTGGATAGCGGCCGATGCTCGCCGGGCGGGGCACGGCCTGTCGCTCCGCGCAGCCAGTGCCGAGCCTCCCCTCAGCCCCCTCGACGTCGAAGCCCCCTTCCGCCCGGGTACGCACGCCCTGCTGGACGTCGTCGGACCCGGAAGGAATACCGGCTACTGGAAACCGGTCAGCCCTGGTGCCAATGGGAGAGCCGTCGTGCCTGTCGGCTACGCCGGGCCGCCACGGTTCCTGAATGCCGGTGTGGGATATCTCGGGGACGGGACCTTCCCGGGATGCTGATGTCGGCACGCCTCACACGCCAGGCTCACGTCAGAGGAAGGAAGTTCTGATGAAGCACATGAAACAGTCCGGCATCGTCGGACTCGGTGGAATCTGGTCGGTGACGGCCTTCGTCGCCAATGTGGTGGTGAGCCTGGCCCTCATCGCCGTGCTGCCGATCATGGTCATCTGGCCCTTCGGGGAAAGCCATCACCCTAGCGTGGAGGTCCACGACGAGGCCGGGGTGCTCCAGAGCGAGCCACTGGCCAAGGAGATTCGGGCGATGGGCTTCCGTCAGGACGTCCACGTCGCCGTGCTCACAGTCCCGGGCTGGGACGTCGACAACCTCAACGACGCTGTGCTGGAGTACGCCCGCTCGCACCAGGGCGACACTGACGTCCCGTGGATCTCGACGTCGAACCCCAACTACTGGAGCGACGGCCTGGTGATCCTGGCGGTCGCCCCGGAGGCGCGCAAGGTCGGCTGCTACTTCGGTGAGGACGTCGCGGTCCCCCTGGAGCAGCAGGCCGCCATCCAGAACGCCGCCAAGAACCAGTACCGCCGGGCCGACTGGTACGGGGGCACTCTCTCCATGGCGGCCAAGACCGCCGACGTCATCGGTCGGCCCGGAGGCGGTGACGTGGGCACGACCTACGTCCTGCCCGGAATCTCGGCACTCGTGGGCCTCGTCTGGCTCTCGTGGTACCTGTGGCGCGGTTTCGCGGCGCGACGCCGGGCGCGCGAGGCGCTGCGCCACTACTCGCAGGTCACCCACGACTACGAGACCACCGAGCTCCTGGCCGGCACGATTCCCGAGGATGAGCCGCACGGCGCCCAGGTCATGGCCCGTTACCGGTGGTTCCGTGAGGAGTATGAGAAGGTCACCCGCTCCTGGCAGGACTTCGGCAACCCCCACTGCACCCAGTGGTTCGGCATGTCGGTGCTGAGACGGGCCACCGAGCTGGAAAAGCGTTCCGAGCTCCTGGACTCCCTCGACGACGTCATCGCCAACACCGCCACCTTCCTGAGCCTGTCGCCCGGCTGGGACCGTGTCTGGAGCAACGAGCAGGGGCCGGTCCTGGAGGACCTGCAGTCGCTGCGGAGACTGTGCCACGAGGTCGACAGCGCCGTCGTCGCCGAGAACGGTTCGATTGCCGAGCGCTCCAAGGAGGAGCGGGAGTGGGTCCGCTCCCGTAAGCAGCGCTTGGATGACATGACCTCCGATCTGGAGAACGGTTCGCTCCAGCCCTCGGCTGCGCTGGACGAGCTCGACGAGATCGCCAGTGAGACGAAGACGAAGGCCTCTCGGCTCGCACGCGAGGCCATTGACGCCGATACCTCCAGCTACGCCGACGAGCGCCGTCGTCGCTACGACGACTCGGTCTCGTCCACGGATGCCGCTTACGCCGGCTACTGGTACCTGGGTGGGGGACACGGCAGCTACAACCCGCACTCGACGATCCGCCTCAACCCCTCGTCCCCGGCCATCTCTGCCATCGGCTCATCCGGCTCGTCCGGCTCGGGCGTCGGCGCCGGCGGGTCCTTCAGCTCCTTCACCCCGGTCTCCGACCTGGTGGTGGGATATAGCTCGGCCTCCTCCTACACGCCGTCGAGCAGTTCCGGCTCCGGGTCCAGCTTCTCGGGAAGCAGCTTCTCCGGCGGCTACAGCGGTGGTGGAGGCTTCTCTGGGTCGGGCTCCTCCTCGAGCTTCTGAGCCGGCGCGAGCGGGCTCCTGTCGGTGCTGGCTCTGCCCGCCTCCGGGGCCGCCCGGCCCTCGCTAGTATCGGCATCAAAAACGTCCAGGCAGTAGGGATTCAGGAGGGAAGTGAGGCTCGAATGGAGCAGCTGGGGCAGAACCCCGCCACACGCTCGGGTGGAGCCCGTTCAGTGGTGGCCTTTACCGCCGTCATGGTCCTGGGCCTGACCCTGGTCCTCTCGCCGCTGATCGTATGGCTCTGGCCATCGAAGAAGGAGACGGTGCCCACCTACCGGCCCACGGTCGAGGTCCAGGACGAGGCCGGCGTGCTTGACAGCACAGCGCTGAGCGCCACGCTCAAGAATCTGGAGTTCCGCAAGCAGGTCCACCTGGCTGTCCTCACAGTGCCGGGTGAGGACATCGACAACCTCGACGATGCCGTGCTGGAGTATGCCCGTTCGCATGCGAGCGACACTGATGTCCCGTGGGTCTCGACGTCGAACCCCAAGTACTGGAGTGACGGCCTGGTGATCCTGGCGGTCGCCCCCGACTCGCGCAAGGTGGGCTGCTACTTCGGTGAGGACGTCAAGGTGATGAGCAGCCAGGAGGGCACCATCCAGGACGCCGCTAAGTCCCAGTTCCGGGAGAAGGACTGGGACGGGGGTCTGGTCTCCATGGGGAAGAAGTCCACGAAGTACGTCGGTAAGCCTCGCAGCGACCTGAGAGCCTTCTTCCTGCAGGTGTCCTTCCCAGTCGCCGGGATCGGTGCCGCCGGTATCGGTGTCTACCTGTGGCGAGGCCTCACGGCCCGCCGTCGGGCCGGCGAGGCGCAGCGCCACTACACGCAGGTCGCCCATGACTACCGGGCCACTGAACGGCACGCCCAGCGAATCCCCACCGAGGAACCCCACGGGGCGCAGGTCATGGCCCGCTACCACTGGTTCCGCGACGAGTACGCGAACCTGGCCCGGTCCTGGCAGGACTTCGGCAGCCCCCGGGGCACCCAGTGGTTCGGACTCTCCATGCTCCGCAGAGCGACCGACTTACGAAGACGATCGGCCGCGCTGGACACGCTCGACGACGTCGTGGCCAACACCGCGACCTTCCTCAATCAGGACCGTGGCTGGGAGCAGGCCTGGTACAACGAGCAGGGCCCATTGCTGGAGGACCTCCAGGCGCTCCTCACCCTGTGCCAGAAGATCGACTCCTCCGGCAGGCTGCCGGTCAACACGATGGGCACGCGGGAGAAGGTTCGCTGGTTTCATGAGCGCCTCGGCCGCATGACGATGGACCTCTCGGCGGGCAGGCTCCAGCCGTCTCAGGCCCTCGATGAGCTCGACCTGATCGCCGACGCCACCCACAGGGAGGCCGACGGCCTGGCATGCTACGCCATCGACGTCGACACCTCGCGGTACGCCGACGATCGCCGTCGCCGTTTCGAGAGCTACCGCGGCTCCGGTCGGTACGCGGCCTACGGCGGCGCCTGGTCCCTGGGCGGTGCCTACGGCAAGTACGACCCCCATGCCACGATCCGCGTCAACTCGGCGTCGCCGGCGATCGCCGGCCTCACTGGCTTCGACAACGCGGCCTTCCGTTCCTTCGTCCCGGTCTCGTCCCTGGTGATGGGCTACAGCTCGGCGTCAACCTTCACCCCGGGCGGAGGCTCCTCGGGAGGAGGCGGCTTCTCCGGGGGTGGCGGCGGTTTCTCCGGGGCGGGCTCCTCCTCGAGCTTCTGAGCCGGGTTTTGCGCCGGTCCACTGGTCCGCAACGACGAACTGAATACATTTGGTCTAGAGCGGTCGATTGATGCTGCTAACCTCAACCTGCCGAGAGCGGAGGTGGTACGTCGTTCGAGGTTGGCTCGGTTATTAACAAGGAATGTCACATGAAGCAATCTGCGATCATCCGCCTTGGAGGTCTTCGAGCGGTCGCAATGTTCGTGATGAATATTGCCGGAGCGTCGATCGCGATCCTGCTTCTGCCGGCGGTGCTCCTCTACCCCGCCGCATCTGGGCATCGTCCCGATGTGGTCGTCCGCGATGAGGCCGGCATCTATCACGAGCAGACTCTTCGCCGCGGCCTGGAGGCGCAGCACTACGATCGCGAGCTTCGTATCGTTGTGCTCTCGGTCCCCGGAGCCGGTATCGGCAACATTGACGAGGAGACCGTCAAGTACGCTGGCGACAGTACGCAGGGCTCCCCCTGGTTCCAGGGAACCGGAGTCGATAGTCCGGTGAATGGAACGATCCTCTTCGTCGTGGCGCCCGAGTCGCGGTGGGTGCGTTGTTATGCGGCGAAGGACGTGCAGCTGTCTGCCGACAAGCGGGAGGCGATCGAGAACGCCGCGGGAAGCCACTACGCCCAGAACGACTGGGATGGCGGAGCCGTGGCGATGGGGCAGCAGCTGGCGACATACATCGGATCAGGTGATGGAAGCGGCACTATGATGCGGGCGGCCGGAGCGGTCCTCGCCTTCATGGCGGGAAGCGGATGGCTCGCCTTCTACATATGGCGGGGCGTCACCGCCCGGCGCCTTGGCAGGGCGGCCCACAAGAAGATGATGCAGGTCGTCTACACCTACGATCTCACCGAGCTGCAGGCAGGAACCCTGCCGGAGGGGTCCCGCCAGAGTCGGGATGTTGGTTCCGACTACCGACGATTCCAGGACGAGTATGACACCGTCAGTCGAGCATGGAAGGACTTCGGAGAGCCGCGCGGTGCTCAATGGTTCGGACGCGGTATTCGTGCACAGGCCGCTCGTCTCGCTGAGAGGACGGCCAGTTTGATCGAGCTCGACGCCGCTGTGAATACCGGCGCCGCGACTCGGGCGGACACGATCCAGAATCCTGGGGGTACTGCTCTGTGAAGAAGCCGCCAACAGTCTCTGAGCTCGGTGGGATACGAGCGATCCTCGGGTATATCGGCAATCTTCTCATTGGTGTGGCACTTGTGGTGGCGCCATTCATCATCAACGGCGGGCAATCGCCCTTCTATCCCGCAAAACAATTTCGGCCGACGGTGGAGATCCATGATGAGGCCGGAATTCTTCATCAGGACCAGGTCAAGTCGGAGCTTGAAATGCTCACCTTCCGGCAGCCGACCCATGTGGTGGTGGTGAACCTCCCCAACTCTAAAGTCGAAAGCCTTCAGGAGGAAGTGCGGAACTACGCTCGCACCCATCCCACGGATGTCCCATGGATCTCATGGGAGGACTCAGGGCGCTGGGCCGATAACGTGATGATCGTCGCCCAAGCGCCACACACCGACTATGATGATGTGCTGGCAGGGCAGGGGAGGAACTTCTTTTACGGGCCGAATCTGGAGATTGACTCGGACGGCCAAAGTGCGGTGTGGTACTCGATTCAAAAGTATCTGAGCCAGAGCCACCGTGACGAGGATGCGCTCGTGGTCACTGCTGTGAATGCCGCTTCCAGCAACATTGGCCAGCAGTTTCATCTTATCCGCTTCCTCAATAGGGTGACATTATTCCTGATTTTCATGGGGTTGGCGTCACTTTGGTTTCGACACTATGTGGCTCGGGGTAAAAAGGCTCGTGCGGGCATCGAGGAGGCTCGTCAAGCATACGAGCGGGTGGTTGGTCGGCGTGCCGATATGAGTACGTTCACGTCGCTCATTCCTGTTGACGAGCCTTATGGGGTTCAGGTTGTTGCCAGGTATATGGTGCTTCAGAAGCACTATCGTCGACTTGAGCGATCATGGGGTGCGTTGGGGAACCCTGTGGGACTGCAGTGGTACGGACTGAGAGTGGGGCGGCAATCCGCCTATGTCAAAGCCTACTCAATTCAGTTGAATGCCGTTCAGCAGGCGGTGATCAACTGTGCTCGACTGTTGTCCCTGACCGAGTTCTGGCGGGACGCGTGGCAGAACGAGTGCGATGCGGTATTCGCAGATATGCAGGCAGTCAAGCGGTTCGCCGCATCAGGCGGGCGCGCGTATGACTCAAAGCTCACGAGCGCGATGCAGCAAGTGGCCTCCCTGCGCTCGATGGTCGACGGCCTTGAAGGCAGGCTGTCTCAAGGTCAGACAAGACCTGCGGAGGGGCTCGATGTTCTAGGGCGCGTTGTGTTGGAACTGAGGCAGATCGCGGAACGCTTTGTCGATGGGGTGTTCGCTGGAATGTCGAAGGGTGAGAGAAAGAGGTGTCGTCGCCGGTATAAGAAGTACATGAACTCGCGTGGCAGCAACCCGCGCTCGAAGATCTCCGTGGTACTGGGTGGCGCTCAAATCGGGCGTGACGGGCAAGAGGCTCCTGGCGCCGAGGGGCTGAAGTCCGCTGACCGGTGGGGAGGAGTGTTGCGAATGTCAAGCACTGTGCGCATGCTCACGAGGTCGCCCGCGGTCGATGAGGTCGCGGTAACGACTGAGGGCGTGGGTGCACTGTCCGTGAGTATCCCAGTGATGGATGTGTACAACGCCTACCGGTATGCCCTGCTATTCAGGGATCCCTGGTGGAAGCGTGAACCCAGCAAGAAGCGGAAGTGGGCAATACGATGGTCTTAGGGAGAGGTGCTCAGGGGCATCGGCGACGCAGCATCTCCGATGTCATCACGTTTGTTGCAAACATTGCGCTATGTGCGCTGATGATCTCTGCGCTTCCACTCGCGATTCTCGGCCCGTTTCGGCAAGGTCATGTCCCCACTGTCAATGTTCGTGATGAGGCCGGCATTTTCGACGCCCAGGCTCTTCAGCGTGATCTGCAGAGCCTGAGATTCCGGCAAGACATTCGTTTCGAAGTCGTATCGCTGACGGGCTGGGGCATCAACAACCTGGATGCGGCTACCGCGAACTACGCCGAGAACATCTTCGACTACCGACAGGACTTTCGAGCCTCGGGCGGAGGTCGCTGGAAAGAAGGAGTGGTTGTCATCGCGGTGGCCCCTCACGCGCACCAGATGGCCTTCTACCCCGGCGCAGACGTGTCACTGAAGCGATCCGATCAGGTCGCCATCCAGGACGCGGCGGCGTCACGTTTCGCCGCTCAGGACTGGAACGGCGGCGTCGTGGCGATGGGACGTCAAGCCGAGGCCTACCTGGGTCCCTACAGCATGACTGTCTCGGGTGTGGGCGTTGTCGGTGCAGGGGTGCTGTGCGCGGCAGGAGTGGTCAGACTCGTCATCTACTGTCGGCGAGGGCTCAGCGCTCGTCGTCGGGCACGAGCAGCTGCCCGCTCCTATGCACAGGTGACCTATGACTACGACTCAACCGCCCTACGCGTGGGAACGCTCGAGCCCGGCTCGCTGGAGTCTCGTCAGCTCGCACAGCGCTACCAGCGCTTCGAGGCCGAGTATGACGACGTCGCACGAGCCTGGAACAGATTCGGTGAGCCTCGAGGCATCGACTGGTTCAGCAAGAGCGTCCAGCTTGAGGCCCTGGAGCTCGAGCGGCGCTCCGCAGCCCTTGATAACGGCGATGACGTCATCGTGGACACCGTGTCCATGCTGACGATGTCCCCGACCTGGGAGCAGGTGTGGGGCAAGCTGCAGGAACCGGTTCTTGAGAACCTGAGATCGGTGACTCGGATGGTGCGATCCGCAAGCCGCCGTCGGTCCGGGCTCCATGTCGAGGCCGTCCAGAACTGGGTCGGCCACCAGAATAGGAGGCTGGGAGAGCTGACCAACAGCCTGGATCAAGGCGAGATCACCCCGGCTGCCGCGCTGGCCGAGCTGGACCGGATCTCTCGCCTCGTGGCCACCGTGGAAACGGCGGTGGCACGACGTCGCGATGTGGTCGCCAATGCTGCCGCCGCGACGTCGACGGCAACCGCGGCGCGGGTGTAGGCGGACCGTCACGAGGTGGGCGTGTAGCCGACGATCTCGGTGCCGTGGATGCCGATCATCAGATGCGGGTCGGTGAGATTGGCCTGAATGTGCGCCGACGTCCCCGGAGGAGCGATGACCTGCGACGTGCGGGTGTCGATGACGAGGGATGTTTCATCGTTTGTCGGCTGGCTCCACTGGCGGCCGAATGCGAACGGGGCCGCCAGGATGTGCCGGTCGCCGGTAAGGTGCCAGCCGAGCTGCAGCGTGCCTCGTCCCGGAGTCCGGTCGAGGGCCTTCTCGAGGGGCAGCGTTACGGGGGTGCCATTGAAGGTGCAGGCGCTGGGGGAGGTGCACTCGATGGTGTACGTGGCCCAGGAGAGGTCTCCCGATTCGTAGGCTCGCTGGAACTGCTCCACGGTGGGGGTTCCCGATTCCGACAGGAGCAGCGCCGCATTGCTCCCGGAGAGGGGGAATGTCCCCCTCGGCTCTCCTTGAAGGGAGTAGGCCTCTGCGGTCTCGGAGTCCCGGGGGATGTGGATCCACCCGTCGTGCGCGGGGATGTATGTCGATTCCTTCCCCAGATCCTCGCCCGCCCAGTCGGTGCGGACGCTCCCGTCAGCGAGGTTCATGAGACCAGTCCGTGCCGCATAGTTGTTGTTAATCGAGACGGCCGACACCAGGATGCTTCCAGTGGCGTCATCTCCTGCGATTCCTGACGGCAGAGGGGTGGTTTGGGCGTCGTACCTGCGCTCCCAGCGCCGAGTGGGGCGCCCGCCGGTCCAGTCCCAGGCGCTGCACCGGTTGGTGTTCCTGTAGGTGTCGCAGGTGATGATGAGATGAGGGGAGATGACGTACGGCCAGTCGTCTGAGGACCACGGGGCGGCTTCTGTACGCCCGGTGGCCGGATCGAGAATCTCGTGATTGAGAACCAAGTGCCCGCCCCACCAAGGGGATCCCCATACGTGGATGTTCTTGTCCGGCAGCTCCCACAGTTTCTTTGGGCCTGTCTTGTCAAGGAGGTAACCGCGCAGAGTGGACTTCTTTTCACGGGACTCCACAACGAGGTAGTTCCCGCATCGGTGGATCACGGGGGAGCTCAGAGTCTCGGATGGGTCGGTTCCGCTGTCGAAGCGCCAGGCCTCACTCCACTGGGTTCCCGGTGCGGGGCTCGTGCCGGTGGAGGTGTCGCATGACGTCGTCTCATTCGTCTCGGCCGAGGCCTGCCAGGTTGAGTACGCCGGTGCCTCCGGTTGAGTGAGTGAGGACGCCATGACCGGTCGCTGCTGAGCCCACGTTTGTGCGAGCGTGAGGAACGCGCTGATGACGACGAACACCAGTGCAGTCTTGAGCAGCCGGCTGCTCCAGGCCATTCGAGCAACACGGATCCCCAGGTGCCGAAGGCCCACCGCACTGAATCGCATGGGACTAGCATTCCTCACTCCGTGTGGCGGCGGGACTGTTGTCCCTGTGACGTCGGGGGAAACCGGTGGGGAGAACTGCCGTGAGGCGCATCATGGGCCGGCGACGGGCCGCCGTCGGCCTGGGTGGGGCGCCACGTGGCCGGTAGGCTGACGGGCATGTCGAAGAAGAAGCGCCACGGGCGCCGTCCGGCC
>ERZ773004.1379-NODE-1379-length-12092-cov-7.164908_pt1 | contig 12092 bp, 10 predicted proteins | sample MGYA00580667_ERZ773004 | MGnify/ENA primary metagenome ERZ773004 (study PRJEB29015, sample SAMEA2737963) | human oral metagenome | biome: human oral; feature: human-associated habitat; material: dental | place: China | collected 2123 ... | reverse complement strand
AAAGGGCGCAGCCATTTTTTCACCTTTTCACCCTTTCACTTTTTCACCTTTAAGAGCCTTTCACCTTCCCACCTTTCCACCTTTAATACATTCATTATAAACTGAAATAACATGAAAAAACAACACTTTTTGCGCCTTTGTGCGCTCATGACCCTGCTTTGCATGCAGGTCTATACCCTTTTTGCAGCCGATGTATATAGTCTGTCTGTGGACAAACCCGCACGGATGTACGTAAAGACAGGTGCTTCGGGGCATAAGAACACGTTTATTATGCACAATTACGGCAACATCGAACAAAAGAACTTCCACTACAAGGCCACCATAAACGGCAAGGTTGTGGAGGAAAAAACAGTGACATTTGCTACCCCTTTGGGGGCCAGCCAAATGGCAAGTCTAACCATCAGCATCCCGCCACAAAGCAAAGCGGGCGATTACGAGTTGGTTTTAGACGTTACACAGATTAATGGTAAGCCCAATGGAAGTCCTGGAAAGATAGCCAAGCTACCCATCACTGCCATGAATAAGCTGCCCACATGTCGCGTGGTATTCGAAGACTACACCGCCAATTGGTGCCCCTGGTGCCCTTCTGGCATTGCCATCATGAGGCAAATGGCCAAAAAACACCCCAACGACTTCTTCGGAATAGTGGTACATGATCGTGATATGATGGGCATAAAAAGTTATAACGTGCCCGCAACTCCCCACCGTGGACTGCCCACCGTATGGGCATCGCGTGCAAATAAGGTAGAGGGCTTTACCGGCGAGCTATATTATCAGATGGCCAAACAGCGCGGAGCGATGATGGACATCGACGTGAAAGCGCAGTGGAATAGGGAAGGTAAGGGCATCGATGCGCAGTCTACCACCACATTTCGCGCCACAACCAACAACGCCCGCTATGCGTTGGCCTACGTGTTGATAGAAAACCGAATACAAAGAAACGACTGGGCGCAAAGAAATGGATATAGTGGAAGTACCAAATATCTAGGTCTTAACCCCGAATTGGATTACTTTATCAAGTCATCTGACCCCATTAAGAACTTTGTTTTCGAAGATGTGGCCCGCTCTCAGGTAGGCATAGCCAACGGGTTAGACGGCTCTTTGCCCCAAAGCGTTGTGGCCGATAGGCCCATTGTTCATAAAACGGCGTTGAACGGCATTGGTGATTGGGTGACGGTAATTAACAAAAACAACCTGAGCGTAGTGGTTTTGGTTATCGACAACACCACGCATAGCATCGTTAACGCCGCCCGTTGCGTGGTGAAACCCTACACTGCCACGGCCATCGAAACCCCCAAAGCCGCAGCAGAACGTGTGGAAGTGGCGCGCTTTAACCTCACTGGCCGACGCCTTGCGGCACCCGAACCAGGCGTAAACATCATTAAGTACAGCGACGGAACTGTCCAGAAGGTGTTCGTTAGGTAACACTGCGTTACGCCCGAAGGCCAATAACGCCATGCGTGTAAAGCCCATCGCACCATTTTTATTAACGGATGCCCTGCCCATCTGGCGGCATTGTGCCGTTGGGGGGAAACAAATACGCCCTTCTACCCTTTCTCCAAGTGAGGAGGGGTAGGGGTGTTTTGTAAGTTTTTTAGCATAGATTTTAACACTAAGAGTGCCGTTTTTATCCACCAACTGCCCACCTTGCCGCAAAAAATCGATTCTCGCGAAGGTTTGTTTCGATGCAAAAAGGGGTGGCAAGTGGACGTTGATAAAATGAATATTTATTTGAAGAAACCGCCATTTGCACCACTTTTGGGGTAGTTTGCCGCTAAATGTGGTGCGTTTTGGTGCAAAATAGCCTGCGTTTTGGTGCTAAATGCAGTGCGTTTTGGTGCTAAATGCAGTGTGTTTTGCTGCAAAACGCAAGGTAAAATGGTGCTAAATGCAGTGTTTTTTGCCGCTAAATGTAGGGCGATAAGCATAAAAATACAACGCAATGGTATGAATATAACCCTTCAAAACCACCAAATATGTGACCAAAAGTGGCAAAACACCCATCAAAAAGTGGGTTTTTAGGGGCTAAAAGTGGGTATTTGGGCTTGAAAAATTACGAGCCTTCGGCCAAACTAGAAAGGCAAAATGGTGCAAAATGGAGGCAGTATGCTCGAAACTTGACAAACACAGCGGCAGCAAAAGTGGAAAAATGGCTGTAAAAAGCCCAATTCTGTGCCAGATTTTCGCTAGAATGAGGTTGAGAACAGGGTGTGTTTTGTAAAGTATAAAAAATATTTTAACTTTATGTACGCATGGGTTGTTTGGTTGTGCAGTGCTAGGTTGTGTCGGTTTGTTTGTTTTTCGTTTCCTGCGTTCGTGGCTTGTTGTTGTATGGGCATGGTGATATAACTTTCAGTTGCTGCAATAACAAAACAACTACTCAATAGCTACCGCGCCACAAATATATGGCCATAGCCCTGCTGCTTACAGCCATTAGAGGGGCTTTTGCTGCTAGACAGCAGGCGAGAATGGGCTACTTGTTGTTGCGAGGATATGCCATTCGCAGTATGATTGCTGCCTTTTCTCTGTTCCAAACAGGCAGTAAGCGTGTGGGCAGCGGGCACACTCAGATTTTCTTAACCAACAAATCCAGTTGTGTTTCGCTTGAAAATTAAACATCATTTTTTACAATTTTCTACACCAACCTATCAATATTTTGTATAACTTTGCTACGTATTACACCTTATTAAATAACTAAACCCACTTTATATTTATGTACGACGGAATAGAAATGTTCATTTTTACGCTGGCATTATCCTTTGTTGCTGTGATAATTGCCGTGCGGTTGAGTCTGGGTGGCAAATTCGGGGAGCTATTCTTTCAGTTGAAGACGATGCAAAAGCGGCTTGAAAGCACAACCGAATCGTTGAACCAACTTAGGGAAGAGATTGCGAAACGATTGCAACAAGGTGTTGCAACCCGTGCAGCCGATGATGCCGAGGAACATAAAGACACGATGGAAACGCCATCGCAAGCAGAAGGTAGCAGCCCTTTGACTACGCATACCCACCAACCAACAGGCGAAGACACCCAGATGGAAGACGTGGAGGGTGCTGTCGCAGAGGTTACAATGGTGAGCGAACAGCAACGAGTGGCCGCACCTGTTGCCACAATAGAGGTGCCTATTGGGGGCAAAGATACGCCAACGAACACGCCCGAAGGCGAGCCACAACAGACAGAAGACGAACTGCAAAGCACAGACAACAGCCTGCACCAGGCAGAAACGCCGGCTATTGGCCAAGTTGAGGCATCGCAAGCAGATGCCGTTGTGCAAGATAACGATGCCGAACAGCAAGGCGACAATAACGAACCGCAAGCCAACGACACCGAAGAGGGGCTTGACAACCTGCCCCAAGAGCAGCCGCAGCTGCATGTGCCAGTGGCTGCCTTTGCGCAAGACGAAACCGCGCAAGCGCAAAATGCGGTGGAACAAGTGCAAGAACAGCCCGTGCAAGAGCCCGTTTCGGCCGTTAACGCGTATTTGGAGCCTAAGCATACGCATGCTGCAACCAATGGAAACGGCACTAATGGCCCCGCAATGGGTACAGACGACGAAGACGACGAAGGTTTTAACTACGAGAAGTTTATCGGCGAAAACCTCTTCGGCAAGATAGGTATCTTGGTCTTTGTGCTGGGTATTGCTTTCTTCGTTAAGTATGCCATCGACCAGAATTGGATAGGCCACACCATGCGCACAGCCCTTGGTTTTGGCGTTGGCACATTGCTTTTGGGCATCGCTTGGCGGTTGGGCGAGCGTTATCGTGCGTTCAGTTCGCTGTTGGCTGGTGGCGGATGCGCCGTGTATTACGTCACTACGGCCATCGCTTTCCACTATTATCAGCTCTTCTCGCAGTCGGTTGCCTTCGGCATCATGGTGGTTGTAACGCTGTTTATGGCATGGACGGCTCGGCATTACGAACGTCGCGAATTGGCCGTAACGGCCATAGTGGGCGGCTTTCTCGCACCATTCCTCACCGCAACGGGTACGCCCAACTTCCTTTTCTTATACGTATATATGGTTATTTTAGGTCTGGGCAGCCTCTACCTTTCGTGGGGAACGCGTTGGAACGAGTTGCCTTTGATAAGCACCGCCGCCACGTATCTGGCCTTATTCTTAATCGGTAAAGACCTTGTTGAGTTGCCTTATGGCGTTCATCTCTTGTTCTATGGCCTGTTCTGGGTTATCTCTACTGCAAGCTGCTTTATACTCTTGCGGCGCGGAATGAAAGGCGTGTTCGCCGGTTTCCACATTGCGACGATGGTTTTTAGCAGCATGTTCACCATCTTGCTGGTTGCCATGCTGGGCGACGACGAATATTATGAGAATGGTTTTACGGCCCTTACGATGGGTGCCGCCTACGTGGGCTTGCATCTATGGCTAAGATATAAGGAGCAGAGCAACGACTTGAAGCAGGCCATATTGCTGGGCTTGGGCTTGGCTTACCTCTCGGTTTCGCTGCCTTTGTTCTTCTCTGGCGCGGTACTCACCGTCTGTCTGTCGGCCGAAATGGTGCTGTTGCTTTGGCTCTATTGCCGACTCGACATGGGTGTTTACGGTGTTGCGGCCATCGTTGTGTTGTTCGTCACCATACTTGGCGAAGGGCATGAATTGCTCTTTACTGGTACCCCAAAGGTGTCCACACTCGTGTTCAACTCCCATTTCATGTCTACAATCTTCCGCGGTCTTTGTTTCTTGGCCTTCGCGCGCATAATGGACCGCAACAAAGAGAAGCTATATGACCTTTACGTGCCGTGGAATCACATCGTATATGGGGTGGGTATTATAACCATCTACGCTTGCCTCAGCACCGAAATGGACTTGTTTATCCCTTCGCCCACCTACAATGCCGCAGTTACTTGGTTGCGCATAGCCACGCTGTTTGCCATTGCCGTGGGTTTCGGTCGCCGTTATCCGGCCAGCAAGTATGGTTGGTTGTACGCCGTTTACATGTTCTTGGCCATGTTCCTTATTGCAGGCGACGTGTTCTACTATGGCGAATATACCAAGCCCATGCCCGCCATTGGCATGCAATGGCTGGGCATTGCTTGCGCCATAGGGCTTTATGTGCATGCGAGCATAAGCTATTACAAGCATGCCGAAAAGCAAACAACACCCTTTACCGTGTTCCTTAACCTGTCGGCTACCTTGCTGTGGGTGAGCATGGTGCGCGCCTTGCTGATGCAGATGGGGGTAGAACAATTCAGTGCAGCCTTCTCTTTGTCGCTGGCTGCTGTGGGAACGTTGCAAATGTCCTTAGGCATGCGCCTGCCAAACAAAACCATGCGCTGGTTAAGCATCTGCACTTTTGGCGTAATTATTGCCAAGTTGGCTCTCTACGATGTATGGCGCATGCCAGCCGTTGGCCGCATCGTGGTGTTCATTATCCTTGGCGTGCTGCTGCTAACGCTATCGTTCATGTATCAGAAACTGAAAGATACGCTGAACCTTGGCGGTAAAGACGAGGACCCGAACGGCCTTGACACACAGCTGCATGAAGCATCAGACGATGCAGAAGACAGCCACGAATAGAGTGAACCTATTGCACGATAGATATTATCTGTTTGTGACAGCCAATATTGTTAATAACTTTGCAGTCGTAATAAAATAACGAACAAATGTTTTTAACCAACTTATTTTTAGCAATTATGAATATAACAATGCCAACTCTTCCATACGCACCTAATGCGTTGGAGCCTGTTATCAGCGAACAAACCATAAATTTCCATTACGGAAAGCACCTTCAGAACTATGTTAACACCCTGAATACGCTTATCCAAGGTACTGAGTTCGAGGGCAAGAGCGTTGAAGAAATCGTGAAGACTGCTCCCGACGGGCCTATCTTCAACAACGCAGGACAGACGCTGAACCACACCTATTACTTCTTGCAGTTTAAGTCGCCTGTTAAGGGTAACGAGCCTACTGGCAAGATTGCAGAGGCTTTGGTGCGCGACTTCGGTAGTGTTGAGAACTTTAAGAAGGAGTTCACGCAAGCAGCTGCAACGCTCTTCGGTTCGGGTTGGGCATGGCTGTCGCAAGATAAAGACGGCAAATTGGTTATCACCAAGGAGGCTAACGCCGGCAATCCCCTACGCCACGGCAACAACCCATTGTTGGGCATAGACGTTTGGGAGCACGCTTACTACTTGGATTACCAAAACCGTCGCGTGGACCACTTGGCCGCTTTGTGGGACATCATCGACTGGAAAGTGGTTGAAAGTCTTTTAAAGTAAGCCTTACATTGCACGCATTCATCGTGAAATAGATTTCCAAAACAACAGTTAAAACAAAATCATAGAACGCTTGTCGGACGTCGTTGGGGCGCGACTTTTAACAAGAACGCGCCAACAACGGCACCGACGACAAAAATAATTAAAACACATTATGCAATCAATCATCAATTCATTGCTGCCCGAATTTAAGGTGCAGGCTTATCAAAATGGCGAGTTCAAAACCGTATCTAGCGAAGACGTAAAGGGCAAATGGGCCGTTTTCTTCTTCTATCCAGCAGACTTTACCTTCGTTTGCCCCACCGAGTTGGTTGACTTGGCAGAGAAGTACGAAGAGCTGAAGAAGATGGGTGTTGAGGTTTACTCGGTTAGCTGCGACACGCATTTCGTTCACAAGGCTTGGCACGACGCTTCTGACAGCATCAAGAAGATTAACTATACGATGCTGGCCGACCCACTCGGCGTACTGGCTAAGGGCTTTGGCGTATTCATCGAAGAAGAAGGTATGGCTTATCGTGGCACTTTCGTTGTTGACCCAGAGGGCAAAATCAAGATCGCCGAAATTCAAGATAACAGCGTAGGCCGTAACGCCGAAGAGCTTGTTCGCAAGGTTGCTGCTGCTCAGTTCGTGGCATCTCACCCCGGCGAAGTTTGCCCCGCTAAGTGGAAGCAAGGCTCTGAAACGCTGAAACCCAGCATCGATCTCGTTGGCAAAATCTAATTTAGAGCCACGCATTTAGGCATTTGGCGATTGCGGTCAAATCCTTATATATTTCTCAGTTGCTCCATCTCTCCCCGTTAGGTGGGGAATGGGGCAACTTATTAGAAAAACAGACCCAACACAATTTATCATTTTAGTAGAGTTATAAAACATATCAACGCATTAGGAACGGCCTAGAAATCCCTTGAAATTGATTTGATATCTGGGATAACTAGGAGTCTAAATGATGGAAATAAGGGGATTAAAAGCACTTATGCCCCCTCTTCTGTTGCGCCTGTTCCAAGCGTTTTAAGCATATAAATACTCCTTAAAGAAACCAACACTATGCTCGATACCTCGATACTCAAACAAGTTAGCGACGTGTTCGCCGGCTTAGAAAACGACTATGTTCTTGACGTTCGCACCGACGCATCGCGCGCCGAATCGGCCGAACTGAAAGCATTCGTAAACGATTTTGTGTCTACTTCGACACATTTGTCGGCCAATTTCACCGACACCAACGACGCCCAACTGTCGTTCTCGCTGCTTAAAGGCGGCCAACCAGTGGGCATAACCTTCCGCGGTATTCCCAACGGACACGAGTTTACATCCCTACTCTTGGCTGTTCTCAATGCCGATGGTAAAGGAAAAAACCTGCCCGACGAGGCTATCAGCAGAAGAATTGCAAACCTCAAAGGAGAAATTAAGCTACAAACATACGTGTCGTTGACGTGTACAAACTGCCCCGACGTGGTGCAAGCACTCAACATCGTGGCATTGGCTAACAGCAGGGTGAGCAGCGAAATGATTGACGGAGCCCTCTTCCAAGATGAAGTTGCACGATTAAACATACAGGCTGTACCTGCTGTTTATGCCAATGGCGAGCTTTTGCACATCGGTCGCGGCGACCTAGGCGAACTGCTGGGCAAGCTTGAAGACATGTTTGGCAGCGAAGAAGACAGCAATGCTGAGCCGGTTGAACGCCAATTCGACCTCGTTGTTATAGGCGGAGGGCCTGCCGGTTCTGCTGCCGCCATCTATTCGGCACGCAAAGGATTGAAGGTTGCCGTGGTTGCTGGTCGCATTGGCGGTCAGGTTAAAGACACGGTTGGCATCGAAAACTTGGTGTCGGTGCCCCAAACTACGGGTGCACAGCTTGCAGACGACTTGCGTTCGCACATCGGACACTACCCCATAGAGATATTCGAGAACCGCAAATTGGAACGTGTAGACTTCTCGCAATCGCCCAAACGCGTGTATGCTAAGGGTGGAGAAGTGTTCGTTGCACCTGCCGTTGTTGTGGCTACCGGCGCAAGTTGGCGACGTCTTAACGTAGACGATGAGGCGAAGTATATGGGTAAGGGCGTTCACTTCTGCCCTCACTGCGATGGGCCTTTCTACAAAGGTAAGAACGTGGCCGTAGTTGGTGGTGGTAATTCGGGAATTGAAGCAGCTATCGACCTTGCAGGCATCTGTAACCACGTAACTGTACTTGAATTTGCCGATACCTTGCGCGCCGACACGGTTCTGCAAGACAAAGCGGCCTCTATGAGCAACATCGAGATATTCAAATCATCGCAAACAACGCAGGTTTTGGGCGATGGTAACCACGTAACAGCCATTCGTGTGAAGGACCGCACCAACGAAGAGGAACGTGAAATAGCTCTCGATGGCGTATTTGTACAGATTGGTTTGGCTGCCAACACCGAGCATTTCCGCGATGCGCTGCCGCTAAACGAGAAGCGCGAGATTGTGGTTGATGCCACTTGCCGAACCAATATTCCCGGCGTTTACGCTGCTGGCGACTGCACCAACGTGCCTTATAAGCAGATTGTTATTGCTATGGGCGAAGGCGCAAAGGCAGCTCTTTCGGCGTTCGACGATAGAATTAGGGGCATTATCTAAGCTGTTTCCCATGCACGAGCGTAGCTTGTTGCACTTATAAGACAAGGACTAAAACATCCCCACTCAAGATTTTTTATCTATATTTTTGTGAATGGAGCGCTCTCGCCTTCGGGTGGGGCGCTCTTTTTATTGGGCGAAAAGGCGTTTAAAAGTGAAAAGGTGAAAAGGTGAAAAGATGGCTCGCGCCCACTAACTTATCAACTCGTTACCTCGTCCACCCCTTCGTCTTTCCCACTCCACAAAAAAGGGGATGTGCCCTTGCAGGCCATCCCCTTACTATAAATTGTTTGAGAAATTTTATTCTTCCACAACCGAGAAGTCGTCTTTTCCTACTCCGCAGATGGGGCAAACCCAATCTTCGGGAATATCTTCGAAAGCCGTTCCGGGTTCAATACCGCCATCGGGATCGCCCACTGCGGGGTCGTAAATCCAGCCGCAAGTCTCGCAAATGTACTTCTTCATAATCTATTCGCTTTTAATTTGTTTATAATGAATTTATATTTTAATAATGAAATCAACCAACGGCACGTCCATCAGACCTTTGCCGCGGTATGTCTTGTTATCTATACAACCATATTTGGTTATCGCTTATTCAGCACGCGTTTCACCCTTTCGTACACCATTTCGGGCGAGATAGTGCGCAGGCAAGCCAAGTCGCCACGCAAACAAGGCTTGTTTCCGAAGATGCTGCACGGCCTACAAGCCAAGTCAATCTGCACCGCATTGTGCGGTTTTTGACCCCAACCCATAAAGCCCGCATAGGGATGCGTGGCACCCCAGATGCTAACCACTGGCGTATTAACCAGCGAAGCGAAGTGCATATTGGCACTGTCCATGCTTATCATCACGTCTAGGTGGCTCATCAACACCAACTCTTGCGCTATTCCGCCAAGCACAGCCGAGGCGTTAAGGCACCGCGGATTGCGTTCTACGATGCCGTTGAGAATGGGTTCTTCGTCGGGACCCTTGCCAAAAAGGAACACACGACACGAAGGATGCTCCCTTATAATCATCTTTATCACCTTTTCGAGCATCTCAGGCGGATACACTTTCTGCTTGTGAGCCGCGAAAGGTGCAACGCCAATCCACTCTTGAAAGGCCTTCTTTACGCCTATTTCGGGAGGAAGAAGGCGCAAGTTGCCGCCCTGGGGAGGAAAGATGGAGGTGAAATCCATCTTTACGGGATAGCCCAACTTGGCAAAAACATCGGCATAGTTCTGGAAAGCCGTTGGCAAAGGCGCAAGCCGTTTGTCTGTTTGCGCCACCAGTTTCTTGCGTTCGTTGCGGTGTTTGTCGATATGTTCCACCCGATAACGCGCAAGGTTCAGCCGCAACCGCAAATATCCCGAGCGCAACACATTGTGCAAGTCGGCCACGGCAGTGATGTTCTTAGCCACTATACGCTTATACAGCTTGTTCAGTCCGCCAATCCCGTGGTACTCTTTCTTGATGTTGGCGCCCATAAATCCCACGTTAGGCGCAAGCCCTTCGAACAGTGGGCGCGCAAAGGGGCGACTTAAAAACGTTATCCGCAAGTCTGGGTACTGTTTAGCCAAGGCATACACCACAGGCACGGTCATGGCAACATCGCCCATGGCCGAGAAGCGGATGATAAGGATATGTTCGGTCTTCACACTGATGTGGGTATTAGTTTTTTAGCTTATAGCGTAATGCCCATTGCGCATTTTGCGCACTCGAAGGCCTTTATTTCTTGTACAACACGGGGTTTGTAGCCGGGTCGTTATACATTTTCATTTGCCTGTACACCTTCATATAGATGCGTCCCTGCTCGATATCGGCCAGCAATTGGTCGATAGCAGCCGAGAGGTCAACCTGTTGTTCCAGCAAGATGTTCAGCTTAGCCTCGCAACGCTCGTGGTGTTCGGCGTCCACATCCGTACGTTCCACCTGTTCGCGCATGTGATAAATCTTCAATGCAAGTATCGAAAGGCGGTCGATGGCCCAAGCGGGGCTCTCGGTGTTAAGCCTAGCATCGGCTTGCATTTTCACATCGGCGTACTTCTGTCTGAAGTAGCTGTCAATCTGCTCTACCAAGTCTGTTCGGTCTTGGTTAGAGCGGTCGATACGCCTTTTAAGGCTCAGTGCCTCTTCGGGATTGATGTGCGGGTCGCGAATAATGTCTTCAAAATGCCATTGCACGGTGTCAATCCAGCATTTTAGATACAGGCGGTTTTCTATCGTTTCCCTTTTGTAGGGGTTGTTGATAGGGGTGTCGATGTTATCGGTTACGTGGTAGTCACGTATCGCCTGATTGAAAATCTCGTTGCAAAGTTTAGTAAAAGACATATTGTTTTGCGGTTTAAATGTTCGTGGCCTACACGCTTGTGCGTTTCCTTAGCTTGGGTAGGCGTGGCCTATCTTCTGCAAAAGTGGTGCAAACGCGTGCAGACTATCTTTTGCAAAGATATGTTTTTTATTTTAAATCCGCAATGAAAAGGCGATGAATATTTTCTATTACCATATTGGTAAAATCTTATGTCGCGCATTTGGGGGCAGACTAAGCTGCGTTGTAACCATTTGTTTCTGTTTCTCTGGCGTAAGAACCGAACCTCTTGCCACAGCCAACGCGTTGCGTTTGATGCCATGAAACCGTCTTGACTTTTAGTATTTCTATCAATAGAGTGGAGTTTGTTACCTTTGTAATGCCAGCACAATATAAATACTCATCGCATATACGAAGTGTAGAACAAATCTACCCACTAGGCCATTAACTCACGAAAACCCAGCAACCACCGAATGTATTTACTCTTCAACTTACAAGCATATCAACCCCAAACTCACAAGTTCATCAACTTGCAAGCTCAACAACTCATCAGCTTACCAACTCAACAACCCATCAACTTACCAACTCAACAACCCATCAGCTGATAAACGCATCAACTTGCAAGCTCACCAACTCCAAATTCACAAGTTCATTAACTCACAAACTCACAAACTCAAGAACTTATAAACTCATCAACTCAACAGCTCATCAACTCAACAGCTCATCAACTTACCAACTCAAAAACTCATCAACTTATAAACTCATCAACTTACCAACTCATAAAACTTAAAAGTGTTGCTTATATTTTACAATAACGCTCCATTTTTCACTCCGTTCTAGCAAAATTATAGGTTAAAAAGTAGGCAAAAAGCCACTATTTCCAGCTTCTCATGTCTGTTGTCTTGTCTATTTTTAGGAGAAAAACCTGCATTTTGCACCATTTTACCTTTCTAGTTTGGCCGAAAGCTCATAATT
>ERZ773004.1376-NODE-1376-length-12100-cov-4.494562_pt1 | contig 12100 bp, 14 predicted proteins | sample MGYA00580667_ERZ773004 | MGnify/ENA primary metagenome ERZ773004 (study PRJEB29015, sample SAMEA2737963) | human oral metagenome | biome: human oral; feature: human-associated habitat; material: dental | place: China | collected 2123 ... | reverse complement strand
CTTTACATATCGGATGAAGCTTTTATTATTAGCCTTATTGACCTAATTGGGCTAATAAACCTAATATCCTCAATAAAAAAGACAGGCAATCGCCTGTCTTTACTTATTCTTAATCCTTTGGTATCAAGCCTTCGATATACTTACAGAGAATGTTGATACCCTTTACATTCTCGCCTCCCTGTGGGATAATCACGTCAGCATAACGCTTAGTAGGCTCGATAAATTGCTCGTGCATTGGTTTCAACACTTCCAGATAGCGGTCTACAACCATTGAAACCGTACGGCCACGGTCTATCGTATCACGCTGAATATTACGGATAAGGCGCTCATCAGGATCACAATCAACAAAAATCTTGAGATCCATCATATCACGCAGACGCTTGTTGCTCAATGCCATAATACCCTCAACGATGATTACAGGCTTTGGCTCTACATGAATTGTCTCTGGCAAACGATTGCTGAGAATATAACTATATGTTGGCTGTTCAACAGCTCTTCCCTCACGCAACTCATTCACCTGCTTAATGAGTAGTTTCCAATCAAAGGCATCTGGATGATCGAAATTGATTGCCTTGCGCTCTTCATCAGTAAGTCCTGTCGTGTCATTATAATAAGAATCCAATGGCACAACAGCCACATAATGAGGAGGAAGACTCTCTACGATTTTCTTCACTACGGTGGTCTTTCCCGAACCAGTACCACCCGCTATTCCTATGATAGTTATTTTATCCTTCATATTGGTTGATTTTATTATTCTTATTATTGGGTTTATTAGCCTTATTGGGCCAATTTGCCTTATTAGCCTAATATCCCTAAATCCCTAAACATCCTTTCGTAATACTCTGCCTTTTTCTCGACCTTCTCAGGCGTGTCGTCCTCCATCTCTTTTTTGAAGGTCTTAATGCCCTTACCTACGCCCTTTGCAAGCTCGGGGATTTTTTTAGCTCCGAAAAGTAACACGATAATCGCTAAGATAATTAGCAGTTGTTGAACACTTACGCCCATTTTTTCTCCTTTAAATTTTCCAAATTTCGATTAGCTTGCCTATGTCGCGGCTTGCCGTTTCTAGTTTGATAGTTTTGTAGATTGATCTTAAATTTTCATACGCCGCTTCCAGGCGGTCGTTTATTATGAAATAACCATACTCGCCTAGGCGCTCCATCTCCTCTTGCGCGTTTTGCAGGCGTAAAGCAATATCGGCGGGATCATTATCGCCGCGAGCGCGCAACCTATCTCTAAGCTCCGACAAGCTCGGCGTAGTAATAAATACGCTAGTAAGCTCGCTTTTAGGCACTTTGCTACGCACGATCTCATATCCTTGCACATCGATGTCAAAAATCACGATCTTACCCCGCTCAAGCTCGCTCGTAACGGCTTTTAGCGAAGTACCGTAGTATTTGCCGTGCACGTTCGCCCACTCTAAAAACTCTCCGCGCTCGATGCCTGCACGAAACTCGCTCTCGCTTATGAAATAATAATTTACGCCGTCCGCTTCGCCCGCACGCATTTCGCGCGTCGTAGAGGAGATCGAAAAGTATATCTGCCCGCCGAATTCTGCGATAAGACGCTTTATGAGCGTGCTTTTGCCGCTACCGCTTGGACCGGAAACGAGCAAAATTTTGCCTTTCACTATCTATCTCCAAACGATATGTCTATATTGATCTTAAAGTCCTTCAGTGCGTCTTTAGCGTCCTTACTGCCCGCAAATTTCTCGATCGTGTTTGCGATGCCCGCTTCCAAATCGTCGCGCAGCTTGCTCTTTAGCTCCTCGGCGCTCGGCTTTTTGCTATGCTCGTTACGCAGCGGCTCGCTTTTGGCGCTAGGCTCTAACTCGCTTGCCATAAGGCTGGCAAACTCCGCCGCAGCCGAAGCGGCAAGCTCATTCGGTATAGCTTGCGCGCCAAATTTCATCTCATTTACCTGCTCGGACGCGCCGAATTTATGCGCTTTAAATTCGGTGCGCTCCGAAAGCTGTGAAGCATTAAATTTTATCTGCTGCGCGGCGCTCTTTGCGGGCTTGCCGGATTTAAATTGCTCGCTATCTGCGGAGCTTGTGGCAAACGAGTTTGCAAAATCGCCCTCCATGGCGCGCAAAAATCCGTCCGCAAACCCACCGGCAACGCTATTGGCTTGCTCGCTTTGCTTCGGTAAATCTGAGGCATCTAATATGTGCGGCAAGTTTAGCTCCGAAAAATTCGGCGCAGGAGTGGAATTTGTAGTCCCGGTATTGCTAGAATTTGCAGAAGCTGCGAAATTTGCGCCAATTGAATTCCATGCTTCATTATGAGCAGACATAGACGCATTCTGTGCAAGTCCGCCGGTAAATTCCATGCTTTGAAACGGAACGGCGTTATAAAGATTTTCGCGAGGTATATCGCCCGCACCCGCTAACGCAATCGGCGTATCTGAAGCGACCTCGTATTGAGACGAAATTTGCGTTTTTTGAAAATCCGTAGCCGTTTTATTTTTATCATGCGCAGATCTTTTCTCCTCTTTTTCATCGGAAGCAAACGCAGCCGCGGCAAAATTATCATATCCGCCAAACTCCTCCACGGGCATGCCAGCGCTATCGAAAAGCCTGGAAAAATCCATATCAAATCCATTATTGACAGACGCGCCGGCTGCATCTTGCACTACTTGCGAGGCAGAATTTTTTTCATCTGTTTTATAGGCAAATGAGCCGTCTGACTCATGCTGTTTAAGCGTAACATCCGCAGGACCTTTCGCTTCCTCTAAATTAAGCGCAGCGTCTGCCTTTTTTTCAATAGCAGTTTCATTAGAGCTGCCAGCTCTTTGCGACTCGTCTTGCTGCGCAAGCGGTAAAGTTTCGCTTGCCCGTATGGCGGGAATTTCATCTTCTGTCTGCGATTTATCTGTTTTTAAATTCTTAGGATTTTCATCATCTAGCGCCGCTAGAGCTATCGGAGCATCATCCTTTGCGAGCGGGATTTCGCCCCGAGGCGCGTTATTATTTTCAGCAGGCTCGCTTGCGCCGATACTATTTAGCGGTACATCCTCAGGGATATCGCTAGCAGCTAAGTTTAGAGGCATATCGTCTGCGATATTATCCGCAATCTTTTCTGCGACCGCGTTAAGCGGCGTATCATCGGCGATGGTGTCCGCAAGAGCTGCTTCATCTGCAAGCTGTGAGAGCGGAATATCATCTGCGATCTCGTCCGCGCGCGGCATATCACCTAGCAACTGCGAAAGCGGCACATCATCTGCAATCTCGGGCGCTATATCGTTTGCCAGCTGTGAAAGCGGTATATCCTTGCCGGAGTCATAAAAGCTATCCACAAGCTCTTCAAAATTACTGCCCGAAGTGGAATTCGCCTGATCAATCGCATCGATCTCTTTCATCACAGAGCTTGCATCGGCAAATTCTTTCGCCATTTTTTCTTTCGCCTGCACGCTCATATTTTGAACCGAAAACTCGCTGATAAACGTAATGAGCTCAAGCGGTGAAAAAGGCTTGGTAAGGGTGTATCGCGCTCCTGGCGCCGAGACGTTTTTAGGCGTCAGAAACAGCGTCTTATTAAGATCAAATTTTGAAATATCATCGCCATCTTCATAATTTTTTATCGTCAAATCATATTCACTCTCGTCCGCACTATATGCTACTAGGTCCGCACCGATGCGCTCGCAGCAAATATTTACGACACTTGCAACCTGCTCATTGTGATTGTCAAGTAGAATTTTCATTTATGACCTTTTAGAAAGAATTTGGGCTATTGTAAGATATTTTTGGTTATTAATTGCTTATATTTGCGCTAAATTTCGGTTATTTAGGCGATAAACTTTGCAGCATTTCTGCGCTAAATTCTCATCGTGGGTCACGAGCACGAGCGCGCCACGACTGGATTTTACGTAATCAAAGATCACGCTCATGACCTCGTTTGCGGTATCCTTATCTAAATTTCCCGTAGGCTCGTCGGCAAAGATTATGCGCGGCTTTTTACAAAGTATGCGAGCGATGCTCACGCGTTGCTGCTGTCCACCGCTAAGCTCACCCACGCCTTGAGCAAGCGTATTTTCTATCTTAAGCTTTTTTAAAATTTTCTGATCTATCGCGTTATTCGTAAGTTTGGCGGCAAGTTCGATATTTTCGCCAGAGGAAAAGCCCTTAAAAAGGTAATGGGATTGAAATATTATGCCAAAGTCGTTGCGGCGAATTTTAAGTCTCTCATCGGAGCTTAACTCGTAAATACTGCGCCCTCTGTAGATCACTTCGCCCGAATTCGGTTTTAAAAGCGTGCATAAAATATGAAGCAGGGTAGATTTGCCGCAGCCGCTAACGCCTAAAATAGCGATGCTTTCGCCCTCCCCAACGCTTAAGCTTACATTTTCAAAGAGCGTATAATCATACGCGTGAGTGAGATTTACGCCCTTTAGAAGTTCCATATTTAGCCGATTTGAGCCGCTACTTCGGCAGCAAAGTCTTCGCTCTTTTTCTCTAGACCCTCGCCCACTTCGAAGCGGACGTATTTTACGATCTCGATTTTGCCGCCTAGTTTTTTAGCCTCTTCGTCAATCACCTGCTCGACGGTTTTCTTATCGTCCATGACGTAAAATTGCCCTAGCAGCGTGAGGCGCTGATCGATTTGGGTATTATCGGCGATGAAGCGATCGATCTGGCCCGGTAAAATTTTATCCCAAATTTTTTCAGGCTTATTTTGCTTGCGAAGCTCGTCTTTTAAAACTTCGATCTCTTTGGCTAAAATTTCGTCCGTTAGATGCGCGCGCGAGCCGAACTGCGGGATCTTATGAAGCGGTTTGCCTAAACGCACGAACTCCTCATTTTCCTTCTCAAACTCGCCTTTAAGAGCTAAAAATTCCTTCTCGATAAAATCTGGATCAAGCTCTTTATAGCTGATAACCTGCGGTTTCATAGCAGCTGCGTGCATGCAGAGATTTTTTATAAGCTCCTTTGCACCCTCTGCAGTCCGCTCGCTGTCGCAAGCTGCAGCGATGATGACGCCTACGCGGCCGTTTGAGTGCAGGTAGCCGTTTACTACTCCGTTTGCGCCCGCCTTAATCGTCTCAAATCTTCTAACGACCAAATTTTCGCCGATCGTAGCGATCTGGCTTTTTAGATGCTCATCAAATTTAACGCCGTCGATGATGCTGGAATTTAGCTCATCAATGCTGCTAATGCCCTTGCTTTGGATATGTAGAGTAGTATTTTTTACTAAATTTATAAAATTTTGATTTTTAGCTACGAAGTCGGTTTCGGAATTTATCTCGCTTATGGTCGCGATCTTGTGATCTGCGCTCACTTCGACGCTCACTAGACCCTCGCTAGCTAGGCGGTCGGCTTTTTTAGCAGCCTTTCCGAGGCCCTTTTCGCGAAGTAGATCGACGGCTTTATCCATATCGCCGTCTGTTTCAACCAAAGCCTTTTTGCAATCCATCATCCCCGCTCCAGTGCTTTCGCGGAGCTCTTTTACCATTTGTGCGCTGATTTCCATTACTCTTCGTCCTCGCTTACGTCAAAATCCTCTTCGCTCATCGCCTCAGCTACGACTTCCTCTTTCTCTTCATCGCTGACGGCTTGGCTCTGCTCGACATCCTCGCTCGTATCTTGATCGCGAAGCGCCTTGCCTTCGTTGATCGCCTCAGCCATCTCTTGGCAGAAAAGCTGAACCGAGCGGATCGCATCGTCGTTGCCGGGGATCGGGAAATCGACTACGTCCGGATCGCAGTTCGTATCCAAAGGGGCAATAACCGGCATTTTTAGGCGGTTAGCTTCCGCTACGGCGATCTTTTCTTTTACGACGTCGATGACGAAGATCATATCAGGAAGGCCCTTCATATTGCGAATGCCGCCTAGATAAAGCTCGAGCTTCTCTTTTTTGCGGCGAAGCATTAGCGCCTCTTTTTTGGTTAGTAAATTTATCGAGCCATCCTCTTCCATGGTCTCGATTACTTCGAGCTTGCGGATCGATTGCTTGATAGTGGAAAAATTCGTCAGCATGCCGCCTAGCCATCTGTGGCTTACATAAGGCATGCCGCATTTTTCGGCGTACTCTTTTAGCGTCGCGCCAGCTTGTTTTTTAGTGCCTACGAAAAGTATCGTCTTGCCCTCTGCAGCCGCGTCGCGTACGATATTATAAGTGTAGCGGAAGTAGCGGATAGTTTTTTGTAGATCTATGATGTAGATACCTTTTCTCTCGCCGAAAATGAATTTTTTCATCTTCGGATTCCATCTGCGTGTTTGGTGTCCGAAATGAACGCCGCACTCTAGCAAATCTCTCATTGTTACCATGAGTTTTCTCCTTGTGGGTTGCCCCGAAATTTAGTTTCTTCCTCCGCATCCGCCCGTAAATTTGCTCTAAATTTACAACTAAATCAAGGATTGATGCGTGTGAAATGAAAATAAGATTATATCATCTAAAGATAAAAAGAAGCTTTTTACATAAGTATATTTTACAAATTTTAGTAAGTGGGTAAAATTATTTTCGTAAAAGTTTTTTCAGCTTTTTCTAGAGTTTCTAACTTTTCAACTGCTTTTTTAAGCTCTTCTTCGAGATATTCACTTCTACTATAAATCAGTTGATTTGATAGTTCCTGAACTCTGGCCCTCATCTCGTTTATTCTTTTTTCTCTAAGAGTTTGATCTATGTATTCTCTAGAATTTTTTATCTTATCAATTCTCTCGTTAAGCTCTTTTGCTCTTAATTCTTCCTGATTTCTTAGTTCTTTTCTTCGCTTTTCCTCTTCTTCCTCTTTTTGTCGTCTTAGTCTCTCTTGCTCCTCTCTTTTAGTTTCTATTCTAAAAGGACTGCCTTCTATTGCTGCATTACGATTCCACTCTTCTATCTCGCTATCAGACATTTTATAAGGTTTATTGGCCCATACACATAGCCAAATAAGACCGATACAACCAAGTAATATTTCAATCCAATCACTCATCTTACTTCTCCAAATCTTATGTAATCAATAGCTATCGATCTCAATTCACAAAAAATATCATCAGAAGAATTAGCTGAAATTTTAATAACTGCGTAAATTATATAATAAGGTAGTAAATATAACGGAATCTTATATTTATCTAAAAAATTCGGCCTAGTGTAATCCAAATTCGTAATATTATCGTTAATTATTTGATAACTTGGCATATTTTCTAATTCTCTAAAAATTTTTATTATTTTCCTACCTTTTACATATCTTTTTAAATACAGAAGAATTCTAATTGATATATTTTTTATACTTTTATTCTCTCTCACAAACAAGCAAGTCTTGTTTTCTATAGAATCATTAATTGAAGCGTATTTGCGAAGGGTATTATTCCATAAGCCATCAAATTTTATACTTAAATCTTGAATATCTTTCAGTAGACCGAATTTCTCGGCTACCTTTAAAATAATATATATCTTAAAATATAATGCCAAATTACTATATGAACCATCTTTTGCTTTTAAAAAATAACTTTTTCTTTGCAAGATATCATTGTTATATCCATCAAGCTCAATATAGTCAGGCTTATAAGCAAGATAGCGCTCGACGCACTCCACTTCCTCGCTTGATACCCTCCTTTTGATAGCCTTAATGTTATAACTTATAAACTTTTTAGCGCAATCAATATCAACTATATTTGCTATAATTTCATCTTTTACCTCATCTCTAAAATCATTTAAAATTCTTTCATAATCAATAATTGCCACAAATTTACCTCTATACGGAATTTTTATCCATAACTATAGTTAGTTGATGGCGGATTATAATCCAAATATTCTTATGGTTGGTTTAATAATAAGAATTGCGCAATAACCGATGAGAAGATGGACGCTATTTACAAGGCTACCGGCAATAATGTCAAGCACATCAGAACGGCAAAAGGCATTTCACAGCTTTCACTCACCCTTGCTATCGGACACAAAGCCACTAGGAACGATCTCAATGGCTGAACTTCATATCAACAAAAAACATTTCAATATCGAGCATTTGATAAAAATAGCAGATGTTTTGGAAGTAGATATTTCGGAATTTTTTGTTTTTGATCCACAACTCTAAATTGATTAAATTTTATTCATCACAAAGCCGCAGAAGCGCCCCGTGACGCCATCTCTGCGGTATGAAAAATGCCGCTCGCTCTCAAAAGTGCAGCGCGGATCAAATTTAACGTTTCGCACTCCCGCAGTTGCGAGTTCATCGCGCAGCGCGGCGTTTAGATCGAAATGTCCCTGCGTTTTGTAGCGCTCAAACTCGCCCAGATCAAGCCCGCCAAGTTCGTAGTTTCGCGCCTTGATATTCGCGCCCACGAATACTTTCAGCTCCGCAGCGACGCAGCCGAAGCGCTCGCACATCAAATTTATCGCATTGGTGCAGATCCGCCCTATCACGCCCGCGCGCCCCGCATGCACCGCAGCGACCACTCCGCGCCGCTCGTCCGCGATCAGCACTGGCGAGCAGTCCGCTACCAGCACGCACAGCGCCACGCCGCGCAGATCGGTCACGAGCCCGTCGCAGGGCGGGATTTCATCGCTACCTGCGCGTAAAATTTCAACTTTGTTCGAGTGGATCTGGCGCATAAATTTTAAATTTAGAGGCGCAATACCGAGCGCAGAGGCTAAAATTTCGCGATTTTGCGCGACGTTTTGCGGATCGTCGCCTACGTGATCCCCTAAATTTAAGCTCGCGTAGGCTCCGCCGCTTACGCCGCCAAGTCGCGTGCTAAAGCCCGCCAGCACGCCGTGCCCGTCCAATACAAACTCAAGATTTTCTCTGCAAATTTCGATTTTGTCCATCGCACGCCGCTTAATACAGGCTCAAAATTTTATCTACCGCATCCCACGAAAGCCCGTCTTTTTCGCCCTCGGCGCTCGTATCGCGCGCCGTATCCGTACCGCGGACGGGCTGTCCGCCGGAAAAGCCCAGCTGCGCCGCGATGTATCGCGCGAGCAGATCGGTCTCGATATTTACGCGGCGCCCGATTTTGTAGGATCCAAAAAGCGTATCTTTAAGCGTGAGCGGGATGATCGTAAGACGAATGGCGCAGCTTTGCGCTTCGCTTTTTAAATTTGCGCCCAAGGAGTTTAAATCGCGAACGGAATTTGAGCTGCTAGAATTTTGCCCACGCGAGCCTGTGTCGCTAAAATCTGAACCGAGCGGGCCTTTGCGGTCTTTGTAAATAAAATTTCCGCCGCCCTCAAGTACTTCGTTGATCGTTAGACTCACGCCGTCGATCGCCACCGAGCCCTTCGGCGCTAGCAGCGGCGCTATATGCAGCGGTGCGCGGATAAAAAAATCGACGCCGCTTGCAAGCTTTGAAATTTTATAAATTTCGCCTACGGCATCGATATGCCCTTGGATCAAATGCCCGTCTATGCGATCTCCAATCCGCATCGCTGGCTCGATATGCACAGGGCCGCGCAGGTTTTGCATGGCGATGACGCTCGCCGTCTCGCTAGAAAGCTGTACCGCAAATCCGTCCGCAAAAAGCCGCGTCACGCTCAGGCATGCGCCGTTTACCGCGACGCTATCGCCGAGCGCGGGGCGGTATCTCGCGCGCAATCGCAGCAAATCGCCGCTAAAGCTCGCAACCTGCGCGATCTCTCTGATCAGTCCGTTAAACATTATGAGCCTTTGGAATTTTTACGTGATATTAGCGTAGAATTTTAAAATTTAAAGTTAAGCGAAGCTCGGCGAGCGCGAAGCCCGCCGAATGAAGTTTGAAATTATTTTTTAGAGACGATGAAATCGGCTAGCGCTTCGATCGATTCGTCGTTAAGCGAAGCTGCTTGACCTTTCATAACGCCCATCATGCCAAATTTTCCCTTGCCCTCGCCCAAGGTGCCGTCTTTGTAGCCTTTTAGGCTAGCGATGATATCTTCCTTGCTTAGGGTGTTTAGCGCAGGTACTTTGCCGCCAAGATAAGGCTTCTCGGCGTTAGCTCCATGACAGGCCACGCATTTTTTATATAAAGTAGCGCCGTCAGCGGCGAATACACTCGAACTAAACGCCGCAACCGCAGCACATGCAATAAGAACTTTTTTCATTCCTATCCTTTCTTTTTAAATTGTGTGTGCAGTATAATCAAAATTTAGTAAATTTCGGTTAAATTTTTGCAATTTGCGCTAAAGGGGCGAAATTCTATTTACTTCGAACTTTAGCGTAGGGGCTTGAAGCGGAATTTGCGCTGTAAAATTTTAAGCAAATTTTACCTTCCCGCTGAAATTTCAATCGTAGAATTTCGCAGCGAAATTCTAAGGCGAAATTTCATCTAGATGTCAAATTCCATCGCGAAATTTTGCGCAGAATTTTAAAATTTCGCCGCTTTACTTTATGCGCGAAATTTCGCCTCTTTGCATCTTATAAATTTTATCTGCGGCGCCGAAGTATTTATCATCGTGCGAGATCGCAAAGATCGTGTATCTGCGCGATTTCAGCTCGGGTAAAATCCGCTCGTAAAACTCCGCACGAAACTGCGGATCGAGATCGGCCGCAAACTCATCGAGCATCAAAAATTTTCGCCCATCCATCAGCACGCTTACGAGCGCCAAGCGCTTGCGCTGCCCACTAGATAGGCTCGTGGTGCTAAATTTAGCCCCCTTTAGCTCAACCTTATCCTGCAGGTGCGTAAGCGCCAGCCACTCGCGCGCGATGTCCGCATCGCCCGTAGCATAGTCGAAGAGATAAAAATCGCTGAAAACGGCGCTTATATTATTGCTGTAAGCGCGCAGATCAGAGGGTTTAAGGGCCGCGCCGTCGGCTAAAATTTCGCCCGCTTGCGGCGTATAAAGGCCCGCTAAAATCATAAAAAGCGTCGATTTTCCGCTGCCGTTTTCGCCGATTAAAAACACCGTCTCACCCGCATTTAGCTGCAAGTTTACCCCCTTGATGCCGAATTTACCGCCAGGGTACGAAAAGCTTAAGTCTTTAAGCTCCAGGCTGTGCCACGGCTGCATTTGCGCAAGCTCAAAGCCCTGCACGAACGGATCTAGACCTAACTCATTGATCTTTGCGTAGGCGATCTTGGCGCGCAGCACGCTAGGAAGCGAGAATATGAGCATCATCAAAGGCGCGCGCAAAAAAAGCACCGTAAGCGCGATCGTTACGGCGTTTGCAAGCTCCGCTTTGCCGCCGCTTAGCCCGAAATAAAGCACAAAGCCCACCGCGCCGAGCATCATTACATTCATAAAATTGCTCGCAAACGCGCCGTAAACCTCGGCTCGCAGCGAGCTTTGGCGTAAATTTTGCGCATTGGGCAAAAAGTCGTTTTCGTATAGGCTCTTTGCTTTGGCTAGGCTTAACGACAGCTCCTTGTGCCCCTCGATCGCCGCGGCGTAGTTTTTATACAAAACGTCCTCATTTTGGCGGTACAGATCGTAATTTTGCATGACCTTTTTCATCAAAAAGCGGTTGAATACCATCAGCGCGCCGATCCAGATGAATAAAAACGCAAACATCATAGGCGCGATGTATAGCACGTAGATGCCGCAAAATAGCACGATCATCGCGCCTTGAATAAGCTCGGAGATGCGCATAAAACCCTCGGTCAGGCGCGAAATATCGCTAGAAAGGGACGCAAGCAGGTTCGCCTTCGACGCAGCTTCGATGCGCTCGAACTTCGTATCGATGATCTGCTTGATGATCTTGGTGCGCAGATCGAACACAAAGTCGTTTTCCATCTTGCAAAGCATGATGCGGCTTAGCACCGAAAGCAGCAGAAATAGTGCCAAGAGCGCAAAAAATAGCGCGATGATCCTGCCGCCTCTTTCGGCGCCGTCAAGTAGATATTTATTGATAAAGCTTAAAATCAAGATCCCCGAGCCGCTGTAGATCGCGTTTAGCGCGAGCATCGCGAGGATTTGTTTGGTATATTTTTTCATCTTTCGCCCCAATGAAATTTGAGCGCAATTGTGGCAAAATTCGCTTGAAAAAACGGTTAAATTTTAAATCCGTTCTCATTTCGCAAATAAAATTTTACTCGGGCTGCGTAAAATTCCGCCGTAAATTTATCCGCTTTTGGCGCGCCAGGAGCGATAAGCCCTATTTGTGTTTACGCCTCTGGCAGAAATTAGCAGATAGGATCAAATTTGACGGATCGTAAAATTTTGAATCAAATTTAAAAACCTAAAGCGGCAAAGCGCAAAATTTT
>ERZ773004.1369-NODE-1369-length-12161-cov-3.630596_pt1 | contig 12161 bp, 15 predicted proteins | sample MGYA00580667_ERZ773004 | MGnify/ENA primary metagenome ERZ773004 (study PRJEB29015, sample SAMEA2737963) | human oral metagenome | biome: human oral; feature: human-associated habitat; material: dental | place: China | collected 2123 ... | reverse complement strand
TCATGTTCCTCATGGGGTTGAAATAGCTTTCTTCCAGCTCCTCAAAGACATCCCATGCACGATTCGTCCCGAGCATCTTGCAATGGCGCGCAGCACCTCGTTTTGTCCAGAGATAAATCGTGGATGCAAACTTGCTCACAGGCAGGTCGAAATTTTCGACTTGCCTCTTGAATCCCTTGAGATCAGCACCTTCGAGTCGGAAGTAATGTTTTCCCTCCGCAAACCGATCTTTGTTGTTGTTGAAATTCTGTTTGATGTGTTGGACATCACAGCCATACACCTCGGCAAGCTGCTCCGTGGTCATGACTCGGATGCCGCTGTGTTCCAAAATCTGCAAATCTTTCATGGCAAATTCCTCCAATACGTTGTAAATACTCCGATGACGGGGAAAAGTCGTCCCCTTCTCAAAAGACAGCGGACAGAAAGAGGCATATTGGTCACCCGTTGCAGGAAAATTTATTTGTTCAATCGAATATTTCTAAAGCAAAGGAGGATAAGGCAGATGGTACGATCTATCGTCAAGGATGCAATGTTTCTCGGGCAGCCATCCGAGGAGGCCGTGAAATCCGACCTCCCGATTGCCAACGACCTACTCGATACGCTCAAAGCCCATGTTGGACACTGCGTCGGACTTGCCGCCAACATGATTGGCGAAAAGAAGCGCATCATTGCCGTATGCGTGGGTAAATCTCATCTCGTCATGCTGAATCCGGAGATTGTAAAAGCATCCTCCGAGCAATACGAGGCCGAGGAGGGATGTCTCTCCCTCCCCGGACAGAGAAAAACAATGCGGCATGAATGGGTCGAAGTCACATACCGCGACATAAAATTTCGCAAACAGCAAAACAAGTTCTCCGGCTTTACGGCACAGATCATTCAACATGAGATGGATCACTGCAACGGAGTCTTGATATGAAAACCTCGGCCTGCACATGAACGCAGTCCGAGGTTTTCATATAATGGTAATTCGTATTTTATTGACTTTCTTGCTTGTTTATTTATATAATACAAGCAAGAAAGTTTATAGGAGGTGATTCCCATGACGCAACAAGCTGCTATCATGAACCTCATTCACAAAAATAACGGTATGATGACAACAGCCAAAGCGGTATCATCCGGTATTTCCCGCAGCATGTTGGCACATCTCGTCAAACGCGGGCATTTGCTCCGTCCTGCCCGCGGCGTATACACGCTGCCCGAAATATGGGAGGATGAATTCCTCAATCTGCAAACACGATTCAAACGCGGCATTTTCTCACACGAAACAGCTCTCTTTCTCTGGAATCTGACGGATCGAACGCCGATTGCCTACCATATGACTTTCCCCACAAACTACAATCTGGCAAACCCGCAAAAGGAAGGAATCCGCTGTGCTCAGGTAAAGCCTGAGCGATATGAACTTGGCATAACAGAGATAAAATCTCCTGCAGGGAATTCGATACGCTGTTACTCTATGGAGCGTACGCTCTGTGATATCCTGCGGCCGCAGCACGCTGCAGATATTCAAGTTGTCTCAGAGGCTTTCAAACGCTATACGGACAGCAATCAGACAAACATCCCCCTGCTCTCAGAGTACGCAACTCGGCTCGGTGTCGAAAAAAGGATACGGACATATCTGGAGGTACTGCTTTGAAAAATGCAATGCAGTTAAAGGCCGCCATCAAGAAAATGGCACAAGAAAAACACATCCCTGCCCAGCTCGTGATGCAAAACTATATGTTGGAGCGGCTGCTGGAACGCATCGCCCATTCAAGATATCAAAGCAACTTCATCCTAAAGGGCGGATTGCTGATTGCCTCGATGGTTGGTCTCCGTTCCCGTGCCACAATGGATATGGATGCCACCATCCAAAATCATCCCGTGAACGAAAACAGCATAAAAACAATGTTCGAGGAGATCATCTCCATCCCCATTGACGATGATATAAGCTTCAGCTTCCAAGGTTTAGGAGAAATCCGAAAAAACGATGCCTACGGTGGATACCGCATCTCACTGACCGCAAACTTTCCCCCTATGAAAGTTCCTCTAAAACTGGACATCACAACCGGCGACAAGATTACCCCCAAAGCAATCGAATACAGCTATCCGATGATGTTCAGCGACGGTACGTTGGAGATTTTTGCGTACAATCTTGAGACAATCCTTGCCGAAAAATTGGAGACGGTAATCTCTCGCGGCGACCAAAACACACGTCCAAGAGATTACTATGACATTTTCATCCTCAGCAAGCTGAAAGGACATGAGATTGATCGTGACACTTTACATAAAGCACTGTCCGAAACTTCGCAAAAGCGCAATTCCGGTGACCTTATCCCGCAGTATCACAGTATCATGGGGCAGATTGTAAAGAGTAGTGCAATGCAGCAACACTGGAAAACATATCAGCGCGATTATGAATATGCGAGAGAAGTCGAATTTTCCTTGGCCTGCGAAACCATTATCAACATTATGGATTCACTTCGTTGAACCGAAAAGCAAGCGGCATCTGTCAGTAAGGCAGATGCCGCTATTTCAGTCCTTCCGATAAAACTCGCACTCATACCCATCCGCCTTGAGCGGCAGCCCCTTCGCCCACGGTGGATTCTCAGCCATGATGGAGCATATCTCCTCCACCGACGAAACTCCGTATGGGACTTCGAGTACGATTTCGTCATGGACGTGCATGACGATATGGAATCCCTTGTCCCGCAGCTGTTTCATTGCACAGACAAGCAGATCGCGTGCCGTCGCCTGTGTGATATTCTCGACCAGTTTTCCGCCGAACGTCTCTATCCTCTCCCACTTCTTTGTCATACCAAGACCTTCATAGGTGACGGATTCCCCTCCGAATCGATTCTCTCCGATGCGCGGCTTCGCATACGCAAGTTCTCTGCCACTCGGCAATCGTATAAACAAAACGCCGCTCTTATACACACAACGAATGCCATGTGTTTCTACTTCAACGCGTCGTTTCACACAGGTCTTGACGGCACGATCCACATCCCACCAGAATTGCACGATATGTGGATTCGATGCACGCCACAAATCCACGAGCGGTTGAAGTTCCTCCTCCTTCATGCCGGACTCGACTGCGCCCATCGCAATCAGCGCGCCGACGGAGCCGCCGTATCCACAGCTCAAAACTGCCTGCTTTCCTTTCTGCCGTAGTTCCGCATTCTCGCCGTGCTTTTCGACAGTGCAATGGAACATACGAGATGCCGTTTCGCAGTAGATGTCCCCGTTCTTTTCAAACACATCGAGTACCCATTGTTCTCCCGCAAGCCACGCGAGAACTCTTGCTTCGATGGCAGCGTAGTCGGCGACAACGAAGCGGCAGCCGGGGCGTGGCACAAATGAGGTGCGGATGAGCTGCGAGAGAACATCCGAGGTACTGTCATAGAGCATATCCAGAAGGTCGAAATCACCGTCTTTGACAAGCGTGCGAACCTCCTTCAGTTGCGTGAGATGGTTTTGGGGCAGATTCTGTAATTGAATGAGTCGCCCCGCGAAGCGCCCCGTTCTGTTTGCACCGTAAAACTGGAACAATCCACGCGCACGGTGATCCGCTCCCGTGACCGCTTCCATTGCCATATACTTCTTGACGCTTGTCTTGGATAGTTGCTGCCGCAGTTCCAATACCTCCCGCACATCTCCCGTTGCTGTTTTAATCATTTTGATCACTTCACTCTTTGCAAGAGATTCCACCGAGAGTCCTTTCCCGTGCAGCCAGTCCATAAGCTGAAGCGGAGAGTTCGGGTTCTCAAGATCCGTGAGATTCTGCGCCCGTTCAAGGCAGACCGCCTTGCTCCGCTCATCACAGCAGATCGCCTGTGTGACAAATGTGGTATCTACCAAAATCCCACGGTCATTGATTTCTTGGTCGATGACGTAGTTCTCCCACTCACTCTCCGGCACAGGAAATTTCTTCAGCCGCGCCTGAATTGCCATTTCTGTTTCCACATCTCGTTTGTTATACTTTTTGAATAACCTCCACTTCTCTTGGGCATCTACAGGAAGATTACGTGTCCTGCCGCCGTTGCTCCTGGTCGCCTTGCACGGGACACAGAAATACCGTATAAGGTCTTTCCCCTCCTCCAACTTCTGCCGATCAAGCCACAGCACAGCCCCTACGTCTTTTAGAGATAACGGCAGTCCGAGCGTTGCCGCCCAAATCATGGAGCAACGCCATGCGTTCGGTTTTAGGTGAATGCCTAGATGCCGTGAAAGGCATACGCGCTCAAACAAGGCGTTGAACGCCCATTTTGTGACAGTCTCATCCGTTAGTGCCGCAAGAATCTCTTTCGGGATCTCTTCCCCATTCGCCAGATCCACAACCTGCACTTCTCCTCCATCCACAGAATATCCGAACAGCAAGATTTCAAAATCCTCCGATTCCGCATACTTATATACGCCAGCCTTGGCAAGCGATACGCTTGAAAATGTCTCAACATCGATACTGATGGACTTCATATCTCTTCTCCCATAAAAACAGGCAGCGGCTTGCGCCGCCGCCCATTCCTGCAAAATCCGATTGGTCAGCTGAGGAAATCCTCGTCATCGCCGTCAAGGCTCTCAAAATCCGATGCTGCCGATGAACGCCCGCCGAGGGGTTCGCCATCCTCGAGTTTCTGGATGTTCCCGAGTCCGCAGGCGATGCCCTTGTTCCCGTTGGAGTTGAATGCATAGAGCGTAATGCTCACACGCGCATAGCACCCGGAGTACACCTCATCGCGATCCAAAATCGGCTGAACCTTGCGGTTCACGATCTGCGGAGCCGTCCGCGCGTTTGCATTGATGAAGTATGCATCCTTGTAGTTTTCGTCATCGGGACGCTCAACATCGCCGTCGCGCAGCGGCAGCTTGATTGCGCCCTTGTTCGGCTTCTTTCCGCCGAACTTGCCAAGACCCGCGTCGATGGCAGCATCCACCGCCGCTTGAATATCCTTGACCGTCTTGGTATCCGATTTCGGAATGATAAGGCTGACGGAGTATTTCTCCTCGCCGCCGTTGATGGATACCGGCTCCCACACATGTGCATAGGAGAGACGAACCTTGCCCGTGATAACCTTCGTGTTCTTGTTCTTTGTTGCCATTTTACTGTACCTCCGTAATAGCTTTGAATTCGGACCGGACATTGCCGGTATGAATCGCCGGACGCTTATCCGTAAGTAGAACCAGCGTCGGCTTACCGGGCGGCTTTTCAATAAGGTCGCCAAGCGTTTTCGCAAATACTTCTTTGCCCATGAGTTTCTCCATTTGCGTCAGTGGGATGAGTCTCTTATCAAAGATATCCGTATAACCTGCCGCTTTCGCCTCTCTTGCAACGGCATCTTCATCTTTGTACTTTCGAACGGAGCGGCCTTCCACCACTTTGAAGCCTTTCCAAGCCTTACCGTGATTGACGGCAGAATCCGTCGCATAGGCGAGAATGGCATTTGCCCACTTGATGAGTTCCGGGATTTCTCCGAGAACGTCCTCAATCTCCTCGTCCGTAATGAGCGGTGGATACTTGAACTCCTCTTTGGCAAGCCGCAGTTTCTCCTCCGCACGCGCCCTGCACCGAACAGCTGCACGGCAAAACGTACACCATTTGCCTGCGCAGTATTCTCCCTCGCCCGCATAGGCGAGGCGCGCTTTCTCCACAAGATCGTCCCTCGCCCAACGCAGAAGCTCTTCTTTGGGGAGCGACCATGTGCATACATTTTCCCTTCGAGGTTGGAAGATGCTCATGGAGATCGTTTGGATGTCATAGATCCCGTCAAGAAGCTCCAGTGCGCCAAGCGCGTAGAGCATCACCTGCGGATTGTGCTCCGCTTCCACAAGCACGCCCATGCCATACTTGAAGTCGATGACGTGGAGCATATCCCCGCCGACAATGATGCAGTCTGCCGTTCCGAACGCCTCCGGTACATAACGTGTGAGGTCAAGACGCTGCTCGACAAGCACCATCGGCGAAGGAATTTCTCCCATCTGTTCCTGAACGAACGAAACATAGTCATCGGAACAGCGATCCATCTCATCATCTTCAAAATCCGAGTGTGGGCGCTTGCTGCGGAGCTTCAGAAGTTTACGCAGCTTATGCTCACAGAGCGCGTGCGCTGCTGTTCCTTCGGCGGCTACTTCACTCGATGAAGATGGAAATTCACGTTCAAGGCAAGCGGACGGTGGACAGTTCATCCACCGATGTGCCGCCGAAGGCGACAACAATGCGTGTGTCCCCATCAGAGTTCCTCTGCTTCTTTGAGCATGGCAGCGTAGGCATCTTGAGGAATATCACTTAGACGATCCGCGCCATACTTCGTAATGAGTGCCTTGACCTGCTCACGCTTTCCCTCCGCACTCTTATGCACGAGAACGGTGCGTACAGCTTCAAGTGAGACGGCTTTTTCGTCTGTCTGTCCAGACTGTATTGCTTCCAGGGCATCGGCTGCGTCGCGCAGCATTTGGGGGAGATCTTTCAGATCAACCATGTCCATCAGTTCCTTTCATCAAGATTTTCTTTGCGGCATTACGGGCAATCAGGCTGATTGCCATGAGAACGGCTGCGATTTCCTTGCTTCGCATTCCTCTTCCCTCCTTTCACAGGAGAGCGGACAGAAACCGGCGAAACGGTCACCGTATTTTCAAAAAAATTTCGGAGCATCGCAAAAAGCTTGTCTTTTCGCTTGTGAACAGCGGTCTTGGATTTACCGAGGATATTGGCGATCGTACGCTCGGATTCGCCTTCTCCGATCAGTTGGAGAAGCAGTCGATCTTCCGGGGCGAGATCTTCCATCGCCTCAAGGAGCTGCTCTATCATGAGTTTCTGGATGCAGAAATCCTCGAGGCTCATCGAAGAAACCGCCTCCTCGGGCATCATGTCAATAGCGGATTCCCTGAACACAGGCTGTGTGCAATGATCGCAGTCATGGTTGCATGCATACTTGCGACTCTGATTCACACAGAGCTTCTTCGCTCGCGTTGCTTCCTTTTGCTCACGCCATATCGGACGCATATATTCGCGGTATACCTCCTTCGTCACCGGAATCTTCACAACTTCTTCTCGGCGATTGCCGATCCACCGCCATTCGACATCTTGGGGATCAATGTCGAAATCCCGAATCGTCTCGGAGGTAACTTCCATTGGAATGAAATACTGGCTCATTGTTGTATCCTTTCTGTCTGAACGAGGTCAGCGGGATACAACGAAGGCCGATGCACTTGACGTACACCGGCCGCAATCACCTAAAAATGGACATAGCGGTAAACGGTGGGACATCGAAGTGCCATATGCGCTGCGTATGCGCAGCATGGTCTTCGTATGTTCCCGCCGCCTTTAATGGCCATCTCAAGGCTTTGAGATTGTGAGCCGAATCACTCGATCCGGTTCATTTGAAATAAAATCTTTATCTTCTCTCACAAAAAACGAGAAAAAATCTTTTGTTAGGCATCAACTCCTCCAAATATCTTTCCCTCACATACGTTAATTACGATTTTAGGACCATTTTTTAGCATTTTCCGCAAATAAAAACCGCCGAAGTTATCCATTTAGCCTTGCGGCTGAATCAGATAACTCCGGCGGTTAGCTCCACGTTATTTACGGGGCATGTTGCGGTAGCTTCATGTTTCGTGGTTTCAATTTATTCACTTGGTAAACGACATCTTCCCAAAGGATTTTGACATACCGATTTGTTTTCTGATCCTTGCGAACCAGATAAATTTGCTCATCCTCTTCCATGATTGCATCACAGAAGCGTGGCGGATTGGCACAGTCGCTGCATAGGCTACGAATTTGTATCTTCATACACTACGAACCTCCTCAAAAGGGGATATCATCTTCGTCAAACACTGGGGGATCATCTTCCAAGTCATTCTGCATGAATGCATCAATCACATACTGTAAGTTCTTATCAATTTTGGGATGTCTCATATTTTCACTGACGGTCGTATATAGACCATCAATAAGGCGAGAAATCGTAGCTTCTCCCTTATTATCGCAAAGGAACTGAGGTTCCTGTCCCGGCGAGGTCATCCAGATTTCTATGGCAAAGGTATCAGGATCTGAAAAAGATGAGTATGTTTTACAGATATTCATTAGATGTAGAAGTGTACCGTTCTTCATTCGTAAGGAATAACAATCCTTATGCACCCCCGTATTGCAATCAAAGTTATGAGACGCGAACACAACCTGAGTAACTTCTCCGACTGATTCATCGTAATCATTTGATGCATCGTACGTACGTAATTTGAATAATGGATGCTCGGTATCACCATATTTATTGGCCTGTATCCGATTTAACTCTACCTTCGGTTCCCGAATCCAATTAAGGCTATCTGTGATGGTATCGCTATTGAGCTTGCCCAAAAACGACATGAGATACTTCTCGGTTGACGTGGCCTTCGTCAAGTCCGCCCGGAGCAAGGTATCAACATTGATGTGCAGCAACTCTGCGACCTTCATGACAAACTCAACACCTGGCTTTGACTTTTCGTCTTTGCTGGCACGAGATATATATCCGGCACTGACTCCTGCACTGTTTTCAATCTCTCCTATTTTTAGATCATGCTTTTTTATCAAATAGGAAATGTTGTCAAAAAATAAAGTTCTATCGAAATCTGTCGGCATTTTCGTCACCTCTTTCAATTATGGCCTTATTTTATCAAATATTTATATACTCGTCAACTATTTTTATTAACTTTATGTTTTCGTCAATAATCTTTGCCGCATGATTAACACTACAATATTTTCTATATTATCACCTAAGATGCTCCTATAAATAATATCCCTACTCATATTCATTAAAAATCTGATGTTATGCCAATAAAGTTGAAAATTTTGCCCCATAATATTCGAATATAATCCGATTTGTATTTCACCTGTATGACAAAAGCGCTCTTATGTCATCAATCAATGACATGAGAGCGCTTCTCGTGTGGAATCCCGCTTTTCATTCTATATTAAGTTGCAATCAACTTTCATGTATTTGTTAATACTTGGTCTCATTTTCTCAGACTAGTCATTAAAACACCTCACTCAAAACCTCTTGATGTAGTCTTCTTACTGAGAGATCAATATACTCCTCCACATTATCGATGCCAATGTATTTTCTCCCCAACATCTTTGCTGCAACACCAGTAGTGGAACTGCCGCAAAACGGATCTAAAACAATTGCACCGGGATTAGTAGATGCTTCAATTATCTTTTCAAGAAGATAAATAGGTTTTTGAGTCGGATGCTTCCCAAATACTTTTTCCTTCTGTGGGGTTAGCGCTCCAGTCCAAACATCCTTCATTTGCTTTCCGCCGTTTTGCTGTTTCATCAACTGATAGTTGAATAAATGCTTTGATTTTTTTTCGTCCTTTTGAGCCCACAGAATAGTCTCCGTACTATGGGTAAAACATCTACATGCGAGGTTCGGCGGAGGATTGGTCTTTTGCCAAGTAATGTTGTTAATAATTTTAAAGCCTTCTTGCTCTAACGCCATGCCGATACTGTAGATATTGTGCAGTGTACCGCTTATCCATATTGTTCCACTCGGAGCAAGGAGATCCCTGCATAGACGAATCCACTTTCTATTGAAAGTATGTTTTTCAGATACAGAGGAAACCTTGTCCCACGCTCCCTTGTTGACAGAGACCATTTGTCCAGCATGGCAGGTAATACCATCATTGCTTAAAAAGTATGGCGGGTCAGCGAAAACCATATCTACTGATGATAAGGTCAACTTTTTGAGAACTGAAAAAGTATCCCCCAAGAAGAGCATCTCAGTTTCTGTGCAATAATATGGAGAAACACGACCTTTAATCAGTTCTCTCATAAGTCACATCCTCTCAGTAATTAGTAATAATTACTTCTTTCCCAGATCGTTTTGATGCATCTCTGTTGATAGCTCTTCGTACATCAACTTGCTCAATCATAAAATCACTGTATAACTCATACACAAGCGGAACATTATGATTGCTCAACATCACCTTGACACCTTGTTCAGACAATCTTCTATAAAGTGCCGCCAGCCTCTTGTGATCTTCCAAAGAGAAGCCAGCCTTTGTATAGTCGGTAAAGTTTGCCGTTTCGCTAATTGGAACATATGGTGAATCGAAGTACACAAAGTCTCCTGGTTGGACATCAAAACAAGCCGCTTCAAAATCTCCTTGACGAATCTCAACGTCTTTTGTTCTAAGATAAAGGCCTATATTTCTAAGGTTGGTTGCATCAATTGAAGCACCGGTCGTCTTATTGTTATAGGGAACATTAAACAAGCCTTTCGAGTTCACGCGATAAAGTCCGTTGAAGCAGTGCTTGTTTATCCAAATCGTGAGGGCAGCACATTCAGCGTCTAATTCATACGCTTGGATCTTCGTATTATAAACTTTGCGAGTGGCCATATACCGATCAACATCGCACGGTTCCGCATCAAGTTTGTCGACCGCAGATATAACTGCTTCTGCATCCAACTTCAGTTGTCTGTATACGTTGATCAGCTGCTCGTTAGTATCATTTATTACGGCTCTCTCAGACTGTAGGGCAAGTAAAAGTGCACCGCCGCCTATGAAAGGTTCGTAATATTTTTCATAGATTGCTGGCATACGAGGTTCCAATCTATCAAGTAACTGTTTTTTCCCACCAGCCCATTTCACAAAAGGACTTGTTTTAAACTCCATCATGGTTCACTCCTACTTCCAAATTGGTCATAGTATAAATGCCATACTTTTCCTCATTTATCAAGTCCATTTTGAAATATACTTTTTGAACATGATGTTTCTGGATTAAAGTTATTTTCACTGCTGTCCGTCCATCTTACGAATGTCGTAGACAAATTTTTTTTGGAAATAGAAAGCATGATTTTTATTTGATACATAACGATCATATACCCGTGAATAAATTGGATGGTAATTACCGTTTTTATCACGAGCATCTTTGCTACGAACCTGAATATGTGTTCCATTAGAAGTATGTATAAAACCATCCGAGTTGTTCTCAATATGGTATCTAAGCTGTTTACAGATGGTGTAGTAGTCATGACACCAAATATTTCTTAGTTCCGCAAACTTGCAATGTGATAAATCAATGTGTACACTGGGCAAAAACATCCAGTCTTTGGGGTTTCCATCTTTGCAAACAGGGACATAAAGAATATTCCTTATCTTCTCATAAAGAAAAGTTTGCTCAAAAGGTCGTTCTTGAATTAAATCATCGATAACACTGCTTATCTGGGTAATGAAAACAGTCTCTCTCGGATTTCCAGCTGCATCGCATTTATTCGTTTTTAACTCGCCGTCATCAAAGTCAAGATTAGTACTTGAAAGTTGCATTCCAAGAGACAGCTCAAGCAGTTGACCTGTTTTTCCTTTATTGGTAATAATCATCTTCATATCAGCTGGAGAAAAAAGTTCTCCAAACCTAATCCCCACAATTTTATTAAGACGTCTGCATGCTTCCTCAAGTCTCACAATCATACCTCCGTATCCGCAGGAGGCACTATCCCCCATGTCATATTTCTGCCGGAATAGTTCCAGTAACGGATGTCTTGTTCAATGAACAGCCACTTTATGGCCTTAAGAATGTGGTCTACTGGTAATCCAGTGTTGAAATAAATTGCATCCATCTCCTCATCAGAAACATCCTCACATTCAAACACTCGTCTAAGCAAATTGTACAAGCGAGAGTACATTCCTTCGTTTTCTTCCTTCTTCGCCTGTAAATCTGCTCCTAGATCCTCATGCTTTGGAAAGTTTCTGCTTGGCTGTCCTGGCAAAGCATAGTTAGCATTTTCAATACATACAAGAAAATCAAATCCGTTGTGAAGGTTTGCCGGTCGCTGCAGATAAATCCGGTCCCCAGATCTAAGTGTCTCGACAAAATAAATGTACTTGGAGGCATCTTCTCCTCTTCCGGTTCCGGATTCTTCAGAAGCAAGAGCATTAACAACACGCATCCGTACCTCATTTCTGGAACCACTATTTGAGAAAAATTTTGTTATTTCATGTCTGGACATATACCTTCCTCCTCAAAAGTCACGTTTCTCACAAATACGATCAATGTCCTGTCAGCCTCTTCGCATAAAATTTCCGCTTCATGAACAGGTCTATTTTCTATCTATAACTTAGGGAATCACTGATAAATAGTGGATAATCACAGCCAGCTGATCCGCAGACACAAATTTCACAAATTGCAATACAAAAGAGCGTGCAATACTGCTCTC
>ERZ773004.1357-NODE-1357-length-12225-cov-8.352753_pt1 | contig 12225 bp, 9 predicted proteins | sample MGYA00580667_ERZ773004 | MGnify/ENA primary metagenome ERZ773004 (study PRJEB29015, sample SAMEA2737963) | human oral metagenome | biome: human oral; feature: human-associated habitat; material: dental | place: China | collected 2123 ... | reverse complement strand
AAAGCAATGTTGTGGAACTTGATAAAAAATTATCTGAACTTCTGAAATTATCACAGACTGAAAATTTTGAAATTTTGATAAATCTTTTGAAACGTGTAAAAAATATTGTGAAAGATGAAAAAAATGAAAATCTAAATATTGATAGTGCTTTATTTGAATTAGAAGAAGAAAAGACATTGTATAATTTAGCAAACCAATTAGAAAGTATTGAAAATACAGAATTTTCAAATTATATTGAAACATTGCTAAATAATGCCTCTACAATTAATCAATTTTTTGATAATGTAATAATTAATGTTGATAACGAAAAATTGAAAGAAAATCGTATTGCATTATTGAAAAAATTAGAAATTTCTATTGATAAAATGATAAATATCTAATTTTTATCTATTTTTTTTCCGATTGGCAGTAAATTTGAGAATAATTTTTGAAATTTATTTTAAAAGGAAAAAAATAAAATGAATGACTCGAGAGTCATTCTAAATAGCTGTTTTGTTGAAAATGTACTGAATACAACGGATAAAACAATCTAAATAGTTGAATTTTTTTATTGACTTTTTATTAAAACAATGGTATCATATACTTGTAAACGTGAAGTTTTGGCTAAAGAATATTTTTTAATTATAAAGTTAAAGTATTGATTTTTTTCTTAAAATAGTGTATAATCTTAGAAGAGGATTAGGAGAAAATAGTACTAACTAAGTTAGAGAAAAAACAAAATGACATTCAGGAGGAATTGAAATGAAAAAATTAGTAATTTTAGGAACAGCTTTATTAGCTTTAAACGCTGTAGCATCTGAAGTCCAAATTAAAGGTGGATATGATTTCTACAGAAAATACAAATCTGGTTCAGACGTTAATGGTTCAGATTTCAGATTAAAACCAGGTCCAGTAGCTGGTTTAGAATACATCGTTGACAACCAAGGTGAATTTGAATGGGGAGTAGGTTCAGAATATAAATTCTCTGCTAACTCAGGAAAATTAAAAGATAAAAAAGAAAACACAAAAATTGCAAGAAGTGTACCTGTATACGCTTTAGGTAAATTCAACTTAATTACAACTAATAGTGGAAATGATGCACTATATGTATTAGGAAGAGCAGGATATAACTTTGCTAAAGAAGCAAAAGAAGCTAGAAGAGATGACTTGAAAGTATCAGGTGGACCATATGTAGCAGCTGGATTAGGAACAGAGTTCGGACCAGTTTCATTAGAAGCTATATATGAAAGATCTAACTTCAAAACTAGAGATATTGTAGCAGGAGACAGAAACAGAGATTATTCTGATTCAGTAGGAGTAAGATTAGGATATAGATTTGGACAATTGAAAAATGACAGATCACCTAAAATCATAACTCAAACAGTTACAGTGCCTGTGCCAACTCCAGTACCTGCACCAGCACCAACTCCATCTAGAGACATTGATAAACCAAATACAGCTATATTACCATTTAGCTGTTCTGTTGACGATAAAAAATGTGTAATTAGAGGATTTAAAGTAGACGGAAGAGTACCTAATGAAGGTGAAGCTGCTGACTTGAGAACTATCGCAGGTGTAATTAACCAATTTGCTGATGGTGGATCAATTGATTTCGTTGGACATACTGATTCGACTGGATCAGCTGCATACAACCAAAAATTATCAGTAGCCAGAGCACAAAACGTTGCTAAATTGTTGAGAGAATATGGATTGAAAAACACAATTTCTTATGGAACAATCACTGGACAAGGAGAAAGCAACCCAGCTGATACTAATGACACAGTTGAAGGAAGATACAACAACAGAAGAGTTGAATTATTCTTCCAAAACGTTGACTTTAGTAATGTAAGATTTATTAACCAATAATCTTTTAAATTAAAATAGAAATTTATAAGTATTCAGAGGGACATTTAATTATGTCTCTCTTTTTTTGTTTATATTGATTTTATAAAAAATTTATATAAATATTGATTTTTAATGCAATAAATGATATTATTTACATAGGTTTATATTCGTATTGTTCAAATTTTGATATTAAATATTGTAAAACAAAGCATTTGAACAATCAGGAAGGAAAGTTATGAAGGAAATTGTTGTAGAAATAAAGAATGAGCAAGGGCTTCATGCAAGACCATCTGGGCAGATTGTCAATATCGCAAAGAAATATAATTTGACTTTGGAAATAGAAAAAATTGGAGAAAATGAAGTTGTTGACGGGAAAAATGTATTTGGAGTGATGACTCTTGGAGCAGCAAAAGGAGAACAGTTAAAACTTAGGGCTGTTTCAGAAAATGGAGAGAGCAGCGACGAAGAAAGTAAACTATTGGACGAATTAAGACAACTAATTGAAATTGATAAATTTTTTGAAAAATAATTTTATAAACAAAATATAAAGAAGGGAGAAAGAACTAGCTAATATAAGTAGTTCTGGAGTGCAAAATGAACGAAAAAGAATTTGAAGTATTGTTGGAAGATTATTTGCCAGAAGAAAAAAAATCTGGAGATGTAGTGGAAGGAGTAATTACTAGAAAAGAGCTGGATTTCGGATTTCTTGATTTGAATGCAAAAAAAGAAGGAAGAATTTATGCTAGCGAAGTTAAGGATTTTGAAATAGGAGATAAAATTGAAGTAAAAGTTTTAAGAGAAGATGAAGACAATATCATTGTTTCAAAATTTTTATTGGATAAGGCAAAAGAACTGGCATCATTTAATGTAGACGACATTGTAACTGGAGAAATTATAAAGAAAATCAAAGGTGGATACACTGTAAGAATTGGGAAAAATGAAGCATTTCTACCATTTTCACTTGCCAGATTCGACAAAAATAAAGATTATACAGGACAAAAATTTAAATTTTTAATAAAGGAAAAAAATAAGAGCAACATAACTGTTTCAAGAAGTGACTTAATAAAAATTGAAGAAGAAAAATATTTTGAAAAAGTAAATATTGGAGATGTTGTTACTGGTAAAATTAAGGAAGTATTTGATTTTGGTATTATTCTGGACTTGGAAGCAACTAGCGGATTTATCCATATATCTGAAATTTCTTGGGATCAAGTGGATAATTTGACTGAAAAATATAAAATTGGTGATGAAATAAGTGCTAAAATTATTGAAAAGGATGCTGAAAAAAATAGATTGAAATTAAGCATAAAACAATTATCAGAAGATCCTTGGGTTGCATTTGCGGCAAGCCATAATGTAGGAGATGTAGTTGAGGCAGTTGTGAAGGATGTACTTGATTTTGGGATAGTTGTAACTGTTGACGGAAATTCTGGATTTGTACATGTTTCAGAGCTGGCTTGGCATAATGGGGCTAAAGAGCTTAAAAACTACAAGGAAGGGGACAAATTTTCTGCAAAAATTATTCAAATTGAAGATGAAAAGAAAAACGTTAAGTTAAGTGTAAAACAACTGTCAGAAAATCCTTGGGATACAGTTAAGGAAAAATACCACATTGGAGATATTATCGAAAAACCAATAACAGAAGTATTTGACTTTGGATTGTTAATTTCGCTGGAAAAAGATATTGATGGACTTTTACATGTGTCTGACTTGTCATATAAGAGAGAAACCAATTTAACTTCAAAATATAAGGCAGGAGACGTAATCAAATTTAAGATAGTTGACTTTAATGATGAAAAAAATAGAATTACTTTGAGTGCTAAAGCATTGCTTGATGACAGATGGGAAGTTCTTGAGGAAACTTATGACTTTGATAATGCGTTTAAAGGAAAAGTTATGAATGTTCAGGATTATGGAATTTTTGTAGAATTGGAAAAAGGGATAGAAGTGTTTGTTCATAAAAATGAATTTTCATGGGACAGAAAAGAGCATAAGGAATACAAGGTTGGCGATGAAGTGGAATTTAAGATAATTGTAGTTGATAAACTTGCCAAGAAACTTTCTGGAAGTATCAAGCAACTTGAAAAATCGCCTTGGAAGGAAGTTACGGAGCAATATAAGAAAGGGAATATTGTAAATACTGAGATTGTGGAAATTCAGGAAAACTTTGTACTTGTTAAATTGACAGACAGATTTAACGGAATTATACCAAAACGGGAATTGGCAGAGGAATTTTTGAAGGATATTTCTGAAAAATTCTCTGTTGGAGATAAAGTTGAGGCTGTAATTACAGATATTAATGATAAGAGAAAATCAATTGCGTTATCTGTAAAAAAAGTTCAGGAAATGGAAGAGAAAAAAGAGATGGATGAACTTATGAAAGTTTATGGAGTCTAATTTTACAAATTCAAAATATAATAAAATTAAGAAAGAATTATAATTTTAGCATTTAAATATATATAATATATATAGTTAATTATAAAAAATAAATTTTACATAATTTTAAAAAAGTGCTAAAATATAAAAGTAAATATTAGAATACTGAAATACATGGAGGTAAAATTAGATGGCAAAGACAGAATTTATGAAATTTGCATATTTCGATAAAGAAATAGTGGAATTTGAAAAAGCAACAGTTAGTATTGCTACACACAGTTTACAATATGGAACAACTTGCTTTGGTGGAATCAGAGGATATTACAGAAATGGGAAAGTAGCGATTTTCAGATTGCAAGATCATTATACAAGACTTATGAATGCGTCAAAAATGTTAGGATTTGAATATTTTATAACTTGGGATGAATTTAAGGATATTGTTACAGAGTTAGTTAAGAAAAACGATGTAAAAGAAGACTTTTATATGCGTCCGTTCGTATTTTGCAAGGAGCCTAGATTATCGCCTAAAAAAGCAGGATTAGACTTTGATTTGGCAATTTACATGCTGCCGCTTGCAGATTATGTAAGTACAGAAGGTGGACTGAACTTAATGAGTTCGACTTATAGAAAATATAATGATTCGGCAATTCCTACGAAAGCGAAAGCAGGAGGTTCATACATTAACTCGTTCCTTGCGACAAGTGACGCTCAAAGAAACGGATATGATGATGCATTAATGTTTGATGACGCTGGAAACGTGGTAGAAGTGTCAGTTGCAAATATAATACTGGTTTACAGAGGGCAAATAATAATCCCTGACACTGGAAACGCGGCTCTTGAAGGGATTACAGTAAGATCGGCATTGGAATTACTGGAACACAATGGATATAAAATAAATCGTGGAAAAATCGACAGATCAATGGTATTCACAGCAGACGAACTGCTAGTAACAGGAACAGCAATGAAAATTACTTATGCAGAATCATTGGACAAACGTCCTATTGGGCAGTTAGACTTTAATGCAAAACCACAAGCAGGTAAATTTCATAAATTGTTAAAATCAGAATATGAAAAAGTAATCAATGGAGAACATGAATTGTCTTCTGAATGGTTATTTATTGTAGAATAAAGGTAAGTACGCTGGAAATGCTTGAAAAAGGCATTGAAGGTGTACTTTTACATTATTGGTGGAAATTCTTTTATTATTTTGAAAAAAAACTTGTATTTAAGATAAATTAGGAGTAAAATACAGTTGAAAGGGAAGAAGGGATAATAAAAAATTATTGAAAATTTATAAATAATATGATTAAAAATGGAATTTCGATATAATTTTTTACGTTAATTAATTTAATTGTGAGAGAATCAAGGTGTGACAAAAGATTGAAACTTCTTGGGAAATTAAATAGTAATGTAAAATTTGGGAAGAGAGATGGTTATTTAAAATCGTCTCTCTTTTTGGATAAATTTGTTTGGATTTTACTTGAATGGCGAGGTTTAGGTATTAATTAAAAAAAAGAATAAAAATTTCTTGAAATTCTAAAATAAAAATGATACCATTATGATAAGCGAAAATAAACTTGAAAAATTCAGATTTATACTTGGATAGTATCGAAATGCTATTTAAGTGGTAAAAAATTATCATATTTAAGCAATTCAAAAACTGTTCGGGAGAAAATCACAGACTTTTAAGAAATAGAACAAAAATTTGGAGGGAAAAAGTGGAAAAGAGAGCAACAATAATAACTTATGGTTGTCAAATGAATGTAAATGAAAGTGCAAAAATGAAACAAATGCTGCAAACAATGGGGTACCAGATGACAGAAGATATTGAAAATACGGATTTGGTATTTTTGAATACCTGTACAGTAAGAGAAGGAGCCGCTGTTAAGGTGTATGGAAAACTTGGAGATTTGAAAAGAATAAAGGAAGAAAAAGATGGGAAAATGATTATTGGTGTTACAGGATGTCTTGCTCAGGAAGTAAGGGATGAATTTATTAAAAAGACTCCTTATGTGGACTTGGTACTTGGAAATCAGAATATAGGAAGAATTCCTGATATTTTAGAAAGAATAGAATCTGGGGAAGAAACACATATTGTTATGGTGGATGATGAGGATGAATTGCCGACAAGGGTTGATGCTGACTTTGGGGATGATATTGTAGCTTCAATTTCCATAACTTATGGATGCAATAATTACTGTACATTTTGCATAGTTCCCTATGTACGTGGAATGGAGCGTTCTGTACCTCTTAACGAAATAGTTAGCGATGTTGAACAATATACAAAAAAAGGATACAAAGAAATATTATTTTTAGGACAGAATGTAAATTCGTATGGAAGCGATTTTGCAAATGGGCAGGATAATTTTGCAGAATTATTGGAGGAAAGTGCAAATGTAGAAGGAGATTTCTGGATAAAATATGTGTCGCCACATCCAAAGGACTTTAGTGATGAAGTAATTGATACAATAGCAAGAAACCCAAAAATAGCAAGAATGCTGCATTTACCATTGCAATCTGGTTCTACAAAAATTTTGGATGCAATGAACAGAGGATACACAAAAGAGGAATTTATTGCACTTGCTAAAAAAATTAAGGAGAAAGTACCTGATATTGGGCTTACAACAGATATTATCGTAGGTTTTCCAGGGGAAACAGATGAAGATTTTCAAGACACGATGGATGTTGTGAATGAAGTTGGATTTGAAAATGCGTTTATGTTCATGTATTCAAAGAGAACAGGGACTCCTGCGGCTACGATGGGCGAACAAGTCGATGAGCAAATAAAAAATGAGAGACTGCAGCAGCTTATGAGATTACAGAATATGAAGGCAAAAGAAGAAAGCCAGAAATATCTTGGAAAAATTGTTAAAGTGCTTGTGGAAGGACCGAGCAGAAAAAACCCTGAAATGCTTACAGGAAGAAGTTCTACGCATAAAATAGTTTTATTTAAGAGCGATAGAAAGGATTTGAAAGGGAAATTTGTGAATACAAGAATTTATGATGCAAAAACATGGACATTATATGGAGAGCTGGTGGAGGAGTAAATGAAGAAAAAAGAGACAGAGATAGAAGTCGAGATGGGAAAAAATCAGCAAGAGCAGATTGAACCTGTAAAAAAGAAAAGAGGACGTCCGAAAGCGTCGGAAACAAAGGAGATTTCAGGACTTAGCGAAAATTTAGAAGAAAAAAAACAAATTGAAAAAGAAGAAGAAACAGAGAAAAAAAATAGTTCAGAAAATTTGAATCTTGAAGAGGAAATGATAAAGGATATTCTTTCACAAAATGTGACAAAACTAAAGAAAATGGCAAAAGAATATAAAATTGAAAATTTTTCAGGAATGTCAAAACTTGAACTTATAAATGCTATTTTGATAAAAAAAGGGGAAGAAAGAGGAAAAACTTATGGATTTGGGAAACTGGATGTAATTGGAGATGGAAATTATGGATTTTTGAGAAATACTTCAATTGGTCCTGATGTTTATGTTTCAATGTCACAAATAAAAAGATTTTTCCTGAGAAATGAAGACATTGTATTTGGAGAATTAAGAATACCAATTGGCACAGAGAAGAATTATGGAATTTTAAAAGTACTGCTAGTAAATGGAGATTTGCCTGAAAAATCACTCGAACGTCCATATTTTGACGATTTAGTGCCATCATATCCAGATGAGAAGTTAAATTTGGGAAGCGGGGAAATTTCTTCAAGAATTATTGACTTAATTTCACCAATTGGAAAGGGTCAGAGAGGGCTTATAGTTGCACCGCCAAAAGCTGGGAAAACTGTACTCCTTTCTACAATTGCAAATGATATTATAAAATATAATCCAGAAATTGATGTGTGGATTTTACTAATTGATGAAAGGCCGGAAGAAGTTACAGATATTAAGGAAAATGTGAAGGAGGCGGAAGTGTATGCCGCAACTTTTGATGAAGATCCAAGAGTACATACAGAAGTTACAGAAAATGTGCTTCGAATGGCAAAAAGGCAAGTGGAACGTGGAAAGGACATTTTAATTTTAATGGACAGCCTAACAAGATTAGCACGTTCGTATAACATAACAATCCCATCAAGTGGAAAATTGATTTCAGGAGGAATTGATCCAAATGCCCTCTATTATCCAAAAAGATTTTTAGGTGCCGCAAGAAATATAAAAAATGGCGGAAGCCTTACGATTATTGCAACTGCACTTGTTGAAACTGGAAGCAGAATGGATGAAGTAATTTTTGAAGAATTTAAAGGAACTGGAAATATGGAAATTATTTTAAGCCGAACACTTGAACAGTTAAGAATATTTCCAGCAATTGATGTATTAAAGAGTGGCACAAGACGTGAAGAATTATTAATTCCAAGAGAAAATCTGGAAAAAATCTGGAAGTTGCGAAGAGAACTAAGTGAAATGTCAGAAGTTGAAGGGATGAGGAACTTAATTGAACTAATAAAGAAATACAAGAATAATGATGAATTGTTAGAAGATTTATATAAAGCAAAAAAAGGAAAATAAAAATAAATTATTAAGGAGAAAAAGATGTTTGGAAATGTAAAAAATGAAGCAGGATTGCTATTCAACAAGGGAAATTTTAAATTGGTAAAGAAAATTTTGAAAAAAGATGAAAAAATTGCTAAGCACAATCATGAAGATGAGGAAATTATTTTTACCGTTCTGAAAGGGAAAATGGAAATGTTTTTGAATGAAACTGAAAAGCATGTTTTAGTGCCAGGAGATATTTTACATTTTGACGGAATAAACTTTATTAATGGAAGTGCTTTGGAAGATTCTGAAGTTAGTGTAACATTGATAAAAAAATAAGTATGTAAAAAGGGGCTTTTTAGCCCCTTTAATAGTTTATTCTTTTTTTAGTTGTAATGAGTTTTATTGTAAGTATCAAAATATAAAGATATACTAAATAGGGAATGATTCCAAATTTATGGAATTTCACAAAGATAACTGCAAAAGTGAAAATTCCGATAGTAAGTAAAATCATTTTTCCAGATTGCTTTAATATTTCTTCTTTTATATCATAACCGAATACAACTGGACGAAAAACTTTATTTATAAATTTTGTAAAAGGATTCAATATTATCAGAACATATGATAATGTTTCATTTTTTATTCCAAGTAATGATAATAAGACTATCACGAGTCCAAGCATTATCCCGTAATATATTTTTCCACCTGCAAAAGATGGACTTGTCGGCATATCAGTTGCCATAAAAATTCCTGTTAATAATAATCCGCCGATTGAAACAGAGGTATCTTCTTTTAATAATGTTGTTATAAGAAAGAATGTAGCAAACAGGCTTACAGGAATATGCCATGAAATCCGATTTTTCAGCAATAAGTACAATCCACCTAGAATCAAGGCAAAAGCAGAGTATGATCCTAAAGAACCTGAAGAGGTCAGTAATAGTTCATCTAAATAACTTGTAAATGGAGCTTTATAAAAGTTTGCAAAAAAATTAATTTTAGGCAATATTAAAGCCTCTTGGCTAAACCAAATTGCTCCTGAAGACATTGAAACTGAAAAAAAGACAGTCATAAATTCACGACCTACTACTGCTGGATTAAGAATATTTTTTCCAATTCCACCATATATTAATTTTCCAAAGATTACAGCCATTGCCGCTCCAAAAACAACTATAGGTAAAGGAGTTAACGGGGCTAAGGTCATAGACAATAAAATACCAGTTATAATTGCAGATAAATCATGTATAGAGTTGGTATCGTCTAAAAATATTTTTGAAAATAACTTTTCCGTTACAACTGCTGATAAAACAGAAGTTGCTATTAGCAAGAGTGCATTTATTCCATAAACCAATCCTGACGCAATAATAGCTGGGAATAATGATATAATAACATCTTTCATAATATTTCTTATATCAATTTCAGTCCTAATGTATGGAGTAAAAGATAGTTTTTTTAATTTCCTTTTTTTGAAAAAATTTGTTATTATTTTTTGTCTTCTATTTTTTTCGTTTTTATTTTTATCATTATCATCTATATTATTTTTATTAAATATTTTTTCATTTTTAGCCTGTTTTTTTTCTATTGGCTGTACTTTTTTTTCATTTGTTTTTACAATTGAACTTAGAGCTTTATTTTCTGTTTTGTTTTTTCTTATGTTTATTTCACTTCTAATATTTTCATCTTTAGTTTTTTCTAATTTTATTATTTTTTCATTATTTTTATTTCTTAATGCTGAATTTTTAGAAATATTGTTTTGTGATGGATTATTTTTTTTGGTTTCTGAAAATTTTTGATTTTTAGAACTGGAAATATCTTCATCATTATCCAAAAGCCCATTTTTAATACTTTTTTTTCTATCTAATATTTCTTCCAGTAATGACTTTTCATCTTTCATTATTTCTTTTCCTCCATTTCTGACAAAATTAATTTTCCAGTTTTTATACTTTCCATTAAAGGAACTCGTGATGGACAGACAAATTCACAGGCTCCACATTCAATACAGTTCTGGATATTAGCTTTTACCATTTTTTCATACTTTCCTTTTTCATAATAATCAGCAAACTCAAAAGGCATAAGGTTCATTGGACAAGCTTCAACACAATATCCGCATGAAATACAGTTTTTACGTTCTATTTCTTCATTGCTCAAAAATAGTATTCCAGAAGTCCCCTTTATTACTGGTACTCTAGAATCAAAAACTTCTGTTCCCATCATTGGTCCGCCAAAAATTACTTTATCTTCATTAGGTATTCCTAATTCTTTTACGATATGATAAAGAGGAGTTCCAAATTTTATTTTATAATTTCCAATGTTTTTAGCTTCTTCTCCAGAAATTGTAACAATTCTTTCAATAAGTGGTTTCCCTTCAAAAAATGCGTCATAAATCGCTTTAACTGTGCTGACATTACTTACGATTACACCTTTTTCAAGAGGCAGTTCCCCTTTTTTCAGTTTTTTTCCTGTAATAGTATTTATTAGTTGCAGCTCACTTCCTTGCGGATAAATTGTAGGAAGTAATTTTATTTTTATTTCAAATTCCTCTTCTTTTTGAATTTTATCAAATATTTCGATTAAATCACTATTTTCTTCTTCTATTCCAAGCACAATTTCTTTTGGGTTTAGTAATTTTTGTATAACTTTTAATCCACGAACAATTTCTTTCGTGTAGTTTTTCATTGTTGAATAATCAGAAGTTAAGTATGGTTCACATTCAGCACCGTTTATTATAAGTGTCTCCACTTTCCTAAATGTAATGTCATATTTTATATGAGTAGGAAATTGTGCTCCTCCAAGACCTACAATTCCTGCTTCTTTTATTATTTTAAAAATTTCATCTTTTTTTATTAATTTTAAATCACGGAGTTCCCTTTTCGTAAGAGTTTCTTCCTTATTCTGAAAATCATTTGCTATAATAATTGTTTTTACCTTATTTCCACTTGCTACAAAATGTTCAACAATATCAACAATATCTCCAGAAACTGGGGAGTGAATATTAGCTGAAATATTACCTGAAATCTCTCCAATTTTTTCATATTTTTTTACAGAATCTCCAATTTCTATTATTGGTATAGATGGACTTCCTATATGTTGGGAAAGAGGAATATAAAAAAGACCTGAATCAGTTAGTTCTTTTAGTTTAGTATTTTTTGTCATTGGTTTCATTAGTTTCCAATTTTTATTTTTAATTTTTTTTTCATTTTCATTTTCTTCGATATTCTTATTTAAAAGAATATTCACTATTCGTTTTAAACTTATTCTTCTAACCATTTTTTTCTCTCTAATTTTTTATTTTAATTCTTCAGTAAAAAACATATTTTATAAAAAAATCTAAAAATTTGATTTTTGCTGAAAAACTAAAATTAAACTTAAAAAGTTATAAATATTTGTATAAAAATAGGATATTAATTAGAAAACAAGGGGTTTATGCCCCTCGTTTCCAGCTATCATTATAACTAATTAGCTTCTGTCATAAGTTCGTCTATCAGATCTTTTACATGTACAATTTCCTTTAATCTCCATCCGTTAGCTCCCGAGAAGAACAATCCGCTTTGAAGCC
>ERZ773004.1352-NODE-1352-length-12235-cov-2.563383_pt1 | contig 12235 bp, 9 predicted proteins | sample MGYA00580667_ERZ773004 | MGnify/ENA primary metagenome ERZ773004 (study PRJEB29015, sample SAMEA2737963) | human oral metagenome | biome: human oral; feature: human-associated habitat; material: dental | place: China | collected 2123 ... | reverse complement strand
GTGCCAAGATCGTGAAGAATAAGATGGCTCCGCCCTTCAAGCAGGCCGAGTTCGACATTCTGTATGGTGAGGGTATCTCCGTTGAAGGCGGTATTCTTGACCTCGCGGTAGAGCATGACATCGTCAAGAAGTCTGGCGCCTGGTTTACCTATGATGGTGAACAGCTGGGGCAGGGGCGCGAGAACGTGCGTAAACTGCTCAAGGATAACCCGGAATTGACTGAGGAACTACAGTATAAGGTCCTCGTAAAACTCGGAATTATCGATCCTGAAGGCGAGGAATCTTTGGAAGAGGCTGAAGCCACATCGGTTGAGGCCGATCCTCTCGACGAGCTCGCAGAAGAATTCTAAACAAGATGGCGTGTGCCGCGCATCCACGATAGCCTAGCTTTGAGGATACGCGGCACACGCTCTAGCATATCTGCGAACACTACAAACCTTTGAGGCGTTGTACCTACAGGATTACAGCATCGAACCAGCACAGGAAGGCGGCATGGGTAACGATTGGTTGGCGGATGCCTGGGGTGATAACCCGTTGAGTGACCCTGCGATTTCTGACGCTGAAACAACTTCTGCTGCAGAGGGCAAAGCCACAGGATTCTCTGATTGGCATCCCGCCGCACACGGATATGTGGAAGACAAACCCGACCCCGATTCTGTACCCTATCGTTCTTCCTCATCGCGCTCGTTCCCACGCACACGAGGGGGAGGGGCGGCAGCTCAACATGATGCAGAACCCCGTACACAAAACGCTTCATCAAAAACCTCAGCAGAGCGTACATCGGGCGCCCGTAAGAAGCGTCGAAACCCGGACTGGAAAAAAGGATTCCGGCGCCCCAAGAACACCGAAAAATCGCCCTTCGCCCCGGCTATTGGGGCTCATCGTGCAGAGGAAGAACAACCAGAAAAAGTACGAAAGAAGAAAAGGTCATCAGGCCCATTATTTCGTGAGGGGAGTACCCTCAACGAACCTTTGAGCACCGAAGAAGAAGCTCTTATTCGAGGTATCGCTGCCGAAGAAAAGACGAATGTTCCGGGCACCAATCGTTCAGGACGTTGGAAACAGCGCGAAGAGCCAGATCCGTACACGCGAGCAAAGACTCTGGTTTACAATCAGCTGGCGTATTCTGCTAAATCCCGCGCGCAGTTGCAGAAAAAACTTGCCGATAAAGGGTTTGAGGAAAGTCTTATAGAGCCGCTGCTCGATAAATTTGAGGCGGCTCACCTAATCGACGATGCCGAGTATGCGCGTTCCTTTGTGGAACAGCGGGGAAAACATAAGAAGCTTTCCCGAACCGCTCTGCGCCGTGAACTCAAAGAGCGAGGAATTACCGGAGAACTTGCTGAAGATGCGCTCGCTGCACGCACGGACGACGATGAGCGTCAGGACGCGGCGGAGCTCGTGCGCAAAAAACTGCGTCCTTCCATGAACTTCTCAGATCGTACCGAGAAGGAGAAAATCATGCGTCGGCTAGTAGGTATGCTGGCACGTCGAGGATATTCTTCATCCGTAGCGTTTTCGGTGGTAAAAGAAGAAATCGAGAGGTACCGCAGCGAGCAAGAAGAAGACTGTTGAGTATTCTTCATCAAAAGAGTATCCAGCGGATCCAGCAACAGATAAGAGGTAATCTATGCAGCCGTTACAAGAACTTCGTGCCAGGCGTATGATCGCTCAGCTCCTCGCTCCAAGTGCAGCGCATCGTGGTATAGGTGTAGACGCTGACACTCTGTACCAAGAGACAAGCGCCCCGATACATGTGTTAAATCATCTCTACGCTGTTCAGGGGCAAAATTACAATGCCGGTGTGCGCGCCATTGCTCTACGAGCTGCGTGCAGTGCTGAAACAGTTCTTGAAGGCATCCATGACTACGATATTGTACGTTCGTGGCCTATGCGCGGGACACTCCATTTTTTGACTCTTAAAAGCTCAGATTCACTGTATGCTGCCGTCGCTGGTCGAGGTGCGAAGCCTCAGACCACCTATATGCATCAATGTAACTTTACGCTCGAAGACTTTGAACGTTGGCGTAAACATCTTCATGAAGCTTTACAAACTCGCGGTCATCTTGAGCCGCTCACCCGTACTGACCTCTACGCCATTTTGGATGAATGCGGCTATAGCGGACCAAGTTCGCGACGTAGTCACCTCATTCGGCTCTACGGCGGTGAGGGTACGGTTCTTCAAGGGCCGCTTCAGGGGAAAGAGGAAAGCTTCGTGCACCGTGACTCCATACCTGTGCCCCGCACAAAATACGAGCGAAAGCAGGCACTGGTTGAATTGGGTACACGTTATATATGCGGTCACGGGCCAGTGACTGCCGAGGACTTGAGCTGGTGGGCTGGAATTACGATAACCGATGCCCGATATGCGTTTAAACATGCTCATTGTACCCAGAACATTGTGCTGGGTGGTCAAGAATATGCTATAGGTTCCTGGCAAGAAGGCATTACCGACTCGGAACTCAAAGTTGCTCTTAATCGCAAGCTTATTCTCCCAGCCTTCGATGAGTATCTGCTGGGATATGCCGATAAGAGTTTTGCGTTGCGTGAGGAACTACGTCCGCAGGTTCTTACCCGGAACGGAATTAGTTGGGATTTTACGCTTGCCGCCGGTGAGGCAACTGGACGTGCCGTCTAATCTACTTTTCGAGGTTCTTACCGTAATCGCCAAGGCGCTGGATGAGATCGTAAAGCGCGGGGTCTTGAGTGTTTCCAAGAGTAAGCAGGATGCGCATCAGCTCAACACCCTGGCGGCAAATGCGGGGAAGAACCCGCGCCCGAGCTCCGTCGGCGTAAAGTTCCAAAAGCGTACACACCGTAATAGCTGCGCACACCGCGATGTCTTCTGCAAGCCTGGCATCTAAAGGTATTTCACCGAAGAGGACCGTATAAAATTTAGGAAGCTCCTGTTCCCTATCTACCCGGTAAAGCGGGTACTGGGGCGACGAGGGAAACCCGAGCATCGCCTCCACAAAAGGGAATCCGCGATGGTGAATACAGGTTCCCTCCGTATCAAAGGCGCGGGTGCCGATACCGCGAGAAGGTGCCGTATCGGCCGGGGAGTACAGCACGTTATGCGGCGAAAAATCTCCCGACGAGAGCATATAGACCTGCCCGCGGCTACGTTTAAACTGCTCGGGTACCGGCGGGCGTTTGAGGAAAAATGGCTGAGTAATGCGATGGAACCGGAAGATCAGTTCTTGGAGATCGTTTGTAGGTTCTTCGGCATCTTCGCTCCGTTCTGCCGGGAGATCGGGATATAGGCGTTGAAGCCCCTTCTCGGCAAGTTTCGGGGAGGGCATCGCCCCCGGGAACTGTGCCCTGCGGTCGGCCTTCGCGAGCGACGCGCGATATTGATCGACGGTGTCGTCAAAAATTCCCTGCCGAGCAAATTCACCCCACACTGCCGCGTAAGCCGCAAAAGCGCGTGCCGTATTATTCTGGTTGAAAAGCTGCGTGGAGGTATTAGCTATGAGGGAGTTTGCAACGGGTACCGACCCTTCAAAAACCACGTCTTCGAGTGCTAAGCAGCGTAAGTCATCATCAACACCGTAGAGGGCAGGGTAGATATCTGGAACCATCTCATCGAGGGCAACCGCACCGTATTTTTCCCGAAGGTATCCAAAACCGCCTGCGTTAGTCGCCGAATCTCCGCGGCGATAACGTTTTAAGATGACAGATTCGGGCTGCCATGGTGTATGCGGGTTAGATCCATAGCGTACTCGCAGCACTACCGAGCGCATTCCGGTTGAGAGAATCGTCAGCGAGAGCGGAATCCGATCTCCGATAGCCGGTAGGGTTGCCGCCCACGAAAGCATCTTGAGAACACTGACCCGGAACGCCTCAGAATCGGCGGGGGAGTGCGTGGGCGCGGGATGGTATTCCGCGATGGCACGCTCAAGAATAGTCGCGAGGGGATCATCAGGATATTGGCCGGAAGAATTACTAAGGGATACCTGCATAGAGCCATTATCCACCATCCGCTACCCTAATGGCGTGAGCATGACCCTAAATGATTTTTCTGCTGAATCCGCAACGTCCGCCGAAACTCCCCGAACCTATGAAGTTCGCACCTTTGGCTGTCAAATGAACGTTCACGATTCTGAACGTATGTCTGGTTTGCTAGAAGCGAACGGGTATGTACGCGCCGCCGAGGGGGAAGAACCCGACCTCGTGGTGTTTAACACATGCGCGGTGCGCGAGAACGCATCAAATCGTCTCTATGGGCATTTGGGACAGTTGGCCTCCGTGAAGCGGCGCCACGAAGGCATGCAAATTGCTGTAGGCGGATGCCTGGCTCAAAAAGACCAGAACACTATTATCGAAAAAGCCCCTTGGGTAGATGTCGTGTTCGGTACCCACAATATTGGCTCGCTCCCCACACTCCTTGAACGCGCCCGCCACAATCACGAAGCGCAGGCGGAACTGCTCGAATCGCTTGAGGTGTTCCCCTCGACCCTGCCCACGAAACGCGACCATGTGTACTCGGGCTGGGTTTCAATCTCCGTAGGATGCAACAACACTTGTACCTTCTGCATCGTGCCGTCACTGCGCGGTAAAGAGAAAGATCGTCGACCCGGCGATATCCTCGCTGAAGTTCAGGCGCTCGTCGATGACGGCGCAATCGAAGTAACTCTGCTTGGGCAGAACGTGAACTCCTACGGCGTGGAATTTGGGGACCGTCAGGCATTCTCCAAACTATTGCGCGCCTGCGGTGATATTGAGGGACTGGAACGAGTACGGTTCACATCACCGCATCCGGCTATGTTCACCGACGATGTGATAGAAGCGATGGCAGAAACCCCGAACGTCATGCCTGTTCTGCATATGCCGCTTCAATCGGGATCGGATAAGGTGCTCAAAGACATGCGCCGCTCATACCGATCCAAGAAATTCTTGGGCATTTTAGAGAAGGTGCGCGAGCGCATTCCGCACGCTGTCATTACCACCGATATTATCGTGGGATTCCCCGGTGAGAGCGAAGAAGACTTCCAGGATACGCTGCGCGTGGTGGAGCAGGCCCGGTTCTCATCAGCGTTTACCTTCCAGTACTCAATTCGCCCCGGCACCCCGGCGGCGACTATGGAAAACCAGATTCCAAAAGATGTTGTGCAGGAGCGCTACGAACGCCTAGTGGCTCTGCAGGACCGTATCGCGGGTGAAGAGAATCGTAAACAGTTGGGTAAAACCGTTGAGCTGATGGTTGTCGCAGAGTCCGGACGTAAAGCGCAGCAGACGCATCGTCTGGCGGGCCGCGGACCGGATCAGCGCCTCGTGCACTTCTCAGTACCTGCCGGGTGCGAAGAGCCTCGCCCCGGAGATATGGTGACCGTTCCTATCACTGAGGCAGGGTCGTTCCATCTGATTTCAGATCCCACCGCTGAGCAGTATCAGCTTCGCCGCACCCGAGCCGGGGACGCCTGGGACCGTTCACAGGCTGAATCCTGCGGTGCCGGAACTACCCAAGTTTCGGGCGGTCCTGTGGGACTTGGCATGCCTACTATTGGGCCTAAGTCTTAGATACTGCGGGGCGTGCGTGTGGTCTTATATTATCTGTAGACCCGTACAATAGACCCATGACGTACCCCTTAGAGCCTCCTATTGTCGCTATTGTCGGTGCCACCGGTACCGGTAAGAGTGCGCTCGCAATTGCTCTTGCCCGGCATCTTGGCGGTGAATGTGTGAACGCGGATTCTATGCAGTTCTATCGCGGTATGAATATCGGAACTGCTAAGATTACCGCTGAGGAAATGCAGGGGGTTCCTCACCATCTGCTCGATATTTTGGATATCACGCAGGAAGCTTCGGTAGCAGAATTTCAGCATCAAGCCCGGCAGCTCTTTGCGGATATTAGAGCGCGCGGTAAGTACCCTATTCTGGTGGGCGGATCCGGCCTCTATGTTCGGGCGGCTCTCGATAAACTCGAATTTCCCGGCACGGATTCGGCAGTACGGACTCGGCTGGAGCAGGAAGCCGCCCAGCAGGGGATCGGCGTTTTGCGCACACGCTTGGCTCAGGTCGATCCTGACTCTGCGGCGCGTGTTCACGACGAACGGCGCGTTATCCGTGCCCTCGAAGTTTTTGAGGTGACGGGACGTCCCTTTTCTGCCTTTATGCCAGTACGCGAATATGTCTCACCCGCCATACAGATTGGGCTTGATATGGATCGTGAACGCCTCCACGAACGCCTACACCGGCGGGTGGTGAACATGGCGGAATCAGGGCTTTTAGATGAAGTACGAACGCTGGAACAGCATGGTCTGCGCGAGGGAAAGACCGCCTCACGTGCCATCGGGTACGCCCAGTTTTTGAAGGTTTTGGATGCGCAGACTACCGCCTTCGACCCCGCGTTGAGCGCGACGTATACTCTGCACGATGCGATCGAAGACACCGCGACGGCAACCCGACAATTTGCGCGTCGTCAGATAACCTGGTTTCGCGGGGACGACCGCGTACACTGGTTTGACGCCGAATCGAAGAACCTGCTCAGCCAAGCGCTTGAGGTCGTGCACCAGGCGAGCCAAGGCTGTAAAGGACCGAAACCCGCTTAAGCAGCGCATCCTCTGCGGTAAACCGGTAGAATTTACAGAGATTTAGTCACGAAGAACGAAGGGTAGAGAACGAGCATGACCGATGGCGTATCCACGTGGGGAGAACTAGCCGGGCGTACTCTGACAAAGGGGCATGGAACGGGTAATGACTTTATATTTCTGACCGACCCAGCCTCTGAGATCCCGCTCGATGCTGACCTCATCGCGCGTGTCTGCGATCGTCATTTTGGAATCGGTGCTGACGGCTTTATCCGTGCAGCGTATACCGAAAATTTCAGGACCGGGCAGAATATGCTGGAAGAACATCCAGACGCTATCTGGTTTATGGATTATCGCAATGGTGACGGCTCGATCGCCGAAATGTGCGGGAATGGTGTGCGTGCCTTCGTCGATTACTTGCGTACTGAGGGAATGATTGACCTTGAGGTAGGTGAGACCGTCAAGATTGCTACGCGAGGCGGCGTCAAAATCGTGGCGCGCACCGAAGAAGGATATGCCATTGATATGGGTCCGTGGAGTTTTATCCATGGAGACACAGCACGCGAAAGTGGTGAAGATTCGCATGTTTCGGCGCGTGGACTGATGACTCCCCGAGCCGGTCTGTCGATTTCGATGGGTAACCCCCACACTGTGGTGATGCTGGGTCAGGAAGGCAAGTTGGACGGACTCGATCTGAACAGCCAACCACAGGTAAATCCAGCCCCCGAAAAAGGAACTAACGTTGAGTTTGTGGTTCCGGTTGATCTAGAAACATCCGACGAGAATAAAAACGTTGGAGCCATCAGGATGCGCGTATACGAACGCGGCGTGGGTGAGACTCTATCCTGCGGGACTGGTGCATGCGCGGCCGCTGCGGCAACCCGTTTTTGGGGCGGCGAAGAGGCGCCCGATGAATGGCTGGTTCATGTTCCCGGCGGCACGCTCGCAGTAACCTTCGTCCTAGGCCCCGACGACCTCGAACACGTCGTTCTAGCAGGGCCAGCTCAGACGGTTGCCAAGATTGAGCTCCACTAACCTACGAAGGAGTTTTGAGAACTTATGCCCGTCAGCCTTCTTCTGAGGCGGAGAAGCTGGCGGGCATTATCGCGTGAGCATCCACCTGAAGCCTTTAAGAACCTTTGGAAGAACGCACAACCTCCAAGATACGGAACCCCTTCGACATGGCATATCGAGATACCGAAAACTCGGATCCAAAACGTTCGGTGAGCTGTGCATCCAGCCATTTTTGCAGGGAATCAGAACCCAAATTCTTTTGAACCACCAGATAGGCAGCACCGCCGGGGGCTAGCTGCGGAAGCCACGTGAGCAGAATATTGTGCAGAACCTCTTTACCTACGCGAATCGGAGGATTGGACCAGATAGTATCGAAACGTAATGTGGGATCTATCTCATCGGGGGTGCTCACCGAGACGTTATGCAGCCCCAAAGCGCGGGCATTCTGTTCCGTGAGCGAAAGCGACCGGGAATTGACGTCAATCCCATAAACCTCAGATTGCGGAGCAAGCATAGCTAAAGATAATGTGATGGGTCCCCAGCCGCATCCAATATCGAGCATATATTTTCCGTGTGGCTCAGGTACCTGCGCTAAAAGAACCGCAGTTCCCTTGTCTATTCCCGAAGGACTAAAAATACCGTTCGCGGTCGTCACGGAAACCTGACGCCCCGCCAACTCAACCTGAACCGTTCGAGGTTTGAACTCGACTTCGGGAGACGAGGAAAAATAATGCTGTTCGCTCATGAATCCAGTGTACCCGGCTGCACCCCGCATCATCGCTGCTACGCTGATGCGCCCACAGCGAGAGATACCCGAAAGCCGCGACAACTGCGGCATGCGACCGCTAAAATAGAGGAACATATGAAATTAATAGATACCTCTTTTTCCAGCGAAAAGCTGCCCAGTGATGAGCAGCTACGCCGAACCGTAGAACGAGTCTTAGGCCGTGCAGATGCAGCGGCACAGACCACTATCTACTCCGAAAGCACCGGTAGCACCGCACAACGCCGCGTGCTTGATACCCGTGCCCGAGAAATTTCCGATAATCAGCGGGAACACTCAGAATTTGACGGTGAGCAGGAAGACCTCGCCGAACGCCGCGCATTACGCCGAGTCGCCGGGCTTTCTACCGAGCTCGATGATGTGACTGAAGTTGAATACCGTCAGCTGCGCCTAGAACGCGTGGTTCTCGCCGGGCTGTGGACCGAAGGGACCGTCGAAGATGCCGAGAACTCCCTGCGAGAACTCGCCGCACTCGCCGAAACCGCAGGATCTGAAGTGCTGGACGGGCTAGTTCAGCGCCGCCTCAAACCTGACCCCGGAACTTTTCTTGGCTCAGGAAAAGCCCTCGAACTCAAAGACATTGTTGAGGCAACCGGTGCTGATACCGTGATCGTCGATTCTGAATTAGCACCCTCACAACGACGAGCCCTCGAAGATATCGTTAAAGTCAAAGTGATCGATCGTACCGCCCTGATTCTAGACATCTTCGCTCAACACGCGAAATCTCGTGAAGGCAAAGCACAGGTCGAACTTGCCCAACTCGAATACATGCTTCCGCGTCTGCGCGGCTGGGGCGCATCTCTGTCACGCCAGGCAGGCGGGCGTGCAGCATCCGGTGAAGGTATTGGTTCACGTGGACCTGGTGAAACCAAAATCGAGATGGATCGCCGCCGTCTGCGTGCCCGTATGGCAAAGCTCAAGCGCGAAATAGCCGCTATGGCGCCCGCACGTGAGACAAAACGCCTAAGCCGTAAACGCAACAGGGTACCCTCGGTCGCTATTGCGGGGTATACGAACGCAGGTAAGTCGTCGTTGCTGAATCGTCTGACCGATGCCGGTGTTCTGGTGGAAAACGCTCTCTTCGCAACCCTGGATCCGACCGTGCGTAAAGCACAGACTCCGGACGGCATCGGCTATACGCTTTCGGACACTGTAGGATTCGTGCGTTCGTTGCCCACCCAGCTCGTGGAAGCATTCCGTTCCACACTCGAAGAGGTAGCCGATGCAGACGTGATTCTGCATGTGGTAGACGCATCTCACCCAGACCCTGAGGGGCAGATTCGCGCCGTGCGTGAGGTTATCGCAGATTTAGATGCTCGCCGTATACCCGAGATTATTGTGCTCAATAAAGCGGATGCGGCTGATCCCTTTATCCTCGAACGCATGCGACAGCGCGAACCGAACCACGTCATCGTCTCGGCGCGCACAGGGGAGGGCATTGACGAACTCAAGCAGAAGATTGCGGATACAATTCCGCGGCCATCGCTTGAAGTTAAATTACTGATCCCTTACAACCACGGTGAAGTTATTTCCCGTCTTCATGCTTGGGACGCTGAGATTAAAAGTACTGCGTTTGTCTCAGATGGAACCTTTGTCACCGCTTTGGTGCGTGAGGATGTTGCCGCAGAACTCTCTGACTATGTGATCGACGGCGAGCTCCTTGAAGTGCTTGAACTGGAGCTTCAAGACTCTGCCTCTGAACCCGAAAACGTCTGTGAACTCGCGTGATGAGAGCGTGAGCACCCCATGACCGATAATATTATTGCGCCCACCGGAGCGGAGCTTGAAACTCTGCCCGGTGCAAAGCCCGTGTTAGATTTGCTCGATCGTGCGATTGAAAAAACGGGCGGGCAAAAACGCCTCGGGCAACGTAGGATGGCAGCCCATGTTGCGCAGGCTTTCGACCTTGAGCGGCATCTCCTCGTGCAGGCAGGCACCGGAACCGGTAAATCCCTCGGGTATTTGGTGCCAGCCCTGCACCATGCGGGTGCAAGTACAAAACCCATTATCGTGGCGACCGCAACCCTAGCCCTCCAGGCGCAGATCGTAAAACGAGACCTTCCAAAACTTATGGAGGCGCTCTCTTCTGAGCCCGAATCTGAAACTCAGGTCGCAATCCTCAAGGGCAGGAACAATTACCTGTGCCTGCACAAACTCGACGGGGGATACCCCGAAGAGGAACCCGATACCCTCTTCGACATGCCTCAGCGTAGTATGTCTCGCATCGGTGAAGAGGTGCTGCGGTTAAGGTCCTGGGCGGAAAAAACCGAGACCGGCGACCGCGATGAACTTAAACCCGGTGTATCGGATCGTGCCTGGGCGCAGGTATCCGTGAGCGCCTCAGAGTGTTTGGGAAAACGCTGCCCCCTCGTTGAGGAGTGCTTTAGTGAGCAGGCGCGCCAAGAAGCATATGAAGCCGATCTCGTGATTACTAATCATGCGCTGCTTGCCATCAACGCTTTTGAAGGCTTAGGTGTACTTCCCGAACACGATATCGCTATTATTGACGAGGCGCATGAGCTTGCAGACCGCGTGACCGGCGCGGTGACGGATTCCCTTTCTGCTTCCTTAATCAGGCGTGCCGCTCGCGATATCCGCAAGAACTCCAAAGCAGACTCCAGCGCGCTCGAACAAGCCGCCGGTTCTTTAGAAACCGCATGTGAAGGTGTTTCTGAGGGCTTGATAGAAAGGCTCGAAGGGCGACTTCTGAACGCACTCGCGGCTGTGGCCGATGCCGCACGCGCGGCGCTTTCCGACTCTAAGAGTGACAATAAAGAGGCGGATGCCGGGCTTCAGATGGCTCGTTCACGTGTTTCTGAGGTACATGATGCTGCAACGCGCATTTTAGAATCTGCTGAACATCGCGAAGTGCTGTGGTTATCACGCCAGGGCGGTTGGGAAAACGGACGATATACCGCAGCTTCTGATCAGGATCCCGCCACACTCCACGTTGCTCCTTTGAACATCGGAAACCGTTTGCGTGAGGGGCTTTTTGAGGACCGTACCGTTATTCTTACGAGTGCAACCCTTACCGTGGGTGAATCCTTCGATGCAGTAGCTGGCTCCCTGGGGCTGGCTGGGCCGCAGGCTCCGCGCTGGGAAGGTCTTGATGTAGGCTCTCCGTTTGATTATCCGCGGCAGGGCATTATGTATGTGGCTTCCGATTTGCCCAAACCGAGCTTTGGCGTGAATCCTCAGCAGCTCGAACGAATACGCGAATTATGTGAAGCTTCTGGTGGTGGGGCTCTGGGGTTATTCTCGTCAAAGCGAGGTGCCGAGCAGGCGGCTGAATATGTACGTCAGCACACGGATTTGAATATTCTCTTGCAGGGAGAGTCCTCATTGCGGGCTCTTGTCGAGGAGTTTACTGAAGATATAAATGCTTGTCTTTTCGGCACCATGAGCCTTTGGCAGGGAGTGGATGTTCCCGGCGACTCCTGTCGTCTGGTACTGATGGACCGTATACCGTTCCCGCGCCCAGACGATCCTCTCGCTCAAGCGCGTACCCGTGCCGTGGCAGAAAAAGGCGGGAATGGGTTTATGGCTGTTTCGGCATATCATGCGGCAATCCGCATGTCTCAAGGAGCAGGGCGATTGATACGTTCCGTCCACGATCGCGGGGTAGTGGCGATCCTTGACTCTAGGCTGGCGACTCAGCGATACGGTGGGTACCTGATGCGGGCGATGCCTAACCTTTGGACCACCCAGGATAAGAATGTTGTTTTAGGCGCTTTGGAACGGCTTTACCAGAGTATTGACTAAAAACAATAAGATACGCGGGTTTAATACACATTGTATTCCGGTACTGGTACCGAGACATAAACGTAGCGAAGCGTCCATAGATGTAATGTGGGAAAGGGAGGGTACCGTTCGACGGTACCCTCCCTGATGTATTGTGCGCTTATGG
>ERZ773004.1350-NODE-1350-length-12273-cov-30.584466_pt1 | contig 12273 bp, 8 predicted proteins | sample MGYA00580667_ERZ773004 | MGnify/ENA primary metagenome ERZ773004 (study PRJEB29015, sample SAMEA2737963) | human oral metagenome | biome: human oral; feature: human-associated habitat; material: dental | place: China | collected 2123 ... | reverse complement strand
GGCGGGCCGGCTCCGGCGTCGTCGAGCACCTCGTGGACGGCGTCGGGCCCCTGGACGACGGCCAGGCCGTAGGAGGAGGGCAGGGGCGCCCACAGGGCCAGGAGGATGCTCACGGCGGGGCGCGAAGGGTCCACGCCGGAACCCTAACCCGGCGGGCCCCGCCCACCGCGCGCGGGTGCGATTCGGGTCACGCCGGCGCGCTATGGTAGCGCCATGACCAGCGTGCTCCGCCTCGACGATGTCTCGCTCCACCGCGGGACCACCCAGATCCTGACCCGCGTCACCTGGAGCGTCGACGAGGGGCAGTACTGGGTCCTGCTGGGGCCCAACGGCGCGGGCAAGACCACCATCGCGCGCATCGCCGCCGCCCGCCTGTTCCCCTCCGCGGGAACCGTCGAGGTCCTGGGCGAGCGCCTGGGGCGCGTCGACATCTCCGAGCTGCACCCGCGCATCGGCCTGTGCTCCTCGGCGCTGGCGCGCACCGTCATGGGCGGGGAGAGCGTGCTGTCCGTGGTCCTGTCCGCCTCCTACGGCAAGGTCGGGGTGTGGCGCGAGGAGTACGAGGACCTCGACGTCGAGCGCGCCCGCGCGCTGCTGGACGCCCTGGGCGCCGCGTCCCTGGCCCGGCGGCCCTGGGGGTCGCTGTCGTCGGGCGAGCGCAAGCGCGTGGAGATCGCCCGCGCCCTCATGCCCGATCCCGAGCTGCTCGTCCTCGACGAGCCCGCCGCGGGCCTGGACGTGGCCGGCCGAGAGCTGCTCCTGGCGGCCCTGAGCGAGATCATCGCCGCCCCCGGCGCGCCCTCGATGCTGCTGGTCACCCACCACCTGGAGGAGATCCCGGTGGGCTTCACCCACGCCCTGGCGCTGCGCGAGGGGATGGTGACGGGGACCGGTCCCCTGGGCGGGGTCCTCACCGACGAGGTCATGTCCTATACTTTCGGCCTGCCCCTGGAGGTCAGCGCGGACAGGGGCCGCTACACCGCCCGGGGCCGGGGCCCGGTCTTCAAGGGCGCGCACGTGGCGCGGTAGGCGGTAGGCTCATATCCGTCCGGACGCCGTCCGGGCCCGCGAGTGGAAGGAGGCTCTCATGGCATGGCTGTGGTGGATCGGGGCGGCCCTCGTCCTGGGCGTGATCGAGACCCTCACCGTGGACCTGACCTTCCTCATGTTCGCCGGGGGGGCCGTGGGCGGCGCGATCGCCGCCGCCCTGGGCGCGTCCTTCCTGGTGCAGGTCATTGTCTTCGCCGTGGTGTCCACGCTGCTGCTGGCGGCGGTGCGCCCCTGGGCGAAGTGGCAGCTGCTGTCGACGACGCCCGATATGCGCACCAACGCCTCGGCCCTCATCGGCCGCGAGGCCACCGCCCTGACGGTGATCGACGAGCGGGGCGGGCGCGTGCGCCTGGGCGGGGAGGAGTGGAGCGCCCGACTCGCCGACGAGGCGCGCCCCGCCGCCCCGCCCGCCCGGAGGGGGTACACCGCGCCCGCGCAGGCCCTCCCCGGCCCCACGCGCATCGAGCCGGGGACGGATGTGCGGGTGACCGCCATCGACGGCGCCATCGCCATCGTCGCCCCACTGTGAACCGCAAGCACACTCAAGTTTAAGGAGAGGCAGCCCCATGCCCAATGTCGAGACGGTCCTCCTCGTCGTCATCGGTCTCGTCGTCCTGTTCGTCGTCGTGGCGATGCTCCGGGCCGTGCGGATCGTGCCGCAGTCCTATGCGATTATCGTCGAGCGGCTGGGCAAGTTCCAGGCCGAGTACTTCGCCGGCCTGCACCTGCTGATGCCCTTCATCGACCGCGTGCGCACCACGGTCGATCTGCGCGAGCAGGTCGTCTCCTTCCCCCCACAGCCCGTCATCACCTCCGACAACGTCCAGGTGAACATCGACTCGGTCATCTACTACCAGGTCACCGACCCCAAGCGGGCGACCTACGAGATCTCCAACTACCTCCAGGCCATCGAGCAGCTGACCGTCACCACGCTGCGCAACGTCATCGGCGCCATGGAGCTGGAGCAGACCCTGACCAGCCGCGACCAGATCAACGCCCAGCTGCGCGGCGTCCTGGACCAGGCCACCGGCCGCTGGGGCATTCGCGTGGCCAATGTCGAGCTGAAGTCCATCGACCCGCCCGCCTCCATCCAGGGCGCCATGGAGCAGCAGATGCGCGCCGAGCGCGACCGCCGCGCCGCCATCCTCACCGCCGAGGGCGTCAAGCAGTCCCAGATCCTCACCGCCGAGGGCGACAAGCAGTCGGCGATCCTGCGGGCCGAGGGCCAGGCCCAGTCCGCCATCCTCAAGGCCCAGGGCGAGTCCCGCGCGATCCTCCAGGTCTTCGACGCCATTCACCGCGGCAACGCCGACCCCAAGCTGCTGGCCTACCAGTACCTGCAGACCCTGCCCAAGATCGCCAACGGGACCAGCTCGAAGATGTGGATCGTGCCCACCGAGTTCACCGCGGCCCTGGACGGGATCGCCGGCGCACTGGGCGGCAAGTCCCCGTCGCCCGGCTCGAGCCCCTTCGGCTCCGGCTCGGACGACGTCCGGGTCGACCTGTCGGGCATGAAGTCCGGCCTCGACATCGCCTCCGACCTGGCGGCCACCAATCTCCAGAACCCCGAGGAGGCCCTGGCCCAGGCCCGCGGCGAGGTCGAGTCCGCCTCTCAGGAGGCCTCCGACGACCGGCCCTCCTCCGATCACCGCGCCGCGACGGACCACCGCGCTCCGGCCGACTCGTCGACCGATACGACGTCGCTGCCCACCACGAGCACCTACGGCCGCTACGGCTACCGGTCGGACGAGGGCGGCATCCCGCCCTCGGTGCCGCCCTCCCGCCGCGGCTGAGCGGCCCGGGACGCCTCCGAGCAGTGAGACGCGTCCCAAAGTTCGCGCACGGCGGGCGGGCCGTGACAACGCCGCACCGGCGGTCATAGTCTCCCCGCTGTGCTGTTCACGACCCTGCGTCACTACCTGGGCCCCTATCGGGGCTCGCTGCTGACGGTCCTCGTGCTCAAGATCGTGGAGACCATCGCGGTCCTGTCGCTGCCCACCCTCAACGCGGACATCATCAACGACGGCGTCGTCGCCGGCGACACCGGCAGGATCTGGAGCCTGGGCGGCCTCATGCTCGCCATCACCGCCGTGCAGGGCGCGGTCGCGATCATCGGGACCTACCTGAGCGCCAGGGCCGCGATGGGCCTGGGCCGGCGCATGCGCCGGGACATCTTCATCCACGTCCAGCGCTTCAACCCCGAGGAGGTCTCCCGGTTCGGGGCCCCCTCCCTCGTCACCCGCTCGACCAACGACATCCAGCAGATCCAGATGGTCGTCTTCATGGTCTGCGCCATGATGCTCATGGCCCCCATCATGCTCATGGGCGGGACCTTCATGGCGCTGCGCGTGGACGTGCCCCTGTCCGGCCTCATCCTGGTCCTCATCCCGCTCCTGCTCATCGTCGTCGGCGTCCTCCTGGGCCGCCTCCTGCCCCACTTCAGGGTCATGCAGGAGCGGATCGACCGCGTCGGCCTCGTCATGCGCGAGCAGATCCAGGGCGTGCGCGTCATCCGCGCCTTCGTCCGCCAGGGGCAGCGCCGGGGCGTGTTCGAGGCGGCCAACGACGAGCTGACGGCCACGTCGCTGTCGATCGGCCGCCTCTTCGCCGTGCTCATGCCCTCGGTGACTGTCATCATGAACCTGGCCGGTATCGGCGTGTACTGGTTCGGCGGGCGGCGCATCGACGGCGGGGACATGGCCATCGGCGATCTGACGGCCTTCCTCAACTACATGATGCACATCCTCTTCTCCGTCATGATCGCCGTCATGCTCGTGACCATCCTGCCGCGCGCCCAGGTCGCCGCCGCGCGCTTCCAGGAGGTCATGGCGGTGGACCCCGCCATCAAGGCGCCCGCCCGCCCGCTGGGCCTGCCCGAGCCCTCGGGGGCGGCCGGGGGAGGGCGCGGGCGCGAGATCCGCTTCGAGCACGTCTCCTTCCGCTACCCGGGGGCCGAGGCCCCGGTGCTGGAGGACATCGACCTCGTCCTGCGCCCGGGCCGGACCACCGCCTTCATCGGCTCGACGGGCTCGGGCAAGACCACCCTGGTCAACCTCATCCCGCGCCTGCTCGACGTCACCGAGGGGAGGGTGAGCGTGGACGGCGTGGACGTGCGCGACGTCGACCCCCGCGAGCTGCGGGAGAACGTGGCCTGCGTCCCCCAGAGGGCCTTCCTGTTCTCCGGCACCATCCGCACCACGCTCCAGCACGGCAGGCCCGGCGCCCGCGACGACGAGCTGTGGGAGGCGCTGCGGGCCGCCCAGGCCTGCGACTTCGTCCAGGACCTCGACGACGGCCTGGACCACGAGGTCGACCAGGGCGGCGTGAACTTCTCCGGCGGCCAGCGCCAGCGCCTGGCCATCGCCCGCGCGCTCGTGCGCGAAGCGGGCGTGTACATCTTCGACGACTCCTTCTCCGCGCTGGACTACGCCACCGACGCGCGCCTGCGCGCCGGGCTCGCGCGGGCCACCGGCGGCGCCACGCTCATCGTGGTCGCCCAGCGCGTCGCCTCCATCCGCAGCGCCGAGCAGATCGTCGTCCTCGACGAGGGGCGCGTCGTCGGCATCGGGACGCACGGCGAGCTCATGGAGGGCTGCCCGACCTACGCCGAGATCGTCCTGTCCCAGATCAGCGCGCAGGAGGCGGCATGAGCCCCGGACCCGGACCCCGCGGCGGCGCGCCCACCGAGAAGGCCAGGAACTTCACCGGCACCTGGCGGCGACTGATCGCCGAGCTGCGCCCGGAGATGCGGCGCATCGCCCTCGTCGTCACGCTGACGGTCGTCGCCGTCGTCCTGAGCGTCGCCGCCCCCAAGATCCTGGCCCGCGCCACCAACATCCTGTTCGAGGGCGTCATGGGCTCCGCGCTGGCCCGGGCGGGCGTCCCGGAGGGGACCACCGGCGACCAGCTCGCCCGGATGCTGCGCGCCGGCGGCCGGGACGACTACGCGGACATGGTCTCCGCCTACGACGTCGTCGTGGGCCGGGGGCTGGACGGCCACGCCCTCATGATCGTCCTCCTCCAGACCCTGGGCGCGTACCTCCTGTCCGCCGTCCTGCTGTGGATCCAGGGGCGCGTCCTGGCCGGCGTCGTCCAGCGCACCGGGCGGCGGCTGCGCGCCGAGGTCGAGGCCAAGCTCAACCGCGTCCCGCTGTCCTACATCGACCGCGGCTCGCGCGGCGACATGCTCTCGCGCGTGACCAACGACGTCGACAACATCACCCAGACCCTCCAGCAGACCCTGTCGCAGGCGCTCAACTCCCTCATGACGGTCCTGGGCGTGTTCGTCATGATGCTCACCATCTCCCTCCAGCTGTCCCTCATCTCACTGGTGGCCATCCCGGTGGCCGTCGTCGTCACCGTCCTCATCGCCCGCCGGGCCCAGCCCCACTTCGCCGAGCAGTGGGACGCCACCGGCGACGTGTCGGGCATCGTCGAGGAGGCCTTCACCGGTCACGAGGCGGTGGTCCTGTTCAACTCCGAGGAGGAGTTCAACCGCCTCTTCGACAAGGAGAACGCCCGCCTGTACGACGGCTCCCACAGGGCCCAGTGGATCTCGGGCGCCATCCAGCCCGCCATGCGCATCGTGTCGAACCTCAGCTTCGTCATGATCGCCGTGCTCGGCGGCGTCAGGGTCGCCGGCGGCACCATGACCCTGGGCGACGTCCAGGCCTTCCTCCAGTACTCCCAGCAGTTCACCCAGCCCATCACCCAGCTCGCCTCCATGGCGAACCTGCTCCAGTCCGGGGCGGCCAGCGCCGAGCGCGTCTTCGAGATCATGGACGCCCCCGAGGAGACCGAGCCCGCCCGGCCCGAGCACCTGCCCGAGCGGGCGGCCGGCCGCGTGGTCTTCGACCACGTCCGCTTCTCCTACAGCCCGGACACCACCCTCATCACCGACCTCAACCTGGCGGTCGAACCCGGCCAGACGGTGGCGATCGTCGGCCCGACGGGCGCGGGCAAGACCACCCTGGTCAACCTGCTCCTGCGCTTCTACGACCCCCAGGCCGGCACCATCAGCCTCGACGGCGTCGACACCACCCGGCTGACCCGCGACGAGCTGCGCGAGCAGATCGGCATGGTGCTCCAGGACACCTGGCTCTTCGAGGGGACGATCCGCGAGAACATCGCCTTCGGGGCGGCGCGGGCCACCGACGAGCAGGTCCTGGCCGCCGCCCGGGCCGCCAGCGTCGACCACATCGTCTCCGCCCTGCCCAAGGGCTACGACACGGTCATCGACGACTCCGGCGCGGGCGTGTCCGCCGGCGAGAAGCAGCTGATCACCATCGCCCGCGCCTTCCTCGCCGACCGCCAGATCCTCGTCCTGGACGAGGCCACCAGCTCGGTGGACACCCGCACCGAGCTGCTGGTCCAGCAGGCCATGGTCGGACTGCGGGCGGGCCGCACGTCCTTCGTCATCGCCCACCGCCTGTCCACCATCCGCGACGCGGACGTCATCCTGGTCATGGAGCACGGCGACATCGTCGAGCAGGGCGGCCACGACGAGCTCATCGCCCGCCGGGGCGCCTACTACGAGCTCTACCAGAGCCAGTTCGCCGGCCCCGTGTCCGAGGAGCCCGCCGTCGAGCGCGACCCGCTGCTCGGCGAGCTCGGGCTCAAGTCCCGCCATCCGCGCAACCGGCGCCCGTCGTGATCATCGAGCTGGCCGACGCGGCCGACGAGCGCCTGGCCGACTACACCCGCCTGACCGACGTCGCCCTGCGGCGGCGCCTGGAGACCGAGCGCGGCCTGTACATGGCCGAGTCGACCAAGGTCATCGCCCGGGCCGTCGAGGCGGGCCACGCCCCCCGGTCCTTCCTCATGGCGCGGCGCTGGTACGCGTCCATGCGCCCGGTCATCGCCGCCGCCGCAGGCTGCGGGGGCAGGGACGACGGCGGGGACGTGCCCGTCTTCCTGGCCGAGGAGGACCTCCTGCGCGCCATCACCGGGTTCCACCTGCACCGCGGGGCCCTGGCCGCCATGCACCGGCCCGAGCTCGCGGCCGTGGCCGAGCTGCTGGCCTCGGCGCGCGGGGGAGCGGGCGCCAGGCGCATCGCCGTGCTGGAGGACCTGGTGGACCACACGAACGTCGGCGCCGCCTTCCGGTCCGCCGCGGCCCTGGGGATGGACGCCGTCCTGGTCGCGCCCCGGTGCGCCGACCCGCTCTACCGCCGCAGCGTGCGCGTGTCCATGGGCACCGTCTTCCAGGTCCCCTGGACGCGGATCAACGCCTGGCCGGACCCGGGCGAGCTCCACCGCGAGGGCTTCACCGTGGCGGCCCTGGCCCTGAGCGAGGACGCGGTGGACCTGGACGACTTCGCCGCCTCGCCGGCCTGCACGGCCCCGGACTCGCGGGTCGCCGTCGTGCTGGGCACCGAGGGGGACGGGCTCGCCGCGCGCACCATCGCCGCGGCCGACGCCGTCGTGCGCATCCCCATGGCCGGGGGAGTGGACTCCCTCAACGTCGCCGCCGCGGCCGCCGTCGCCTTCTGGGCGCTGCGGGCGCGCGAGTGAGCGGGTGAGCGGGCGCGGCCCCGGCCGGGCGGATGGCGCGCAGGCCGCGCACGCGGGCGGGATCTGTGTAAAACTCAGGTATGGCAAAGAAGCACTCCAAGATGGATCGTTCCCTGTACGAGGCCGAGCTACTGCGACTGCAGGCCGAACTGGTCGAGATGCAGGAATGGGTCAAGTCCACCGGCGCCCGGGTCGTGGTGATCTTCGAGGGCCGCGACGCCGCCGGCAAGGGCGGGGCGATCAAGCGGATCACCGAGTACCTCAACCCGCGCATCGCACGTGTGGTCGCGCTGCCCGCGCCCACCGAGCGCGAGAGCACCCAGTGGTACTTCCAGCGCTACATCGAGCACCTGCCCGCGGCCGGGGAGATCCGCCTGTTCGACCGCTCCTGGTACAACCGGGGCGGCGTCGAGCACGTCATGGGCTACTGCACCCCCGAGGAGCACCGGCGCTTCCTCCAGCAGTGCCCGGTCTTCGAGCGGATGCTCGTCGACGACGGCATCCTGCTGCGCAAGTACTGGTTCTCCGTGTCCGAGAAGGAGCAGTACAAGCGGTTCAAGTCAAGGCAGACCGACCCCATGCGGCGCTGGAAGCTCTCGCCCACGGACCTGGAGTCCATCCCCCGGTGGGAGGACTACTCGCGCGCCAAGGACGAGATGTTCGTGCACACCGACATCGACTCGGCGCGCTGGCACGTCGTGGAGTCGGAGGACAAGCGCAAGGCGCGCATCAATATGATCCACCACCTGCTGAAGTCCATCCCCTACCACCACGTCGAGCGGCCCAAGATGAAATTCCCCAAGAAGCCCTCGTCCTCGGGCTACCGGCGCACCGACCGCACCCTCCAGTCCGAGGTCCCCGACTACGCGGCCACGCTGAGCGCCGGCAAGGCGCCCGAGCGCTACGTGGACGTCGAGGACGAGGGCGTCGAGGACGGCGACTGAGGCCGTCAACCGGCCGCGCCGGCCCCGCGGCCAGTCTCCCGGCCGGACCGGCCGCGCGGCTGGTCACTCCCGGCCGGGCTGACCGCGGCGCCCCGCGGGAACGGAGTGCGGTGGGGCTCGTGGGGCGTATAAGGCGGACCGGGGCGGTTCCGGTGCCCCACCCCGCCGGTCGTCCCGCGTAATGAGATGGCGTCTCGCGTGTCGTGACGCCGCTAATCCGCGAGCACGTCACTTAACCCGCGAGATCGTCACTTAACCCGCGAGCACGTACCCCTAGCAGACGTGTTCGCGGGTTAAGTGACGTGCTCGCGGGTTACCCGGCGATCTCACGGACCGCGGCGCCCGATTCCCCGACGCCGAGACGTGCACTTCGCACCCGAGAGTGCAGTTCCAACCATCATTCTCGAGTGCAAAATGCACATCTCGGCGAGAAGGGCGAGAAGGGGACCGGCCCCGCCCCGAGAACCTTCCGGCGAGAAGAGCTCAATAACCTTCCCGTAGCGCAGATAAAGGGGTGGAGTGGAGAGTTGAGAGCCGGGGTGCTCACCGGGACAGCCGTTCCGGTCGGATAAGACCGGTTTCCCCGGTCGCCGGCTCACTGGGAGCGCTGGCGGCCGGGGAAACCGGTTGTGCGCACGGCGGTTCCGCCGTCGTCGGGCGGCGGGATGCGGTGTCGGGCGCGGGCGGCGACGTTCGCGCCCGACACCGCGGGGAACAGCCCTAGAGGGCGGTGAGGCGGATGAGCGGGGCGTCGGAGGAGATCTCGCCCTCGGCGATGACCTCCACCGAGGCGAACTTGTCCGTGTTGGTGATGAGCACCGGGGTGGTCAGCGAGTAGCCGGCGTCCTCAATGGTCTTGCGGTCGACGCGGACCAGCTCCTGACCGGCGGTGACCTGGTCGCCCTGCTTGACCTTGACGTCGAATCCCTTGCCCTCGAGGTTGACGGTGTCCAGGCCGACGTGGATGAGGACCTCCACGCCGTTGTCCAGGGTGATGCCGTAGGCGTGGCCCGAGGCGGGGGCGACGGCGAGCGTGCCTGCGGCCGGGGCGGTCACGACAATGGTCTCGCCGTCGGCGGGCGAGATCCCAGCGCCCTGGCCGACGACGCCGGTGGAGAACACCGGGTCCTCGACCTCGTTCAGGGGCATGACGGTGCCCGCCAGGGGGGCGACGATCTCGGTGACGGCGCCGGGCGCGAGGGCCGGCTTGGGGTCCTCGGCGGGCTTGTCAGCGGGCTCGTCATCGTCGGTCGTAGCAGGAGCGGCGACGGCGGGGGCCGCGGCCGCGTCGGCCTCGATGACGCCCGCCGCGGCGAGAGCCTCGGCCCGCTCCTCCTTGGTGCGGTAGCCGAAGGTGGTGATGAGGAAGAAGGACGTGCCGAAGGCCGCGGCGACGGCGATGGCGTAGAGGACCATCGGGTCGAAGACCGGAATGGTCAGCAGCGAGGTGAAGGCGAAGGTGCCGGTCTTGACGCCGCCGCCAATGCCCTCAATGATGCCGCCGACGGCGCAGCCGACGAGCATGAACGGGTAGATGCGCTTGAAGCGCAGGTGGATGCCGTACAGGCTCGGCTCGGAGATGCCGCCGAAGAGGCCCGCGAAGAGGGCGCCGGTGGCGGTCTGTCGCATCTCCCTGTCCCGGTCGCGGATGGACCACAGGAGGACGGCGGCGGTGGCGCCGAAGCAGGCGAAGTTCCAGGCGCCCATGGGTCCCTGGATGAAGTCCTTTCCGCCCGTGGGCGAGTTGGGGGCGATATTGGCCAGCATGAGGGCGTTGAGCGGCCAGTGCAGGCCCAGTGGCACCAGGAATGGGTAGACCATGGGGATAATGATCGCGAAGATGATCGGGGCGGTATCGTTGAGCAATTTGAGTCCCGTACCCAGACCATTTCCGATCCACACGCCCAGGGGGCCGATGAGGAAGGCCGTCACCGGCATCATGATGCAGAAGGACAAGAAGGGCACGAAGACCATCTGGACGTTGTCCGGGACGACCTTGACCAGTCCCTTGTAGACCAGGGCGAGCACCGCGACCATGAGCAGGGGGACGAAGACCTGACCGCCGTAGCCGTTGAGCTGCAACGGGAACCCGGCGACGTGGACCGTGCACAGGTCGGAGTTGATGGCGGCGTTGTGGACGCAGGTAGTAACGCCCTTGTCCTTGAATTCCTGACTGCTCAAGAAAAGGAACTCGGGCGTGAGCAGCGCCGCCATGACGGAGGCGCCGACCCATGGGTCGATCTTGAGCTTCTTGGAGGCGTTGTAGGCCACCATGACCGGCAGGAAGTAGAAGACGCTGCGGAACATGGCGTCGACGAACAGCAGCGTGGCCGGCTTGTCCACGTTTTCGGCGTGGGTGTTGATGAGGTGGAAGGCCTCGCAGATGGCCTCGCCCGCGATAATGAGGGAGGCGCCCAGCAGCACCGGCAGCAGCGGGCGGAAGGAGTCGGACAGGTATTCGAAGAAGGCGTCGACGAGAGCGTTCTTGCCGCGCGCCTTGGCACGGGCCGCCGCCTTGACATCGGCGTCCGTCTGCCCTCCGGAGCCGGAGGCGCCGCCGCCTCCCGCCGCCTTCATGGCCGGCAGGTTGTTGATCTGCTCGTAGACGCTGGCGACCGCGCCGCCGATGACGATCTGGTAGCGGTCCCCGCCCTGGGGGACCGCGCCCATGACGCCCGGGATCTTCTCGACCGTCGCCTTGTCGATGACAGAGGCGTCGTGCAGCTCGAAGCGGAGTCTGGTCGCGCAGTGGGTGAAGCTGACGATGTTCCCGGGGCCGCCGATGGCCTCCAGGATCGCCTCGGGTGTGGACGTTGTTGTCGCCATGGAGCACCTTTCAAGGATCTCCCGGTCGGGTGCCCAGGGCGAGGCTCCCGACGTTCTCGAAGTATCGCCCGGGGGTTCGGGCGATGTCTCAGGATAACCGACATGATGCGACAGCGTGTCGAAACGGGGCCGCGTCCTGCCTCCCCGCGTCCGCGGGCCCCGCCGGGCCTCGTCTCCGATCTGGTTCCGATGTGTTGCGAGGCCTCGCATCCGCGGACCCCGCCGGGCCCCACAACACCTGTTCTCGACAGGGCGCGGAGGCTCCCTCCACAGGGGTCCGGCGAGCGATCCCGCCGACGGCGGACAGTGGTGCCGGGCGACGGTCCCGCCGCCCGACCATCCCGGCCCGCAGCCGGCCGACCGAACCCGGGAGGACCCCATGGCACCCCGTTCCACCACCTGCAGCCCCGCGAGTCCTGCGCCGATGAGCCTCGCCGCGACGGAGTCCATCGCAAGTTCCGCTACGGCCGACCCGGCCGCGGCCCCGGTCATGACGAGCCCGGACACGGCGGACCCAGTCGCGATGAATCTCACCGCGGCGGACCCGGCCGCGGCGTGCCCCGCCCGTCGGGCGTCCGGGCCCGACGGCGTCGCCCCGCCCCGGCAGGAGGGCCTGTACGGTCCGCGGGGCTGGAGCGTGCGCGCGGGGGTGCGGTCCCTGCTCGCCGCCTGCTGCGACGGGCTGCGCGTCGTCGGGCCACCCGCCGCTGCTTGCCCCGACCAGGAGCCGGAGGACCCCGTTCTCGAGGCGGATTTCTGGGGCGATGACGCAGACTTCTGGGGCGAGGCCGAGGGATCCGATCTCGACGAGCCCGGGGACGACTACACGCCCTTCCACGATCTGGGCCCGCAGGCGGCGGCCCGGCTGCTTCAGGTCCTGCCTGCGGCGCAGCTGGCGGACCGCCAGAACCTCGCCCCCACCCTGGGGTCGCTGCTGCGC
>ERZ773004.1343-NODE-1343-length-12330-cov-2.898411_pt1 | contig 12330 bp, 10 predicted proteins | sample MGYA00580667_ERZ773004 | MGnify/ENA primary metagenome ERZ773004 (study PRJEB29015, sample SAMEA2737963) | human oral metagenome | biome: human oral; feature: human-associated habitat; material: dental | place: China | collected 2123 ... | reverse complement strand
CATCTCAAAATGTGGAAGATAGGGCGCACTTCATAGACTCTTCCTCTGAACCTGCCCATGATGGAGGAATCCTGAATACCAAATTTTTGAAATATATTCCAGGGTCAAGAATATATGTGTTATAAGGCACTATATATCTATGATTGGCGGAAAGCCCGCCATATCAAAGCAGGAGGAAAAATGGCAGGGGACAATACTGCTGCGACAAGTGCTATACCCACATCGGTGAAGCGCCCGCGTACTCTCGCCGAAAAAGTCTGGGAGAACCACGTCGTGGTGCCCGGGCAAGATGGCAAACCCGACCTTCTCTATATTGACCTGCATCTTCTGCATGAGGTGACCTCGCCCCAGGCTTTTGAAGGACTACGCCTCGAAAACAGGCCTCTGCGCCGTCTCGACTTGACGATCGCAACTGAAGATCACAATACTCCTACCGAAAATATTTTTTCGACCATTGCGGATATTACTTCGCGAACCCAGATCGAAACCCTGCGTCGTAACACCGCGGAATTTGGCGTGCGCATCCATCCGCTCGGCGATATCGAACAAGGTATCGTACACGTAGTCGGCCCGCAGCTGGGATTGACCATGCCCGGAATAACCGTCGTCTGTGGTGACTCGCACACCTCAACCCACGGGGCTTTCGGTGCGCTTGCCTTCGGTATCGGCACCTCTGAGGTTGAACATGTGATGGCAACCCAAACCCTGCCGCTGGCGCGCTTTAAAACAATGGCAATCAATGTCGAAGGAACCCTAAAACCTGGAGTAACCGCCAAAGATATTATTCTTGCCGTTATCGCTCAGATCGGTACCGGGGGCGGGCAGGGATACGTACTCGAATACCGCGGTTCTGCGATACGCTCCTTGTCTATGGAAGGGCGTATGACCATCTGCAATATGTCGATTGAGGCAGGCGCTCGTGCGGGTATGGTAGCTCCCGACGAGACCACTTTCGAGTATGTTAAGGGGCGTCCTCACGCACCCAAGGGCCAAGATTGGGAGGACGCGCTCGCCTACTGGAAGACCCTTCCCACCGACGAAGGGGCTGTTTTCGACAAAGAAATCTTTATTAATGCAGACGAGCTTGAGCCCTTCGTTACCTGGGGAACAAACCCGGGTCAGGGTGTGCCGCTGAGCCAAGCGGTTCCCGCACCTGAAGACTTTGAGGATGAAAACGACCAGGCAGCCGCATCCCGTGCCCTGGAGTACATGAACCTTAAAGCTGGAACTCCCATGAAAGATATTCCGGTGGACGTCGTATTCTTAGGTTCGTGCACTAACTCACGCATTGAGGATTTGCGTGCTGCCGCCGAAATCATTCGTGGGCGTACCCTTGCCTCAGGCGTGCGTATGATGGTCGTTCCCGGCTCACAGAAAGTTCGCGCACAGGCCGAAGAAGAAGGCCTAGATAAAATCTTCAAGGACTTTGGGGCAGATTGGCGCTTTGCCGGATGCTCTATGTGCTTGGGCATGAACCCCGACCAACTGGCACCGGGGGAGCGATGCGCATCCACCTCGAACCGCAACTTTGAGGGACGCCAGGGTAAAGGCGGACGAACCCATCTTGTCTCGCCGCTAGTCGCTGCCGCAACGGCGGTTCGCGGAACCCTCTCATCACCTTCTGACTTAGAACCACACGCAGACAATGCCCCTGCGGCGGCGTAAAGGAGAACATTGTGGAACCAATTATTAAACACACCGGAATTGGTGTTCCTCTGCGCGTCTCGAACGTGGATACCGACCAAATTATCCCGGCGGTTTACCTCAAACGCGTAACGAAAACAGGCTTTGACGATGCCCTCTTTGTGAATTGGCGTAAGAACCCCGAATTTGTTCTGAACCAAGAACCTTATAAAAATGGGTCAGTGCTGGTGGCGGGCCCCGATTTTGGCACAGGGTCGTCGCGTGAGCACGCGGTCTGGGCGCTTAAGGATTACGGGTTTCGAGTCGTTATATCGTCACGATTCGCCGATATTTTTCGTGGTAACTCAGGTAAGCAAGGACTCGTTGCCGCTCAGGTGGCTCAGGATGATGTCGAGTTGATTTGGAAGGCTCTTGAACGGGAACCCGGTACCGAAATTACCGTTGATTTAGAGAATAAGACGGTAACTGTGGGTGCCCTCGTCGTGCCCTTCCAGATTGATGATTATGTGCGGTGGCGTTTGATGGAAGGGCTTGACGATATTGGACTGACCCTTCAGAACATTGAGGCCATTAAAGACTACGAGGCGCGCCGCCCCGCGTGGATGCCCCGAACTCAGGAAGTCTAGACTGGACACTCGGTGAGGTGCGTACCCTGTGACATCAGGGTACGCACCTCACCGAGCGTTACGGGGTGTATATATAGAAACACATCATAGGTATGTTGCTGTGGTTTGACGGTTATGTGAGGTAGTTCTTCAAGAAAGTTTATGAGCGGCATCTTTGAACTATCTCGATAAACATCGCGAAGCACAGGTTCTACACAGCTCTTCCGTTTGTAGCAGCCCGTTCGAGAACGTAAAATGATAGCTTGAAAGTCTGTGCAGACCTATTAATAATTCGTTAATGGCGCCGGACCTCAGCACTAACAGCAGTTCTTGTCGGCCCCACCGAGCCGACCGTTCGAAGGATTAGTTATGTCCCTTAACATCAGCGAACTTCGCATTGAGGGCGGTACCCCTCTTAAAGGCGAAGTCCACGTTCGAGGCGCCAAAAACCTCGTACCTAAAGCGATGGTAGCAGCGTTGCACGGATCCACCCGTTCGACCTTGCGTAACGTACCAGACCTAAGCGATGTTGAGATTGTAACTACCCTTGTTGAACTTCACGGTGCGAAAGTTAACTATGATCCTGAAGCCGGTATTCTCACGTTAGATCCCGCCCAAGACGCGAAGACTGCGGCCGATAACGCTGAAGAGATTCAACTCTTCGGCGGTAACTCACGTATTCCGATCCTGATGGTAGGTCCGCTTCTGCATACGCTCGGTACCGCGCGTATCCCTAATCTAGGTGGATGCAAAATTGGTGATCGTCCTATCGATTACCATATGGATGCGCTCCGTAAATTTGGTGCCGTCGTTGAGAAAGACGATGAAAGCGGCACTACTCTGAACGCTCCCGATGAAGGCCTGCATGGTGCTGAAATCGAACTCAATTACCCCTCCGTAGGCGCTACCGAACAGGTTCTTCTGACCGGTGTGCGCGCCCGCGGCACCACGGTTTTGAAAAACGCCGCTATTGAGCCCGAGATTATTGATCTTATTGCGGTTTTGCAGAAGATGGGTGCAATCATCTTCATTAACGAAAACCGCACCATTATTATTGAAGGGGTTGACGCCCTAACCGGGTACGACCACACCGCCTTGGCAGACCGCAATGAGTCCGCTTCCTGGGCATCCGCCGCGTTGGCAACCGGCGGAGATATTTTTGTGCGCGGCGCTTCACAGAAGGATATGACTGCTTTCCTCAACCAGTTCCGGAAGATGGGCGGTGAGTTCGAGGTTACCCCGGAAGGAATCCGCTTTACTCACCCCGGCGTGATTACCCCCGGCGCAGAGCTGAACCCTATCGTGTTTGAGACCAACGTGCACCCCGGTTTTATGACCGACTGGCAGCAGCCGCTTGTCGTTGCGCTGACGCAGGCAAAAGGAACTTCTATTGTGCACGAGACCGTGTACGAAGAGCGTTTTGGGTTTACTAATGCCCTCAAACAGATGGGCGCCGATATTGTGGTTATGCGCGATTGCATCGGCAGCGAGTTTTGTCGTTTCCACGGTAAGAGCTTCGGGCACTCCGCTATTATTAGCGGCTCTACCCCGCTTAAGGCCGCTGACATTGAGGTTCCCGATCTGCGCGGAGGATTCTCGCATATTATCGCCGCTCTAACAGCAGAAGGTATATCCCACGTTACGGGTGTTGAAATTATCGCGCGCGGTTACGAGAACTTTGAAAAGAAACTCGAAGCTCTGGGCGCAAAGTTTGAGGTACTTGCCCGCAAACAGAGCAAGACTCCTAAGCCCGATGCAGAAATTGAGATTGTTGTGCCAGAAGAGGTTGAGGTACAGGGCTAGTATGAGCGGTCAACAGGGGAAAAAAGCACTACCCACACTTGAGCCTACCCCTCAAGGAGATAAGCTCTTTAAGGTTCTTGGCAACGCTGCGCGTGTAGTGTATAAAGGCATAGCCCGCATCGAAATTATCGGGAGCGAGAACTTCCCGACCGACCGAGGCTATATCGTGGTTGCTAACCACTCCACCGAGATAGACCCTGTGACCGTTGCACTCCCTATTTTCAATAACGGAGTCTTTCCGCGGTTTTTAGCGAAGGACTCTCTGTTCCGAGCGCCTGTTCTGGGATATATTATGCGTAAAATGGCGCATATTCCCGTGATACGCGGCTCTGTAGACGCTCGCAAGGCACTTATTACTGCCCGTAAAGTTGTAGAGGCTGGCGGCGCTGTAGTGATTTACCCTGAGGGGACAACTACTGGCGACCCCGAGGGCTGGCCCATGCAGGCCCGTACGGGTGCTGCCCGTCTTGCCCTCGCAACTGGTGCCCCCGTAGTACCGGTGGCGCACTGGGGCGATGAGCAGATTCTTGGGTATGACTACGAAACCGTGGATGGTGGCCGCGTCAAAGAGCATCGTAAGGTTTCCCTATTTCCCCGTAAAACGGTCAAAGTGAAGGTGGGTAAGCCTCTCGATATCGCCTCTTTAATCGATGATCCTTCGCCGGAGGCAAAGCATACGCGCACTGAGCTTGGGGTCGTGACCGACGCTATGCTTGATGCCGTGACCGAACTGCTGGAAGATATACGTGGTGAAAAGGCGCCAACCGGTCGTTGGAATCCCCGAACCAAGCGTCGTGAAGCTCCCGGTGAAATGACCGGGATAGCTGGTAACCTGGGCGAACCGGATCCTAAATAGGAGGCGAGGTTATGGCTCTTTTCACGAATTCCGCTGACAACAGCGAACCGGCTCCACGTAAGGTATTAAAAATTGCGATCTTGGGTGCGGGAAGCTGGGGGACAGCATTCGCCAAAATTGTGGCTGATTCGGCGCGAGAAAATAAAACGGGCGTGCAGGTAGTCCTTATTGGCCGCAGCGAACAAGCTATGGCAGAGTGCTCTCAGACTAGGGAAAATAGTAAATATTTTCCGGGGATGAAGCTACCTGAGAACCTGGAATTTACGGCGGATGCTCCTACCGGGCTTACTGATGCCGATTTGGTGGTACTGGCTTTACCCTCACAGGTGCTACGTTCGCAGCTTCAACTTTATGCCCGCTATATTGAGCCGCATGCCCTGCTGGTTTCGCTTGCAAAGGGATTAGAAACCGGCACCGGTTTGCGCATGTCCCAGGTGATTACCGAGGAACTTGAGGAAGCCTTGGCGATGCGCGGCGCAGACATCCGCACCATCGGGCATATACCGCATCGGGTATGCGTGCTTTCAGGGCCGAATCTTGCTACTGAGATTATGGGGGAGGAGCCCACCGCCTCTGTAGTCGCAGCACGCACACTGCCTATCGCAGAAATTGTCGCGCAGGCTTGTGCCTGCAGCTATTTCCGCCCCTACACGAATACCGATGTGGTGGGTACGGAAATCGGTGGTTTGGTGAAGAACGTGATCGCCTTGTGCGTCGGCATCTGTGAAGGCCGCAATTACGGTGATAACTCCAAAGCCTCAATCATGACGCGCGGACTTGCCGAAATTACTCGTCTTGCGGTCGCACTGGGTGGTGAAGCAGCAACAATGAGCGGACTTGCGGGGATGGGAGATTTGATTGCTACCTGTTCATCGCCGCTCTCACGAAATCATACTGCCGGGCGTCTACTTGCCGAAGGGATAAGCCCGGATAAACTCAGCGAACATATGAGCCAGACAGCGGAATCCATCAAATCAGCCCCCGTCGTAGCGCAATTGGCACGCCGTCACGGAGTCGAAATGCCTATCGTGGAAGCGGTCGTTGCTGTCCTGACTGGACATATCGAGATTGGACAGTTGGCACCGTTGCTACTGGGACGGCGCCTGAAACACGAAGGCCATTAACATCAAGATCTTCCGCAAGAAAATTTTTGCGGCAGATAAAACAACTAATACAGCACGTGTGCGCAGACATGGGCGCTTGAGGGGCGCCCTCTTACGAAGGAGATACAATGACCGAAAACGCACAGAAGAAAACTGTTGCTCTACTGTGTGGCGGACGTTCTTCGGAACACCCTATTTCTCTGATTACTGCCGTAGGCGTGCTAGGCGCCATTGACAGCAGCGTCTACGACGTGGTGACTATTGGCATTACAAAAGACGGTCGTTGGTATTTGACGAATCTGGAAGAGCTGAGCACACTTCTCGACGCTGCCCCTGCACATGCAGAGTTTACGGGTGGTTCGCACCAGGTCTTCCTGCCTCTTGGAGCCGGGGATTCGCGAGTGCACCTAGTAGATGCTGACGGAAATCTTGAGTATGGTCCTGCCCTTGACGTGGTATTCCCCCTCATACACGGTCCTTTCGGCGAAGACGGAACAATTCAGGGTCTTCTGGAACTCGCTGAGTTGCCCTATGTAGGATGCGGCGTGACGGCATCAGCCGTAGGTATGGATAAGCACTTTATGAAGGTTGCATTTGAGTCGGCTGGGCTGGAGGTTGGGCCTTATGAGGTGGTTACCGATCGCCAATGGACTCATGAGCGCGAGGAATCGCTTAAACGTATAACCGCCCTTGGTTACCCCATGTTCGTTAAACCCACGCGTGCGGGTTCTTCTTTTGGCATTACCAAAGTGGATAAATTTGAGGAACTTGTTCCGGCTATCGAAGAAGCGCGCCGCCATGACGCAAAGATTATTGTGGAAGCTGGCATTGTGGGGCGTGAAATCGAGTGTGGCGTCTTAGACGGTCACCACGGTGATATGCCGCGTGCATCATACCCTGGCGAAATCGAGGTTGTTGATGAGGACCACGGTTTCTATGATTTTGATGCTAAATATATCTCAAAATCTTCGGCAGTTACCCGGTGCCCCGCCGATTTACCGAAGGATATGCAGGAGCGTTTGCGTGCTCTGGCGGTTAAGGCGTTTTTGGCCCTTGACGGCGAAGGATTGTCACGCGCAGATTTCTTCTACACTCCGGATGGTCGTTTGGTGATCAACGAGGTGAACACTATGCCAGGATTTACCCCGATTTCAATGTACAAAACCATGTGGGAAAACACCGGAATTTCCTATACTGAACTGATTGATGAACTGCTGACTCTTGCACTGGAGCGTCCTTTAGGGCTGCGCTAATAGAAGGAAATTCCAGCATTAGAGCCCCCGAGACCTTAGGTCTTGAGGGCTCTAAAATTTGCGTTTGCGTGAAGTGAGCTGAAGGTAAGGATCCAGAGGTATTGAATCCTCTATTTTCCGGTTTTGACACCGTTGAGAGTATCGTTGATGTTCGTGCATTTCTTCTGAGACGGAATTTGTTTGACCGCCGAGTTGAGCTCAGCAAGAAGAGTTGATGATGAAACCTTATCTGCGTCGAAGGTTACTTCAATGGCGGGCGTTCGTCCGTACGTGGTTGCCGTCCACGTTCCCGTCGCACGGTTTTCAGGGCCTGCAGTGGCGGAGGAAGACGCTGAGACTGGCGGTGTTGAGTTCTCTGGCGCATCCTTGGGACGCAGCACCCAATCAATCCCATTGACCTCAGCGCATGGGTCCGATACGGGTTCCTGAATGGTAACACCGCATTTGAGAATCACGGAGGCTGGTTCGCCCCAAGCAGTCGTTCCTTGCGCCGTAGTTTCACGCTGCTGTAGGCCAACGAGTTTTTCTGGCATAGCAACCATCGCATAAGCGCATACGGGGTTGGCGGCATCTGGAGCCGGATCAAGATTGACATTGCCTGCTCCACACGCGCTGAGTGACAGCACCCCGGTGAGCGCAAGACCCAAGCCTGCTCGCTTCGCTGGGGACATGACGAAAAAGTTAAAAGACGTAAAAGTCACTCTCTCATTCTAACGTACGGTATATTCACTGGCGTGTCGCAGAAACATAGCGCGGCAGATCAGAGGAAAGCAAAAATTTGAATACCAATTTAAAGCTCAAAGTCACGACAATTTGCCCATAGTCCAGGTACCATGAAAGTAACAGTTAATAGTTGATCGTGAAAAGATTCTTAAAATTCGATAAACTTTTGAGAGAAGCACATCCTTGTTATTTAGGGTGTAGACTCACCCAAGCACGCATATTGTTCGGTAGCTATTCGGTATAAGGACACTTTTTGGGAAACAGACAATGCAAAGTAGCGTCGGCTAGCCTAGCGACTGCATTGATTGCATTCGGTAGTGTGCCGATCGCCGCAACGCTGACACAGGAGGCACGTGGCGCTTCCGGGAAGGTCGCAAACCATCCTGCGACCTCTGAGGCTGCCGCGCCCGGTCAAGCTATCACGCAGCCTGCCGTACCAGCTACCTTTGCAGCTTTAGGTCAGAAAAATGCCGTGACTCCTATGCCCATGCCGTCTGCAACCGCTACCTTGACTATGTACGGCATGGCCTCGGGCAACGTGACCTATGCTGCTCAACCCGCCGTTGCCCTGCAATCGGAATCTCCCATTGCAGGTGCCGAGTTTGCCGCTGCACCTCCGCTTGACTATGACCAGCAGGACGACGAGATTCCTGAGGCTACCGAGACCCCTGCGCAACGAGCTACCCCGGCTCAGAAAACTGATGAAGATGAAGCGGAAGTTCAGCCTGTTACCCCCGAATATGAGAGTCCACAGGCGCAGCCTTATGATGCCGAAGTTCCTACTGAGGATTCTGAAACAGAGGCTGTAACTCCAACTCCTGCTGCTCCCGTTCAGAACCTTCCTGCTGAGGACGCTGAGGAAGCTTCCCCGGATCTCGGAGAAGAACCAGCGGCTACTCCTGTGACGCCTACTCCGGCTCCTACAGATCAGACTCCGGTGAATCCCACACCGGTAACCCCTGCTCCGGTGAACCCTACGCCTACACAGGCCAACCCAACACCAGTTAACCCTGCTCCTGATCCGGTACCGACCATTGTGCCTAGTCCGGATCTGACTCCGGTTAACCCTGCTCCGGTGAATCCCACACCGGTCCCGGTGAACCCTACGCCTACACAGGCCAACCCGACACCGGTGTATCCTACCCCCACTCCCGTAACACCGGCTCCGGCTAAGCCAACACCCGTGACCCCCGCACCGGTCCCGGTCTCTCCGACCCCGTCGCCCGTAACACCTACTCCTGTAGACCCCGCACCCGCACCGTCTCAGGATCCTGGGTGGACCCCTGCGCCTTCGGAGCAGCCTACTAGCCAGCCTGTTCCGTTCCCGAGCCCAAGTGCTTCCGAATCGGCAGCTCCAACTCCTAGCTCGAGCCCTTCGGGGCATGGAAACCCGGGGTCTGACGATTCGCCAGCTCCAGATGCCAGCCCTTCGGCAACGCCGTCGAGCAATGTCTCTCCAGCACCCGCGCCGTCTACATCTGCTGAACCCTTCCCCAATAGCATCGCGACGTTGGGGCGTTTTGCAACAAATTCAGGGTTCCCCAATGCGTTCCCCGGCGCCGCGGACTGGGTACAGGGATATTTGTCCCGTGGAGAGAACGCCCGGAATGGCTCGCCAACTTTGAGAATGGCGAACCCACAGGAGTCTAGAAACGGTTCTTATTCTGTTCCATCTGCTGTGAACCCGGTTGCTCGTCCGCCCGCAACGTCCGCTGGTTCGCAAGCTCAACGGAACGGCGATAGCCCTAAGAGTGTTCAGGAACGTTCAACGGATTCTCGTGGCCCTGGACTCTCAGGTTTCGTGCCGTTGGCGTTCTTCTCCCTGCTAATTCTTGCGATTACCATTGTGGCGATTCGGTACTTTATCCGTGCCAGGTAACAGGGTATGGGCGATTATTGGGGAATGAACCCTCGGACCAAAAAGCATAAAGCACGGGAAAGTTCACTCCGGAAGAGCACATTGGCTCAGCTGGGGGAGTCTCGTGTTTTGCAATTGTTTATGCCCATGCTGGATGAGCATAACCGCTCCGTAATCCAGGTTGTCTCCGCACATGGGCAGGAACCGGTGCTTGAAGTAGGTCCCGGTGACGACTGCGCAGTGCTCACGGGCGATAATCGACGCACGGTTATCACCACAGATACTCTGGTACATGGGCAAGATTTTCTCGATATCTGGCCTGCCGGTCCGCGTAGCGGCGGTTACGAGGTAGGGTGGAAAGCCACCACCCAGAACCTTGCCGATATTGCGGCTATGGGTGCTGAACCCGTTAGCCTTTTTGTATCTCTAAGTCTGCCACCCGAAACCCCCTATGGTTGGGTTGAAGACTTTGCCTGCGGTATCCTCGACTCGCTGCATGCATGCGGCGCTACAGTCTGTACGGTAGGCGGCGGTGATTTAGGCAGCGCACGTGATGCCAGCGTTACCATAACGGCTGTTGGACGATGCGAAAACCCTGTGTTGAGGTCTGGGGCGCAACCGGGAGATACCGTAGCTTTGGCGGGCTGTACCGGGTGGGCTGATGCCGGGCTGCGGCTACTGACAACCACAGGCTCTCTCGACTCGATAGAGCAGCTGCCTTCCACGCAGAAAGAACGTATCGAACGCGCTGTTACCCATCAGCTAAGGCCCGTATCGCCCATACCCGCAGGGCGACGCGCTGCAGCATACGGTGCCAACGCGATGCTGGACCTTTCAGATGGACTCGTTAAAGACGCGCGTCGAATTGCCGAAGCATCCGGCGTCGATATCGTGTTCAATGATTCTGCGATTACCGAGCTGGCACGTGAGCTGGTACCAGTGGCAAGTCTTATTCTTGAGCATCAGCCCCATAACGATCATGGTGATTCTGCGGTCAGCCTGGCCCGTGAATGCGTTCTGGGCGGTGGCGAGGACCACGGGCTTTTAGCATGTTTTCCGGCGGGTGCCACGATTCCTGAGGGATTTGTCGCTTTAGGCTCTTGCAGTGCTCAAGAGCGAAGTGCATCACGAATTCTGTGCGATGGATATGAGCTCCAAAACTATGGTTGGGAACATTACCGAGCATAACCGTCGTATGCTAGAAAGAGCACGGTTACCCAATCCTAGATGGGAAGGATACGTTATGACGAGCGAGCACTTTGCCGCACAAACCCCGCTTAACTTCGGGGTCACGTGGATTGGCGAGGCGCTCTCAACGGTGCGGGCATATTGCAACACACTTAACTCTCTAAACGCTTTCCCTGTTCCCGATCAGGACACGGGGTCGAATTTGGTGTATACCTTAGACGCCCTCAATAAGGCCTTTAGTGAAGGGCTTGATACCCTTCTGCATGATCTTCACGCTCTCACGACGGATATACAGAGCGTTAACCAACGTCTGGGTGAAATCTATGAGAACGCTCTCGTGCAAGCCAGCCGGATGGCTCGCGGTAATTCTGGGACGCTCCTGTGCGCCTGGGCGTTGGAGGCAGTGCGTACCTACTGGAATTTTCCCGGCCGTCTAGCAGAAGAGCTGGGCGAAGAGGCACATAATCTGCCGCTTCTTCAGGAACTTGAGGCGATGTACCGCGAAATACCCGTCACGGAAACCGGTACACGCGAGAGCGCGTACCGTGAGAGCTATGCGTTAGCGCTTGCCGCTGAACGAGTACGCCGTATTATTGCGGATGAAAGCCTAGAGCAGGGCACTATGGTAGCGATTATGGTTGCGCTCGCAGATTACCGTTTTCACTATCGTGCAGGATCGGAGCTCACCGATGTGACGGCACGTGCAGAGTTTCGTCGCGCCACGATGCGCCGAGCGCTTGAGGGCACGGCGCAGAATCCGCCGCTGCCAGAACTCAAGGGATACGTAGATGCAGGTGCCCTAGGCTTTTATTTGGCAGCGGTACAATCAAATCCGCGCTGGATGAGCTCGCGTATGCCTGCGCAGGAGGTTTATGCCTTGGCGGAGCCTCCTACAGATGTTACAAAGCCAAACAGTACGTCTGCTCGGAAAGCGCGAAAGACCGAAGGAACGCAGGACCAAGCAGAGCATCATAATGATGCGACCGGTACTCGGGAAAACCCAGGGTCAATCTGGGAAATCATGGGGACGCTAACTATAGACCCCCTTACTCTCGTACAGCTTCGAGCAGAATTAGAAGAGCTTGGCGACTCGCTGTTGCTCACCCCGCTCGATTTTAAGAACAATATGTGGACCTTACACGTGCATGTGCCGTCTTTGGAAGAAGCCCGCAAAGTTATCGCGCGCTACGGCGTATTGGACGATGAACGGGTGAGCTCACTGAGCGCCCAAGAGAATGAAAGTACTGCGCCATCCTGCTCTCAAGATTTCTAGAGCCTGCGTTCACGGGCAGGATAG
>ERZ773004.1341-NODE-1341-length-12337-cov-2.686533_pt1 | contig 12337 bp, 7 predicted proteins | sample MGYA00580667_ERZ773004 | MGnify/ENA primary metagenome ERZ773004 (study PRJEB29015, sample SAMEA2737963) | human oral metagenome | biome: human oral; feature: human-associated habitat; material: dental | place: China | collected 2123 ... | reverse complement strand
GCTTGTACTTTTCGATGGCTGCGGCCTGATATTGCGCCCGGCGGTTCATGGTTTTCATGAAATATCCGGTGCTGTCTTTGCAGTCTAGATCGGCGAGAGCGACTTCAATTTCTTTTTCTTTATCGCCGGGAACTTCTGGTGCCCAGTAGTAGTCTTTGGGAATAGAAATACCTTTATCTTTGAGGCATTGTTCCCATTCGCCGTGCCATTTTTTGACGTCTTCATCGCGCATCCATGCGGAGTCTGCTTCAAGATCAGCCTGAGCAACGATGGTGTTGGCTTCGGGCATTCGGGCGGGAAAATCGCCCAGCTGACGGACTGTATTTTGGCATTCGCTATATACTTCCATCTGGGCTTCCGAATATTCTTTGTGGGGAAGTAATGTAACTATACGAATTTTTGTTACATCGTGGTCGATAGAGTATCCGTATTTGGAGACGTAGTCTTTATTCCAAATTCCGTACTGAAAATGTGGTTTAATTTCAACGCCATCTCCGGTGCTGCCGCTTGGAACTCCTCGCGCTACTGAACAGTCATTGTTATTGTAAATATTTGCACTGAGCGTTATAAGCCCTTCTGGTGTAGACATCATATATTTGTTGAGTGGAAGAATAATTTCCATATGTTCGTTATCAAAGGTCGCTTTAACATCTGAAAACTTTGAATAATTTAAATCTTTTCCGGTGGTAGGGTCGCCCTGAGGTTCACCTGTGTGAGGTCCGCTTGAACATGCTGAACATAGGAGAGTAAGGCAGGTAATGGCAGAGAGAAGCCTTTTCATAGCTTTGGATTCTTTCGAGATGAGGGGACTGAGCATCCAGTCCAACAGAACCATGTGAGTGGTACAGCACGTTTTTGTGATGTATCTCAAATCTAGCGCAAATCACCCAGAAAGCAAGGCTGTAGAATTATAAAATTACCCATATTTATGAATAAATATCTGTTAGTTGTGAATAAATATTGATGAGATGTTTGGTATACACGCGAAAATGGTGTGTTATAGCCCCATATAAGGGATATATGCAGCTGATGTGCCTCAAAAAGCCGGTGGATGCCCAACGGAACATGTATATATATTTTTTCTAAATAACGGATATCTATCTGACAGATGCTCGTCACGGGACTTCATATACCGTCTAAAACCCGGAATCTCGCAGGTAGCACCGTCCCCTATAATCGTGTGGGTTTCTGGCACGGGAGGGGGGGACCACGAACTTCGGACGGCGTGGCCGCAGCGAACGCATCGACGCGGGAAAATCCCTACAATGAACCATAAACGCCGAACGAACAACGCCTTGCGTCAAACCCACAGGAGCAGCAGATGAGCAATGATATGGATCTTCGCACCTCCTATAAGAAATTCATCCAGGACTTACCCCAGCTTCTCGCAGACAAAGGCCCCGAACAGGTATATGCCCTGTACAAAGCCGAGAATTACGGCACCCTGCGCACGGGCGGGTTCCGCGAGGAAGTTGAACGACTGGCCAGTCCCGCACCTCACTGGTGTGATCAGGGGTTCTTTCGGTTAGCCGAGCTCTACGATGGGCTGCAGCTGAACCATGACGACGAGTATTTTCTGGCGCTTATGAACTTGAACGTTTCGCTTCGGCAGAGCCTGCTACGCCACGACCGGCAATTTCGTGACGAGCTGCTGTGGCACCTGTTCACCGTCGAGGGAACCTCCGAAAGGTCGTTCGCGACGGTAGATAAAAATACGTTCAGAAACACCTGGCAGAGAGAACTGCTTGATGCTTCCGCCGAGGGGCTGATTCCCCGGGAACATCTGCTAGATGCGTGCCTGGCATCGTTAGCGCGGGACTTCGCGGCCTACCGTGCCGGGTGGTTCTTCCGCATGTATGCCGCGCTCAAACCCACCGCCGCGGAATCCGCTCAACGGCAGGATACGCTCGTGAGCCTGCTGGGGTCGCCGGTGGGCACGACCGTCACCCTAGCGGTCAAACAGCTTTCGGCGGTGCATCGGGCGGGTCTTCTTGACGCCGACCGATTCGTTCGCGGATGCGCCCCCGCGCTGCTGACGAGCAAGGCGAATGCGCTGGCGATCCTCAAACTCTTGGCGTCTCTGCGCGGTACAGTCGGTGATGCGCCAGTTGCCGAAGCATCTGTTGCGGGGCTGAACCATGCGCATCCACAGGTGCAGGTAGCAGCCGCAAAATTGCTGCATCAAGCCACAGCGACTGAAACGCTGTACCAGCATGTGCAGAACCTCAGCCCTGTTGCACGGCAGGAATTAGAGGACGCCGAACTCCTGAAACGTACAGAAGAAGGAACCGCGCAGCATACAGCCTTGAAAGCCTCGGTTGAGACCGAGCAAACCGCCGGGGATACGGACCACGATGCCCCGCCTCCTGATTACGTGCGTTCCGGGAAAAATACGGGTAAAGTCCCCAATATTCTTGAGGGCATCCGAGTGAGTTGGGATTATCGTGAAAGCGAGGCGAAACGCCCCAACGGCAAACCCGAAAACGTGTGGTGGAGTCCCACCGTGCACCTGCCTGTCGCAGAACCACACCACACGCCGGATGAAAAACATCTGCTCACCCTGCACTATGCGGCAACGAGCTGCGAAGAGTTGGCGCACCTCTGCTCTTCTTCCACAGTGCCCGTGGCGGTAGGGCTGTTGGAACGATGGGTCTTTCTCGACGAAGAAGACGGGCACCACTATATGCATGATATGGTCCAGACCCTCAGGAATCATCCGGGGCAGTGGAACTCTATCACCGCGCAGGCGCTCGCTGTGCTGGCTACTTCAAAGCATCATATAGACCGTGCGGGAGCCGCCGAGCTGCTGGTAGAAACCCTGGGCGGTCGGCTCTCCTACGAAGACGCCACTACAGGGTTCTCACAGGCTGCTCCGGCGCTGATGTTCACCCGGTGGGCGCATACCTTTGAGGATATGGCGGCCATAGACCCGCGTGTTACCCTGCGTTTCTTAGGCGGTCTGCTGCCGCATTGTGATCGAAACCAGCACGGGATGGGGAAGCTTCTGGGCGTATATGCACAGGAATACGTGCGTGTTCACGGCGCGAAGCGTAGCGCGGATGATTTCCTGCAGCTAAGCCCCGAGATGACCGCGTGGTTAGGCGGTTTTAAAGGATCCTCGCAGGCAGCAAAACATGCGCGGGCTATCCTCAAAACCCTCGTTTAAATACGCTTCCTCAGCCCGGGGAACCAGCTAGTTCTCTGGCGGTTTCGGGGTTTTGGATGACCCCGAAGAACCGTTGCCCCGCAGAGGACTGTGCGTTTCTTTCGTCGGTTTCACAGCCGGAATCATACCGGTCGTAAGCTTCACCGTCGCGTTGCGGTGCGCCTTCAACGCATCAATCTGGGCACGTTTAGAAACGCCGGACTCATCCTCAGCCGTCTGCGACCTAAAAGCCCGCTTAATGGCCGCAGCCCACAGTGGGAACAGCAAAACCGTGAGGGCACCACCTGCCACCAGAAGCGATGCGGTAGAGCTCTCCAGCAGCCCCGAGCTCGTGGCGATACTCGTGACCGCCACAATAATAGGCAGACCCGCCGCCGAATACAGCGCCAACTCAACCTTCTCGCTCATTGACTGCAGTCCCGAACCCGTGTTCGTGAACCGCTCCGCAATAAACACCGGCACCCCGCGCACCAGCAGAATACCGATAACCACCATCGCCAGCAGCAGAGGCGAAGACGCCACCACAGAAGGGTTAATCCCCATACCGCTGACCACGAAAAACAGCGGAATCATGAACGTAAACCCGACCGTCTCTAACCGTGCCGTGATCATGTGAAGTGCGCCCACCGGGGTGAGCGAACGCATAATAATACCCGCAGCGAAGGCGCCGAGCACCGCATCCAGCCCGAAAAGCGCCGTAAACATAATGAGGGTAGCCAGCAGAAACATAGCAAGACGCAGCACGAGCTGACTGGTTGTGTTAGTTTCTACCGCCATAATCTGGCGCAGACCGGGCACTTTCTGCAGAAGACGATGCGGAATAATCGCCGTCACCACAGCAATTGCCATGAACCCCAGCAGAATCAGAATCGCCAAACCCGGCGAGTACGAGGAGAGCAGCAGCGACATTGCAAAAATCGGGAAAAGCTCGCCAACGGCACCATGCACCAGCACCGCATTACCCACCCGAGTACCCGCCGCACCATGGGATTTGAGCATGGGCAGCAGCGTGCCCAGAGCCGTGGAACTCAGTGCAATACCCACCGCAATATAGGTATTAAAACCCCTGGTGAAACCGGTGATGAGCGCCGCCCCCAGCACGCCCAGCGCAAAACAGACGAACCAGGTTGCGATTGCGCTTTTACCCTGGCGGTTACGCAGCGAATCGACGTTAATCTCAAACCCGGCAATCAGAAAGAGCATGCCTAAACCCAGCTCTTTCAGCAGCGGAATGCCGCCGTCGCTGCCGGATGCCAGCCCCAGCACATTCGGGCCAATGAGCACACCGCAGATCAGTAAGAACACCACATCGGGGATGCGCTTGCCCGTTAGCCGCGACATAATGGGTGAAAGCAGCGCCGCTAAGGTCACCCAGAAAATCGAGACATACTGCGCGGTACCCTCAACCCCGGACGCCTCGTGCGGACCCGCAGCAAGAATATGCGTGTGTGCGGTGGCGAGGGGCTGGGCAAGCTGAGAAACATCCAGAACGTTCATAGTGAAGAAAGCATACCTTAGATACTTCGGGTTATTCACATAGGAGGGGCTGACTGTGTTCTTTCAAAAAGACTAGGCGTAAGTACAGCGGGCGAGGAAATCTACTCCAGCTGCCCAAGGTATCACATGACGTTCCGAAGTCAGCGGATAACCCGCACACAACAATCCGGTATCTTGCACCCCACCCCGCACATCTGCGCCCTGAGCTGGGGCAAAACAATTTGACATCACATGATGCGGCATACCCTCAACACGAACCGTCATAGCATCAGGGCCGCTAGAAACCGCCCGCAGAACACGGTACCGTAGAATGCACCACCACAGGCACGAGCGAGCAGGAGATGCATGCTACCGGAAACCAACACCCGGCGAGATACCGGGTTAGACAGCGCTCGCGCTTTTGCGCTTCTGCTCATGCTCATTCCTGTGAGCGTAAGCCTTAACCTGGTGCCCGGCAAACATCTGAGCTGGCTTTCACAGGTGCTTCCGCAGGCATTGAACCTGTTTGCCGTGATTCTGGGCGCGGCTGCATATTTATACTCCCGCAAGGTGGCTTTTCCGCAGTTTTTTGCGAGCAGTATCGTGCGTTTTCTGGCGTTCTGCGTGCTCGGCTGGATTCTCGCCCAACTTCCACACAGCACCTTTGCGGATCAAGCTTTTTCCGGGTGGAAAGACTTCCCCATCCGTTTCGATATGCTTCTGCCCCTAGCCGTGCTGACCCTGCTGAGCATCGGGCTGGTGTACATGCCGTTTTGGGTGCAGCTTGCCGTGACCGTGCTCGCCAGCCCCGCCGTGCCGTTCACTTACGAGCGGCTGAGCGTGGGCGGGTGGACTGCCGACGACTGGCTGCATCGCACAATCCCAGCAATCGTGAACGAGAGCGCGGGAACCATGTTTCAGGATGGATTCAAACTCATCTGGCTTATGGGCTTGGGCATGGTGCTGTGGCGAGGATACGAAAAACTCGGCGCACGCCTTGGCATACCGGTGGCGCTGGGTTCTCTTGCCGTGAGCATCTACCTGTGGGTGTATCCGCATGCCCAACTGGGACCGTTCACGTGGCCGATCGTACTCACCATCGTAGGCGTGGCGGGAACCGTCTGCACCTGGGGCGAATTTGCGCGGCTCAGCGCCGGAAAAGGTGTACTGGAACCGTTCGCGCGGCTGGGTCGAATGTCGCTGAGCGCATCCATTGTGATGCTGGGGCTGGCATTCTACGGTGGCGGGCGGCTCGTGACGATGGTCGCCGGTGAAGGTTATCGCGCCCCGCAGCAGGGGAGCGTCTATAGTTATGCGCTATGGTTCGGGTTCCTGCTTGTATGGTGGGTGCTGGCGATGATGCTGTGCACCCTGTGGGAGAAAATTCAGCAGCGCGGCCCCCTCGAAATGGTGCTCGCCCTCATGAGTGGGCGGGGTTAGCCCGGCGAAGTGACGAATATGCTAGCACGCACGGTTTCTCTTCGATACTCTGGTGCCTACTGAAGAACACGTGAGAGAGGAATAAGTCCGTGACGTACTTTGCGTACAGGGTGGTGGGGAAGACTGAATATAACGGATTTGATGTCCCCCAGACTCCGCAGTCTTTCGCCGACGATACCGAGCAGCGCCTCACTGATCCCGACTTTTTGGAGGGTGACAAACGCTTCGCCCTGGTGGTGTGGGCTCTGCCTGAAGGCGTGAACCATGTTGATGACGTTCCCCAGGATTCGGTGGCGCACGGCAACTATATACAGTGTGCCGGTTCCACGCATGCGATGACGGTGGAAATTAGGGTGACTGCCGAAGATGGTTCGTACGAACAGTACACGGTGGCCCGCAAACCTGTGACCGACCCCGATGCGTGGACAACCATCACATGGGTTGGTAACCGTATGCCCGTTCAGGTGCACCCCGAAGAGGTTTTCACGGGCGAGCAGGCAGTGCCTATCTTCCGCGCCTACATTGAGGACGGCGTAATTCCGCCGCGCGAACTGCTGCGTACATTGGATATTTAGATGTTTGGTGAGGCCTAGGGGGACCCGGGCAGAAGGTATATACAGCAAACCCCCTGAAGATTACTCTCAGGGGGTTTAGGGTTGGTCGGGATGACAGGATTTGAACCTGCGACCTCGTCGTCCCGAACGACGCGCGCTACCAAGCTGCGCCACATCCCGGTGTTAACCTGTCGGACAACCCGCAGGCAACTCATCAATAATAGCCGAAGAACCCGGGGAAAGCAACACGAATGAGCCCTCTCAAAAACCTGTAAACCCTGAGTTTCCAGGGGAATAGGCGCAGTGTCTTGTGCGTGTGCTTCCGCCTTCTACTTGATGCACTAAAAACGCGGAAGCACACGCAACACCGGAGAGAAACGCTCAAAATTTCCCGCAGCGACTGTACAAGATTACCCGCTTAGATCTTGGCGAAGCGGAACACAAATGCGGCGGTCGCTTCACGAGTAACGGGCTCATGCGGACGGAAAGTGCCGTCGGGCCAGCCGGTCGTGATCTTCTGGGCCTTAAACCATGCGATTTCGCGGTAGAACGGGCTCTTCGAGGTCACATCCGTAAAGGGTGCCTGAGTCGGTGCCGCATCGTCATTCATATTGGCGGCGCGGTAGAAGAACGCCGCAAGAGCCTCACGAGTAACGGAATCGTGCGGGCGGAAGGTGCCATCCGACCAGCCGGTCGTGATGTGCTGCTGGTGCATCCACACGATCTCCTTGTAGAAGGGATCGCTCGGAGCAACGTCGGTGAACGGCGACTGCTTGGGTAGAACAACATCGGGTGAGCCAGCCATCCGGTAGAAGTATGCGGCAATTGCGGCGCGCTCAATATTCTGGGACGGGCGGAAGGTGCCATCGGGCCAGCCCGTCGAAATACCGGTCTGTCCCAGCCAGGTGATCTCCTGATAGAACATGTGGGTCTGGGGAACATCCTTGAAGACCACCGCCGCTGGCTTTTCGCTCGGCGCGGGCACGGGAGCCTCCGGAGACGGGCCGTCACTCGGAGCCGGTGCGACTACAGGCGCCGCAGGAGTCGGATCTACCGAGAATCCGGGGTTCGTCTCAGCTGCCGGTGCGCTGGGGGCTGCGGATGCGCTCGGCGCAGGATCCGCCGCCTTCGCAGTCTCCGCAAAAGCAGGCTGAGCAGTAAAGGTCAGGCCAAGAGCAAGAGTGAGTGCAGAAGCGGTGCCCTGAGCCAGAAACTTCCTCGCATCATTGCGTGACATATTTTCCTCCATGAGGTTATAAGGGTTTAAGTGAATGAGTATCTGCACGCTCTACGAAGCGGCAAGACACCTTTATCATCCACAAAAAACTTTGCCGTGTCTACTCAGGCGGTTACAGCTAAGAACTATGACGTTTAGGGCTCTCATGCACGTATCACAATAGGTAAACGTGCGCATAAGAGTTAGGCACTGGGGGAACCTGAATCTTGCCGCGCATCCTCCCATGAGGTGTACATTGCGGCAAACTCGCCACCGGCGGCAATCAGCTCCTGTGGTGAACCATCCTCAACAATAGATCCCGCAGACACAACCAGCACCCGGTCCGCACTCAGCACGGTCGAAAGACGATGCGCAATCACCACAGCGGTACGCCCCGCCAACAAGGCATTGAGCGCCCGCTGCACCGCCCGCTCGCTGGGAATATCCAAGGATGCGGTGGCCTCATCCAAAATCAGTACCCGCGGATTTGCCAAGAAAACGCGGGCAAAAGACACAAGCTGCCGCTGCCCGGTCGAAAGGTTCACACCGCCGCGCCCGAGCATTGTGCCGTACCCCTGCGGGAGGGTCTGAATAAACTCATCCGCGCCGACAGCTTGCGCCGCCTGGCGAACCTGGTCGTCGGTCGCCTGCGGGTTGCCCAAACGAATATTCTCGGCAATCGAGGTTGAGAACAGAAAGACTTCCTGGGTGAGCATGACGACGTTTCGGCGCAGCTCCTGATCGGTCAGGGAACGCACATCTACGCCGTCGAGAAGCACCCTGCCGGTATCAACGTCATAGAAACGGGCAATTAATTTGGCAATCGTAGACTTTCCGGCACCGGTTTCACCCACGAGTGCCACCGTCTGCCCCGGTGCAATCCTCAGCGACGTAGGCATGAGCGCGTGCTGACCCGCAGTGTAACCGAATGCGGCATCCTCAAGAACGATCTCACCCAGTGGGGCTGCCTCTGCCGAGCTCTCGGTGCTCACCGGCGCGGCGGGGGACTGCGGCAGGCTTACCGGATGCTGCGGGTCTTGAATCTGCGGTTTCTCGGCTAAGAACCCGGAAACCTTCTCCAACGCCGAAAACGCCGACTGGAGTACGTTATAAAACTCAGAAAGCGTCATAATCGGCTCAAACACCCGGTTTGCATAAATAATGAGCGCAAGCAGGGTGCCCACCTGCATGGTGCCGCCGAGCACCGCATACCCACCAATCACAAGCGCCGCCGCCACAAAAATATTGCCCAGCAGAATCAGCACGGGGGAGTAGATGCCGAAGAGCTTGATGGAATCCATGACCGCAACCCGGTACCGCTCGGCGTTGCGTGCGTACGATGCGCGCGCATCCGCCTCTGCACCGAAACCCTTGATGGCTCGAATACCGGTGTAGGTTTCAACAAAGCGGCTTGTCAGCTGGGCAGATTCGTTACGCATGGCACGGAATGCGGTTTCTGAGCGGGTGCGGAACCAGCGGGTTATCAGCCAGATGGGAACCGTCATAGCCACCAGAAGCAGGCCGATGCGCCAATCCAACAGGAAAATGGCGATTACCGAGAACGCAATCCCCAACAGGGTTGTGGCAAGCTGACTGATACCGCTGTCTAAAAAGGTGCGGATCGTATCAATATCGCTTGTCAGCCGCGAAATTACGCGGCCTGACGTATACGATTCGTGGAACGAGACGCTCAGCGATTGCGAATGCTGGAACACGCGCGTGCGCAGGCTCAACAGCACACCCAGCGAAACCCTCACCGTATACACCACATTCACCCAGGTCAGGGTGCCGTTAGCGAGCACGGTTGCCCCAAAAAGTACCACAAAGAATATAAGCGGGGCGCTGTCGCCGCGGGTGAGCGGTTCAATCGCGGTATCGAGCACGCGCGCAATCAGCCAGGGCTGCACGGCGGATGCGATCGCCCCGAGTATTACCGCCGCCACGGAAATCGCCAGGGACAGCCGATGCGGGCGCAAAATCTCGCGCAGTAGACGATACGAACGTTCCCGAGCCTGCCGCCGCTCTTCGGGAGACAGGTTCGTGCGTTCGTCGGAATTCGGCACGAGACGCTTGGGCATTAATCCTCGTCCTGCAAACTCATCAGGCGGCGGTACTGCGGCAGCTTCATAAGCTCGGTGTGGGTGCCCTGGGCGGTAATACGGCCATCCTCCAGCAGCAGCACCCGGTCGGCAAGCGCCACCGTTGAAGGACGATGCGCGGTCAGCAGGGTAGTAGCCCCGCCCAGTCCTTCGTGCCCGGTGCGCAGCGCCTCAATAATCTTCTCTTCCGTGTGAACATCTAGCGCCGAGAACGGATCATCAAGCAGCAGCACACTCGGGCGAACCGCCAGGGCACGCGCCAAAGAAAGCCGCTGCCGCTGCCCGCCCGAGAGGCTCAACCCCTCTTCGCCAATAATGGTATTGACCCCTTCGGGAAGGTCGTCCACGAAATCGCAGGCTGCGATCGTGAGGGCGGCGCGCACACGCTGATCCGCCTCCTCAGAAGAGCTAAGATCGTGCACCCCTAATAGGACGTTCTCACGTACCGACCCCGAGAACAGCACGGCCTCCTCAAAAACAGAGGCCATTTGTGCGCGTACCTCGGGCAACGGCATATCGGCGGTATCGTGACCACCCAGCAGAATCTTTCCTGACGAGGGCTCATAGAACCGCGGAATCAGGTTGAGAATTGTCGATTTTCCGCTGCCGGTAGCCCCTACGAGCGCCAAAATCTCGCCTGCAAAAGCTTTAAACGTAATATCGTGAAGTACCGACGGGGTTTTGGAGGTTGCAGCCTTCTGCTGCGCACGCGTAAACTCGCGTTTCTGCTCTGTAGGCTCGGGGCTTGGCTCCTGCAGATCAGCCTGTAACTCCGGGAATGCCGCAGGATCGGGGTCTGCCTCTTGCGCGGAACCGGCACTGTCCTGGTGATCCTGCGAGCCTTTGGCAAAACCTAGAATCTTCGCCAGAAAACCGCCTAAACCGCTTTGCTCGGCGTGATCCGTTGAAGCCCCATCCTGCCCGGAATGCTCCTCAGGAACTTCAGCCGTGCGCGCTTGATTCTCAGCGGAATCTTCGTGTGCGCGAGCTTCCGAACCAGTGTCAGAATCTACAGTGTTCGCCTGCTCGGCGTAGCTGAAGCTCACCGCCTCACACGCCACAGAAATTGCGCCACCCGAAGGATAGGCCACGGTCTCCTCCTCAACTAGTCGTACCTGTTCATCGCCGGGTTCCGACATCACCTCAACGTGACGCTCAAACGCCACCCGGTAATTCAAATATGATGCCATCAGCGCGGTCGAACGGAGCACATGCCCCAACACCACCGTCAGCACCGCAAAATAGGCGGTCATCGCACCCAAAGAAAGACTACCCGATGCTACCTGCGGCGCGCCCACCAGCAGGGCGAGCATCGTCACCGCCCCCACAATCACGCGCTGATAAAACCCCACGCGCGCCACCAACATGGCACGGCGATGCTCCACCTCATTCAAATGTTCGGCATCGCGGGTATACTCGGTAATTTGCTCGGGGGAGCGGCCCAGCGCCTTAACCACCCGAATACCGCGCACAGACTCCTCAATACGAGTCGAAAGATCGCTGGTGAGCCGCTGAATCTCGCGGGTATAAGCCTCATATTTGCGCACATAGCTGATGAGTGAGAGCACCAGCACCGGAATAGCCACCACAAAAATAACCGCGAGCGGGGTGGATGCGGTCACCATAAAATACCCGCCCGTTACGAACATGACCACAACCGAGGTCATCTGCACCAGCGCAAACGAAAGCCACCGGCGAATCGTACTCAAATCGCTCATGGAACGGGTGAGCAGCTGCCCGGAAGACCACCGGTCAAGAACGCTCAGCGGCGCCCGCAAAATCCGGTCAAAAAAGTTCATGCGCATGCGGATTTCAAGCGTGGAGGTAGGATCCACGATCAGCCACCGCCGCCAATACGCCAACGATGCGTTCCCCACACCAATCAAAAGTACTAGTCCGCCGCCAATCCAGACGCCCACCTCGGTCGTATTCTGCACAAGCTCATCGACAATGAACCGAAGCATCTGCGGAATAGAAATTTCGAGAATCGCCGCGCCAATAGCGACCAGCATACCGATAGCCCAGCGCCACCGAATCGGGGCAATATACGGCAGGAATTTGAGGGGCGCGCGCTCGCCCGCATCGTAATTCACGGGGGCGGGAATAGGTTCCGGGGCGGTTTCCAGGAAGGGATTGCGTCGTCGAGAAGTGCCGGGGGCGTGTGTGCGGGTCGTGCTCGATTCCTCCTGCTTAGATGCGGTTCAACGTTTCTACAAGGTGTGAGCGTTAGTGCTCTTAATTATAGAGGGGCACCCCGGATGCACCCGCTACGGTTCTGCCCTGAGCGTCCCGTTCTTATCGGTGAGCTTAACCCGTTTCCTCTTCCCTAACCCGCGAGCGGGTAGCTTTTGACCGAGCAGGTAGGAAAATACTGCCTGCTCGGTCA
>ERZ773004.1338-NODE-1338-length-12364-cov-26.746852_pt1 | contig 12364 bp, 11 predicted proteins | sample MGYA00580667_ERZ773004 | MGnify/ENA primary metagenome ERZ773004 (study PRJEB29015, sample SAMEA2737963) | human oral metagenome | biome: human oral; feature: human-associated habitat; material: dental | place: China | collected 2123 ... | reverse complement strand
GACGTCCTGGAGGCCATGGTGCGGGCCCACCCCCGGCTGGGCTCCATGAGCCTGGAGGAGCTGCAGGGCTTCCAGGCGCGGGCGCACCGGGAATGGGCCGAGTCCTTCAACGCCTGGCTGGCGAAGAAGAACCCGGGGCGCGCCGGGGCGGACCCGTCCTGGCCGCTGGCGAATAAGCTCCGCGCATAAAGCGCCCGCAGCCCGGCCACGATGAGGGGTCCGTGCAACAATTATATGTTGTCCGCCGCGCCTGCGGCGGGAACGTCCCGAGAGGAGAAAGTTTCAGTCATGACCTTAATAGATCCACAGATGTCGACCCTGGCGACGTCTCCTCGGAAGACGTCGGCGGGGGAACCCTACATCGTCGTCGTCTCCCAGCAGGTTCCGCGTCCCAAGTCGTCCGATGCGCTGTACGAGGGGATCTACGAGCAGTTCGTCGCCCGGAAGGATCCCGCTCCCAGGAAGACGACCCCCACGGGGCAGCAGAAGTCCTAGGTTCGTGACGCACGGGAGCCGTCCGACTCGGTGGCCGGCGCCGGCGCCGGCGGCGGTGACCTCGGCCCGGTAGCGGACGACCGTCCCGGACGTCTCCGGGGCGCGATCGGTCGACTCCCCCACCACTTCCCACTTCGTCAAGGCTGCCCGTCCAGGCCCGACGCTGCCCACTGGGCCCGGACGGGCGCTCACTGGTGCCTGTTCGGGCGGCCCGCCCCGACCCGCCCGAACCGTCAAGTCGCTCCAGCGCCTTCCGCGTTCCCGCGACCCGTTGGCGGCGCAGGTAATCGAGCTGCATCGCCGTGACTCGATCCGCCTCGGCCCACCGCACGAAGCTGCTACCATTGTCATCGGTTTCCCCGCCTCTCCTTCACATCCCGACTCGTCCCTACAGAAATGGTTCCGTGCCGTGACCAATCGCCCTCTCTTCAGTTTCGTGAAAAGAACCTCCACTTCGTCGCCATCGGAGCGCCTCGGCTCTGCCAGGCCGCGGATACGCGTAGCCCGAATAGTTCCACGACCGCGCATGATCTCGCCCCGTGAGAAGTCCCGTCCGCCACGTCACGAGCCCGGCAGTACGCGCGACCGGGCCACTCAGGCGGAGCAACAGCTCCCCGTCGAGCAGCACGACGAAGACGCTCTCTGCACGGAGTCTCATTCCGGGAGGACGTCGCTCTCCGCGCCAACCAACAACAATCCTGCTCCTGCTGGAACCCCATTCGAACTCACTGACAATGAGACCTCCTCGGCGACCAGTCAGAACGCCGCCGCCCCCGTCCGCGCCGGAACGCTATTCACCTGCATCGCCGGCGACTTCACCTTCACCGGGTCCCCGAGGGATCTGCTCGCGCGATGCAGGTTCCAGGCGGCCCTATACTCCGGCAGGAACCTGTGGCAGCGCAGACTCGTCCAGACCATCAGATTCGAAGACGCCCAAGCTCTTCGGCGCACCACGAGCATTGACATATCGGGAGACTTCCTCACCCGTCTTCTCGAGCACTATCGATTCGACCGGAATGAGATCTACCTCCCCGTGCTGACGGGCATGGTCCCCGGACCCGCCCTCGACATCGATGCGAACGACGGGGGCCAGCACCGGATCAATGTGGCCAGGCGTCACGAGAACAATGAGGCGATCACCTATCAGCTCACCGGGCTGGCACTCCACCGGGGAACCGGGACGGACCGCCTCGACGCCCCCGTGTGGGCGGAGCACCTCGCCACCTCGATCTACCGATTCCTCTCTACCCCCAGCCGTGACAAAGATGCATTGAAAGACGACATTGATAAAATCGACGTTCCGGAGAAGGTACGCGAATTCATTGCCAGTGACAGCTTCCTCGACGAGGTCACGAATCAGAGGAACTACTACACCCTCCATATCACCTACCGTCCATCGCACGACAATGTCGGAGCAATCCAAGACGACATTCTGAAGATCTCCTGGCTCGAGGGTCACGCCAATCCACCAGCAGCGGGTCACCCGCTCATGTCGACCCTCAAGAGTCTCATCCGCTTCTTCTCACCGGTTCCGAAGGCCTATGCCATCGACACCCCCATCCTCGACAACAGCGGCACCTCTGGGGCCACTCACGTTCGCATCATCGCCCCCGAGGATTCGACCGTCGGCCGCGTAGCACTTTCGCGCGCGGGCGTAGAGTTCTCGTTGCTACCAAGGCCCGGGTCTCGTTCGCAGAGCGACACCCTGGCCCCTTACCGAACTTTTTTTGTTCTTGCAGACGATCACACCGACCCGACAGTTGGGATCACTTACACCTACCGACAGGTCGAAGTTCTGGTTCACTCGAGCGCGCGCATCCGTTTGTTAAATTTCTCGACATCAACACCAAACTTCTCGACATCAACACCAGAAATGACCCCAACATGGACCATCAGTGTGAATCTGAATCCGGGTCGAAGGAGATTCCTCGTACCCGCGTTCGTGAGTCTGCTGCTGTCGCTCGTCCTGATCGTGATCGAGAATCGCCTCCTGCAGTCCACATCACCCCAGGCCGGGGAATCCATTGCACTGGAACTGCGACGAACACCGGCGTACGACATATTCGCAGAAGTCACCGCGCTGACCAAATCGAGCCCGAGCACAACCTCCTTCCCGTCAATCATTCTCTCACTCGCCACGCTATATTTCGTGGCACCCCGCGAGCATGCCCTGGTCGCCGACGACCAAGTGTTCGATCGTACCATCACCACCGCTTCCGCGGTAATCGCGTTCCTCTACACCATACTCGCACCCCTGCACGCACCCGCCGACGCACATGAAGGGGCAATATTCTGTAGTATTTTTACATTCACCGCATTCACGCTAACCTATCTGGCATTCCGGATCCTCCTCATCGAGGCCTCGAAGACCGAAGCACTCCGCCTACTTTCGAACCTCAAGAAAACAAATCGGTTCGAAAGTCGGTGCTCCACCGATAAGAACGACGAACGCGGCTCCGCGCCGACCATATCCCCCAAGCACCGCTGGCAGCTCAGAGCAATCGTCGTCCTGCACACACTGATCAGCATCGTGACTGCAGGGGCATTGATGGAGCAGTGCAATACCGCGGTCGGGACGTGGTATCAAAAAGCCACGTCCTCGAGTACGGACGGGAGCAAGCACCGGAACCCGACCAGCAGCATCAAGCCTTCCGACGGCCCCGACCCGGAGGAGCCGGGCGCGCCTCAGCCCCGTCCGGCGTAGTTGGGAGCCTCGACGGTCATCTGGACGTCGTGCGGGTGGGACTCCTTGAGCCCGGCCGCGGTGATGCGCACGAACTGGCCGCGCTCCTTGAGCTCGCCGACGGTGCGGGCGCCGACGTAGAACATCGACTGGTGCAGCCCGCCGACGAGCTGGTAGACGACGTCGGCCAGCGTGCCGGAGAAGGGCACCTGGCCCTCGATGCCCTCGGGCACGATCTTGGAGTCGGAGGCCACGTCCGCCTGGAAGTAGCGGTCCTTGGAGTAGGACGCGCGGCCGCGCGAGCTCATGGCGCCCAGCGACCCCATGCCGCGGTAGCGCTTCCACTGCTTGCCGTTGACGAACACGAGGTCGCCGGGCGACTCGGTGCAGCCGGCCAGCAGGGAGCCGAGCATGACGGTGTCCGCCCCGGCCACGAGGGCCTTGGCGATGTCGCCGGAGTACTGCAGGCCGCCGTCGGCGATGAGCGGCACCCCGGCCGGCGCGCAGGCGCGGGCGGCCTCGTAGACGGCCGTGATCTGCGGGACGCCCACGCCGGCCACCACGCGGGTGGTGCAGATCGACCCCGGCCCCACGCCGACCTTGACGGCGTCGACCCCGGCGTCGACGAGCGCCTGGGCGCCGTCGCGGGTGGCCACGTTCCCGCCGATGATCTCGATCCCGCGGAAGGCCGGGTCGCCCTTGAGACGGGCGATCATGTCCAGGGCGAGGCGCGCGCCGCCGTTGGCGGTGTCGACGACGATGACATCCGCCCCCGCCTCCGCCAGCGCGCCGGCGCGCTCCCAGGTGTCCCCCCAGTAGCCGACGGCGGCGCCCACGACGAGGCGCCCCTCCTCGTCCTTCGTGGCATGGGGGTACTGCTCGGTCTTGGCGAAGTCCTTGACGGTGATCAGGCCGGTGAGGTGGCCGGCGGCGTCGACGAGCGGGAGCTTCTCGATGCGGTGCTCGGCCAGGAGCGCCTTGGCGTCCTCGCGGGAGATGCCGGTGGGGCCGGTGACCAGGCGCTCGCGCGGGGTCATGCACTCGCGCACCGTGAGGGAGGCCCACTTCTCGGCGGGCACGAAGCGCAGGTCCCGGTTGGTGATGATGCCGAGCAGGTTGCCCTCGGAGTCGACGACGGGCAGGCCGGAGACCTTGTAGTGCCCGCACAGCTCGTCGAGCTGGGCGATGGTGGCCTGCGGGCCGATGGTCACCGGGTCGGAGACCATGCCGGACTCCGAGCGCTTGACGCGGCGGACCTGCTGAGCCTGGTCCTCGATGGACAGGTTGCGGTGGAGGATGCCGATGCCGCCCTGGCGGGCCATGGCGATGGCCATGTCGGACTCGGTGACGGTGTCCATGGCGGCGCTGAGCAGCGGGGTGGACAGGGAGATCCTCTTGGTCAGGCGCGAGGTCGTGTCGACCTCGGAGGGGATGACGTCGGTGAGTCCGGGCAGCAGGAGGACGTCGTCGTAGGTCAGAGCGGTGGGGGCGAAAAGGTCGGGGCTGGTGATCGAGTCGCTCACGCCCGCATGGTAAGCGGGGGGCAGGGGCGCCGCATCCCGAGTCGGGAGCAGCTCCGCCCTTCCGCCGCGGCCGGCGGCGGGGAACTGCGCCGTCGGCCGGCATCGCGGATCGCATCCGACTCGCCGCCGCACACTCCGCACGGGGAGTACCTATGTGGGCTGGAACGCAGTAGGCTATTCATCTAGACGTCTGACGCCCGTCGAGGAGGGATCCGCGTCATGCCTGAACGTTCACGGCAGCCTGGCCCGATCACGGCGTTGTGGGAGTGGCAATACCAGGGCGCCTGCCTGGGGATGGACTCCTCGATCTTCTTCCATCCGGAGGGGGAGCGAGGAAGTTCCCGGCGCCGACGCGATGAGAACGCGAAGGCCGTGTGCGCCACCTGCCCGGTCATCATCAATTGCCGCGAGCACGCCCTGGCCACCCACGAGCCCTACGGCGTGTGGGGCGGCCTGACCGAGGAGGAGCGGCGCACCCAGATCGCGCGCCAGGAGCAGCGTCACCGAGATCCACCGGTCGCCTGAGGCCGCTGGGGCCGGTGCGAGGCGGCCTCACGGCCGCCGACGCCGTCGGACCGGGGCGGGCGGGGACGGGAGGCGCCGCCTTCCGTCCCCGCCCGCCCCGGAACGCGTCACTTGGTGACGACGGCCAGGACGTCGCGCGCGGAGAGGATGAGATAGTCCTCGCCCTGGTACTTGATCTCGGTGCCGCCGTACTTGGAGTAGATGACCACGTCGCCCTCGGCGACGTCGATCGGGATGCGCTTGCCGGAGTCGTCCACGCGGCCGGGGCCCACGGCCAGAACCTTGCCCTCCTGCGGCTTCTCCTTGGCGGTGTCCGGAATGACCAGGCCGGAGGCGGTGGTCTGCTCGGCCTCGAGCGTCTGGACGACGATGCGGTCCTCGAGCGGCTTGATGGAGATCGCCATGGTGTCCTCCCCTTCTCGCTTCTTCAGCGTACGAGTGGTAACTGGATCCGCGTCCTGACGGTGCCGGTCCGCCGTCGCGGGGGTCGGTCCGTCAGCGCCGAGGGCGCGTGCCGCGGGGCCGCACGGGCTCCGCGTCTGACGAGGAATGTACGCGTGCCGTTAGCACTCAGTCAACGCGAGTGCCAGATCCGGTCCCCGGGTTCGCCGACGGCGTGCGCGGCACCCTTCTCCCGGCCGCCGCGAGCGCGGTGCGCACCGCCGCAGAGCACCGGCCGTCACGGAGCCCGGTGCTCCCGCGTCCAGGCGATCGCGTCCTCGACGCTCGTCTCGCGGCGTCCCAGGATCGGCTCGCGCCCGCTCAGCACGTCCCCGGCCGCCTTGACCGCCGCCGCCCGTTCCCTCAGCCAGCTGTACGCCCAGGTGCCCCGGTTGTTCCTCGCCAGGGAGTCGGCCACCCCGCGGGCCTCGACCCCCACCGCCCGGCACACCGACACGGCCCGCGGCTCGTGGAAGTCCTGGGTGACGATGATCGCCTGCGTCACGCCGAAGATCCGGCGCGCCCGCACGCAGGTGTCGTAGGTGTCGAAGCCCGCGTAGTCCAGGGCGATCGCCTCGGCGGGGATCCCCGCGGCCACCAGGTAGCGGCGCATGGCGACCGGTTCGTTGTAGTTCTCCCGCCCGTTGTCCCCCGACACGAGAATGGCCTCCACCCGTCCGGAGCGGTACAGCCGGGCGGCGGTGTCGAGTCGGTAGCGCAGCCACGGCGAGGGCTCGCCGGAGGGTCGGACGGCGGCCCCCAGGACAATGGCCACCGGGGCGGTGGCGGTGTCGTCCGGCGCCCCCAGCTCCTCGATCCGGCCGGCGCTGGCGCCCCAGATCCAGGCGTTGGCCGAGACGACGACGAGCACGACCAGGGCGAGAACGACGCCGATCACCGCTCTCACCCTCCGTTGTCGGAGCCACTGGGCCCGCCGCCGGAGCCATCGGAACCCCGGCCGGAGCCGCCGGGCCCGCTGCCGGAGCCACTGGGACCATGCAACCACGAGTACCGCCTTCCCCCCGGGCGCGCCGCCGCGGCGGCTCCTTCGGGGCGCCCGGGCGCCGCCACTGTAACCGCCGCCCGGCGGCTCCCGGATCGTGACGGGTCCCGCTCCCCACGCCGACCGCCTTCGGCGCCGCGCCCGCGGGCCGTGCCATGATCGAGCCGATGGATGACTCGACGCCCGCCGACCACCTCGCTCAGTTGCTCACCCCGCAGGGCTGGGCCCTGCTGCGCTCCCTGCCCGACTACGACGAGGCCACCGCCCCGGCCCTGGGGGAGGAGCTGCGCGCCCGGGGGAATCCGGGTGATCTCGTGGCCGCCGCCCTGACCCAGCAGCGCCTGCGCGCCCGCGCCGCCGCCAAGCTCGGGCCCTTCGCCTCCCAGATGCTCTTCACCCCCGACGGCCTGGAGCAGGCCAGTCGCCTGTCGGTGGCCGCGCACCACGCCGCCCGCTACGCGCGCGCCGGCGTCCGCCGCGTGGCCGACCTGGGCTGCGGCATCGGGGGCGACGCCATCGCCCTGGCCGGGCTGGGTCTGAAGGTGCTCGCCGTCGAGCGCGATGAGACGACGGCGGCCCTGGCCACGGTCAATCTCATGACCTTCGAGGACGTCGAGGTCCGCTGCGCCGATGCGCTCGCCGTCGACCTGGAGGCCGAGGGCGTCGACGCCGTCTTCGCCGACCCCGCCCGGCGCCGTGCCGGGCGGCGCATAGCCGACCCCGAGGGGTGGTCGCCGCCGCTGGGCTCCGTCCTGGCGCTGCGCGAGCGGGTGGACGCCGTGGGCGTCAAGGTCGCTCCGGGCATCGATCACGCGATCCTGCCCTCCGACTCGCACGTGCAGTGGGTGAGCGTGGCCGGGGACGTCGTCGAGGCCGCCATCTGGTGCGGGCCGCTGGCCCCCGAGGGGCCCGGCCGCTCCGCGCTCGTGCTGCGTCCCGACCCGCATCGGGACGGCGAGGTGCGCACCCACCTCCTGGTCGATCCCGCCTGCTCCGATCCTTCCTCCCCGCCCGCCCAGCTCGAGCCGATCGCGGCGCCGTCGGACCTGGGGGCCTACCTGCACGAGCCCGACGGCGCCGCCATTCGCGCCGGGCTCGTGGCCGAGTTGGCGCGGCGGACGGGGGCGGCGCCCGTGGCCCGGCGCATCGCCTATCTCACCGGTGACGCGCTCCCGCCGCCAGTCCTGGCCCCCTTCATGCGCTCCTGGCGCGTGAAGGAGGTCCTGCCGCTGCATCTCAAGGCCCTCAGGGCCCGGGTCCGCGAGCGCGGCATCGGCCGTCTGGAGATCCGCAAGCGCGGCGTCGACGTCTCCCCCGACGCGCTGCGCCTGGCCGTGCGCCCGCGCGGCCAGGCGGGCGAGAGCTGGGTGCTCACGCGCCTGGGCGAGCGCGCGGGCGGGGCGAAGGGCGCCGTCATCGTCGTCGAGCCCGCCGAGGCGGGCCCGGAGCGGGAGCCGGATCCCGCCCCGGCCGCCGACCCGCCCCCCGCCGACTCCCGACTCTAAGAGGAATCCCCATGCCGCTCACTCCCCCCGCCCACCGCGTCCCCCTGACCTTCGCCGACTCGCCGCGCTCGACGCTCGGCATCGAGTGGGAGCTCCAGCTCGTGGACCGCGACAGCCTCGACCTGCGCCAGTGCGCGGCGGAGATCCTGACCCTGGTGGGCGACGACCCCCATATCCACGGGGAGATGATGCTCAACACCGTCGAGCTCGTCTCGGGCGCCCGGCGCGCCGTGGCCGAGTGCATCGAGGACATCGCCCTGGCCTACGACCGGCTCCTGCCGGTGACCGTGCCGCTGCGGGTGGACCTGGCCAGCGCCGGCACCCACCCCTTCGCCGACCCCCTGGTGCAGAAGGTGACCGACGCCGAGCGCTACGCCCGGCTGGTGGACCGCACCCGGCTGTGGGGCCACCAGATGCTCATCTTCGGCACCCACGTCCACGTCGGGGTGGAGCACCGCGCCAAGGTCCTGCCGATCCTGCGGGCCCTGCTCACCCGCACCGCCCACCTGCAGTGCCTGAGCGCCTCCTCCCCCTTCTGGGCCGGGGCGGACACGGGCTACGCGGACAACCGGGCGATGATGTTCCAGCAGCTTCCCACCGCGGGCGCGCCCCACCAGTTCGACTCCTGGGAGGAGCTGGAGGCCTACGCGGGGGACATGGTCCACACCGGCGTCATCGAGGACTTCACCGAGGTGCGCTGGGACGTGCGCCCCTCCCCGCGCCTGGGCACCATCGAGGTGCGCGCCTGCGACGCGGCGACCAATCTCACCGAGCTGGCCGGCGTCGCCGCCCTCACCCAGTGCCTCGTGGAGGACTTCTCCCGGCGCCTGGACCGCGGCGAGGAGCTCGACGTCCTGCCCGACTGGTACGTGGCGGAGAACAAGTGGCGCTCGGCGCGCTACGGCATGGAGGCCATTCTCATCGTGGACTCCGGCGGCCGCGAGGAGCCCGTGACCGAGACCGTGGCGCGCATGCTCGCCGACCTCGAGCCGGTGGCCCGCGATCTGGGGTGCTCGGCCGAGCTGGCCGGCGTGCAGGCCACGCTCGACGTCGGCGCCTCCTACCAGCGCCAGCTGGCGGCGGTGGGGGCGGCCGGGGGCGCCCACGAGGCGGCCGTGCGCCTCATGCAGGCCGAGTTGCGCGCCGGGCGGCCCCTGCTGCCCACCGAGGTCCTCTCCCAGTCCCGCTGAGGCCCGCCCCGCGCCGGGGAGGCGGGCCCATGGACGCCCCCGCGGGCGCCGCCTACGGTGGCGGCATGGCCCTTGTGCACCCCGCCCCCGCGCGCGCCCCGTCGGGCAGGCTCGTGCTGCGCTCCCGGGCGGACGTGTGGCAGTACGGCTGCAGCACCGCCGTCGCGGGCGTCCTGATCTGCATCCTCCTGGTCCTGAACATCGTCATGGCCCGCAGCGCCCTCCGGCGAGGGCTCATCGACGCGATGCCCCTGTGCCTCACCGTGATGATGCTCCTGGGCCTCTCCGTGATGCTCGTCATGAGGGGCGTCACGGTCATCGGCACGCGCACCGTCGTCGACGCGCGCGGCCTGGAGCTGCGCCAGTCCGGGAGGCTCTCCCGCTTCATCCCCTGGGAGGAGGCCCACGGGCGGATCACGGTCAAGACGGTCACCGAGTACTCCCCCAGGGGCTCGGCCGCCATGGGCATGGTGGTCGTGGGCCTCGATCACGAGCAGGTCGTCCTGCCCGGAACCCTCATGAGGGTGCGCGGCCAGAACGCCGTCGAGCGGGAGGTCCGCGGGATCGCCGCGCAGATCCTCGTCTTCGACCCCTGGGGGCAGACGAGCCCCCTCATGGACCAGGACCAGTCCTTCCGCCCTCTGGGCCGTCCGCTGCGACTGTAGCGCCGGCCCCGCGCGCCGGGCGGGCCTCAGCGGGCGACGACGAGGTCCAGGGGCATGCCCGAGTCGGGGGCGAAGCCCAGGGGGCTGGGGGCGAGCCCCGCGCGCACGGCGGCGGCTCCCAGCGCCGCGATCTGGGCGCCGTTGTCCGTGCAGTAGCGCAGCGGCGGCACCCTGAGCCTCAGGCCGGCCGCGTCGCAGCGCTCGGCGGCCAGGCCGCGGAGCCGGGAGTTGGCGGAGAAGCCGCCGCCGATGACGAGGGTGTCGCAGCCGGTGTCCTGGCAGGCCCGCACGGCCTTGGCGGTCAGCGAGTCGTTGACGGCCTCGGAGAAGGCGGCGCACACGTCGGCCCGGGGGACCTCGCGCCCGGCCTCCTCCAGGGACTCCACGTAGCGGGCGACCGCCGTCTTGAGGCCGGAGAAGGAGAAGTCGTAGCGGTGGCGATCCCGGTCCTTGCCGGCGGCCAGGCCGCGCGGGAAGCGGATCGCCCCCCGGTCGCCGGCCTGCGAGAGGCGGTCCACGTGCGGCCCGCCGGGATAGGGCAGGCCCAGCAGCCGGCCGACCTTGTCGAAGGCCTCCCCGGCGGCGTCGTCGAGCGTGGCGCCGAGCTCGACGACGTCGTCGGCGATATCGCCGACGCTCAGGATGCTGGAGTGCCCGCCGGAGACGACCAGGCCGATGAAGCGCTCGGGCAGCGGCCCGTCCACGAGCTCGTCGACGGCCAGGTGCCCGATGACGTGGTTGACGCCGTAGATGGGCGCGCCCAGGCAGGCGGCCAGGGCCTTGGCCGCCGAGACGCCGACCGTGAGGGAGCCGATGAGGCCGGGGCCCGCGCTCACGGCGACGGCGTCGACGTCCCCCAGCCCGACGCCGGCGCGCTCCAGGGCGGCGTCGAGCACGGGGATGAAGGACTCCAGGTGGGCGCGGGAGGCGATCTCGGGGATGATGCCGCCGAAGCGCGCGTAGGCGTCCATGGAGGTGGCGACGGCATCGCCCAGGAGCTCGCGCCCGCGCACCAGCGCCGCGCCGGTCTCGTCGCAGGTGGACTCGATGCCCAGGATCAGTGGCTCGCTCACGCGCACAGCCTAGCGGTGGGTGACAACGGTCGTGCCGATCTGCACCCAGTCGTGGATCCAGTGCGCGTCCTCCACCGGGATGTTGATGCACCCGTGCGAGGACTCGTCCGTCCCGATGCCGAACTCCTTGACCCACGGCGCCCCGTGCAGGGCGTAGTCCTTGTACCAGTAGGCGATCCAGGGGACGTCCCGCTCGCAGTAGGGCCACTCGGGGGTGCAGCCCATGTCCTGCTTGGCGTGCTTGAGGTAGACGTGGTACGTGCCGGTCACGGTCTCGTGGCCGACGCCGCCGTGGTTGATGAGGATCGGCCCGTGGACCTGGGTGTAGCCCTCGTAGGCGGTCAGGGTGGAGTCGGTGAGGTTGACGTCCACCCACTTCTCCCCCTCCGCCGCGCGGTAGGCGAAGCGCTCGGGGCCCGCGGGCACGACGCGCCGCTCGGTCGGGGCCGGAACCTCCTGGGCGACGAGCCTGCCGGCGTGGGCCTCGCGGGACTGCATGGCGGTGACGATGGCGTCGGTCTCGGCGTCGCGGTTGGTGACGGCGCGCCCGGGCTTGGGCGGCCTGGCGGGCTCCAGGACAGTGCCGTCGGCGTCGACGTTGTCCACTCCGCTGATGGGGGCGCGCTCGATCGGGGCGGCGGCCGCGTCCACCCACTGGGCGACCTTCTCGCGCGAGGGCGCCGGGGAGATCGTGCCGTCCGCCGCGGCGACGTCGATCCAGGAGGCCCGGGTGGGCGCGTCGGCCGTGGTCACCGCGCCGTCGGCGTCGAGGGAGATCTCGGCGTCGAGGAGCCCGTTGGCCTCGGCGGCGGCCCGGGCGGCCTCCTCGTCGGTCACGTCGGGCCGGACCTCGGCCAGCGGCAGGGAGGCGCCCTGGTCGGTGAGGGTCTGCGCGGTCTGCGCGGCGACTGTGGCGGACCCTTCCTGCAGGCCGTGGTCGACGACGACACACCCCACCTCGGAACGCGTGCGGGGCGCGGCCCACGCGGCCCCCAGCGCGAGCGCCATGGAGTCTGCGCCGCCGGAGACCCCGACGACGACAGGGCCGGCAGGCAGCAACTCCTCCACCGCCCTCCCGACCCTCAACGCGGCGGGTCCGAGTTCACGCCGCGCCATGACATCCCTCAGCCATGGACCCTGGCCACCCAGGCAGCGGGGTCGGTGATCTCGGCCAGGCTCGGCAGGTTGGCGGGCACCGCGAAGGCCGCCGCCAGCCCCGACATCCCCACATCAGCTGAGACACGCTGGCAGAAAACCAGGC
>ERZ773004.1333-NODE-1333-length-12396-cov-4.484321_pt1 | contig 12396 bp, 17 predicted proteins | sample MGYA00580667_ERZ773004 | MGnify/ENA primary metagenome ERZ773004 (study PRJEB29015, sample SAMEA2737963) | human oral metagenome | biome: human oral; feature: human-associated habitat; material: dental | place: China | collected 2123 ... | reverse complement strand
CTTTAGGTATCAAAGAAAATGATGAAATTTTAACCTTATATTCTAGCTCAGACTTTATAATAGAAAGTTTTTTAAAAAATCCTAATATAATCATTATAAATAATAGCTGTGTTAGCATTGATGAATCATTAATTTCTAATAATATAAAATCTGAAATTTTTAGAGATAAGTTTGGTAATCCTCAAAGTACTTTTGAATATTTTAAAGATAGGGTAAGTTCTAAACAAAAAATAGATAAAATATTTTTAAATCTTTCTATAATTTCTTATAATAAAGAAAATAATAAAGAAGCTACAATAAAATATAGAGATATGATTAAAAATAATTTTATTTTTCAAGATGAAGTCATAAAAGATTCTTCTTTAGAGTGGTTATTTCATATATTAGCAATAAATCACTTAAAAGATAATGGTCGAGCTATCTCTCTTGTTGAAAAAAATATATTATCTAACCCTAAAAATAAAAATATTAGAAAATATTTTATTGAAAATGGCTATATTGAATCTATTATTTTACTACCTGAAAATATATTAATTCATTATCCTGTTTCATTGGCATTAATTGTATTTAGTAAAAAAAATCAAAAGATAAGATTTATTGATGCTTCAAAATTTTATAAAAATGAAAAAATAAAAGTTGATATTATAAATAGTAGTGCTAAAAATAAGAAAAAAGCTGTTGCAATGATACCAGATAGTGATGTAAACAAAATTTTAAATTTATTAAATGGCAATAATGTTACTGAAATATCATTTTCTAAAAAAATTGAGGATTTTTCAAAAAATAATTATAATCTTGATGTAATTGAAAATATAGATATTTTACCAAATTTTGAAAATGGTGTTGAGTTGAAAAAAGTTATTAAAAATATTATAAGAGGTAGTCAAATAGATGCAAAGGAGTTAAATGAAATAAGGACTTATGATGTAACTCCATACATATATTTGACTTTATCTAATATTAATGATGGAATTATTGAGTTTGAAAATATTGAAGAATATCTTACAAAAATTCCTGAAAAACAAGAAAAATTTTGTATAAAAAATAATTCTATTTTATTATCTAAAATAGGAAATCCTCCTTACAAAATCGCTGTTGCTCAAATTCCTGACAATAAAAAAATTATAGCTAGTGGAAACTTTGCTATTATTGAAGTTGATGAGAAAAAATTAAATCCTTGGTATTTAGTAGCTTTTCTGATAACTGATATTGGAGTAAAAATATTAAAAAAAGCCTATATTGGCAGTCTTCATTCTAGTTTATCTATAAAGAAACTAGAAGATACTATAATTCCTATTCTATCAATAGAAGAACAAAATAAAATTGCTCAAAGATATTTTGAAAAAATTAATATCATAAATAATCCATTGTTTATTTAATAGAGCCAGAATAATATATACTCTACTTGTTTATACAATTTTCTCTATTGTCTAAATATAAAAGATGTGGTAAAATATAGATATAGAATACTAAAGCATTTGTAAGACTTACCATACATTTGGGCCTAACACTTTTTAAAAGGGAACAAGAATTTCTTATTAGTATAAAATGCTTCTCAGAGGAGACTTTAGAAGGTAAGACTATTGTACCCACCTGATTATATCAGGACCAATTTTAGTAAGAAACTACGGTGTTTTGGTTTTAGACTGGTATTAATTGCCAGTCTTTTTTAGTATAATTATAACTAAAAATTATAAAATAAAAATTTAAAGGAATATAAAATGTTACATCAATTTTCAAGAAATGAATTAATAATCGGAACAGATGGATTAGATATATTAAAAAAGTCAAGAGTAGGAATATTAGGAGTAGGTGGGGTTGGCTCATTTGCTGCTGAAGCTTTAGCACGCTCTGGAATTGGAGCATTAGTACTTATGGATAAAGATGATATAGATATAACTAATATTAATCGTCAAATTCATGCAACAACGTTGACTGTTGGATGTAGTAAAGTTGAAGAGATGAAAAAAAGAATTTTAGCTATTAATCCGAACTGTGAAGTTACAGCTATACAGGATTTTTATACAGAAGAAACATATAAAACATTCTATGAAAAAAAATTAGATTTTGTAATAGATGCATGTGATACAGTAACATATAAAATTCATCTGATGAAACATTGTCTAAGAAATGATATTAAGTTTATTAGTGTTATGGGAACAGCTAACAAAATGGATCCGACGAGGTTTCAAATAACAGATATAAGAAAAACTACAGTGTGTCCTTTAGCTAAAGTAATTAGAATAAAATTAAAAAAAGATAACATAAAAGGAAAGGTCCCTGTAGTGTACACGACGGAGAGCCCAACTATAGCAAACAAAGAATATCTAGAAAAAATAGGTAATCAAAAATCAGATATAAGAAAATCTAAAATGCCCCCAGCATCTAATGCATTTTGTCCATCTACTGCGGGATTAATTGCTGCGAATTATGTTTACACTAATCTATTAAAAAATATAAAAATATTAACTATAGAAAAATCTAATTAAAATGTTAAAACAACGCTTTCATAAGTGTTGTTTTTCTATATGTTTCAGTTAACATATCGTCTGTTGTAGTAATTTTACTGTAAACCTTACACAGAAATTGAAAATTAATTATTTTCATAATCATAAGAAAAGTTTTGAAAATTTATAATTTAATTTGCTTTTTTATAGGAAAGAAGGTATAATATAAGTAGATGAGAAAGGAGGATTACTTTGAAGAATAAAGGAACATTACTGGCACAAAATTTAAAGAAACTTCGAAAAATAAATAATTACTCTATGTCTACTGTAGCAGATAAATTAGATTTATCATCTCATGGCGTTTATGCTAACTGGGAATATGGGAGAAATGAGCCCAATGTAGCAACATTAGTATCTATTGCAAAGCTGTACAATGTATCGATTGATGAGCTTGTAGGTTACAAAATAGAAAAAGTGAATGACGAAGAGTTAGCAAAAACTCACTTTGAAGTAATTGATATGATAAAAGCGTTAGATAGTGAGGATTGTAAATTAGTAGAAGAGGTTCTGAAAAGATTTAGGGGATATTCTTTTTCTAGACACTTGAATCTATAATAAAACTCAAATTACTTAGGCTATATGAGTTATCTGTGGTTGCGTTAAATTAATAGTTTTGATATAGACTAGGTACAAGATACTTAGTCTATATTTTTTTATCTATAAAATGGGGTGATGGTTATTGATGTAAAAAGTTTGATGACTAAAATTATAGATGATGCAATTAAAAGCAAAGCTAGTGATATACACATATATCCACATATATCAGGTAATTCCTTTATAAAACTCAGAATCAATGGTAATCTGAGTAAATATGAAAGTTACACAAATAGGGAGTTAGATGCAGTTAACTCATTACTAAAATACAATGCTGGGATAGATATTTCTCGTAATAAAGAACCACAAAGCGGACGCTTTGTTTATTCGCTATCTGAGAAAAATTATTATTTAAGAGTATCTACTTTACCTTTGAGTGAATTATCAGAGGGTTGTGTAGTTAGGATTTTTATTGATGAGTTAGAGGATGTTGATTATAGTATTTTTGAAGAAGATAGGGAGCATATTAATTCATTAAGTAAAAAGATGTATGGATTAATATTGTTTTCAGGTCCCACAGGAAGTGGGAAATCAACATCAATGTATAAATTAGCGAGTTCACTTGCTAATATGGATAAACAAGTTATAACAGTTGAGGATCCTGTAGAGAAAAATATTGAAAATTTAATTCAAATGCAAGTAAATGAAAAAGCAGGGATTAACTATGATAATGCACTAAAATCTATTTTGAGATGTGATCCAGATGCAATGGTAATTGGAGAAATTCGAGATTTTAAAACAGCAAGTCAAGTTATTACTTCTTCATTTTCGGGGCATTTGGTTTTAAGTACAATTCATGCAGAGGATTCTGTGGGTGTTATAAATCGTTTGAAAGATTTGAATTTATCACTTGAAGATATAAAACAAACGGTCCTTTGCATCATTTCTCAAAGGTTGGTTAATTTATCAGCTGGAGGAAGAGGATTAATAACTGAAATATTAAATAAAGAAGATATTCATAACTATATAGATAATAAAAAAATAACCAACAAATCCTTAGATGAAAAATTTTTGTTAGCTTATGAGGAAGGATTCATAACACAAGATGAAAAAGAAAAATGGGGATATTAAAAAAATTTTTGATAAAGAAAATAAGGTTTATTTTATAAAACGGTTGTACGAACTTATCGAACACGGTTATATGTTAGAAGATTCTTTGGAATTTCTTTTAATTCAGTATGATGTACCTGCTGTTGAGATAGAAAAGATAAAAAGCAAACTCTCTAATGGAGAAAAGTTATCTGATATTTTAGGGTATATTGGTTATTCAAAATTAATAGTTACAAAAATAAAATTTGCGGAACAGTACGGCCGCATAGAAGACATGTTACTGGAAGTTGAAACATATCTGCAAATAAAAAAAATACAAAAAGAAAAGATAATAAAAACTTTACGCTATCCACTATTTTTAACTATGACATTAATATGCCTAATAATGGTTTTTAATGCACTAGTAATTCCACAGTTTGAAAACATCTATTCTTCATCTAATATTAAGATGGACTTTCAAACTATTATTCTTATAAAATTGTTGTATTATATTCCAAAAATTATATCTATTATTTTTGTTATCTTTATACTTAGTTCAATATATATGTTTTATATAGCTAAGTATAAGCCTATACTATTTTTAAACACTTTACTAATTATTCCTAAAGTTAAAAATTATGCAAAACTATACTTTTCGTATAGATTTGCTATGGAATTAAGCCTATTTTTAATGAGTGGATTTTCTTTAAAAACGGCGTTAGAAGTCATGATTGAAGAAAAGTATGATTATTATCTGACATGCTTCTCAGAAGAAATTTTAACAAAGTTAGATTTAGGGATAACGTTTGAAGATGCTATAGGAGAAGTTAAATTTTTTGATAAATCAATGAAAAAATTTATTATTCATGGAAAAAATAATGGATTAATCGATAAGGAATTGAAGTTGTTTAGTGAGCTGATGTTAGATACATTTTTAACATCATTAGACAGAAGTTTAAGAAAGATTCAGCCGATATTATTCGGTGTGCTAGCATTAGTGATAGTTGGATTATATATGGTTATACTTTTACCAATTTTCAACATGGCTAGCTCGTTAAAATAAAGGAGTTCATTGTGGAAAAAATTTTAAAAAAATTAAAAAAGAAAGACGGTTTTACCCTTATAGAAATGCTTATTGTACTATTTATAATTGCAATTTTGCTAATATTAATAATACCTAATATTACTAAGAATATTGACACTGCAAAAGATAAAAGTTCGGAAGCATATGAAAAAACAGTTCAATCACAAGTAACAGCATACGAAATAAATGAAAAAGATAGTAATGTTACTTTTGAGAAATTGGTAGAAAAACATTATTTAGATGGACCTGTAGAAAAAGCTAGTACCGCACCTAATGGTAAAAAAATTGTAATATCAAATGGAAAAGCGACATTACAAAAATAGTGCTGGTTATTCATTAGTTGAAATGTTAGCAGTATTGTTAATAGTAAGTATTATCATTATTATTTTATCAAAAACATCAGTAGCTAATTATAATAAATATAAAGAAAGATTAGCGTTAAATGAATTAGTATCAGATTTATATCAGTTACAAACACGAAGTTTAAATGAAGAGAATATCTATATAGATTTATTTTCAAGTGATGGAGAATATGTCATGCACTATAGTAATCAAAATTACTGGAAAAAGATTTCAAATGATGGAAAAGTACTTTTAAACAGGCCGAATGTCAGATTTAAATATAGAGAAGGGAATTTAATATCTAGGGCAAATACAGTCGATGTAAAGTTTCCTGAAAGTTTATATAGACTTATTATTCACTTAGATACTGGATATATAACCATTGATAAAATTGAATAAATCAGGGTTTACATTTGTAGAACTTATAGGGGCGCTGTTTATTTGTTCATTGCTTTTCGTATTTCTAATTCCTAATATGGTTAGACAATACGCTAATTTGAGCAAGCTTGAAAAAGAACTGGAAATGAAAGAGGTTCTTTATGAAGAAATAAGTATTAATAAACATAGTAACTTCACTAATAGGCGTGGACAATATTACATAGAAGTTAAAGATAAGAAGGCGAAAATAGTTGATGAAGATACAGGGGAAGAAGTTAGTTACTAAGAAAAATAGTAAAGGATTTACTTTGTTGGAGCTAACAATTTCGTTATTTCTACTCCTTATTTTATCGTTATTGTTGACATTAATACTTCAAACTACAATAAAAACATCAAGGAATTTTTTAGATTTTACTAATTATGAATATGCATTAGCGCATAAAAAAATATTAGAAATTTATAATGATAGTAGTAAAGTCGAAAGAGAAAGTAATTTTGTAATGATGACTAATAAGGACAAAAAAGAAGAGGTTAAATTAGTTTTTCAAGGAGATAGAGTGTATATAGCAAAGCAAAAGAGTAAGGATTTTTATGCTGGATATATTTTACTGTTGAAAAAATTAAAATCATATTCTATTGAACAAGATGAAGACATGATTCATATAATACTAAGGGATAGAGAAGATAAAGAAAGAAATCTTTATTTAAAACTTAAAACTGAAGAAAAAAGTAAAAAAGAATCTGAAGAAAAAGATACAGATAAAAATAATGATAAACAATCAACTAATACACAGGAAAATAAAAATGATTAATAAAAAAACTACCGTGCTAAAAGATAAACAGGGTAATGCTATTATAGTATCGCTACTTGTAACTATGTTAGTAGTTGTGGTAATGTTTAGTGTTGTAGGTATTTATATGAATAAAATGTACAGCATTAAAAATATTAATAACTATTATGATAAAAAAATAATAGAACAATTAAACAAAGAAAAATAATCTGAATAATGTTTTATGAACTAGAACTATATTTCTATATAAATAGTTATGTATAGTTCTAGTTTTTTATAAAACAATTGAGTCCTAATTGTTATTAGCCACTTTTAAAATTAATGTATTGCTTTGTCTTAGCAAATAGTTTAAAATGATACTATATGATTTAAAATTGAATTGATTCCAAAGGAGATAAATAATGAATAAAAAAGTATTATTACTATTAACAGTTGGGGCTGGAGTAGTTGCAGCAACATCATTATTAAAAACTGAAAGATTAAATAAAGAAGATCGTGAAAAAGTTGATGAATATAAAAAATTTCTAGAAGAAAAAGGATATACAGTTAGTAAAAATGGTTACTTACCTACTAACTTAGAGTTATTATCTGTTTCGGCATTACCAATGTACTATAAAGCGGCTAAAACAATAGCTAAGTTTGTTTTCTAAAATTATGTTTATTCCAGAAAAAAATTACTCATTTTACGAAGAGAATCCTAAAGGTAAATTAACAATAAAAAAATTTGTAAAAGAGATGTACTATCGCATAATGTATGATGAAATATCTCTTTTATCTGCAAATTTAAGTTATTATTTTATTTTATCTGTGTTTCCAATGCTGATAGTTGCGTTGGCATTAACACCATATTTTAAAATAGATCAACAATTTTTGCTAGCTAAGATACAAACTTTTGCCCCTGGTGCATTGGGGGATTATCTTTTTAATATGATAAGCGAAGTTTTAAATAGTAAAAATAATAATACAATTATTACTATTGGGGTAGTATTTACTTTATGGTCTGCATCTAATGGTATATATGGGATAATTATAGCATTTAACAATGCATTTAGAGTACGTGATGGACGTATTTGGATAGTAACAAAAATTATAAGTATAATTTTTACAGTTTTATTCTTAATAGGTATGTTTCTAGTTTTAGCATTAGTTGTTTTTGGCAAACAACTTACATATTTGTTATTTCACAAATTTAACTTGGATGAAGGTTTTTATACAATGTGGTCGTACTTAAGTTATAGTTTTCCAATCTTGTTTACTTTCATTGTCTTTGTATTTTTATATATACTAGGACCAAACTTAAAATTAAAATCTATTAGTATATTACCTGGAGCGGTATTTTCAACAATTTCTTGGACATTAGTCAGTAGATTATTTGGATACTATATTGATCATTTTTCTAGTTATATAAAAACATATGGTACTATTGGAGCGTTGATGGCGTTTATTATTTGGTTATATATTACAGGATATATACTAATAATAGGAGCAGAAATTAATGCGATTTTTCATAATTATAAGATAGAACACCGTATTTTTGAAGAAACACATACAAAGGAATAGTTTAATATTATTAGAGCTTTGAGTTTAAGATAATTAACTCGAAGCTTATTTTATATATTATTAAGCTAGAATAATGTAAAAAGTGTATATTTTATAGTATAATAATAAATACTTAATTTCATTCGTGGAGAGGAGAATAGCGATGATTAAAGAAGTTTATTTAGCAGGTGGATGTTTCTGGGGAGTAGAGGGATATTTTTCTCAACTAAACGGAGTAATCGAAACCAAAGTAGGGTATAGTAATGGAACTACTACAGAAACTAATTATCAAAAAATAAAATCAACAGATCACGCAGAGGTAATATATTTAAAATATGATAATGAGATATTATCACTAAATGATGTTCTACGTCATTATTTTAGAATTATTGATCCAGTTAGTGTGAATAAACAAGGTGGAGATATTGGACGTCAATATAGAACTGGAATTTATTATGTCGATGAAGAAACCTATAGAGAAGTAAGTGACTTTATATCAAACTTACAAAAAGAGTTTTCGAAAAAGATTGCAGTAGAAGTAGAAAAAGTTAGTAATTATGTTGATGCAGAAGAATATCATCAAAAATATTTAGAAAAAAATCCAACAGGATATTGTCATGTGGATTTATCATTAGCTAAAAAGAGTTTATAATAATATTAAACTAGCTATTATATTTTTGTAGATTAAAAATTAAAGAAATTTTAAACAATAATTAATAAATATTTTGAAAAAATAGCTAAAAAAAGGTAGAATATAAGTAAGTATAAATAAGGAGTTTTAAAAAATGACTAATATTTTAATTTTTGGACATAAAAATCCTGATACAGATACTATCTGTTCAGCAATTGTTTATAATAACTTAAAAAGATTACAAGGTATGGATTCTGAAGCGGTTAGACTTGGTGAGTTAAATGATGAGACTAAGTATGCATTAGAGTACTTCAATGTAAGTACACCACGTCTTGTAGAAGAGTTGAAAGAAGGGCAACATGTTATTTTAGTAGACCATAATGAATTTCAACAATCTGCTAATGGGATAGAAAAAGCTGTTATTCGTGAGGTAATTGATCACCACCGTATTGCAAATTTTGAGACAGCTGCACCGCTATATTATCGTGCAGAACCATTGGGATGCACAGCAACAATCCTTAAAAAAATCTATGAAGAACAAAGTGTCCATATTGACAAGCAAATGGCAGGACTAATGTTATCAGCACTTATTTCTGATTCATTATTACTAAAATCACCAACATGTACATTACGTGATAAAGTAGCAGCAGAAGAATTAGCTAAAATAGCAGGTGTGAACTTAGAAGAATATGGTCTAGCTATGCTTAAAGCAGGAGCATCTACTAAAGACAAAAAAGCAGAAGAGTTAATCACACTAGATGCTAAAGAATTTATTCTAGGCGATGATAAACTTATTGTTGCTCAAATTAATACAGTTGATGAAAAAGAAGTAGCAGATCGTAAAGAAGAATTAGCAAATGCTATCAACTCAGAAATTTCTGAAAAATCTTTATCAGCATTTGTATTTGTAATTACTAATATTTTAACTTCAAATTCTGAGGTATTAGTATTAGGAGCAAAACAAGACAAAGTTGCTGCAGCATTCGGGAAAACTCTTGCTAATGACTTTATGACATTAGAAGGTGTTGTTTCTCGTAAAAAACAAGTAGTTCCTCAAATCACAGAAGAATTCACAAAATAGTTTCGTTTATATTTAAAGAAGGAAAGTGGGGATAGAATTCTCACTTTCTCTTGTTATAAAGAAAGGAGATTTTATGCAGAAAAGTAAATCAATATTATGGACGGCAGTAAAGAGTATTGTTGTCAACACGTTGATTGTTCTTGCTTTTTCAGGGTTATTTAGATCAAGCTTATTAATAGATAGACCTAGTTATGGATTTTATGGAGCAACACTAATAACATTGATGTATATGTTTATTAGACCATTACTAATGTTTATAAGTATTGTGCCGATAATTATGACTTTTGGTATATTTATTGTTGTAATAAATGCAGGTATAATATTGTTAGTATCATATCTGTTGGCACCACATTTTATTGTTTCATCTTTTGGATCGGCATTCTTTTTAGCAATTTTTATATCTATCTTTAATGCATTATTAAATACAGGAGATAGAAAAATTATAATAAAAAGATTTTAGAAGAAAGGTGTACAAATATTATTTGTATAATACAAACATAAAGGAAATGAATTAATGAAAAAACTAACAACAAGAGATATTGTAGAAAGATTAAAACTAGAAGTAATAAGTGGAGAAGCTGGTTTAGATCGTGAGATAACGACTGAGGAGTTATCACGACCTGCTTTGCAACTTGCGGGCTATTTTTCACATTATTCTCCACAGAGAATTCAAATATTAGGAACAAGTGAATTATCATTTTTTAAATTAATAGCAGATACTGAAAAAAAATCTCGAACACGTATGTTATGTACGAGAATAACGCCTTGTATTATTATTTCAACAAATCATGATGTTCCAGAAGAACTAATTGTAGCATCAAATGAATATGATACACCAGTTTTAAGGAGTACTCAAGAAACTACAAAACTGATGGGAAATATTACAAATTATATTCAAAAAGAATTTGCTCCAACAACTTCTGTTCATGGAGTTTTTATTGAAGTTTATGGAATAGGTGTATTGATTACAGGTGAAAGTGGTATTGGTAAAAGTGAAGTAGCCCTAGAACTTATTAATCGTGGGCATAGATTAGTAGCTGATGATAGAGTTGATATTAAAGAAATAGAGCGTGGATTATTAATTGGTAGTTGCGAGTCTATGCTTATTAAACACTTATTGGAAATTCGAGGACTAGGTATTATAAATGTAATGACATTATTTGGAACAGGAGCAGTAAGAAGTGATAAACGCTTGCAACTTAATGTACATTTAGAAACATGGAATGATAATAAGCAATATGATAGAATTGGATTAGGAAACGAATATAAGGAAATACTAAACTCAAAAATAGAGAAAAAAACTATTCCTGTTCGACCAGGGCGAAACGTTGCAATTATTATTGAAACTGCAGCTATGAATTATCGTTTAAATCAAATGGGTATAAATACAGCGGAAGATTTTACTGAGCGTTTAGCGGAAGAAATAAAAAAGAATAATATGAAAAGTGAGGAAGAATAAGGATGACTTTAGGATATTTAGATCCAATTGCCTTTTATTTATTTTCAAAACCAATTTATTGGTATGGACTAATAATTGCAATGACAGTGCTAGTTGCATATATGATGGCAGACCATGAAGCAACAAAGCGAGGCTTAAAAAAAGAGACGATGCTAGATTTATTACTTTTAGCATTACCGATAGCATTTATTTTTGCACGTGCGTATTATGTAGTGTTTAGATGGGATTATTATAGTACTCGAAAAGATGAAATAATTGCAATTTGGGATGGTGGAATAGCGATATACGGCGGATTATTGGGAGGATTTTTAGTATTATACTTCTTTGCAAGACGCCGTGGAATAAAAATTATTAAAATGCTAGATATTATAGCTCCTAGTCTTTTAGTTGGACAAATGCTGGGACGTTGGGGAAATTTCTTTAACCATGAGGCATATGGAGAAGTAGTTAGTCGAGAATTCTTGGAAAAAAGGTTTATACCAAATTTTATTATAGAAAATATGTACATAGACGGTGCCTACCGTCAACCAACGTTTCTATATGAAAGCCTTTGGTGTTTTATTGCTTTAATTATTTTATTATTAATCCGTAACAAATTAGCTCAAAGTGAAGTGTTTGCAATGTATATAGTTCTTTATGGCGTAGAGCGTTTTATAGTAGAAGGTATGAGAACAGACTCATTGTATATCGGTTCATTAAGAGTATCTCAAGTTCTTTCACTGGTATTTGTTATAGGAAGTCTGATATACTTAATAATGCTTAATACAAAATATAAAGATAAAAAAGTTTTGTATATAGAATCATAAAAAAGAGGGTGAAATATATGTCAGAAAAAATTTACGATTTAATTATTGTTGGTGCAGGACCAGCAGGGATGACTGCTTCTATTTATGCATCACGTGCTAATATGTCAGTTTTAATGTTGGAGAGAAAATATCCAGGTGGTCAAATGCTTTCAACA
>ERZ773004.1329-NODE-1329-length-12428-cov-4.149277_pt1 | contig 12428 bp, 13 predicted proteins | sample MGYA00580667_ERZ773004 | MGnify/ENA primary metagenome ERZ773004 (study PRJEB29015, sample SAMEA2737963) | human oral metagenome | biome: human oral; feature: human-associated habitat; material: dental | place: China | collected 2123 ... | reverse complement strand
AAAATACAGTAGCAAAGAGTACACCAAACTACCACTCATTATGGGCGGTAGTTTTCTTTTCGTCTAAAATAGAGATAAAAAGATAGGTGGTAGCCTTATGCGTTATGGTTATGTACGAGTATCCACTAAGGAGCAAAATATCGATAGACAAATGTCTGCCTTGGCATTCGAAAATATCCCTCAAAATCAAATTTTTATAGATAGGGCCTCTGGAAAAGATTTTGACAGGACGGAATACCAAAAATTGCTAACAGTTCTACAAGCAGATGATGAGATAGTTATTAAATCAATTGATAGACTCGGACGGAACTACGATGATATTTTAGAACAATGGCAGTTACTCACCAAGACAAAAAAAGTACATATCAGCGTTTTAGATTTTCCACTCTTAAATACTAAAAATACCAGCGATACAATCACTGGTAAACTAATTTCTGATTTGGTTTTACAAGTTCTATCCTATGTGTCGCAAATGGAAAGAGAACAGATCAAGCAAAGACAACTAGAAGGAATTCGAGAAGCTCAAAAAAGAGGGAAACAGTTCGGAAGACCGAAGCTAAATGTTCCACCAAATTTTTATGATTTAGCAAAAAAACACAGCCAAAAAGAAATAACTATTCGTGAAGGGGCAGAAATCTTAGGAGTTTCAAAAAGTACTTTTCATAATTGGCTAAAAAACTATAGTTTTTGTCAAAAAAGTAGGAAATTTTGGACAACTAGTATTTCACCATTTTTAATTCGAAATAATGAAAAATTTAGTATTTTGATGGATTATATCTTCGATATTTATTCTATCAATTTTGTCCATAAAAGTCTACATTATTGGACAAGGGATTGCTTCAAAATAATAGGAGGTCTCTTTTAATGAAGACAAAATCTACAATTAAACTTTTTGCTACTGCTATCTTAGCTACTGCAACAATTAACGCAGTAAACGTAGCTACTCATCCTAGTAACGTTTTTGCCAGTGAAGTTACTCAAGTGCCAAATAAAAATAATGTCGGTACTCATACGACTTTCGAAACTGATCCAGTATTTAAGAATTATGAAGATGCTGAAAAATACCTAGATTCTTACGTTAAACCTACTATCGAAAAAAGCCGCTATGGTTATTTTACAGCAACTGTTTTACCAGACGGTCTAGGTGGCAAGTATCTAGTCGAAGGATTCATTGATTCTCATTCAACAGACGATTCAGTGATAAAAGGGAATAAAGAGACTGCTCAAAAGATTGTTGATAATGCTGGTAAACCAATGCCAATCTCAGAATCTGTTAAACCTGCTAAAAAGGTGAAACCTGTTACTCCGGCTAAACCAGTAGATGAAGGGAAAACTTCCAATGATATCAAGAAAATTGATGGTGAATTTACTGAGATAAAAACAACTTCTACAGGATTAACATTTAAAGCGAAATTACCTGAAGCGGCTCCCCATGCTGGCCCAGTTCTTCCAAATTTTCAAGCAACTTTAACAGATAAAGCAACAGGAAAAGAAGTTGCTAAAACTGGTGTTGTATTAGAAGGTCTGTCAGAAGAATTAAAAGAATCGTATCCTTTGTTATATTCTAACCTACTTGAAGGGACTATTTTTGAACCATCTCTTACCCCAGGGAACTACGTTCTAACAGTTGAAGGGACTACAGGACCAACTTACGGACAAAATACTGATAAAAGAAAACGCCATTTTGTCTTTAGCACAGAGGTTACATTAACAGGAGAGAGTAACTCAACAACAACTAATCAACCTGAAAAACCAAAAGACAGTACTACAGAACCAAAGTCAGACCAGACAACAAACAACAATCAACAGCCAAGCAATGACAAAAATAAACAAAGTACTAACAATAACACTGGCAAGCAAGATGAAAATGAATTAAGTACTAATAAAACTAGTGATACAAAGACAGACAAACAAAATTCTGATAATACGCTATCACAAGAAAAACAACAAGCTACCAGCACTTCTACAACTAAACCAGAAAACAATAAAAACAACAACAAAAAAACTTTACCTAACACAGGTGAATCAACATCTACTCTTGGCATTATCGGTACTGTCCTTTCAATCACTGGACTTGGATTTATCGTAAAACGTAAACGTGGGTAAGGAGGTAACAAATTCTATGAAACGTAAACTCACTTTGGCAATTCTTTTACTCTCAGGAATAGTTCTTGCTGCTTGCAGTTCTACAACAACTTCTTCACAAGGTAGTAATAGTACAACGAAAACAAGCGTTACTAATCAAAATCCTGAGTTTGCTGATTATCTATCAAAGAATGAAACTATCATCTATCAATTAGAAAGCTCTAAACCAATCTCAAAAGATATTAAAATTAATTACCTTCTAGTAGCTAAAGACGATAAAATTACAACATACGATTTATACGGCCCCAACGATAGCGAACGCTTAACTTTGGGAGAAGCTAGCAAACTAAGTGATAAAGAAGTTATAGAAAAGGCTACAGAGTTACATAAACAAAACATATCGGGGTATTATAAAAAAATTATCGAAAATATACAAACCCAAATAAATGTTAACCAAAACGAGATCGATAAATATCATGAAAATGTAGCAAAATATTCTAAAAGTGCTACAGGCATAGCAAACGGAACTATCGAAGAACATGAAAAAAGAGTAGAGGATTATAAAAAGATAATTACAACCTTGAAAAACTCCACCAATCTAGATGAGGTATCACAACCAAGTTCTGGTACGTATTCTATTAATTTGAAAACGGATGGTAGCGGTAATCAAACTTCTTTTGAGTACTTTACTTTTTCTTCTAAATTATATAACGATAATCCTAAAAATATTGAGTTTTCAAATCCTCTACAGAGTTTTTTCCCTACAAAAGATAAAAACGGATTCGGTATCATTCGATTCGATTCTGTAGATATTTATGATTCTACATTTAATATCGGTGTTAACAAAGACAACAATTACAAAATAGCAGTTAGGACAGATAAAAATATCATCTATAAACTAGATAACCCAAAAACTAAATTAAAAAATGTTACTGTCGATTAATATCAAATTTTAAAATCAGCTACAAAAACACATGTTTGCGATTCTTCTAAATACGGAGGAAATCATGGATTTTACAGAATATTTATATAAAAATATTGGAGAACGTATTAGACTGGATAGAGAAAGGAAAAATTTTAATTTTAAAAATTATTCTACTCATATCTCCCAATGCGCATATGACAAGATTGTAAAAGAAACAGGAGATACAAAAACTGATCCAAAAACTGGAATAACAAGAGGGAATCTTAGTCAAATAGAAAAAGGTAAGATTTACGATTATACTAGAAGTTTTTTAACAGAAAATCAAATCAATGCATTAACCGCTACCCTTGATTGTAATCAAGATGAATTGCTTTTAGGAAATAAAGAACAGAAACAAGAAATCATAAAAATTTTACTTTTAGGATGTCTTTTAAATAATATAGATGTTCAAATTGACTCTGTTTCATCTGAGACTTGGCGAGATTTATACCATAAATCTCAATCTCTCGGTATCAAACCTAATAAAAAAACTGAACGTTTAGGTAATATAGTATTAAAATTTCTACTAAGCTATCCCACTTTCCAAAAGCACTTCATAAATTCCGTTTTTTATTATTCAGATAACTATCCTGATAAATATACTCCTTTTAAATCAAAAGATGAACACCACAGTGTTTCTTTTAACCGTAAATTACAAACTGAATATGCTAGAGACTTTAAAAAAGTCAATTCCCAACTTCAAACTTGGTATACTACTGATTTAGGCAATATTACTTCAGTTCTACTTCGTAAACCAGAAAATATTATCTATATATTTGAAGCATTCGAACATACTATATATAAAATAATTGATTTAATTTTTGATAAATTTATAGAAACATTTAACATTAGCTTGAATACCAGAGGTAAAAATAATACTCCTAGCAAAATAATAGACTATTTAAGTTCTGATTCTCTTCTAAATATTCTATTGGAAGATGATTTGTACTATCTTTTAGTAATTGAACTAAAAAGAGAACAGGTAGATAAAAATAATAGTCTATTTCATATTCAATTTCTACAGCTACTTCAATACCAGAATTTATTTTTAGAAAAGATACAAAGTAAATATAAGGATACTAGTGAAAACTATGATAAATTCAAACTATATTCTGATTTAACTCAACTTATCAAATTTTACGAAAAAGCAAAAGATAAGCATCTAACTCTTTACGTAAATGATTTCATAGACAATCAAGACTACGAGTAAAAATAATGGCTTTACGACTAAAATCGTGAAGTCTTTTTTGTTGCATATCGTATATTCTTTCTTCCAATGTATACAATTTTATCTCTAAATTTCATTTTAGTGTATACAATCTCCTTATTAAAACCAAATATAATAGCTTATGTAAAGAGCAACAAAGGTACCTAGTTCATTACACAAATATTTTTTATTAGAAATCAGCAAATTATAGGCATGCTGATTATGGAGGAATAGCACATGAGTGCATTTAAATATAGAAATCCAGTTTATGGATACAATGTCGCCCTTTTCCATGAAATATTTGGAGAAAAACCTATCTTTAGTTCATTATCTGTCGAAGAAGAGATTAAGTGGGTCTATAAGGATAATAAGCGAACTGACGAGGTAGACGGATTTAGTCGATACTTCGTTATTCCTGGTCAGAATCCTTTTCTTGTCAAATTCCCCACTTCGCAAGAAATTGAACAATTCTCAGAGGTTGAGTTAATTAATCCTGTTGCTTGTAAAGTGAAAAGTAATGTTTATTTTAAAGCCGAATCTGTAAAAATTATCAAAGAAGGAGGTAAGTAACCAATGGAATTTCCGTTTATTCAACCAGAAAATAAACGGGAAATTGTAGTTGATACTGAATACTTGGTTCAGTGTGTAGAAATAGGGTTGGGTAACAGCTCTATTTCTTCAACTACTAATTCCTTCCAATTCATCTATGGTGACAATTATCTAGACTTTGTTCCTCGTTTTCCTTGTGCGTACATTTTGGATAATACTCTATACCAACAGATTTTTCAAATTTTGTCCACGAGTGCTTATCCTTTGTTGACATTTCTAAAACAGCCTTCGGCCTATATTGTCAAACGTGATAGTGTAAGCATTAACACTAGTCGTGCTTTTCGGTTTCCATTCTTTAAGGGAATACCTGAAAGATTGACGTATCAAAATCTATCCGACGTCACTGTTCAAAACGAAAGTTTTGAACTCATGAAAAATTATCGAATTGATTTTAATCGCATCGTTCATTGCTTGATTGCTGGTTCTTCTGGTTCTGGAAAGAGCTACGCTTTAACCTTCCTCATCTCAGTTATTAATCAATTTGCTCATGTAACAGTTGTAGACCCTAAATGCGATTCTATCTCACGTTACTGCTTAAAACAGAACATACCTGTACTTTATCAAGAGAGAGACTTCTCAGCGGATGAGTTTTTGTCTAAGGTGAACACCCTGCTAAAAGTAGAACTAGATACTATCTATCAAAGACAAGCAGAGCTTCTTGAAAATCAGTCTAAGAAATTTCAACATCGTTGTCTTGTGATTGATGAATTGCTTGCTTTAACATCTTTGGTTTCCAAAAATGTTAAAGAGACCTTTTTTGCACTATTATCCAATATTGCACTACTTGGACGAGCAACATCTGTCCATCTAATCCTAGTTAGTCAGCGGATGGACACAAACGCTTTACCGATTGCCGTTAGAGAGCAGTGTAATTTCTTGATACAACTGGGGTTAATCAACAGAAAAACGACAACATTTTTATTCCCAGACTTGGATTCAGAGACTGGAATTGTCATTCCCAACGGAAAAGGAACTGGTATTGTTCAAGTTATTGACGGTATAACACCACCTAATGTTATGCCATTGCTTATACCAACATTTAAAGGAGAAAATATATGAAAAACATTAACAATAAAATCATGCGAAATAGCACTGTCATTACTGATAAACTCTACTACTTACTGCCTTTAGAGTTACTCTTGAGCTTTCTGTGGAGTTTATCTCTAGCAGGTATATGGTTAATCAACCAAGTTAGCACTATTATCTCTTGGGACGATTGGAGGCAAATTTTAGATGATTTTCAAATAACACAATCTATACTATTTAAAGCAATGACTATTGTCCTAATCATCTATCTTTTAGCTCATCTCCTTCTTTGCATCGTATGGATAAAAGAAGATAAGTTTTTAAACTTTTTCCAAACAGTAGATCTATTAAGGAGAGTACGAAAACAAATGAAAATGAAAGCCAGCGAAAGCGATAGTGAGATTGTAAAAGAGTACAAAACTATTATTCAATCTATCAGATGTACTATAACTCATGAATATATCCTAGTTATTATACCACATGCAGATAATTCAGATGTTGATACAATTTTACAAAAAAAATTAGATTTTTTGTACAACTATCTGATAAGAGTCTATCGTAAACTATATATATTCTCTCCCAAAGATAGTACTTCACTTAATCATATAATACAAGGAGAGAGAAAGAAGGAGAGAGAAAGCATAATTGATTAAAATACCAGCGGAGCTTGCCGTAAGGCAAGAGCTCCAAGCTGGTGGTTTTGTTTCAATACATCTAGGAGCTTTATTATACTGCTTCAGGGCTTGTTATTGAAGCAGTATAGTTTTGTTCCATTGTTCCAAAAAAAGAAAGGAGTTAAAAATGGTAAAAGCCAGAAATATTATGTTTGTTCAACAGATTGAGTATTTCCAATCTTCAAATTTACAAGATATCATCGAGTATATGACGAACATTCTAAAACCGATTCGTTTTGCGGGAATATTACATGATAAGGATATCGGTCAAGATGGACACCTTGTCGCACCACATATACACCTTGTTATACAGTTTGAAAGTGCTAGAAGTTTAAACAATCTTGCTAAGTTGACTAAACAACCAATACAGTGTTTTGAGCAATGGAGGGGTTCAGTAAACAATGCTTATTCATATCTCGTTCATCACACGGAGTCTAATCAAGATAAATACCAATATTCTCCCAAAGAAGTTATTGCGAATTTTGACTATTTACTCCTATTAGACACAATAGAAAAAAATGTAACCAAACGATATGAAATAAATGACACTATGATTATAGATAATCTACTGGATCTACTTTATACTGGTGATATTACAAAATCAGAAATTGAACAACGACTTACTGGTTCACAATATGCCAAAGCAAGGCAAAAAATAGAAACCGTCTATTTAAAACGACTAGAAACACAAGCCGAACTATGGCAACAAGAAATGATTGACAAGAATGAAATTGTTACGATTATTTGGCTTTTTGGAAAAGCGGGAACAGGGAAGACTCGTCTAGCACGTCAATACGCAGAACAGTATGACCTTAACTATTTTATTACGGGATCAATCCGTGACCCTTTTCAACAATACAATTTAGAACACGTGATTATTTTAGATGAATTACGCCCCCATCAATTTGACTACTCAGACTTACTCAAAATGTTTGACCCTTACAATGTTAAAGCGATGGCAAGTAGTCGTTATTTTGATAAACCGTTACTAGCCAATATTTATATCATCACTAGCCCCTACTCCCCCTACGATTTCTTTTTAGAATTAACTAAGAAAAGAAAAACAAGTCATATAGATTCTTGGGGCCAGCTAATGCGAAGATTATCCTTGGTAGTCGAAGTCAAAAAAGAACATCTGCAATTTTACAAGTACGAACCAATAGACCAGATGTTTTATATAGACCATGGCAATAAATTACCAAACCCCTTTAAAAATCAGACTGATAGAGAAGAAACTATTCAAGACAAATCGTACCAGTTATTTTTAGAATTGAATAAGAAAAAGGAAAGGAATGAATAAATGCAAGAAATTCAAACAGTTACCTACATAGATATCGCAAATCAAGGATATCCAGAAGGCACAGCTAGACGTGTTATACGAGAGGGTAAAAAATTACTTGTCGAAAGAGGTTTCAAACTTTATAAAAACAAAAGGATTGGAAGAATACCAAAGACTATTGCCGAAGAAATTCTTGGATTCAAAATCATCTCAAAAAATGATATAATAGATACTGTACTCTTCGCTACTGACATAGAAAGAGGAAAATAATATGTCAGTTATCAAAGGATACAAGGGAAAATGGAAAGTAGATATTACCGATGGCACAGACCCATTGACTGGTGAAATCAAACGGCATAGAAAGTCAGGATTTACCACTCGTAAAGAAGCTGTTCAATATGAAGCAGATTATCGATTAAACAAACTTCACCAAGTTCAGATTAAAGATAAAATATCTGTTTCTCACCTTTACTCTTTAGTTCAACAAGAAGATGAACTCCGTGGGAATAAACGTGGTACCATTGATACACAAATATCCTATTATAACCAATATGTCTCTAAGTTTTTTGAGCATGCAGATATGTCTGCCATTACTATCCATGAAGTAAAAAAATTTAGAGATTGGTTGGTCAAACAACCAAGTGTCAAAGGAGGAACACTATCAAGTACGACCGTTAATCAGCTAATGATTTTTCTGCATAAAATGTTTGATGTTGCTGTTGCTAATCGTCTTAGACAAGATAATCCATGCAATGGACTAAGAAAACTTCCTGATAAACACAAGGAGATGTCTTATTTCACTCCTGAAGAATTCAAGCTATTTGATTCTCTGTTCACAAAAGATGAATACATGTTTCAGCTATTCTATCGAGTGCTAATGTTTACAGGTGTTCGTGTCGGCGAAGCATTGGCCTTAACTTGGAAACAGATTAATTTATCAGAGGGTTATATCGATATCAAGTATTCAGCTTACTTTCGTAATAACAAGGTCCATATCGGAACAGTAAAAACTACCCAATCCAATCGTCGAATTTACATTCATAAGGCATTCGCTCAAGAACTAACGGAATGGAAAGAAAAACAAGCTCACCTATTAGCAGAGTTTACGGACAATACAGAAGACTTACAAATCTTTCAAGACAGTCCTTTACAACTTACTGCTCCAATGGTTTCTAATCAAAAGATTAAATTGAAAAAAAGAATGCCTGCATCATTAAAAATGATTCGTAATCACGATTTCCGACACTCACATGCAGCGTTTCTAGTTTCAAAAGGACTCAGAAACGGTGAGGGAAAAGATTATATATTTTTTACACTTATGAAACGACTCGGACATAGTAGCATTAATACAACTATCAACATCTACTCGCATTTATTCCCAACTCAACAAAAAGAAGTCGCCAATGCTTTTGACAACTTCTAGGGCAAAAAATGGCAAAAAAATTTATTAAACAAGGCTCAAAGCCTTGATACGAAAGGAATCTTAAAAATCTTATGATGAACATGCAAAACATGATGCGCCAAGCACAAAAACTTCAAAAACAAATGGAACAGAGCCAAGCAGAACTCGCTGCCATGGAATTTGTTGGAAAATCAGCTCAGGACCTTGTCCAAGCAACCCTAACTGGAGACAAAAAAGTTGTCAGTATTGACTTCAACCCAGCAGTTGTAGATCCAGAAGATCTCGAAACCCTTTCTGACATGACTGCGCAAGCAATTAACGCAGCACTTGAACAAATTGATGAAACGACTAAGAAGAAACTAGGAGCTTTCGCTGGAAAATTGCCTTTCTAATCCACAAAAAAAGAGAAACATCTGTTTCTCTTTTTTTATTAGAAATCAAAGAATTCCATTGCTTTCTTTAAGAGTAATTCCGTATATTCCGGATCGTCTTGAGCCGTTGTGACTTGTGACTGGACCATTTCAAGATCATCCGTTATCATTCCATCTGCTCCAAGTCTGACTGCCTTATCAAAGGACTCAGAACTATTCACAGTCCAAACATATAGTTTCTGATCTGTTGTCCAAAGTTTATTGACAAAGTATTCATCCAAAGTTGAATATTCCATGGTATAACCAGTCGCCTTGGTTCTCGGAAACACACTATTATATGGCAGAATGAAGTACACTGGAATTTCAGGATCGTAAGCCAAGACCTTATCAATCACATGATAGTCTAGTGACTGCATCTGGTGGCCATATTTCTTAATCGTCGTTCCATACTTTTCAAGGAAATGGTCCATCATTTGTGGGCTATCTTTTTTACTGGTTTTAATCTCAATCAGCAATTTTTGGTTTAAAGCATTTGCTCGCTCTAAATAGGCATCAAAACTTGAAATCTTTGTTTGATAACCATTCTCGTAAATATCTGTATTTGTTAATTCATCCAGAGTTAAGTCTTGCGGTGTAGCATTAATTCTTGCTAGCGATTTAAGGTTAGCATCGTGCATCATCACGAACTGACCGTCTTTCGTTTCCTGAACATCCATTTCAATGAGATCTGGTTTTAGTTGAGCTGTTTTTTCCAAAGACTGCACAGTATTTTGAACACCATTTTTATTACTTACTCCTCTGTGCGAAATCACTAAAGGTGTATTGGTATCCGGAGACTCCAAATAGATGTAACCTTCTAAAGCAAAGAAGATACTTGCACACCCCATGACACCCCATCTCATCAGATGATCTTTTTTTCGCCTTGGCATGATCTCCAACTCTTCTCCCGTCAGGAAGGAAACAAACTTCACTAGGAAATAAGTCAGAGTCATGTAATGGAGGTTTTTAATCAAGATAAAATTAATCACACCAAGAATCAAGGATTCTTTTTGAGTAAAGTTATCCATTACCGCCTGAGCAAAGAGCAAGGGAATTAACAAGATAAAGAAGAAGAGATAGGTTTTAATGATAATGAGTAGGAGATGCCAAGAGAAGAAAAGAACGTTTTTCTTCGTCTTTTGGAGACTATATTTCACACTTTCTCTTACTGTCTTTCTTTCAAAGAGAATCTTAGGAAGGGCAAACATGAAACGAACAGAAATGTAGAGAAAGATCCAAGCGGATGCTATGATCAACAGCCCTACCAGCCAGTTCTTATCTTCTAGGTATGTAACGATAAAATCAGGGATAATAATCTTATTGAGATAGTAGATTTTTAAAATTTTCCTAATAAAAGGAAAAAGTAGAGCTACATAAAAGAAGACAAAGGCCATCTTACAAAAGCTCAATCGTTTGACAAATAGAAAGCTCTGGTGAAAGACTTTTCGACTATATTCAATCAGGGTTCTCTTTTCATGGTAGAGAAGGTGACGCGCCCCAATGAACAAAAGACAGATTTGAAAATAAGCCACTAAAAGATTGATTGCTATTAAAATGAGAAAGGCTAAACTGACAAAAGGCGAGCCTTGTATAATCGCCCAAAAGTTATTGTAGGAGATAAACAAGTAGCCGGTTTGTCTCAGAAGGATGCCAGCAATCCATGAATTTAATGGTAGCCAGACAAACTCAACCATCATAAATATCAAGAAAAATAGAAATAAAATCTTATCTAGGTTATAGTATATCTTCCTAAAACCTAGCTTCTTAGGTTTTTCAGGTTTCATAGGCACTCCTAGTCTAAAAATTGGGATAAATCTAAGCCACCGAAAGGATTATTCATAGAAAAACTACTCTGGTCTTCTATTAATAGCTTTCCTTCATCCGATTCCAAAAAAGCTTCGTAAACACGCGCCGTCATGCGGGCATCCTCTAAACTATTATGTGACTTCCCGTGAAAGCCTAAAAAATTCGCAACAGTTTGTAATTTAAGATTAGCTATCCCGTGTAGGTCAGAACTACGCCGTTCAAAAGCCTCATCATATAAATCAACCTTATACTGGTCACGATAATCAATACCATGCTCCAAAAGAATAGGCAAATCACTCTTAGCCGCATTGTAACCAACAATAGGTAAGTCGCCAACAAATGCTTGAAAGTCCTTTAAAACTTGTTCTACCTTTGGCGCATCTTTCAAGGTTTCAGCTGTGATCCCAGTCAAACCATTGATAAAACTCTTCAATGGTGCTGTAGTATAAACATAAGAATCAAAAGCGGCACCTATTTCTTGACCATTTTGAAAGCGAACTGCTGATACTTGAATTAAATGGGTAAGCCCTTCGTATTGATTGAACTCCAAATCAAAGGCAATATAATCTCTTAATTTTTCCATTTTTTACCTCAGTTCCGACTCGATTTAAACCATAAATAATAAAAGAAGCTATCAGGTTAGTAAATAACCCAAACAGCTTCTTTATTTTCCTCCAAATAAGCGAGCAAAAAAGCCTTTTTTGGTTGCTTGGACTTCTTCTTTTGCTTGGTCCAACTCGAGTTTCAAACTTTCTTGATCCTTCATGGCTTGAAGAGTTAACTGTTGCTGTTGGTCCAACTGTTTGTCCTTTTCAGCAATCTGGCGATCTTTGATACGCATCTGTTCATCTTTTTCTGATAACTGGCGGTCTTTTGCCTTGAGCTGCTCGTACAAACGAAGAATTTCAGCGTTTTTCTCATCGACCAAGATTTCCATCAGTTCACGTTGTTTGACATCATCACTGA
>ERZ773004.1327-NODE-1327-length-12438-cov-116.496649_pt1 | contig 12438 bp, 9 predicted proteins | sample MGYA00580667_ERZ773004 | MGnify/ENA primary metagenome ERZ773004 (study PRJEB29015, sample SAMEA2737963) | human oral metagenome | biome: human oral; feature: human-associated habitat; material: dental | place: China | collected 2123 ... | reverse complement strand
CATCGCGGTGGCCCGCAGGGGGCTGGCGGCGGCCGCCGCCAGTTCGTCGGCGGCCAGCGTCAGCTCGGCGAGGGCACGCGGGTCGTCGCAGACCGCGGCCCGCAGCGCCCGCAGCAGCGCCACGCAGGTGCCGGCCGCCCTCCGTGCGGCGGTCTCGGAGCGAGCCGTCATGGTGTTCTCCTTCCGCTGCCCGTGTCGATGGTGCCCATCGGGGCCTGCTGACGGCATTGAGGCTACCCGCTGCTCCATCCGCCGTCGGCCATGCGGGATGGTCATGGGGCCTTGCAGCCGATGTCCATGGCGCTGTGCGCGCGGATCGCGGCGAGATCTGCGGCGAGAGCCTCCGCCTGATCGGACAGCAGGCAAGTCGTGGTCACTCGGATGGCGGGTTCGCTGTTGATTCTGAACAGTGAACCTGGTGCGACGCTCCAGTGCTTGGCGAGCAGGTCCGTGCACAGACGCGCCTCGTCATCGGTCGGTATCCACACATGGAGCCCCGTGGTGTTCGTCCCGGTGACCGGGATCCCGTGTCTGCGGAGCGTCTGAAGAAAGATGTGTCGTCTTCTGTCATAGGTGCGTGCGGCATTCCTGAGGGCGTGGAGCGTGTGCTGGCCCGTCATGAGGGAGAGGACGAGTTCCTGCATGGTCCGAGGAATCCAGCCCGACGTGATGAGCAGCGTTCTGTCCAAGCGGTCGGCGGTCACAGGATCAGCCGACAGGGCCGCGAACCTCAGATCCGGACCGTGACTCTTGGACAACGACCGGATGCAGGCCCACCGGGTCGTGATGCCGGTCAGTGTCCTCAGCGGTGCACTGGTCAGATACGCGAGGTAGTCGTCCTCGATGACCAGCAGGTCCGGATGCTCGGAGATGATGGCGTGCAGCGCCGCATGGCGCTGCGGTGTCGTCCCGACCCCTGTGGGGTTCTGCGAGCGTGCGGTGATGATGACGGCCTTCGCGCCTGCTCGGATCGCCTGACGGAGCGATTCCGGGGAGATCCCCTCATCGTCGAGCGCGATGGGGGTCTTCCTCATGTCGAGAAGATCCACGAGGAGATGCGCGTGCGGGTATCCCGGATCCTCCACTGCGACGGCATCGCCTTGGGAGAGGGCCGATCTCAGGAGCCCTCCGACCGCTTCCATGGCTCCGTGGGTGAAGACGATGTGCTCGGCGGTCACATCATCAGCGGCGAATCCCTGTCTGAAGAGCTCTTCCAGTTCGGCCAGCCGAGTTGCGCTGTCCGGGCGGGCAGGAAGGGACACGGGCGTGTCATGGAGCGCAGGCAGGAGGGTGTAATCGGGATGGCCGCTGGACAGGTCCACTGACTCTGCGGGTCGGTCGATCGTCAGACGGCTGGGCGGATGGGCCCGGGCCGTGGACACGAAAGTTCCGCGCCGGCCCTCCGTGACGAGGAGACCGCGCTGGCGCAGGTCGCGGATGGCTGCTGAGACCGTCACAGGGCTCAGGTCCGCGAGCGATGCGAGCTCACGCACGGCGGGGAGCCGCTCGCCCGGCTGGCACTGGCCAGTGGCGATCGCGTCCTCGATGAGATGGACCAATTGTCGAGCGGAACGGATGCTGGTACTGTCAAGGGCGAACACGGATTGTATTGTATCAGATTTTATCTGATCTGTCACAGTATGGGGGGACATGGTGTTCGAGATGGACGTGGTGCTGGATGCACCGCTCGCTGCCGACTGCCTCTCAGAGGCCGCCTACTGGCTCTACTTCGCGAGTCCTAACATCGCTCGCTTCTACATTGATCCGGTCGAGCGTCGGCGTGTGCATGTCTGGAGCCTCGCAGAGGATGAGGAATCCGAGATCGATCGAAAGGTGAGGATGACGCTGGCACGGTTCGCTCAGTCGACAAATGTCATTGATGCGGTGCCACGACGTGTTGGGATCGAGTCGTCAGGTGAAGATGTGAAGGGGGCTGACCCGGCGGGTGCGGCGGATGCAGGGTTAGTACGACGACTCGGCCTCGCGGACACGGAGATCGGAGAATTGATGACGGCACTCGCAAGAGGATTCGATGATGAGTTTCGCCGTCTTGGAACAAGTATGGGGGCCTGTGAACGTGAATACTCGACGTTGCTGCCCATCGAGTTTTTCGAGAAGTGTCATTACTTCGACGCTTTTCCGCAGAACATCATGTATCCGACGATGATGCAGACGGATGTGGATGCTGCTGAAAAATTCAGCGACTACACGGTGAATCATCGTGGTCGGCCGCCGCGTGATTATTCTGGTTTTCAGGAACGTACGCATGTCCTCGCGCCAGCGGCGTGTTTCCATGTTTACATGGCGAATGAAGAAAAAACTTTGGAGGGCAACACTCTTGTGACCACGCGTGGTACCTGCTATCGGTACGAGGGGCGTAATGCGTCGACGTTGGAGCGTCTCTGGGACTTTCAAATGCGGGAAATTGTTTACTTGGGTTCGCGTCAGTTCGTTCGTGACTGTCGAGACGAGACACAGGAAAACGTGTTCTCCGACTAGTCGAACAGTGGGGCTTGAGCGGGGTCGTCGAAGCTGGCCATGATCCCTTCTTCCTCCGCGGTGAGCGTCCTGAGTGCGAGCTTGACCCGGACGCGAAGTTTGAGCTTCGCCTTGATCTGCCCTATCGGGATGCAGATTCAGCCTGTGCATCGTTCAACATCAGCGGGACTTTCTTCGGTTCGACTTCGAACATCATGTTGAGTGATGGTGGAACCGCATGGACAGGTTGTACGGCTTTCGGACTGGAGCGATGGGCATGGGCGGCTGTCATGCAGCACGGCACGAATCCTGCACGCTGGCCGCACGGATTGCGCGCTGTGCTGGAAGGAGCCCGCTGACGATGAATGCTGTGAATGCAGGAAGCCAGCTGTCTGGAGACGTTCTTGTCGAGATTCGATCAAGCTCGTCCGTCTCAGTGAGGGTCATCAGCCCGCTCGGTGACCAGGCCGAGCGACTGATTCGTGAACTGGTCAACGAGACTTTGACTCAGCGGGGCATTGATAATGTTCGGATCAAGATTCTTGATAACGCAGCGTCGGAATGGGCTGTGAGAGCACGGCTTGCCACAGCCTTCAGGCGTTGGAGGGAGCAGGGGGGCTCCTCATGACTGACCACGTCATCTCTTTATATGTCTCAGCCACGAAGCCGGGGTACATTGAGCATGCACTGACAGTATCTGTCGACGAAGTTGTTGTCGATTTGGAAGACTCTGTGCCAAGTGACGAAAAAGATAGCGCACGAGATGTTGCCAGAGAGTTCCTGCGGGCTCATCCAGGCGTCGAGAATCTCATAATTCGGGTGAATCAACCTCGTGGTACTGCTCTGTATGATGACCTGAGTGCACTTGTTCCGCTCGGTTTGCGTGCGATCCGTCTTCCGGGGGCGCGGAGATTTGAGGATGTATCGCGATTCTTTTCGTGGACAAAGGAATTCGTGGATCAAAGTTCTGTCCGACTAGAATTGATGATCGAGAACAGGGAGATTTTTAGTGATATCACAAGGATTGTCGAAACTTTTCCGCAGGTGAAGGCACTGACATTTGGTGGTGGAGACTATCTGGCTGACATCAAAAGTGAGTCCCTTGAGTCCTTGTGGGAGGCGAAACGTCAGTTGGTCGCTGTTGCCCGTGAATGTGGACTGCCCGCATATGACACTGTATTCTCCGATTATCATTCGCGAGATCTCGTGTTCGGTGACGCATTGAGAGCCGCGAGTCTTGGTTTTCATGGGAAGAGTGTTATCCACCCTGCGCAGATTCCTGTTACGCGCGAGGCATTTTCCGACGCCTGTTCGTCGTAGACGCTGCGCAAGGACCGGCTTCATGTGTGTCCTGTCCAAGAGGGGGCATTCTCTCCACTTGGGACGATGCAGGGTGCGAGGGTAAGACTAAGTGAGGACATTCTGTGGGGTGGGGGCGATGGTTTTACCGTCATGGACCAGAAGAACCTATCGAACTCCACAGAGTCCTCGTGGTCGGCCCTTCACCGGTTCGGGTGATTTGTGGCGGGGTTCCTCTCAGGCGGGTCGTGGAGTATTTGGTTTCCCAGAAGCACTCACGGGTGTGTCAATGGATACCTCGGGCAAGGGGCTGCGGGTGTCTTGACCTACAAGCAATGACACCCACGAGAAGGCGTTTTATTGATGGCTGTTACGAATGAAATCAGAACTGGTGACCGGTGAAGTGGGCATATGATCACGAGTTGAAACGACGTGACTGCGTCTCGCGGAAGATTCGCGATATGGGGAGGCAACCAGGAGCGGGTGTTCTGGTTGTTGGCCGGCGAGTGCCTCACGGCGCGCTTCCGTCGCCAATCATCGACTCTTTTTGCCTTCGTGTCGTGAGAGCCATGCGCTGTCGACTCGATGGTGAATGTGGGGCTGTTCACCGGGTCTGTGGCACGTACATCTTGCAGTTTTCGCCTGGACCGTTGGAGACGAAACGGATGGCAGTGCGTTTGGAGCAGGACCTATGGTATGGTTTCTTGGTCGATGTGGATGTTTATGATGGTGTCATTCCTGTCACCAGGCATTCTCTTGGTCTTCCTCCTCGTTCCTGCTATGTGTGTGGGTCACCGTCAAAAGAGTGCGTGGTGAAGAGCAGGCACTCTCGTCCGAGAACAATAGTCAAAATATGGATCTCCCTGATTGGAAGAGCGATTCTTCATAGGGTGCGTCCGAATGGGAAGATGCGAGGAGAGAACAGTAGTGAGTCCTAGGCGTGTGGTTGGAACAAGTCAGCAGGACATCAGTCTGGCGGCTGAGGCCCTTGTGCGCGGTGAAGTAGTGATATCCCCGACGGATACGCACTACACGTTGCTTGCTTCTCCTGCGCAGGAAGCTGGGTCCGCCCGAATATATGAGATCAAGAAACGGGACTCAGATTTTCCGTTGACGATCTTCTTGTCCGGCCCGGGTTTGTTGGATCAAGTTGCGCTCGTGGATGATCGCGTAAAAGCTCTGGCGGAAGATCTGTGGCCTGGAGGGCTTACGCTTATTCTTCCCAAGCGTCGTTCGAAAGTTCCTGATTACATCACGGCGGGATTGCCTACCGTGGCCGTTGCCTGTCATCGAAATCCAGTATTTGTAGAATTGTTGCAAAAAATCGGCGGCTGGGGTGTTTGTACTTCAGCGAATCTGTCAGGTCAGGGTGAGCAGTTGGTCACGTTCCGTCAGGCGGCTGATCAGCTAGGGGATAAGGTTTCTCTGATGGTTGACGGAGGCCCTGCGGTTTCTGATTCTGGTAATACCATTGTCGACCTCACTGGACGAACCCCACTGCTTGTCAGGGCCGGTCGGATCGCGCTGACGGATGTGCGGAAACACCTTCCGGATCTGGTTGACCGAACGAAAGACTACAAAACAAGGCTCAAGCGTCGGCAGCAGAGCGTTGCAACTTGGCACCCGACTCTTGCTGGAATGACGGCGCTGGTCACTGGGGCTGCGCGTGGACGTGGTTCTGAGCTTGTACGCGTTCTTGCTCAGTCAGGCGTGCGCACATTGGTCACGGACAAGAGCGAAACCGGAGAATCAGTGGCAGAGGAACTGATTGCTCAAGACTTCGATGTGGAGTTCCGTGTGCTGGATGCGACGGATCCTGTGCAGTGGGATGATGCCGTGAAACATGTTCTGAAAAAGTGGGGGGGACTGGATCTACTTATAAATAACGCAGGGTATTTTGAGTCAAGGCAGCTTGATGAGGTTGACCGGCACGATTGGCAGCTCAGTTTTGCTGTCAATACATCGGCCGCCTTCTATGGAATTCGTGCTGCTGCGCCATACATGGGGATGCATTCATCGATCGTGAATGTTTCATCAGTGTTCGGGAAAATCAGTCGCCCTTATACGGGAGTGGCGTATGAGACCAGCAAGGGGGCACTGTTGCCCTTAACGCGTTCGGCGGCTCGTCATTTGGCTTCCAGCGGTATACGAGTGAATGCCGTTTGCCCTGGACTCATCCGTACGCCGATGACTGAGGATCTGTTCGTTGCGGGGAATCATGATGTTCTTGCTGGCATACCGCTGGGGAGAGCAGTTGATATTTTTGATATCATCGATGCTGTTTGTTTTCTCGCATCCCCGTTGAGCAGTTACGTGACTGGGACAGCCCTTCATGTTGATGGTGGTTTGCTCTGCTTATGAGCCTGTCAACATCAATGGTCACCGATGAGTCGGCTGAGTTCCTCGCTGAGGATATTGTTTATGCGCTTGCCGCGGAAGCCGCTGCAGAGCCAAAGCCAGGACTTGTCACAGCGTCACAAACGGCCAGCCACACGGATATGGATGTCTTCACGCTTCTGCGTAGCGCGTGCAGTCTTCGAGATACTTTTCGCGATGCGGCTTTGCTGTGCGCAAACCTTGATGTGGGGCAGGCTATAAATTCTTGCTCAAGCTTGTTCGCAGAACTACGTAGCATTGGGAGACATGGCGAACAGGTGATGTTCAGGGTCACTGGTGGAGTCAATACCCACAAAGGAGGAATTTTTCTCGGAGTTCTCTTGGCGGCTGCTGCGCGGATTGTTGTGGATCGTGAGCCTTTCCTCAATCCGTCGCAAGTATGTCTTGTGGCACGGCAATTGGCGTTTCCTGCTCTGCTTTCTGACATGATCTTCTCCGATGATGACAGTGACTCCGTTGATCATCTATCGGGTGGGTTGAGAGCTTGGAGGATGTTCGGTGTGCAAGGGATCCGCGGAGAAGTGATCTCGGGTTTCTCCAGTGTGTTGAACAATGGAATTCCTGCTCTTGAGCTATCATTGAATCGTGGTGTGCGCATCGGGGCGGCTTTGACGCATACGTTGATTTCTCTCATGGCCGTGGTGCAGGATTCGACGGTTCTCAACCGTGTCAATGATCCTAAGAGGCTAGCTCTCGTGCAGGATCGTGCAAATGACATTTTGGCCAATGGAAGTATTTTCACGAAGCGAGGGAAACGACTCATCCGACGTGCAAATGGTGAGTTTACTCGATTGCGGATCAGTCCGGGGGGAGCGGCTGATCTCACTGCGGTCAGCCTGTATCTTCATTTGTGGTCGAGTCATGGCCGTGTGGCTTGCAAGAAGAATTATTCTTCTCTATGCGAGGGAGTCGATGGCCAATCTTTCTGGATCTGACCCTCTTCTCGGGCTGTCATCATGAAATAATCAAGGGGGGAAGAGGTTCAGGGGCTCACCACAGAATTGATGCGCTTCCGTGTCGCTCGAGGATCCATTCATGGAGGCTCGGCGAAAAAACATGGTCCCCAGTGGTAGCCAGGTTTACTGTTGTGTGAACAATCTTCCAGGAGTGTGTCCGCAAGGGATGTGGAGCCCATCCGTCGATGACGGAGACAAGTTTTCAGAGCTTTGACTGAAATGGAAATGACGTAAAATAAAATCGGTGGTTTCTTGGCGTTTTCCATGGGAGCGGATTCTTCTGTCAGAGAGTAGAGGAAAGATGACAGGACTTCTTTTTGTGCTCGTTGGTGCCTTCCTGTCCATTTTTGATCAGTTCGTGATAAACGTGTCTGCCTATCAAATAGGTCGGGATCTTGGCGCATCGTCAGTGCAGTTGGAGGCGGTGATCAGTGGTTATGCCTTCGTGTACGGGCTGGGGCTGATCACGGGAGGCAGGATCGGTGACAGGTTCGGCCGACGCAGAGTGTACCGGACTGGGCTGATGATGTTTGCGATGACCTCTCTGTGCTGTGGCCTGGCGGGGACCGCGACCCAAATGGTTGCGGCGCGCCTTGGCCAGGGGCTGTCGGGGGCAGTCATGGTCCCGCAGGTCCTGGCCCTGATCAGGGTGAATTATCTTGGGGAGGAACGCACACGGGCGCTGTCCTGGTTCGGGATCTCGTTGGGTCTCGGTCAGGTCATGGGACAGGTCTTCGGTGGCATGATCCCGAGTCTCGATGTCCTGGGTCTGGGCTGGCGTCCGATTTTCCTGATCAATGTTCCGGTGTGCTTGCTCGCTTGGCTGGGGTGCGGGCGCTGGCTGGTCCACGACCAAGGAGCGCCCGCGGTGAGGATGGACACACTCGGTGTGATACTTTTCGCGGCTTCGGTTGTGCTGCTCTTCGTCCCCCTGCTCGACCCGACCCGGCTGGAACGGTTTCCTGCGGGGGTCGTGCTGCTTGCGGCGGGGGGAACGTTCATCGGGCTGTTCATATATCACGAACATGCTGCAGCCGTGAGAGGATCTGTGCCGCTCATACCCTACCGGCTCTTCAAGTCGTCCGGGTTCGTGCTCGGTGTTTTCCTGAACGCTGCCCTGTACATAGGAATAATTCCTTTCTTCTTCCTTCTGGGGCTTTACTTCCAGTCCATCGTGCATCTCACCTCTTGGCAGTCCGGGTTGTTCTTCGTCCCGATCGGCATCGGGTTCGTCGTGGCCTCAGTGCTCGGTCCCGGGATCATGCGTGCGATCAGTGCTCCTCTGGTGCTCGTTGCCGGCTCCGCAACCAGTGCTGCGGGACTCGGAATCGTCATGGTCCTGGTGTCCCTCGGTGCTGCCCGTGGCTGGGCGTTTCTCGCACCGCTGTTCGTGTTCGGATTCGGGAACGGCTCCATTCTTCCCATCGTGACCGGAGTCGTGCTGCGTCATCTTCCGGTGCGGGACGCGGGGGCGGGCTCGGCGATCCTCACCACCGCCCAGCAGCTGTTCGGGGCGGTCGGTGTCGCCATCACTGGATCCATGATGTCGAACGCCGGCACGCTTGGGGCCACTCCCTCCGACTACGTCGAAGCGCTCTTCTTCCAGGAAATTTCGATCCTTGCTGCACTGGCATTCGCTGCCATGCTGCTCAGATCGCAATCCAGGAGTCGTGATCCGGTCGACGGAGGAACGGGATGACGGTACGATCCTGCTGATTCGCCGGCCATCTCCACAGGATCCGTCGAGACTCGTTCACCGGGAACTGACCAGATTCCTTTCTGTCGTTGGGCCGTTCTTGGGCATGAGGAACGAGTGTCTCCGGCGGTCCGTCCGACCCCGATCGGTGATCATTCGTCCTTGGCGGTCTCGCGCAGGTGGCACTTCGATCGCTGGACCGTCCCCGTGGCCACCGACAAGGTGATGGGCGGAGAGAACATACCGGCCAGACGGCCGCGCGGATCCAGCGGTGGCCGATGGTCCAACCGGGAGAGGCCATTGGCATCACGGCGGGCACGACGGATTCGTGCCAGTGATCCGGGGCCGTGCCTCCGTCCGAGGTCGCCACCCGCCCCGGCACCTCCCTCCACTAGGCTCGGTGCTGACCACCGCGGCACGGGCGCGCGGCGACCGGGAGGGGCCATGGCAGCACGCAGGATGACACTGACGGGTGTCCTGGCGCGGCGCGGGTTCACCGGCGTCGCCCATGCCGCGGAGGTGCTCGGCTCCCTTCCCGTCGACCCCGCAGGACTCATCGACGAGCTGTCCACGGCGGCCGACCCCGACCTCGGCCTGGCGGCGTTCGCCGAACTCTTCGAGCAGGCCCCCGAGCTGATCGGCGAGATCCTGGCCGACCAGGGATGGCGCCGCCGCCTCGTCGCCGTCATCGGCTTCAGCCAGGCGCTCGGCCACCACCTGGGGGCCCACCCGCAGGACGCCCGGGTGCTCGCGGCCGAGCCCCTCCGCTGGTCGGCCCGGGAGATCCTCGACGACCTGCTGGCCGACATCGGCCTGCCGGACCTGACCGGGGCCGAGCCGGGCGAGCTCGCCCGTGCCGTCGCCGGCGCCCCGGACGCCGCCGACCGGCTGCGCCTGGCCAACAGGCGCCACCTGGTGCGGATCGCCGGCCGCGACCTGCCGTCCCCCGACCCGGCGCTGGCCGTCGGCTCGGTCGCCGCCGAGCTGGCCGACCTGGCCGACGCCGTCATGGTCTGCGCCCTCACCATCGCCCGCAGCGAGGTCGTCGACCAGGCCCGGGCGAGGCTCGGCGTCATCGCGCTCGGCAAGTGCGGGGCCCAGGAGCTCAACTACCTGTCCGACATCGACGTGCTCTTCGTCGCCGAGCCCGCCGACGAGACGGTCACCACGGCGGAGGCCACCGCCATCGGCAACCTCATCGCCGCCGCCACCACGCGCATCTGCTCGGCCCATTCGACCTGCGGCACCATCTGGCAGGTCGACGCGGCGCTGCGCCCCGAGGGCAAGAAGGGCCCGCTCACCCGCACTCTCTCGGCCCACCGCGCCTACTACGAGCGATGGGCCAGGAACTGGGAGTTCCAGGCCATGCTCAAGGCCCGCCCGATGGCCGGCGACCCGGAGCTGGCGGAGGGCTTCTGCCGGGTCGTCGAGCCCCTCGTCTGGCAGGTCGGCGGGCGCGACGACTTCATGAGCGAGGCCCAGGCGATGCGCCGGCGGGTCGTCGGCCTCATCCCGGCCAAGGACGCCCGGACCGAGATCAAGCTCGGCTCCGGCGGCCTGCGCGACGTCGAGTTCAGCGTCCAGCTCCTCCAGCTCGTCCACGGGCGCGTCGACGAGCGCCTGCGCCTGCGCGGAACCCTCCCCGCCCTGCACGCCCTGGCCGCCCACGGGTACATCGGCCGCGGCGACGCCTCCGAGCTCGACCGCGCCTACCGCTTCGAACGCACCGTCGAGCACCGCATTCAGCTGTTCTCCCTGCGCCGGAGCCACCTCATGCCGTCCGGCGACGACGACCGGCGCCGCATCGCCCGCTCCCTCGGCATGCACGAGGGCGAGGAGCTGTGGGAGGCCTGGCGGCGCACCGCACGCGACGTCGAGCACCGCCAGCGCCGCATCTTCTACTCGCCGCTGCTCGAGGCCGTCTCGCACCTGTCCGACGAGGAGCTGCGCATGTCGCCGCAGGCCGCCCAGGACCGCCTCAAGGCCCTCGGCTTCGCCGACCCGCGCTCGGCGCTGTCCCACATCAGGGCCCTCACGACGGGGGCCAGCCGCACCGCCGAGATCCAGCGTCAGCTCATGCCCGCCATGCTCGGCTGGTTCGCCGAGGGCCCCAACCCCGACCTCGGCCTGCTCAGCTTCCGCCAGCTCTCCGAGGAGATGGGCGGCACGAGCTGGTACATGAGGGCCCTGCGCGACGAGGGCCAGATGGCCGAGCTGCTCGCCTCGATCCTGTCGAGCAGCCGCTACGTCATCCGGATGATCGGCTACGTTCCCGGCGCGGTCCAGATGCTCGCCGACGCCTCCCAGCTGGCCGCCAGGCCCCGCGAGGCCCTGGTCGAGACGATGAGCGCCGCCGCCCGCCGCCACGACGACACCGACGGGGCCGTCGAGGCGCTGCGCACCGTTCGCTGCCGCGAGCTCACCCGCCTGGCCCTCGGCGACGCGCTCGGCCTCATCGGCACCCAGGACGTCGGCGCGGGCCTGTCGTCCGTCATGGGCGCCACCATCGACGTGGCCCTGGCCATCGCCGCGCGCGAGCAGGACGGGCCGGTGCCGCCGATCGGCGTCGTCGCGATGGGCCGCTGGGGCGGCGCGGAGCTCAGCTACGGCTCGGACGCCGACGCCATGTTCGTCGTCCCCGACGGCACGGACCCCGAGGGGATCACCGTCGCCACCCGGGTCGTCGCCCGCCTGCGCGCCCTGCTCAAGGCGCCGGGCCGCGGCCCGGCCCTCGAGATCGACGCCGGCCTGCGCCCCGAGGGCAGGGACGGCGCCATGGTGCGCACCCTGTCGGGCTTCCTGAGCTACTACGAGCGCTGGTCGAGCACCTGGGAGCACCAGGCCCTCGTGCGCGCCGACCACGGGGCGGGCGACCGCCGCCTCGTCGAGGCCCTGCTGGCGGGCGTCGACCACCTGCGCTGGCCCGCCGACGGGCTGAGGCCCGAGCAGGTCGCCGAGATCCGCAGGCTCAAGGCCCGCATGGAGCGCGAGCGCATCCGCCGCGGCACCGACCCGCACCGCAACCTCAAGCTCGGCCCGGGCGGGCTGTCCGACGTCGAGTGGACCGTGCAGCTGCTCCAGATGCAGCACGCGGGCCGGATGCCCGGGCTGCGCACGCCCACGACGATGACGGCCCTCACGGCCCTGCGCGAGGCCGGTCTCGTGGACGAGCCCGACGCCCGGGCCCTCGGCCGGGCGTGGCGGCTGGCGAGCGCCCTGCGCGACCACACGATGCTCGTGAGCGGCCGCTCCAGCGACCTGCTGCCCTCCGACCCGCGCGACCTGGCCGCCATCGCCGTGCAGCTGCACCGCGACATGGCCAACGCCTCCGAGCTCATCGAGGACTGGGAGCGCACCTCCCGCAGGGCCTCGAACGTCGTCGACCGCATCTTCTGGGGGCGCGACTCATGAGACACCCGAGATTCCCGCAGTGCCCGCGCCCCGTCGGCGGGCGCGTCGTCCCCGGCATGACGTACGCCCCCGGCGGGAAGCCCGCGCCGTCCGGCGACGGCCGCGGGGCGGGCCACGGCGCCGACGGCTCCCTCGTCGTCTTCGGCGGGACGAGCGACATCGGCCTGGCCGTCGCCGCCGAGCTGCTCGCCGCGGCGCCCC
>ERZ773004.1325-NODE-1325-length-12464-cov-5.437022_pt1 | contig 12464 bp, 6 predicted proteins | sample MGYA00580667_ERZ773004 | MGnify/ENA primary metagenome ERZ773004 (study PRJEB29015, sample SAMEA2737963) | human oral metagenome | biome: human oral; feature: human-associated habitat; material: dental | place: China | collected 2123 ... | reverse complement strand
GGTTCAGCGAAAAAGAGGTGAAAGCAGCCCCCAATCTTTCGGTAACGCTACAAGATAAGGCCAAAGCCATTGACGAAGTGGTGGTGGTGGGCTATGGCACACAGAAGAAAGCCAATCTCACCGGTTCGGTTTCGCAGGTGAAAATGAGCGATGTTTTGGGCGATCGTCCAATGGTAAATGCTGCGGCTGCACTGCAAGGAGCAATGCCAGGATTGACCATTGGCGGCGGTTCCGGACCGGGATTTGCAAAATCAATGAATGTGCGCGGCACACTTTCTATCAACGGAGGCGCACCGCTTGTGCTCATTGACAATGTGGAAGGCGACATCAGTGCACTCAATCCCGAGGACATTGAGCGTGTGACGGTGTTGAAAGATGCAGCCAGTTCGGCCATTTATGGTGCGCGCGCTGCCGGTGGTGTGATTTTGGTAACTTTGAAACGTCCCAACGCCAATGCCCGGTTTACGGCCAATTACAACTTTAATGTGGGCTGGGAACAGTCGCTCAACCATTTGCAACAGGCATCGCTGATGGAATATTTGGATGCCTATCTCGAAGCAGGCTACTCTAATTCTTATTGGGCGGGTAACGGCGAAGTGAGCAAATGGCGCAACTATCTGCAACAATATCAAAACGACCCATCGTCTATCGCAACCGTGGGCGACGGCATCTTTAAGGATACCGACGGCCGCGTTTATTGGCTTTCTGAAAAGAACCTGGCCAAGAACATCCTTACCACGGGTGCCGTTAGCAACCACAACATAACCCTTTCGGGCGGAAGTTCAAAGATACGTTATCGACTTTCGGGAAGTTTAAGCCGCGAAAATGGTCCGTTGGTTACAGATAAGGACATGTTCAGGCGTAAAACCATCAACGGCTTTATCTCGGCCGACATCCAGAAATGGTTTACCCAAGAGGCCACCATCTCTTACACCAACTCTACCAAACAAGAGCCGCAGAACGTGGGAAACATGAGCGGTTTTTACTCAACTCGTTTGATATATTATTATCCCGAAGGCCTAATCCCTGGCGACATTCTAAGTGTTCAAGGCAACTTGCCTTCGCAAACGCCGCTGAACATGCTGTTGTATGCACCCACTTCGCATTTGGAGAAGTCGGAACCACGTGTGGCTTTGCGCTCTATTTTCAAGCCCCTGCCTGGCTGGAGCATCACGGGCGAGTACACCTACGACCGCAAAGACAATCACTATCAGTTTTATACCGGCCGATTTAGGTTTGCCGATGTGCAGCTTGCCGCCAAGTATTCGATGGAAGAAGGGCAAGACTACTATCGCATGTATGATGAAACAAAGAAGTATAACGCCCTGAACCTCTTTACCAATTACGAAAACAATTGGGGTGCGCATGCCTTTAAGGCGATGATGGGCTTTAACCAAGAGAAGTCGTATTATCGCTATTTCTATGGCAACGTGTTGGCGCAAGCCGTGCCCACTGTGCCTTCTTTCGCAGGCGGAACAGGTGAAAAAACCTTATTCGATAAGTACTCGGAGTACACCATTCGCAGTGGCTTTGCCCGTTTGAACTATTCGTTCTTAGACCGCTATCTCTTGGAGTTGAACGGACGTTACGATGGCTCGTCGAAGTTCCCCAAGAACCATCGCTTTGGCTTTTTCCCCTCGGTTAGTGTGGGTTGGCGTATGGGTCAGGAGCCTTTCCTGAAGTGGGCCAACCGTTGGTTAGACGACTTTAAATTCCGCACCTCGTATGGTTCGGTAGGCAACCAGCGTATCGACCCCTATCAGTTCTCGCCAGTTATAAGCGTGAACAGCAACGGCACCTATCTGCTGAACGGCGAAGGCAAGACAACTTATTTCACTTCGCCCGAGTTGGTTAGCCGCAACTTTACGTGGGAAAAGGTAACAACGTTTAACGTTGGTTTCGACCTCTACGCCTTCCAAAACCGCCTTACGGCAACGTTCGATTGGTTTAACCGCCAAACAACGGGCATGTTGGCTGCTGGTATGGAGATACCCAAGGTGGTGGGAACAACGGCTCCGTTGCAGAATGTGGCCGACATGAAGAACAAAGGCTGGGAACTAAATGTTACATGGCGCGACAAGATTGGCGATTTTAGCTATCATGTTGGCTTTAACATCTACGACAGCCAGGCCGAGATAACCAAGTTTAATAACGAGTCGAAGCTGCTCTCCGATTACTATGTGGGGAGGAAGATAGGTGAGATTTGGGGCTATGTTACCGACGGCTATTACACCATCGACGACTTTAACGCGGCAGATGCCAAGCACAAAACATGGACATTGAAAGAGGGCGTTACGAAGATTAACGGCTTTAACCCACAGCCAGGCGATGTTAAGTTTAAGGACTTGCGCGAAGACGGCGTTATTAATGCAGGCGACAACACCGTTGATAACCCCGGCGACCGCAAGGTAATTGGCAACGACGCATCTCGTTATCAGTTCGGTGCAAGCCTTGGTGCAGCATACAAAGGCCTAAGCCTAGAAGTGCTGTTGCAAGGTGTTGGCAAGCGCGATTATTGGCTTGGCGGTTCGGCTGTGTTCCCATTTGGTGGGGCAGGTGCTGGCGATGCCGTGTTCCAAGCACTTTATTCAAACCAAACCGACTATTGGCGAGCCAAGAGCTACGACCCCGCAAGCAGCGACTATATGGTGCCAGTAAATCCCAACAGCAAGCTGTTCCGCATTTACGACCAAGGCAACAACGTTGCTTCTAACACGCGCCCAAGCGACAAGTATCTGCAAAACGCAGCCTACTTGCGCATCAAGAACGTAACGCTATCCTACACCTTGCCCCGAATGTGGGTTAAACGCGCCTACTTGCAGGATGCAAAGTTCTATGTAAGCGTAGAGAATTTGGCAACTTTCAGCCAGCTTCCCAAAGGCTACGACCCCGAAGGACGACCACCCAAAACCACAGCTAATGCGCTAAGCAACATTATTTCGTGGGAGTATCCCTATTATCGCACCATCTCTTTTGGCGCAAGTATCACATTCTAATCACTAATGTTCTTATGAAAAAGATATTAACGGCCGCTTTTCTTGTTGCTACAACCCTGACGGCATGCAACGACCAGTTTCTGGAAAAGTACCCTTTGACCGACCTTACCGAGGAAAATGCCTTCAAAGAGTACGATAACTTCAAGGCTTTTATGAACCCTTGCTACGGGATGTTTATTAACACCACCATTCAAACCAGCATCAACAGCAGCTATATGGACGCGCAGTTTGCTGGCGATTGGTTTGGCGGACTGGTTACGCATCGCGACAATGCGCGCAATCCTTATGCTTACCAAACCGTCACAGCCACATCAGATGGTGGCGGATGGGATTTCTCTTACATCCGCCGCATCAACATCATGCTGAGCCATTTGGGCGATGGCGTGCTTACAGAGGCACAAGCGGCGCATTGGCGTTCGGTTGGTTACTTCTTCTCGGCCTATTGGTATATGGAACTCATCGACCGCTTTGGCGATGTGCCTTGGGTGAATAAGGTGCTCGATGAAAGCTCGCCCGAAAGCTACGGACCACGCACACCGCGCGCAGCTGTTGCCGATAGCATCATCGCCCGATTGGAGTATGCTGCCGCAAACATCGGCTCGTTCAACGATGGCGACAACACCATTACGGCTCATGCCATAAAGGCCGCACTCTCGCGTTTCTTGCTTCGCGAAGGAACATGGGCCAAGTATCATGGCCTTAACGAACCTTACGAAACCTATTTGCAAAAGTGCCTAACCGTTTCGCAAGAGTTAATGGATGCCTATCCCGGCCTGTATCTGGGCGTAGACAAGCAAAACACGCCTGCAACGGGCTATGGCGAGCTGTGGACCACCGAGAGCTTGAAGGGTAAGCCTGGCGTTATCTTCTACAAAGAGTTTGTCAACAACGTGCTGATGAATCGCTACAACGACTTCGAACACATCGCGGCCAACGCTGCCGATGTGCCGCAATACACCGTAGACATGTTCTTGATGAAGAATGGTTTGCCCATTGCCAATGCCGCATCGGGCTATCAAGGCGGGAAGGGTAAGGACATGTGGGCCACCTTTGCCCAGCGCGACCCGCGGCTATATCAAAACATTCAGCCCCCTTATGTGGTTGCTCCTTACAAGGGTGTGCCCGATAACGTGAACACGTTTAAGACATGGCGATTCTTAAAGGCGGGCGATAACAACCAAGGTCACATCGTTACTGCCGACGAAGCTGCCAAGTATCGCTACTACATCGACTACATGGGCCTGAACGATAAGTGCCTAAGAGGTGGCGCAGCTGGTGGCGAAGGCATGAAAAGATGCCCCGGACAAAACTGGGGCGCATCGCTAACACCCGTTAGTCCTAACCTCACCACCGACTCGCGGGTGCCCTTTATGCGCTGCCGAACGGGCTATTACTTCTGGAAAAACTACGACATGTGGGAGTTCTCCACAGGCTCTTCGGCTTTCTGTACGGCCGATAAGCCCATCTTTAAGATTGAAGAAGTGCTGCTGAACTATGCCGAAGCGGCATGGGAACTCCATAAGTTCGACCAATCGGTTGCAGACAAAACCATCAACAAACTGCGCGACCGAGCCGACGTTGCACACATGACGGTGGCAGACATCAACGACAACTTCGACCCCAACCGCGACAAAGGCAATGCGCCTTGGTGGACAGGCAATGGCGGTAAGTTTGGCAACTACAACGTAGACCCCGTGCTGTGGGAGATACGCCGCGAACGCCAGATAGAACTCTTTGGCGAGGGATTTGCCTTCTACGATGTGCGCAGATGGGCAAAGGCTGCCTATTATGTAAACAGGCAACCCTGCGGATTGTGGACCACAGCCGCCGACAATATCTATGCGCCAAAGGCAAATGCCTACACGGGGCAGTTTGTTGATTACGACGAAATTGTGACAAACGGAAAGGCCGCAGCCGAGAACAACACCGCTGGCAGCGGCTGGATTTACACCTACGAGAGTCCGCTTGCGCATGGCGGTTGGTTAGATACCTATTATTTAAGCATGGTTCCCACCAGTCAAATCGTGCTGAATAAGCAGCTAACACAAAACCCTGGTTACAATAAACTATTTGGATTAGGCAATTAAAAACGATGAAAACAACATCATCTATCCTGCTTTCGCAGGCTGCATGGTTGGCCCTAACCCCTGCTTTGGCCGCAAAAACCACCAAACCCAACATCATTTACATCATGTGTGATGATATGGGGTACGGCGATTTGGGCTGTTATGGCCAACAACACATCCTAACGCCCAACATCGACCGCATGGCCGCAGAGGGCATGCGCTTTACGCAGGCCTATGCGGGGGCACCCGTTAGCGCGCCGTCGAGGGCATGTTTCATGACGGGGCAGCATTCGGGCCACACCGAAGTGCGCGGAAACAAGGAGTATTGGGCCGATAGCAAGCCCGTGTTTTACGGCCAAAACCGAGATTTCAGCATCGTGGGGCAACATCCCTACGATGCCAATCACGTAATCATTCCCGAGATTATGAAGGCCAACGGCTACCAAACGGGCATGTTTGGCAAGTGGGCTGGCGGCTACGAGGGGTCGGCATCAACGCCCGACAAGCGCGGCGTTGACGAATTCTTTGGTTATATCTGCCAGTTCCAAGCCCACCTCTACTACCCCAATTTCCTCAATTCGTACAGCAGGTCGCGAGGAGATAAGGGCGTGAAACGCGTGGTTTTGGACGACAACATTGCGCACCCGATGTTTGGCGACAACTATTTTAAGCGTCCCTCTTACTCGGCCGACCTCATTCACCGCCGTGCTTTGCAGTGGCTCGAAACGCAAACGGCCGACAAACCCTTCTTTGGCGTGTTCACCTACACCCTCCCTCATGCCGAGTTGGCACAGCCCAACGACTCGCTTGTGGCTTTCTATAAGAAGAAATTCTTTGTAGACAAGACGTGGGGTGGGCAAGAGGCATCGCGATACAACGCCGTAGAGCACACCCATGCGCAGTTTGCCGCCATGATAACAAGGCTCGACTTGTATGTTGGTGAGATATTAAAGGTGTTAAAGCAAAAGGGGCTAGACGACAACACGCTGGTGATTTTCACGAGCGACAACGGGCCGCACGAGGAAGGCGGTGCCGACCCTTCGTTCTTCAATCGCGACGGAAAGTTGCGCGGCATTAAGCGTCAGTGTTACGAAGGTGGCATCAGAATTCCTTTCATTGCGCGCTGGAAAGGCCGCGTCGAGGCCGGCAAAGTGAGCGACTTGCCCTTCGCCTTCTACGACCTTATGCCCACTTTCTGCGAACTGTCAGGCGTAAAGAACTATGTGCAACGCTATCGAAACAAGCGCCTAACCACCGACTTTTTCGATGGTCTCTCCATCCTTCCCACGCTCTTGGGCAACGATAAGGCACAGCAACGCCACCCCCACCTTTATTGGGAGTTTGCCGAAACCAACCAAATTGCCGTGCGCATGGACGATTGGAAACTGATTGTGATCAAGGGTACGCCACACCTTTACAACCTCGCAACCGACTTACACGAGGACAACGATGTTGCTGCCCAACATCCCGATGTGTTGAAGAAGCTGGTAGACATCGTTTATAAGGAGCATGTAGACAGTCCGTTGTTCCCCATCACCTTGCCAAAGACGGCTCAATGACCACAGATTAAGGCCTTACCAACGGCCTTCGAATGCAAACTAAGGGGATGTGCCTGCTGTGGCACATCCCCTTTTTGTTTGCAAACTGGCCTCGTTTGGGCTAGAAAACTTGAAGGACAAGAAGTGCTAAAATGCTAGATAAACAAGAACACTTAGCTAAGCTAGTTCAGCTAGTTCACCTAGAAATCCTGGTACACCTAGCCCAGTTAGCTCACCTAGTCCACCTAGAACTCCTAGAACCTCTAGCTCATCTAGGCAACCTAGAACACCTTGAATTCCTAGCCCCCTAGCTCATCTAGCCCAACTAGAATACCTAGAACAGCCCCCTAGAACCCCCCAGAATACCTAGCCTCCCTAGAATAACAAGGCCAACGAGAATAACTAAAAATGCTAGCCATTACCTTGCGGTTTGTAAATTTTTAAGCCTAAATTTTAACATTATGAGTGCCATTTTATCCACCAATCGCCCAACCGGCCGCAAATAATCGATTCTCGCGCGGGTTTGTTTTGGTGCTGAATGGGGCAGGGCTTATAATGGTGGCCAACCCATTTGATGTAGTATGAATATGCAATTAGCACTCAACAGCGTGCGTTTTGCGCCAAATTTTCCTGCATTTAGCACCAAAACACCCTGCAATTAGCACCAAAACGCATTGCGTTTAGCACCAAAATGCACTGCAAAATGCCGCAAAACGCAGACCAATATGCTGCAAAACGCAAGGCTAAATGCAATAATATGCACAACGAAATGTAATAAAATACGGTGAGCATTGCCACTTAGGGCATATATTTCGATAGTATGACGTGTAGAATAAGGGCGGAATACACTTCAAATCATGGGTTTTTAGGTGCAAAATGCAGGTGTTTGGAGTTAAAGAAAACACGAATTGGCAACCATCTAGAAAGGCAAAATGGTGCTAAATGCACGCCGCGTTCTTAAAATCGGACATGTTAAGAGCGGCGGAAGATGGGAAATAGCACCAAATTGCCTACTTATAGACCATTATTTTCGCTAGAATGTGTTGGCGAGCAGCGTGCGTTTTGTCAAGTATTATTACAGCAATTAACTTTCTGGGGTTATGGGTTTGTTAGCTCGTGGGTTGCCGATATATCCAGTTAATGAGTAGTTAAGTTTAGGCTTAGGGGGTAAGTTATTAAACCTATCTTTTCATACTCTTTGTATACGCTGTCATTGAATCACGCTTAAAGTAATGCCTTTTGCTGTCTTTCTGTCTTTGTCTGGTATCTTTCACTTGCCTTTTCGATGGCATATCCCAACGATGCTCACTCAAAATGCAGGCGAAAGATGCCAGATAAGTCCCCAAAAACTGACAAAGGCGATTTTTAGAACCTGCCTTTAGCCATTGGCTATCGCAAAAACAGACTTACTTATTGAGGTATTTAAGCATTTTTGTGATACACCGTTTCTTCTGATCCATGTTGGGGTGAACGTAGAGATTGAGGGTTGTCGTGATGTTCGCATGCCCAAGCAACACGCTTACTGTTTTATAGTCGCAGTTGCTTTCAATGCAGCGCGTAGCAAAACTGTGGCGCAGTCCGTGATATTTCAGCCGAGGAATATCCAAATGTCCCATCAACCGATGGAAATAGTTACGGTAGGTTCGTGGCTCTGTGGGTTTCTCTTCATTGGTTAGCACATAGAAACTTGCGTTTACCACTTTTTTCAGTGGTTTCACCATAGCCAATAGTTCTTTGTTCATCGGTATCTCACGGCAAGAATTCTTAGTCTTTGGTGTGTTTATAACCAGCTCCGTGTGTTTGTGCTCACCTTCTACGATGTAGATACGCTCGATGGTACGGCTTACGGTGATTGTGCCCGTGTCTGTGTTGATGTCGTTCCACATCAAACCGCATATCTCACCAATCCGCAAGCCAGTGGTCAGGCTGATGTAGATGCCAAGGTTGCGAAATGTGAAGTTCTGCCTGATGAAATCGAGTATCTTTTTGTGGTGTGCCACCGTCAGCACTTCTATTTCTCTGTTGCCCTCCGTGGTTGGGTACTTGATGTCCCACTCACAATAGTTCATCCAACCGTTCTTCACACCAAACTTCATCACCATTCTCAATACGATGAGCATGTCTTTCACCGTTTTAATGCAGAGCCCGGCATTGAGTTTTTGCAACACAAACTCTTGTACTAGTTTCTCACTAAGAACGTCACAATCACCAAACGATGACAGTATATGGTTCTCTAAAATCAACACATAAGCAGCATAGGTGGACTGCTTAACGTAGCGTTGCTTTTCACTTTTCCAAGCCAACGCAATTTCTCTAATTGTTTTTGCTTTCATATTTAATCCTTAATCTAGAAAAGGTACATAATAATTAGAGAAAAGCATTAACTTATGTCCCAAATCTGAGATTTAAGGAGTTTGAGGGGGAGTGGGAGAAATGTAAGTTAGGAGATATTACTCAAAATTTCAATCGTAGAAATAAAGAAAAAATACAATATCCAATGTTCTCTGTTACAAATGAAAGGGGATTTGTACCACAATCTGAGCAATTTGAAGGTAGAGACATGGTAGGTGATGATATTAAAGCATACAAAATCATACAGTCACAAGAATTCGCTTATAATCCCGCGAGAATCAATGTCGGTTCAATTGCTATGTATTCTGGTAAAGCCCCCTGTATGATAAGTTCGTTGTATGTCTGTTTCAAAACGACCCAAAAGGTAGATGACGAATGGCTTATGCAACTTCTTAAAACAGCAAAACTTAATTATTGTTACAATGTAAATGGTGAAGGAGGCGTAAGAGTTTATCTTTTTTATCCGAACTTTGCACGTATAAGGGTATCTTTGCCATCTTTGACGGAACAAAAGAAAATAGCATGCTTTCTTAATCTTCTTGACGAGCGCATTTCTACTCAAAACAAAATCATTGACAAGTTGCAGTCCCTAATCAAGGGAATTATGGTTGAACTGCAAAAGCAAGGACAAAATAAAGGCAATTGGAGAAATGTACTTCTTAGTAAAGTTCTCACGGAAAGGGATGAACGTAACACTAACTTATATGAAGTTTTTTCTGTTTCTGTTAGTCGAGGTGTTATTAATCAAGTAGATTATCTTGGACGTTCATTTGCAGCTAGAGACACATCAAAATATAATGTAGTACATTATGGTGACTTAGTTTATACAAAAAGTCCTACGGGAGCATACCCTTATGGCATAGTTAAACAAAACCTTAACCAAGAAAATGTTGCAGTTTCACCACTATATGGTGTTTATATACCCAATAGTCTTTCTGTTGGAACATATCTCCATGAATATTTTATGAGTGAAATAAATACGCACAACTATTTGCATCCGCTGATTCAAAAAGGAGCAAAGAACACCATCAACATTACAAATCAACGATTCTTAGAAAATAGTGTCCCGATGCCTGTATGTGCTAATGAACTATTGCTGATCTCAAAATTGTTACTTTCTTTGAATGACAAGATGAAATATCAGCAAAGCATACTACAACAATATAAGAAACAAAAACAATACTTGCTCCGTCAGATGTTTATATGAACATCTGACGGAGCAGATACTGCTTTTGTTTTTCAAACGCATATCTTTGCTTTACAACAGTTTCCTGCCATAATGATAACGCAGAAAAAGCATGGGCTATAGTTTTGACTATTTGCACAGTTGGCAAAATGAATTCTTGATTTTGCGTTTCTGCAATATAATGCCTTTTGTGCTCATTTGTTGACAAATCAAGATATTTCAAAAACTCAAATGTATAGCGCAAGAGTTCTTTATTCTTTGCCGTTAGAATTTTTATGGCAGAAGATTTAACCTTGAAAGGAAAATCAACATATTTACAATCAAGAGTGAAATCATCGAATATGATGCAATCACCCTTGTCATATATTCCTTCTATTTCTGATGTGTAGCCCAAGACAAAGGATTTGTTTGCTGTTAGTACTGGAGTTCCTTCATTTGTATATTCAGTATCTTCAACAATATATGATTGTGGTTGTTCATAGCTAAGAACGTCGCCAATCATTGCATTAAAACCAACACTTTTCCTAAGTTTTCCAAAGGCACCGTCTCTAATTCCCTTGATTAGGGATTTTGAAGTTTGTAGGTCTGCGATTTCAGAAAGGCTTTTCAAGGACGCAAAAGGGGATGTTATTACATTGTCTGAAATTTGCGATATTGTTAAGGGTGAGCAAATCAATGGTGAACTTCTTTCAGAGCATGGCAAGTATTATGTGATGAATGGGGGAACCGATCCATCTGGTTATTATGACAATTATAATGTGGGAGCCTACACTATTTCAATAAGCGAGGGCGGAAACTCTTGTGGCTATGTACAATTTAACAAATGTCCTTTTTGGTGTGGTGGACATTGTTATTCTATTCAAAACATAGCTGACAATATTAATAACCTGTATTTATATCATTATCTTAAAACTGAAGAGAAGGCGATAATGAAACTTCGCATAGGCTCTGGTTTACCCAATATTCAAAAGAAGGATTTGGCTACATTCAAGATAAAATTACCGACAAGTAAACAGCAAAAAGCAATTTCGGATATACTGTCATTGCTAGAGCAGAAGGCCGAGATTGAAGAACAAATACTGATAGCTATGCAAGATGAAAAACAATATCTGCTTCGCCAGATGTTCATATAAATATCTGACGGAGCAAGTATTGTTTTTGCCTATGCAATATTTCTAAGAAATCTGTCTCCAATTTAATCTTCTGTGCCAATGTAAACAATTGCTTACCAATCCGCTGTTGTACTTCAATCGCCAAAAGAGGAAAAGGTATATTGCACAAGCTCTCATAGGATAAGCACTGTCTTACACTGCCCTCCAACCTTTTTTGAATTTCTGTGAAGAATAGCTTAGACTCAAAAAAATAGTCAAGATATTCTGGCGTAGCGTAATCTTTTGTGCGGAAACAAATGTACATCGGGCTTACTATACCTTTCTCAAATGTAATGAGACGGGCAATCGAACCGACATTTATTCTTGCTGGGTTAAAAGCGAAGTCATTCCGTTCTACAATCTTATAGTTGGAAGTGTCATCGCTTGCAACGCATCTGTTCTCAAATTGCTCACTCTGCTGGATAAAGCCTTGGCGATTGCTAACGGATAAAACTGTCTGTATCGCATTGTCTTTATTCCTTTTAGATGTCTGCACAATGAAATCGCCTATATGTGAAGAAGTTTTAGTCTTTGAACTGTATTCTATTTCTATAATCGCAGACTTTAATTTCTTCAAATCCTCAATGATTTTGTTTTGGGTAGAGATACGCTCATCTATCATTCGGAGCAGTGTGACTATTTTTGTTTGTTCATCTTTTGACGGAATACCAACGTAACATTCTGAGAAATTCTTACAGCTGATAGAGTATATCTTTGTTCCTTGTGCAATTTTTCTAATTTGATGGTGGAATGTTGTGGAAGAGAAAGCATACCCTTTATAACCAACAACCGTCTTTCCTTGTCTATCTCTTCCATGTATTGTATGCAAGCCACAAATCACTTTCTTTTCGCCAAGATTATAAAACTCAACAACTTTAGCTACTTCGTTTGTGTCTTCTGATGCATCGGCAAAAGCGATATCACCTTCTTGGCATAGTTCATAATTCTTAGGAGTGTTGCCATCCATAATGTTTGGAAGTTTGTCTTTGTTAAGGTCAACCATTATCGGCAATCCGACATGAATTAAACCATAATGCAAATTCTGAATAGCATCCGTATCATACTCCAATTTATCCCAACTTAGAGAGTTTGTTGAATAGAAATCCAACAAGTCAGAGACCATACATTTCTCCCACTCCCCCTCAAACTCCTTAAATCTCAGATTTGGGACATTG
>ERZ773004.1324-NODE-1324-length-12473-cov-4.008375_pt1 | contig 12473 bp, 10 predicted proteins | sample MGYA00580667_ERZ773004 | MGnify/ENA primary metagenome ERZ773004 (study PRJEB29015, sample SAMEA2737963) | human oral metagenome | biome: human oral; feature: human-associated habitat; material: dental | place: China | collected 2123 ... | reverse complement strand
TCTACTAATTTTTCTCCGCCCATCGTGCTACGACTGCCCGTGCGGCTCGCACCTTATTTCCCTGCCTGTGCGGCTCGCACCTTCTTTTTGCTAATAAAAAATTATTTTGTACCTTTGCCTTTATATTTACATTTAATAAAAACAGTATTAAAATGAAAAACATATTTATTATTTTATGTGTGATGAGCATTAGCATAGCCTGCTCTCAGCAAGAAAAGGAAGACCCCTCAACAAAAGAAAATAACGATTATTTAAAAAAAGGAGGATGGAAATTAGTTTGGGAAGACGATTTCAACCGCGATGATATCTTTGCTACCGGTATATGGTCAAAAATATCGGGGTGCCCAAATTCGGATGCCGATTGGTGCAAAACAATGAGTCAAGACCCTAGTTTGTTCGAGATAAAGAATGGCAATCTTATCCTCTTAGGCAAGCCCAGTGCCAACCCCGCCAAAGACAAGTCTAAATATATCACAGGAGGTGTTTCTACCAAGGACAAAAAATACTTCGAAAAAGGACGCTTAGAAATCCGTTGTAAGCTCGAAGCCACTCAAGGAGCCTGGCCTGCTATCTGGATGGTACCCAATGCTACTTGGCCTACGGGCGGTGAGATAGACATCGTCGAACGACTCAATTACGAGCCTTTTGTACACCATACGGTACACTCCACTTACACCCAAGCGGGCAAAAAAGACCCTACCAAGCGCACCCCTAAAAGCACCGCTACAGCTCCTATCAACCCCGATGATTATAATATCTATGCCGTAGAGCTCGACACCGATGAATTGCGCTTTTATGTAAACGGCAAACAAACTTTTAGTTATGCACGTGTGCCCGAGAAAGAAAATGAAGGGCAATTCCCCTTTGCTCGCCCCTATATGTTGCGCATCGATATGCAATTAGGCGGTAGCTGGGTAGGCGAAGTAAAACCTTTTACCAAACCGGTAAGAATGTACGTAGATTGGGTGCGTTTTTATCAGAAATAATAATCCCAAATAAAAAAAAATAACATTTTTATTTTGGTAGTTCTGAAAATAATAGTAATTTTACGCCCCAATTTTAATAAATACTATAATTTTTATGGAAGAAGGAAACATCAGAGTGCGCTATTCCGATAAGGAATTAGAAGAATTTAAAGCGCTTATAGAAGAAAAAATCAAAAAAGCACAAACCGATTTAGAGCTTATCAAGAGTTCATATATGAACAGTGCCACTAATGGTACCGACGATACATCTCCGACTTTCAAAGCCTTTGAAGAAGGCTCTAAGGTAACCAGCAAAGAGGAAAATACCGCATTGGCTATTCGTCAAGAAAAGTTCATACGCGACCTCAAGAATGCACTTATCCGTATCGAAAACAAAACCTATGGCATCTGTCGTGTAACAGGTAAACTCATCGATAAACGTCGCCTTATGGCAGTACCTCACGCTACTCTTAGCATCGAGGCTAAAAATATGCAATAGCCATACCCCAAAAATGACGCTCACCGAGTACCTACACCAAGAAACTCAAATCAACACCGAGACACTTGCTTTTATCAATAGCCTATTTGAGCAACAAGAGTACAAAAAGTACCACTTGTTGCTCAAAGAAGGCTCATATTCCAAGCAGTTGTTTTATGTTGAAAAGGGACTCTTGCGCCTGTTTTATAACAAAGAAGATAAAGACATTACCCACACCTTCCTTTTGGAACAAATGTTTTATTTTCCCGTAGAAAATATCTATTTCTCCCAGCCTTCACTCTTCTCTTTAGAAACGCTGGAAGACAGTGTAGTATGGGTAGCCTCTTTCCCCGAAGTAGAACGCGTAATAAACGAACACCAAGAACTCGAACGCCTAATGCGATTCCTATTAGTGTCAGCTATCAAATCGCTTACTGAACGCCTACATACTATAAAATTCCAAACTGCCCAAGAGCGGTATGACCTCCTCTTGCACACTTATCCTCAAATACTTCTGCGTGCCCCCTTAGGGCACATAGCTTCTCTATTAGGTATTACTCAACAAACCCTCAGCGTTATTCGTGGAGCAACTCGCACAGGTGATAAAGGGGTAAAATAATTTGCTATTTCAAAAAATAGTTGTATATTGCGCCCATCAAACAGTGTAATAATACCCTATTTGTCTATGCAAACAAAAGAAAAATATCAATTAGAAGTTACCGTAAACGCCTCTCCGCAATTGCTCTATCAATACATCTCCACTCCAGCAGGTCTCGCTTCGTGGTACGCCGACGATGTGCGCGCTAATGAAGAAATCTACACTTTTGTATGGAATGGAGTAGAAGAAGCAGCTCAGATATTGCGCAAAAAGTTGGACGACCATATTCGTTTCCATTGGGAAGACGATAACGACGCTTCTACTTATTTCGAAATTAAAATCAATGTGAATGATATGACTCAAGAAGTCTCCCTTATCATTACTGATTTTGCCCTCCCTAATGAAATAGAAGAAGCCAAACAGCTTTGGGAGCTCCAAATAAACGACCTTAAAGCTAAAATAGGAGCAAGCTAAATATGAAACTCAATTATAACGGTAACCTTATTACCGATAGCGATACTGTCTTAACTATTAAAAACCGTGCTTTCCTCTACGGAGATGGCGTGTTCGATACTTGCAAATACAGCTACCAAAAACTAATCTTTTGGGAAGAACACTACCTGCGCCTAATGGCAGGTATGCGTATCTTGCGTATGGATATCCCTATGGTATTCTCTATGGAGTACCTCGAAGACGAAATCCTTACACTTATTAAAGCCAATAGCCTCGAAAATAATCCGGTACGAGTGCGTATTACTGTTTTCCGTAAAGATGGGGGTAAGTATACGCCCATTACCAATGAGGTAGATTATATCATAGAAACCGAAGTGATGAACAATCCTTTCTATGTACTCAACGAAGAACCTTACGAGGTAGAACTCTTTAAAGACTTTTTTGTACAACCCGACCTCTTAGCAAATGTAAAGCACATTAATCGCACGGTGAACGTGTTAGGCAGTATCTTTGCCGAAGAAAACGACTATCAGAATTGCATCTTGCTCAACAGCAACAAGAGTATTGCAGGAATGCTGAACGGTAACCTCTTTGTAGTGCAAGGTAATACCTTAAAAACGCCCCCACTAACCGATGGAGCACTCAGTGGTATTACCCGCAAGATGCTTATCAAAACCCTTAATAAAACCGAAGACTACGAGGTGATAGAGACCTCTATTTCACCTTTTGAACTTCAAAAAGCCGACGAGCTGTTCTTTACCAATAGTCTTGTAGGGATTCAGCCCATCAGTCAGTATCGCAAAAAAGCATATCCTTGTACTACTGCCAAAAGCCTTATCGGTAAACTGAATACTAGTGCCCGATTTGGAGTGGTATAAGTGTGAGTCACACGGGCAATTAAAAAGAGGTGAATAAATTATGAATGTTGAGATTAAAAAACTTAAAGAGAAAAAAATATTGGTTGCCATTAGTGGCGGTATCGATAGCGTAGTGCTCGCACATTTACTGTACTCTCACGGTATAGAACTGCTTTTAGCACACTGCAACTTTCAATTGCGCGGAACAGAAAGTGACGACGATGAGGCTTTTGTACGCACTTTTGCTGCGGAACTTGGCCTTCCTTTAGAAGTAAAGCGTTTTGATACACATCAATATGCGAGTTCTCATCAGTTGAATACTCAGTTGGCAGCTCGCGAATTGCGCTATCAGTGGTTCGATGAGTTGGCAAGCACCCATTTCTGCGATGCTATCGCTACGGCTCATCACGCCAATGATAACCTCGAAACCTTCTTTATTAACCTTTCCAGAGGTAGTGGTTTAGAGGGGCTTTTAGGCATTCCAGAAGAAAAAGATACTATCATACGTCCGTTATTACAATTCTCTCGTCAGCAGATATACGAATATGCGCAAGCAAAACGCCTTAAATGGCGTGAAGACAGCAGTAATGAAACAAATAAATACGTGCGCAATGTAATTCGGCACGATATAATACCGAAATTAGCATTAGTACACCCTAATTACTTAGAGAATTTTAATCAAACGCAGGAATACTTACACCAATCAGTGCGATTTATAGACTTTTATATAGGAAAACTCAAAGAAACTTGTTTTGAAGGACATAATCCTATACAAATAGACATAGAAAAACTACAAGCTGTTCCTGAATTGGACTTTGTTTTACATAAACTCTTCTACCCTTATGGATTCGGCAATGTAAAAGACCTCAAAAACCTATTGCTGAATGCCGAAGCGGGTAAACAAGTACTTTCGCCTACCCATATCCTCATAAAAGACAACACTTGTCTTTGGTTAAAGCCAAATGAAGCAAAACGCAGTTTAAGTTTGCTGATTTCGGAAGATATGGCTGAGGTATACGACCCCGTTCATCTTCGTTTTGAATTTATAGAGGGCAAGGTGAAAGTGAAAAATCCAATCTCTACTGAAATATATGTAGATGCCGACAAATTGCAATACCCACTTATGTTGCGCTATAAGAAAGAAGGCGATGTGTTTTATCCTTTTGGAATGAACAGCGAGAAGAAGCTCAGCAAGTTCTTTACCGATGAGAAATACACCCAAATAGAGCGCGAAGAGCAAGTGCTTTTATGCAGTGGTGAGGATATTGTGTGGGTGGTAGGCAAACGCTTAGACGACCGTTTTAAAATTACCAAAGATACCAAAAGAGCAGTAAAAATTAGCAAATTAGAGAATTAGGAAATTAAAAAATGGTGACGGAAAGTCGAAGGTAATGTGGCGGGAACTATTCTTTCGGGTGGGGTTTTCTTAAAGAAAATATAAAGCTATGACAGCTATAATACTCTATTTGACCTCATATAAAATAATTTTATTTCGTTTATTTTGCTATTTCATTTTTTTGTTGTACCTTTGGCACATATTTTAAAGAAATCAACCTCATAGTATTATGTTAAGGAAATTATATCTCTATGTGCTATTGTTCGTATCGGTTTCGGCGTTTTCGCAAGTGAAAGTGGAAGGAACAGTGATAGATGAACTAAGCAGCAAGCCTTTGCAAGGGGTAAAAGTGCGTGTAAGCACTTCTCCGCGCGAAGCAGTTACCAATAGTAAAGGTAAGTATACGCTTCAATTGCCAGAAGGGGAACACTTGCTACTCTTCTCCCTTAGTGGTTATAGCAGTGCTGAGCAACTCATTTCATTAGGAGACACTCATCCTTACACCGTGCCTACGGTTTCCCTCTCGGGCGACTATCAGCAGGAAGCTGAGCAATTGGCAGTGATTACTGAAAGCGAACTAGAAGACGACGAAAGTGGTGCTGATGCGATGTCGGGACTTTTACAAAGTTCACAAGACGTGTTTATGCGTAGGGCGGCTTTCGATTTCAGTTCGGTGTTCTTCAAACCTCGTGGTTATGACTCCAAAGACGTAACGGTGCTCATTAACGGTATCCCGATGAATCGACTTGAAAACGGTCGTGCCCAATGGGCGAATTGGGGAGGGCTTAACGACATCACTCGCAACCAAGAAATGAGTAACGGATTGGTAAAATCCGACTATACTTTTGGGGGATTGATGGGGTCTAACTACATCAATATACGTCCCTCGCTTAACCGTGCAGGACTTCGCGTAACGACTTCAGCCAGCAACCGCAGTTATACCGGTAGGCTTATGGCTACTTACAACTCGGGAGTACAGCGCAACGGATTGGCATATATGGTTTCGGCTTCACGCAGGTTTGCGCCTCAGGGTAGTTGGGTAGACGGTACGCTCTACAACGCTTATGCTTTTGCAGCAGGAATAGAATATCAGCTTAATAACTATAGTAGCTTTAACCTCATAGGAATGTTTTCGCCGGTGAAGCGCGGTAAGACCTCGCCACTAACTCGTGAGGTACTTGATTTGATGGGCTACCAATACAATCCTTATTGGGGTAAACAAAATGGTGACAAGCGCAATTCGCGTAACCGTATCGTTTCAGAGCCTATCTTCGTTTTCTCTTATAACTATTTGAAAAACGACACGCGCCTGAATGTGGACTTGGGTTATCAGTTTGGTGAAATAGGCAATACGCGTATTAGTTATTCGAATGCTCAAAATCCTGAGCCTAATTACTATAAACTTCTGCCAAGCTATTACCTAAACCAAAACCCTTCTGACCCCACGATGGCAGCCTTACAGAAAGACTATTTCTTAACACATTCACAACTGGACTGGGAAGAGCTTTATCGGGCGAACTACAACACTACCGATAAACGCAGTGCTTTTATTGTGAGCAATGATATCAATCGCGAACGCACGTTCTCAGCCAATGTGAACTTTTCTATGCCTATTCACGAAAACATCAAATGGACATCGGGTGTAGTGTACCGCAATGTTTCTTCCGATAACTTTGCTGAAGTAGACGATTTGCTTGGTGGTGATTACTTTATGAACTACGATTACTTTGAAGGGAAGCCTTACAATGCCGATGAAACAGATATGAAGAAAAAGCAAGGCGATAAGTGGAATTACTTTTATGCGCTTAAAAGCAATGTGGCTGAAGTTTTCTCGCAGTTTGAATTTACGTTTAAAAACGTCGAGTTATTTGTAGCAGGACGTTACCATTATACTGATATCCAACGCGAAGGTAAGTTCAACTATCCTCTCTATGCTGATTCTTACGGAAAGGGTGCTATGCAAGTGCAAAACGGAATGAGTACCAAAGCTGGACTTACCTACGCACTTACCGGTCGCCATTTGTTACAAGCGAACGTGGGGTATTTTAATACACCACAATCAGTGCGCAATATCTATGCAAATGTGCGCAATTCTAATCGCTTGTTACCTAATATCAAGAACGAATTGGCTTACACTGCCGATGCGAGCTATATTTTGCGTATGCCTTACCTAAAAGGACGCCTTACAGGATTCTTTACCGAGATAGAGAATACCGCAGAGACAAACTTCTTCTATACTGAAACAGCTCTTACTGATGAAATAGATAGAGACTTTGTGGCTCAAACGGTAGAAGGCATCAAGAAGCGCCATTTTGGGTTGGAGTTTGGAGCGGAAGCACAACTTATACCTACTCTTAAACTTACGGCAGTAGCTTCGGTAGGACAATATACTTACATCAATAATCCGTCGCTTTACATTTCATCGGGAGAGGTAAACAAGGCTATTGATGAGGTAACGATGAAGAATTACCACGTGCCCAGCGGTCCGCAACAAGCCTATTCATTAGGTTTGGAATATCGCCACCCTAAGTATTGGTGGATAGGAGCAACGGCTAATTTCTTGGCACAAAACTACGTATCGTTATCGGCTTTGAACCGCACTTCGCAGTTCTTTATAGACCCGACCACGAAAGCGCCTTTTACTAATATTGATACTGACTTAGCACGGAAGCTTCTCAAACAAGAACGTTTAGACGATGTATTCTTGGTAAATCTTGTGGGTGGTAAGTCGTGGAGACTCAACAAAACCTATGTAAGCCTAATGGTGAGCGTGAATAACTTGTTTGACACTCAATTCCTTTCAGGAGGTTTTGAGCAATCGCGTACTGCCAATTATGGCAAGATGGTACAGGACAACGCACAAGGCGTGCCTTCGTTTGGCAATCGTTACTTTGTGGGTTACGGACGCACTTATATGGTGAACTTAGCGGTGAGCCTTTGATAAGGTAAAAGGTAAAAGATAAATAAGGTAAAGTTTTAAAAGTAGCCTTGCCTACTTATTGGGCAATTATAAAGTAAGAACAAAACAAAACGTTGTTCATTTGAACATTAATAAATAATATAATGAATAAAAAATCTATTTTCAGAAGAGGAGCTTTGGCGCTTCTTGTAGCAACTGCTGTATTAGTAGGTTGTTCTAAAGACAACAATTCGAACCCTGACCCTAATAATCCTCAAGGGACACCCTATATGATATTAACCATTGATAAAAAGGTGGGGAGCGAAATAACACTGACAATAAATGCCAAAGAAGCGGATAAAAAAGATGTGTGGGTAGACTTAAACAACAATGGTGTGTACGACAGCGGTACTGATGTTCGCCTAAGTGCTACTACGGCAAAGTATAAACTTCGAGGTAATACAGTGAGAGTTTACGGTAAGGTAACGACTTTCTATTGTAATGATAATGAAGTGACTTCGTTAGATGTAACTCGCAATACTGTATTGGAAAGATTGAATATGAGTCATAATAAAATAAAAGAAGTGAACTTGCGCAATAACACTGAGCTTGTTTATTTGAAAGTATCGGCTTTGCCTCTTGAAGGCTTAGATCTTACCGCTAATAAAAAGCTCACCGAATTACGCTTTAACCTTACATTTTCGGGCGAAAAACTCAAGAAAGTTGTGAGCACTATGCACGAAAACGGAGGGGGCACTGTTTATATGAACCCTAAAATTATCGACAGTCCGGAAGAGAAGCAAACAAAGCAAACTTTGAAAAATAAGAAATGGACTATAGGGTATTGCCAATAAGCAAACCTTAAAATAAAACAAAACACTGATAACTGTAAACTTATAGCCATATGAAACTAAACGTATTAAAACCAGTGGCGATAGCCCTACTTACGGCATTCGCTATTACATCGTGTGTAAAGGACGACGATTATGACATTCCCGATCCTAACGGGAAAAAGCCACTGCCTGACTATAGCGGTCAAGTAGTAAGTTTTGCTAACGTACTCACGAAAGTAACTGCCTCAGTGGCTACCTATACCGCTGATGAAGCTATTGAGGGGTATGTAATATCGAGCGATGAGGGGGGGAACTTCTACAAGAAAATCTACATACAGAACGCTGATAAGAATCAAGGACTTTCAGTAGCGATTGACAAAAGTGGTCTTTATACTGAGTTTCCCGTAGGAGCTAAAATACAATTGCGCTTGAAAGACCTTACCACTCAACTTAACAACAGTGCTATAGAGGTAGGTTACGGCACTTATACCGCCAAAAGCGGAAGAGTGAGTGTAGGCACAATGGCTGAGGCGATTTATAAAAAACACTTGTTTGACACAGGTGAGCGCAAGACTGTTGCCGAATTAGCCAAAGTGAGTAACTCTATACAAGAAGTATCTACCGATGCACACGTAGACCAGCTCATTACTCTTAAAGGGGTACATTTCCCTACTGATGCCGTAGGTAAAACACTTTATGACAAGAGCAATGCCCTTGGAGGCGCCACTAACTACAAGCTTACCGATGCTAATGGGAAGACCATTATCTTCAGAACAAGCAGTTATGCTAAGTTTAAAGACGAGAAAGTGCCTGCTGGTGAAGTCGAAGTAACAGGAGTGCTTACCAAATTCAACAAAGACTACCAATTTATGATAAGCAATTATGCTGATTTGGTAGTAAAAGGAGGTACTTCTACCAGTACACAAACTGGTACACAAACCTCTACGACTGTTGAGACCTTAGAAGCGAGCAATGCTACTGTAGCTGATTATGTAGTAGGCAAAACCGTAAAGCTGCACGGTATGACAGTAGTAAAAAGCGGAAGAACCTACATCGTTTTCAAAGATGGTACTGAAATACAAGTATTTTCAGCTAAGGGCGTAACTATTTCAGATGCAGCTAAAGAAAAATTGGCAACAGAAGGTTATGAAATAAACGTTACAGGAGTCTTTACTGATTATGCCCTTAAAAATGGTACTGTTGTAAAAGAAATACTGTACAGCAAAGAAAGTGATATAGAATTTATAAAAGCGCCTGCTGCGATTACTTATGTAGATGTAGACGCTACAACTGCTACTCTTGCTAGCGATTACAAAGTGGGTAAGCACGTAAATTTAAAGAATGCCACTCTAAAAGTTGAAGGTGGAAAATCTTACGTTGTTTTCTCGGATGGTAATAAAATACAGTTGTACTCTCCTAATCTCAAATCTTTTAGTAAAGACGCTCAGACTAAATTGAGTACTGACGGACAAAAGCTCACTTCAATTAAAGGAAAATTTGAAGATTATAGTGTAAATGGAAATACTGTACATCAATTGGTTTATGCTGTGGAAGGTGATATCGTATTTGGTGATACCCCAGTAGTACAGCTTCCTGAGCTAAATGCAGCTACCGCTACTGTTGCTGATTTCAATAAATATAAAGGTCAAAAAGTGAAATTAGAGGGGACAATTACTGTAAAAGACAGTAGTACTTTCTTTGTATTCAAAGATAAAATAGAAGTACAATTATATGCTACTAATACTGTATTTAAAGTGTTATCCAAAGAAACTAAAGCCAAACTGAAAACAGCAGGTACCAAACTTATTGTTACAGGTACTCTAGGAGAACATACCAATAAGAATAATGTAACCACTAAGCAAATTAAATACGAAAAAGAAGCCGATTTAGACTTCCAGTAGAAAAGAAGTTTTTTGGATCTATTCAAAAAGAGTGAGCCTCCAAAAAGGCTCACTCTTTTTTTTTTGTCTTTGCTATTTCGCTCGAAAACATATTTCTTTCATAATATTTGTATATTAAATAGAAAACACTATCTTTGCCCTCAAAAGAAAATAAAAAGAAACCTATGGCTTTATTTCTTAGCGTACTTCCGATAGTGCTACTCATCTATTTGATGGTTAAAAAGAACGCACTTCCCTCGTATATAGCACTCCCGCTTATTGCAGGATTGGTGTATGTGTTGCACTTAACTTATTTTGAAGGCTCTTTTGTAGCCGTAAATGCTAACTTTATTAAGGCTATCATATCGGTAGCTACGCCTATTACGGTGATATTTGGGGCGGTGCTCTTCAACCGAATGATGGAGATGACAGGGGCAATGAATGTGTTGCGCCGTTGGTTAGGCAACATCAGTCCGAATCCTGTGGCACAGCTGATGATTATAGGCTGGGCTTTTGCCTTTATGATTGAAGGAGCCAGTGGTTTTGGTACGCCTGCGGCTATCGCAGCACCTTTATTGGTAGGATTAGGCTTCAAGCCGTTGCAAGTTGCCATTCTCGCACTTATTATGAACTCGGTACCCGTATCGTTTGGAGCAGTGGGCACCCCTACGTGGTTTGGTTTTGGTACGCTTATCAGTAATGGAGCTATTTCTGACACTGAGCTTTCCGACATAGGTAGGATTACGGCTATTGTGCATCTGTTTGCTGCTTTTGTAATTCCTGTGATGGCACTCAAGGTAATTGTATCTTGGCAACAGATACGCCGAAATATAGTTTTTATACTCATTAGTATTCTCTCGTGCACGGTGCCTTACGTGGTTATTGCGTGGTTCAATTACGAGTTCCCCGCTTTGGTAGGAGGGGCTATTGGGCTCTTTATCTCGGTGGGCGTTGCAAGCAAAGGAATAGGACTATCTAAAACTGATAACCGTGAAGTGCATCACGAGAAGGTAAAAGCTTCAGAACTTATCAAAGCCCTTTTTCCTACGGCTTCACTCATTATCATTTTAGCACTTACCCGCATTAAACAACTTCCACTAAAAGCACTTTTGAACGATACAACTGAGTGGTTTACTATAAATTTGGGTTACCTCGGCGATTTTCAGGTTACTAAAGGACTCATTTTTTCACTGAATAATATTTTTGCTACGGGCGAAAATGAAAGCTACAAACTGCTCTACGTGCCTGCACTCATTCCGTTTGTCGTTACAGTACTTATTTCCATTCCGTTATTCTCTCTGAAATGGAAGCAAACCAAAGAGCTTTTTTCGGCTAGTTTTGTGCAGATACAGAAGCCTTTCTTGGCTTTGGTAGGTGCGCTTATTATGGTAAATGTAATGCTGATGGGAGGAGAAAACTCTATGGTGCAAATTATCGGTCGCGGATTGGCACAAGCCACAGGCAGTCACTGGACGATTTTTTCATCGTATTTAGGAGCGGTAGGGTCTTTCTTTTCAGGCTCTAACACCGTATCGAACCTTACTTTTGGAGCCGTGCAATACTCAGTTGCTAATACCACAGGACTTTCGGTACCTCTGATACTCGCCTTACAATCAGTAGGGGGAGCGATGGGTAATATGGTGTGTATCAACAATATTATTGCGGTATGTTCAGTATTAGGCATTGATAAAGCCGAAGGGAAAATAATGAAAATTACTGTTGTACCTATGATGGTATATGGAGTGATAGCTGCGCTGGTAGCATATCTTGTTATTCCGCTAATATTCTGATAGGTAAAGGGACATTGCTATAATTTATAACAAAGCTCTTTTGTTCTTAATTTTTTAGATGTATATTTTTAGTAGTCTATCGCACTACTACTCCATAAGTGAGTTTCTTGTAGCTCATATCTATTCTTTTTTCTTATCCGTGCAACTTGTATCTCGGATATTTTTAGAGTTTTTCTACAATTTTTTAAGGGCTTCTATAAAAACACATATCTCATTATCAAGTAACTAAAAACTTTTTCAAAAAAAGTCTATAAAAATTTTGTAGGAAAATAAAAAGGTTATACCTTTGCACCCGCAAAAGAGGAGAGTAGTTCCTCTGGAGCGGAAAAAAACAACACGTACCTTGACATAATGTTGTACAGCACAAAAAAGATTTAAAGGATT
>ERZ773004.1323-NODE-1323-length-12477-cov-120.760345_pt1 | contig 12477 bp, 12 predicted proteins | sample MGYA00580667_ERZ773004 | MGnify/ENA primary metagenome ERZ773004 (study PRJEB29015, sample SAMEA2737963) | human oral metagenome | biome: human oral; feature: human-associated habitat; material: dental | place: China | collected 2123 ... | reverse complement strand
TGTCGTCAGCTCGTGTCGTGAGATGTTGGGTTAAGTCCCGCAACGAGCGCAACCCTCGTCCAATGTTGCCAGCAGTTCGGCTGGGGACTCGTTGGAGACCGCCGGGGTCAACTCGGAGGAAGGTGGGGATGAGGTCAAGTCATCATGCCCCTCATGTCCAGGGCTTCACGCATGCTACAATGGCCGGTACAAAGAGTTGCGAGCCTGTGAGGGTGAGCGAATCTCGGAAAGCCGGTCTCAGTTCGGATTGGGGTCTGCAACTCGACCCCATGAAGTCGGAGTCGCTAGTAATCGCAGATCAGCAACGCTGCGGTGAATACGTTCCCGGGGCTTGTACACACCGCCCGTCAAGTCATGAAAGTCGGTAACACCCGAAGCCGGTGGCCTGTCCCTTGTGGGGGGAGCCGTCGAAGGTGGGACTGGTGATTAGGACTAAGTCGTAACAAGGTAGCCGTACCGGAAGGTGCGGCTGGATCACCTCCTTTCTAAGGATGCCTGTCTTCTCGTGTCTGCTGGGGTTTCCTGGTGGGTGCGGGGCCCGTGCGCCGGCTCGTGCCGGTGGTGCGGGTCGGGGCTTGTTTTTTTGTGGAGGGCTGGCTGGGGGCACGCTGTTGGGTTGTGAGGGAGCGGCCGTGCGGTGGCTTCTTCGTCGGCGGTCGTGTGTCGGGCGGGTTCGTCCCGTGCGGCGTGCGGTTCCGTGCGTGTGTTGAGAACTTCATAGTGGACGCGAGCATCTTTGTAGTTTCGATTGACATGTGTGTTCGACAAGCTACTGAGTGCGATCGGTGGATGCCTAGGCACCAAGAGCCGATGAAGGACGTTGTGACCTGCGATAAGCCCCGGGGAGCTGGTGGACGAGCTTTGATCCGGGGATTTCCGAATGGGGGAACCTCGAAGGTGACCGGTCGTGAGGCCGGCGACTGCTCCCTGAATGTATAGGGGGGTGTGAGGGAACGTGGGGAAGTGAAACATCTCAGTACCCACAGGAGAAGAAGACAACAGTGATTCCGTGAGTAGTGGCGAGCGAAAGCGGAGGAGGCCAAACCGTGCGTGTGTGGACAGCTGGCAGGCGTTGCACGTGCGGGGTTGTGGGAGTGTTCTTGCCCGAGCTGTCAGGAGGGCGGGGAGTGACAAAGCGGTGTTGAAGTGGAAGCGGCTGGGAAGCCGTACCGGAGTGGGTGACAGTCCCGTACACGTATGACATCGTCTTCCTTGGGCACGTCCCAAGTAGCGCGGGACCCCTGAAATTCCGCGTGAATCCGGCGGGACCACCCGTCAAGCCTAAATACTCCTTGGTGACCGATAGCGGACCAGTACCGTGAGGGAACGGTGAAAAGTACCCCGGGAGGGGAGTGAAATAGTACCTGAAACCGGTCGCATACAATCCGTCGGAGCCTTCCTCGTGGGGGTGACGGCGTGCCTTTTGAAGAATGAGCCTGCGAGTTAGTGGTGTGTGGCGAGGTTAACCTGTGTGGGGTAGCCGTAGCGAAAGCGAGTCCGAACAGGGCGGTCCAGTCGCATGCTCTAGACCCGAAGCGGTGTGATCTACCCATGGCCAGGGTGAAGCGACGGTAAGACGTCGTGGAGGCCCGAACCCACCAGGGTTGCAAACCTGGGGGATGAGCTGTGGGTAGGGGTGAAAGGCCAATCAAACACTGTGATAGCTGGTTCTCCCCGAAATGCATTTGGGTGCAGCGTCGTGTGTTCCTTGTCGGAGGTAGAGCACTGGATGGTCTAGGGGGCCCATCAGCTTACTGAAATCAGCCAAACTCCGAATGCCGGCAAGTTGGAGCACGGCAGTGAGACGGCGGGGGATAAGCTTCGTCGTCGAGAGGGAAACAGCCCAGACCATCAGCTAAGGCCCCCAAGGGGCGGCTAAGTGGAAAAGGATGTGGAGTTGCGGTGACAACCAGGAGGTTGGCTTGGAAGCAGCCATCCTTGAAAGAGTGCGTAATAGCTCACTGGTCAAGTGATTCCGCGCCGACAATTCAGCGGGGCTCAAGCCGTCCGCCGAAGCTGTGGCGTCCGCGCGTGTGCCGGGCGCCGGGCCTTGTGTCCGGTGCCGGGCGTGTGGATGGGTAGGGGAGCGTTGTGCGTGCCGTGAAGCGTCGGGGTGACCCGGCGTGGAGTGCGCGCGAGTGAGAATGCAGGCATGAGTAGCGTTTTGACGGGTGGGAAACCCGTCCGCCGAATATCCAAGGGTTCCGGGGTCAAGTTGATCTGCCCCGGGTGAGTCGGGTCCTAAGGCGAGGCCGACAGGCGTAGTCGATGGTTGACGGGTTGATATTCCCGTACCGGCCCAGCAACGGTCCTGTCGAATCGGGTGATGCTAAGCACGCGAGATGTCTCCGGCGCTTTCGGGTGCCGGTGTCGTCGAGTCTGTGAACCGAGTCTGTAGTAGACAAGCTGCGGAGGGACGCAGGAAGGTAGCTCGACAGCCGTCATGGTAAGGCTGTCAAGTCTGTAGGGTGACTGGTAGGCAAATCCGCTGGTCGTGTGCCTGAGAGATGATGAGAGGGGCCCTGTCAGCAGGGTCCGTGTTCGAGTGATCCTATGCTGCCTAGAAAAGCTTCGTGAGCGAGTTGTTGTGCCGCCCGTACCCCAAACCGACACTGGTGGATAGGTAGAGAATACCGAGGCGATCGAGATAATCGTGGTGAAGGAACTCGGCAAAATCCTCCCGTAACTTCGGGACAAGGGAGACTTGAGGCGTGAGGGGCCCGCGCGGCCCTCAGCGCCGGGAGTCGCAGTGAATTGACCCAAGCGACTGCTTACTAAAAGCACAGGTCCGTGCGAAGTCGTAAGACGATGTATACGGACTGACTCCTGCCCGGTGCTGGAAGGTCAAGGGGAACCGTCAGCCTCTCGGCGAAGCGGTGAACTTAAGCCCCAGTAAACGGCGGTGGTAACTATAACCATCCTAAGGTAGCGAAATTCCTTGTCGGGTAAGTTCCGACCTGCACGAATGGAGTAACGACTTGGGTACTGTCTCCACCACGAGCTCGGTGAAATTGCATTACGAGTAAAGATGCTCGTTACGCGCAGCAGGACGGAAAGACCCCGGGACCTTCACTACAGTTTGGTATTGGTGATCGGTGCGGCTTGTGTAGGATAGGTGGGAGACTGTGAAGCGGCCACGCCAGTGGCCGTGGAGTCGTCGTTGAAATACCACTCTGGTCGTTCTGGTTGTCTAACCTCGGACCGTGACCCGGTTCAGGGACAGTGCCTGACGGGTAGTTTGACTGGGGCGGTCGCCTCCCAAAGAGTAACGGAGGCGCCCAAAGGTCCCCTCAGCCTGGTCGGCAACCAGGTGTCGAGTGCAAGTGCACAAGGGGGCTTGACTGTGAGACGGACACGTCGAGCAGGGACGAGAGTCGGGACTAGTGATCTTCTGGTGGCGTGTGGAAGCGCCAGAACTCAACGGATAAAAGGTACCCCGGGGATAACAGGCTGATCTTGCCCGAGCGCTCACAGCGACGGCATGGTTTGGCACCTCGATGTCGGCTCGTCGCATCCTGGGGCTGGAGTCGGTCCCAAGGGTTGGGCTGTTCGCCCATTAAAGCGGCACGCGAGCTGGGTTAAGAACGTCGTGAGACAGTTCGGTCCCTATCCGCTGCGCGCGTAGGAATCTTGAGAAGGGCTGTCCTCAGTACGAGAGGACCGGGACGGACCAACCTCTGGTGTGCCAGTTGTTCCTCCAGGAGCATGGCTGGTTGGCCACGTTGGGAAGTGATAACCGCTGAAAGCATCTAAGCGGGAAGCACGCTTCAAGATGAGGATTCCCCAGCCCCGTGCTGGTAAGGCCCCCGGCAGACCACCGGGTTGATGGGTCGGACGTGGAAGCGCCGCGAGGCGTGGAGCTGACCGATCCCAAACGGCCGAGAGGCTTGCCCCACGCACCCCGCCCCACGAAGAGGGGGTGGGCCCGTGACTGCTGGTGCTCGCGTCCACTGTGTTGTTCTGGACACACGGACAGGAAACCCCGACCAGGGGGCTCCGCCGCCCGGTGTCAGAGACCGTGCCGGTGGCCATGGCGGAAGGGAAACACCCGGTCCCATACCGAACCCGGAAGTTAAGCCTTCCAGCGCCGATGGTACTGCACGCGGGAGCGTGTGGGAGAGTAGGAGACCGCCGGACCACACACCATCCCCGCAGGGGGCCGGGAACCCCACCAAGGGCCCCCACCCCCTGCGGGGGGACAACCATTCAACAACCACACCAGCACCAGACACCCCACCAGACAACCGGGACCACCAGACAACCGGGCAGCCGACCGGCAGGACCCCCACCCCCGACCGAACCACAGACAACACCACCCGACCAGACCCCGCACCAGCCACCCGAACACGACAACACCACCAACCACCAACCAAACCCACCAAACCCACAGGCCGGACGGCGCCGATCCGCTCGTTCACCTGTGCTCTTCATCTCACTCGTCAATAGGGTCGCTTCGTAGCCGGGCAGGACGGAAACATGAACAGGTCATCGGATCATTCGAACGCTCGGGGGCCTCATCGTGACCGCGGTGACGGATGGGGCGGTTCCCAAGGCGGCTCCTCCGGTCGTCGTCGTTCCGGTGGTGGCGGTCCCGCCCGCGAGCGTGGCTTCGGCTCCTGGGGTGACCGTGACGGTTCCGCCCCGCGGGGCGACCGCGGTCGGAGTCGTGGCGGTCAGGAGCGCCGCGTGTACCGCGGCGGCCGGGGCTCCCGGCGGGACGACTCGCCCCGCGGCGACGGGGGCTGGGGCTCCCGGTACACCGGTGACCGCCGGGAGGGGCAGGATCGCCGTGACGGCGGGCCCTGGGCCGGTCGTGGACGGCGTCCCGATCCCGTCAGGGGCTCGGGAAGCTCCCGTGATCGTCGCTGGGGCGACGACCGGCGGAGCGCGGAGCGCGGAGCCCGGGACGATCGGCGAGGTCAGGGGCGCGGTCGCTGGGACGATCGCGGGGATCGGGCCCGCCGTGACGGCGGCCGCGGTCGCGGTGAGGATCGATACGAGTCCCGACGCGATGGGGGCCGTCGTGAGGGCCGTACCGGGGCCGGCCGTCATGATGACCGAGGGGGCCGAGGCGCACGCGACTGGCGCGACGAGCGGCGCACCGGTCACGGCCGGGATGACCGGTGGCGGACCGCCGGCTCCGAGCGCGAGGACCGCAACGGCCTCCGCCGGCCCAGGGACGCGGGGGCCGGTGGCGACCGTGATGACCGCCGTCGGGGATCCTCGGGGCGTCCGGCGCGCGACGACCGCTGGGGCCGCTCAGGCGAGGGCCGTGGAGGTTCCCGCGGGTACTCCGCCGGGCGCGGCGGCGACCGTCGGGGTGGTCGTGACGGGTCCCGGTCCGGGCGCGCCGATCGCCCGGGGCGCCGGTCCTGGCAGGACGACCGCGGAGACCGGCGTCGTGACGACGATCGCGTCCGCCGCGACGAACGCGTCGCACCCCCCGGTCTAGAGCGTCCCGACGACGAGCCCGAGGTCGATCTCGACTTCGACGAACGGCTGCTGCCGCGGGCGGTGCGCGCCGAACTCCGCGGTCTTCCTCTCGACTTGGCCCGCGAGGTCATGGCCCACCTCATCGCCGCGGGCGAACTGATCGACGAGGATCCCGCGCTGGCGAACCGGCATGCCCGGGCCGCCCGTCGGCGCGCGGCCCGTCTGCCCGTGATCCGTGAGGCGTCCGCGGAGGCCGCCTACGCGGCGGAGGACTACGCCACAGCGCTCACCGAGTACCGGGCCGTGGCCCGCATGACCGGCAGCGACGAGTACCTGCCCGTCATCGCCGACTGCGAGCGCGCCATGGGCCGCCACGACCAGGCGTTGCGGACCATTCGTCAGGGCCATGCGGCCCCGCTGGGGGCGGCGCAGCACGTCGAACTGGTCCTCGTCGAGGCCGGCCTCCGGCACGACGTGGGTCAGGACGAGGAGGCCCTGCGCGTGCTTCGCAGGGCCATCGAGGCCAAGCTCGGCAGGCCCTCGTCGCAGGCCCGCCTGCGCTACGCCTATGCGGACATCCTCGCCCAGCGCGGTGACGTCCACCATGCCGTCACATGGTTCACGGCCGCCGGCAGGCTCGACGGGGAGCACGCCCTCGACGTCGCCGACCGTCTGGAGGCCCTGGGCGCAGAGGTGCCCGATGCCTTCCGGCCCCCGATCGACGAGACCGACGAGGATCTCTACGTCGAGGAGCAGGAGCCCGAGGACGGGCGCACGACGGGTGCGGGCGGTTCCGAACGGCCTTCCGAGGAGGCCCCCGACCCCCGCGAGGGCGACGGTCCCGACGGTTCCCGGTCGGGTGCCGGGAAGGCCGCCGACGGCTCCGAGCCCGAGACCCCCGACGACGAACCCGACGGCTCCCGACCGGTCGGTGCGGTGATCCCCGTCGATGCGACGGCCCTTGGTGGACCCGTCGTCGACGGTCCGGACGTCGCCGTTGCCGGCGGGGGCGGCGCTGCCGATCCGTCCGGGCGGGACGACGCCGGAGCCGGCCTCGGGGGAACCGGCCCGACCGACGAGGACGGCGCCGGGGCGCCGCGCCCAGACGAGGAGGACCGGCCCTGCGCGGGCGAGGTCGTGGAGGTCGCCGTTGCCGGCGGGGACGGTGCGGCCGATCCGTCCGGGCGGGACGACGCCGGAGCCGGTCCGAGCGACGAGGCGGCGTCCGAAGCGGTGGCCGATGATGGTGAGACCGAGGAGAATCGGTGAGCGAGAAGCTGTGCGCCCGGTACGACGCTGCGCTGTTCGACCTGGACGGTGTGATCTACCTCGGTCCACGGGCCGTCGAGGGAGCCCCCGAGGGGGTCGACGGTCTGCGCGCCGAGGGCGTCAGGGTCGGTTTCGTCACGAACAACGCCGCCCGCACCCCGCGAACGGTCGCCGAGCACCTCACGCGGATCGGCGTCCGTTGCGATGTCGCCGATGTTGTCACGAGCGCCCAGGCGTCGGCCAGGATGCTCGCCGAGACCCTGCCCGCGGGTTCCCGGGTCCTCATCAGCGGCACCAGCGCGCTCGCCGCCGAGATCGAGGCCGCCGGTCTGACCCCCGTGTGGTGCAGCCGCGACGAGCCAGCCGCCGTGATCCAGGGCTATGACCCCGAGATGACCTGGCCGCGCGTCACGGACGCTGCGCACGCAGTGCAGGCCGGTGCCCGCTGGTTCGCCACGAACCCCGACATGACCCGTCCCACCGACCTCGGCCTGGAGCCCGGTGTCGGCACTCAGATCGCCACCCTGCGGGTCTGCCTGGGTCCCGGTGCCGAGCCCGAGATGGCGGGGAAGCCGTACCCGCCGCTGCTGCGGGAGACCGTCCGCCGGCTGTCCGCCGAGCGCCCGATCTTCGTGGGGGACCGCCTCGACACCGACATCGAGGGCGCCCACAACGTCGACATGGACTCGCTCTTCGTCTTCACGGGGGCCCACGGCGTGCGCGATCTGCTCGCCGCCGACGCCCCCTGGCGGCCCACCCGCATCGGGTACGACATCCGTGCGCTGCTGGAACCGGTCCGCAGCGCCGAGGTTGTCGAGGACTCGGCGAGATGCGGCTCGGCGGTCGCCACCGTCGTCGACGGCAAGCTGTGGGTCGACGGCGTCGGGACCGACCGGCGGGGCCAGCTCGATGCGTTGTGGGCGGCACTGCAGCTGGCCTGGCGCGCAGCCGACGAGGGCGTCGTGGTCGACACCGAGGAGCTCGCCCGCGCGCTCGACCTACTGCACTGAGCCCGGCCCCGCCCGCCTCTGTCGGGGGTGCGGCTCGCAGCGGGCTCCTCCGCCGCGTCGAGGGGCGCGGGGCGGTGCGGTGGCGCGTGCTCGTCCGGGGCGGTGCCGTCCGGGTGCCGGCGCGGAGCGGGTGCCCACGGCACGAGCCGATTGAACACTGTTCAGTGTCCTGTACGATGGGTGTGCGTCACCGCAGTGGGGCGCCCGGAACGACACACAGGAGCTCGCCGATGATCACCGAGGATGAGAAGAACACCGCGTCACGGAGCGGCCTCACCGCCTCCGACCTGGCCCTCATCGCGGTCTTCGCCGCCCTCATCGCAGTCTTCGCCCTCATTCCGGCCGTTTTCACGGTGGGGGCGGTGCCCTTCGCCTTCCACATGATCATCATCGTCCTCGCGCCCTTGGTGCTCGGCGCCTGGCGCTCGGTCTGCTCGGTGCTCCTGTACCTGCTCGTCGGGGTGGCCGGTCTGCCGGTCTTCAGCGGCGGCCGCTCGGGCCCGAGCATCTTCGTGAGCGCCAGCGGGGGCTATGTGATCGGCTGGGTCGTCGCCGTCCTCGTCGCGGGGGCCCTCCGCACCGCGCTGCTGCGCAGGCGCCCCCGCAAGGGCCTGCTCGCCGTCTGGCTGACCGTGGCAGGTGTCGTCTGCGTCGTCATCACCCATCTGTTCGGCGTCGCATGGTTCATGGTGGCGCCCAATCTGCACATGGGTCTCGGCGCGGCCCTGCTGGCCACGGCCCCCTTCTTCCCGCTGGACCTCCTCAAGGTCGTCATCGCCGCTCTGCTCGCGGTGGCGGTGCTGTCGGCCTTCCCGCGGCTCATGCCCGCCAGGAAGGCGTGAACCGTCGATGATCGAGTACCGGCAGGCGGGTGTGGAGGTCGACGGTTACGACCTCGACGGACGCGCGGTGACGACGCGGATCCTGCGCGACGTCACGCTCAGCCTGCCGCAGCGGCGCATCGCCGTCATCGGCGCCAACGGCTCCGGCAAGTCGACACTCCTCAAGCTCGTCAACGGCCTGATCAGGGCGACCAGCGGGCAGGTGCTCGTCGAGGGGCTCGACCCCGCCCGTGAGGGCAGGGCCGTGCGCCGGAGAGTGGGCCATGTCTTCACCGATCCTGCCGCCCAGCTCGTCATGGCGACCCCGCTGGAGGAGATCGAGCTCAGCCTGCGCGCGAGCATCAGGAACCGGGTCGAGCGCCAGCGCCGGGCCCTGGAGGTGCTGGCCTCGCACGGCCTCGAGCATGTCGCCAATCGTTCCGTGCACACCCTCTCGGGTGGTGAGCGCCAGCTCGTCGCGCTGGCCGCGGTGCTGGCGGTGGGGCCCTCGATCGTCATCGCCGACGAGCCCACGACCCTGCTCGACCTGAGGAACAGGATCATCCTCGGCCGCGCCTTCGACGGGCTCGACCAGCAGCTCGTGTGCTCCACGCACGACCTGGAGCTGGCCGCCCGCATGGACCGGGTCCTCCTCGTCGATGCCGGGCGCGTCATGGGAGACGGCTCCCCCCAGGAGATCATCGCCCGGTACCGCGAGCAGATGGCCGTGCGAGCGGATGAACCCGCGGGCGGGCGTCGATGAGGCTCGAGAACTACCTGGGCGCCTACCGGGCCGGTGACTCGCTGATGCACCGGGCCCCGGTGGTGGTGAAGTACCTGCTGCTCGTCGTGCTGGGCGTGGTGCCCTTCTTCGCCGGGCGCTGGCCCGTCTCGGCGGCGACGCTCGTGCTCTCGGCGCTCGTGCTCGTCGTGGGCGCCCGGCGCAGCCCGCGCGAGCTCGACCCGATGCTCGGCGTGCTCGTCATGAGCGCGCTCATCCTCGTCTACGACTCCTTCTTCCTGAGCTGGCGCAACGGCGTCGTCTTCGTCTGCGGCACGCTCTCGTGCCTGTGGCTGGCCCGCGTGCTCACCTGCACGACGCCCGCCTCGGTGCTCATGGACGCCATCGCCTCGCTCGCCAGGCCCTTCAAACCGCTCGGGGCCAGTCCGGAGAGGTTCGCGCTGACGATCAACATCATGTGGAACTCGATCCCGGGTCTGCTGCTGAGCGTGCGCCAGGTGCGCGACGCCGCCCGGGCCCGCGGGATCGAGCGGGCCGGTTGGCGCTTCGTCGCGCCCGTGATCGTCGGCGCCGTCGGCCGTGCCCTCGAGATGGGCGAGGCCCTCCAGGCGCGGGGCCTGGCCGACAACGACTGAGTCGACCAGGCCCCGCGGCGCGCCCGTGCGCGGCAACGGCGTCGGCGCGTGGTGAACCAGATGCCGAGGCTGCCGCCGACGACGAGCAGGATGTGCTTCACCGACGTGGCGGAGGAGGGGCCCTTCGTGGTCGGGCCGGCGGTTGCGGTCGTCCTGCTGTCGGAGGGCGACGGGGTGGCCGTGAGGGACTCCTCGTAGGTCCGGTAGTTCGGCGGCGGCAGGATGTCGCCGACGGCCTGCACGTAGAGCTGGTAGCCGAACTCCGAGCCGGCGAGGGCTTCGTCGTCGGACATCGCGACGGTCACCGTGTGGTCGCCGGCCTGGTCGGTCAGCGCACTGCTCCCCGGGGCGTGGACGATGGGATCGGTGACCATGGGGGTCTCCGTGTCGGAGCCCGTCTTGTCCACGGCGCGGCTGGTCACGCTGTGCGGTTCGCCGTCCGCCCCGATGAGGCTCGTGGCGATGCGGGGAAGGCTGTCGGTCTTGCGATTGAGCTTGCCCGCCTGGTCGTTCGTGACGGGCATGACGTTGATGCTGCTCGCGATGGACTGGCCCCAGCGGGCCGGCACGGTGAAGGTCTGCATCTCGCCGGGCACGATCGTGCTCTGGTAGAGCTTGTTCGTCTCGAGCCGGGGGCCGGAGGCCGGGGAGCTGCCGCCCTGGATCTGGGTTGTGGCGCCGCCGAACTTGCTCGTCGTGTCCTGGAAGTCGCCCTCGTCGGCGTTCTCGGCGGCGGCCCCCTGGGCGTCGGCGTCGGCCACCCGCGGCTACTCGCCGACCTTGAGCTGGAGCGAGCGGTTCGTGGTGAGGTCGAGGTCGCTCAGGTCGACCTTGAGGATCATCTGGTCGGCGTCGCGGCAGTCGGTCTGGTAGTCGTCCCTGATCGACATGGCACCGGCGGTGAGGTGGGGATCGTAGGAGGAGCCGTTGATGCTGTCCCAGCTCGAGCTGGCGCGGGAGTCGTTTCCCACCAGGAGCTCGGCCTTGACGATTCTTGCCCGATTCGGTCTCCTGCTCATGGGAGGTGCTGGGGATCAGCGCCGTGGCGGCGATGTCGGTCTGCTTGGCGCTGCGCTTGACGACGTAGTAGCGGGTGAGGGTGTCGGACTCGTTGCCGGTGGCGGGGATCGTGTCCTTCCAGTAGCCAGCCGGAGCCCACCGTGGGGGCGCTGCCCGCATTGGCGGTGCCGGTGACCTCGGCCCCGTCGTAGTCGAAGGGGCGCACGTCGCGGTCCTGGACGGCCTGCTGCAGCGCCTTGGTCAGGTCCCGGTGTCCCGTAGTACTTGCCCTTGTCGGCCACGCACTGGAGCTGCTGGCGCGTCGTCTCGTCGACTGACAGGCCCACGACGTCGATCGTGAGGTCGACGCCGGTGAAGGCCAGCGACTCGGCCGTGGGGCAGGGATCGCCGCAGGTCGACTCGCCGTCGGAGACGAGCACGTTGGAGCGCTTGCCGCTGCCGCCCCGGTCGGTGCCGGCCTGCTCGAGCGCCTTGGGGATCGGCGTCCAGCCGTTGGGGGAGTACTTGCCGATGGCCGAGATGAGCTGGGCCCGGTTGCCGGAGGCGATGTCGACGGTCCGCTGGGTGTCGTCGCAGGCCTCGGCGGGCATCGGGTCGGTGTTCACGGTGGCGCCGAGCACGCGCATGCCGACCTTCGCGTCGGTGGGCAGCGAGTTGACGAGCGAGGTGAGTGACTTGCGGGCGGCGTCGATCGTGGGCGTTCCAGTGCCGTCCTCGGAGGCCATCGAGCCCGAGGCGTCGAGGACGACCGCATCATCTTCGCCATGCCGCTCGTGCACGGCGGCTCCGCGTCGGGGCTGCTGCGCGACTACGGCTCGTTGCCGCAGGCCTGGGTGCTGCCGGCCATCGGCCAACTGCTCGAGGCCCTCCACGTCATCCACTCGGCAGGGCTCGTCCACCGCGACGGAAGCCCGCCGACATCCTGCTGCGCCCGGGCTGCGCGCCGGACATCGTCCTCTCGGACTCCGGCACGGCGGCACCCATCGCGGAGCCCCGGCTCGCGCGGGCGACCCGTCTTCTTGTCCCTGGAGCCCGGCTGCCAAGAAGCGGAGCCCCGGCTCGCGCGGGTGACCCAGGTGATCGGCACGCCCGACCACGTGTCCCCCGGGGCCAGGTACGGGGCGGACCCCGAACCCGCCCAGGACCTGTACGCGGTGGGCGTCGTCCTCATCGAGCTGCTCACGGGGCCCGCCCGGGCCAGGACGGCCCGGCCCTTGTCCCGGACCGGTTCGCGGGCACCCCGCTGGGGACCTTCATGGCGCATCTTCTGGCCGACGTCCCCCGGCGCACCGCCAGCGCGGCCCAGGCCTGGCAGGAGCTCGCCGCCGTCGTGCCGGCGCCCGCCGTCGACGAGCCCGTCGAGGTCTTCGACCAGATCGGACCCCTGCTGGGGGGTCGGACGGGCTCCTGCCCGCGGGCAGGAGCGGCGCCGAGGAGCGCCACGTGCCGGTCCGGGCCGCCGACGGCGTCGTGACCGGGGTCAGCCCCCGGCCGGTCCTCGCGCAGACCAGCCCCTCGCCCGGCCCGTGGTCCGCAGCCCCCGGATG
>ERZ773004.1321-NODE-1321-length-12501-cov-6.800900_pt1 | contig 12501 bp, 10 predicted proteins | sample MGYA00580667_ERZ773004 | MGnify/ENA primary metagenome ERZ773004 (study PRJEB29015, sample SAMEA2737963) | human oral metagenome | biome: human oral; feature: human-associated habitat; material: dental | place: China | collected 2123 ... | reverse complement strand
CCAAATATTTTACATAATCCTGATTATAAAGATTTTCATCTTGAAATTTAGCCTGTAACCTCTTCAAAATAGCTTCTTCAGGATTTACAAAAGCTAATTCAGGAGCTTTGCTATTTTCATTCCTATCCCTTTTATATTCTTCACTATCCCAAACTTCCTCAAATTTCTGCCCATTAAATGTATATACTCCTGCTTTGCTGTCATTTTCAGCATTTTCTAGTTTTACAGTATTCGAGGTTGAAGTAAATTTTTGTGTTTGAACTGGTTTTTGCTGAGAATTATTTGAAACATTAGTTTTAGGTTTCTGCTGAGTTACAGCCTGTTTATTTATGTTTTTGTTATCAGTCTGAGTATGATTTTTCTCCACAACTTTATGCCCAACTTCGCAATTATCCTTGAATCCAATAATGACTGATAAATCGTATCCTGCTAAATTTTCAGCATAAAGTAAGGAAGACATTGCATTTCCATCTACCGGTATTCCCCAAACACCTTTAAAATTATTCTCTAAAGCATTAGACATCGCACCTTGCCCACATAAATGTGATGCCGCCATCATCCCAGATGATGTAAGCAAAAAACTTTTTCCCCTCAAATCTTCTGCTTTATATCCATACTTTCGTTTTTTCATAATTGTTTCATTTACTATTTTTTCAGAAACCGTTACTTTTCCTGGACCTTTATAAATCGCATTTTTAGGAACTGCTATATTTTTACAAATTTTATCCTTATGTTTTTTCATAGTTGCCCATCTCATCTTTACAGAACGCATTATAACTTCATCCTGAGCTGCAGGTGTATTTAAAAAACTACGTTTACCTGTTAATTTCCACTTGGTTGCACCTTCACCAATAAATCTGGCATTTGCCCAAGTTGAACCTTTTGGAAGCCAGCCCATATCCATCAGAACATCTGTTCCAATTTGATATTTTCCGATATAAGAACTTTGATCTGCTAAATTATATTTTCCACCACTTTCCAATATCGCTAATTTTTCAAAAAATTCAACCGCACTATCCCCAATATCTGCCCCATTAAATTTCCTGTTTACCACAATTAATTTCCCCCTTTTAATTTTAAAACTTTCACAAGATTAATTTTATTAATTTTAAAAAAGCTATCACATCCTTTCTTTTATACTAAATCTCATTAAAAAACAAAAATTATACTAATGATAAAAAGTTTTAAACTAATAATATATAATTTAAAATTTATAAAATATTTACTATTTAAACAGAGAATAGTATAAAATTCTTATTTATAATTACTTTTTATAAACTATTTTAACTGGCTCTTATGTATATAGCCTTTCATATAATATCCCCCCTCTTTATTATAAAAATACACATATTTCCAGCCTTCTTCACTTGAAATTTCCTCAACTGCAACATTATTCGCTAATTTATGAATTATGGAACTGTCTGAACCATGGTTTTTTCTTACATTAACAACATTTTCCTTTGAAGCTGTTATAAAAATTTTACCTGTTCTCTTAGGTGATATTAGTCCAAAATCCCTAAATTCTTCCCTCCACATCTGTTCACTTTTCATATCCGTTATTGCATAATTTGTCCCTCCACTTGCTGCAACTATTGATAAAAACAGATTGTTTCCATCGATACTTTCCAATTGTGAATTTAAATTTACTATATCTTTTACAATCATTTTTCCATTTTTCGTAAAAATAGTTTCACTATTTGATTGTCCCGCATAGGCAAAAGGATAAGTAAGAGTGTATATTGAGTAAACATTATTTGTAAAAAAAGCTGCTCCCTCCACTTTATCATCTACTTCTTCAGAATTTTTATTATATTCATCAACTATCTTGTAAACTTCTTTTGGAAGTTTATCCAGTGCAATTTCCTTTGTAGAAAGTTCCTTTACAACTTTTACTGTTTCAAAGCCGTTTATTTTGTTCTCAAATTCTGAAAAATTAGGATATTTTGCTACATTTTCCCTCTTTGCAGTAAGTTCCGGGTATCTTTGCTCAATAAATATTTTTTCAGGAATCATAAAATTACGATAATTTTCATATACATAATCCACTATTTCTTTTGGAACTTCACGTAATTCCAGCCTTTTTAAGTTTTTTAATTGAGAAATTTCCTCAACTCCATTTTTTAACGGATTAAAACTTACATCTAAATGTTCCAGCTTTGTTAATTTTCCAATTCCCCGAATATCGCTTATTTTATTGTTATGTATCCATAGTTCCCTTAAATTTGGCAAATTTAATAACGGTTTTATATTTTCTATCTGATTGAAATTTATTTTCAATACTTCCAGCTTCTTTAGGTTTTCCAGCGGTTTTATATCTTTTATTTTATTCCAGCGTAAATCAAGAATTTTTACATTTTTGTAATTTGCAATGCAGTTTATCTCTTCCAGTTCTTTATTTTTCAATTCTATTCTTTCAGCGTTAATACTGTACTTTCCTACTTCTGTACAGCTTTTTGAATTTTTAGAACTTGTCTGAATTTGTGCCATTTGTTCATTTGCATTCCTGTTTTCTTTCAACTCTTCGCTTTTACTGTTACTGCAAGCCATAAATACTATAAAAATTAGTATTCCCAGTATTTTTCTCATTTTGCCTCCTGTTATATTATTATTTTTAATTAACAAAAAATTTATTCTATATAAATATTTTTATATTTATTCATTTAATTTTAATTTATATAATAATACCTTATGTTTTAACTTTTGTCAACAAAAAAAATGATTTTTTTAAAAAATTTTACATTATTTTGAAAAAGTACTTGTAATTATAGTAAAAAAGTGATATTATTAATTTAGAAATAAATTTAAAGCTTCAGGGCAGGGCGAAATTCCCGACCGGTGGTAAAGTCCACGAGTTGTTTTTATTTTAAATAAAATGAAAACGACATGAACTGGTGTGATTCCAGTACCGATAGTTATAGTCTAGATGGTAGAAGTGAAATTGTTGGCTGTTTAAAATTATTTTTCAATTTTATTGTATTTTATATGCAATATTTTGAATAATTTTGATACATTCAGCATTAATTAAATTATATATCATCTACCTTTTAAATATCAAAAAAAGCCTTGAATCATAACGTTCTTGGCTTTTTTGTTTTATTAACAAATAATGCCTTTAAATTTTATTTTTTAATTTTAGCACGTCAAACCTCTTTGAAACCAGGCTCATAAGTTATGATTTTTGTTTTTAAAGAGAATTAAAAATACAGATAACGAGAGGATGATTTGAAAATGAGAACTTTTGAAGGAAAATTTGATGGAAAAGATGTAAGAATAGCCATTGTAGCTGGAAGATTTAACGAGTTTATTACTTCCAAATTAATTGGCGGAGCTTTGGATGTATTGAAGAGAAATGATGTTTCTGAAGAAAATATTGATATTGCCTGGGTTCCAGGAGCTTTTGAAATACCACTAATTGCAAAAAAATTAGCAAATACACAAAAATATGATGCAATAATTACTCTTGGAGCTGTTATAAAAGGTTCTACACCACACTTTGACTATGTCTGTGCAGAAGTTTCAAAAGGAGTTGCCCAAATTTCATTACAAAGTGAATTACCTGTAATTTTTGGAGTTTTAACTACAAACAACATTGAAGAAGCTATTGAAAGAGCTGGAACAAAAGCTGGAAATAAAGGGGCAGATGCCGCATTTTCTGCAATCGAAATGATTAATTTAATAAAAGAAATTGGATAAAAAATATTTTTATAAAGTTTTCAGAAAATATTTGTAAAAATGAAATCATAAATTTAATTGACAGCATTATGAATTAATAAAAGGAAACTAAAATGAATGAAAATATTGACGAAAAATATATGCGAATGGCAATTGAACTGGCAAAAAAAGGTGCTGGATCAGTAAATCCCAACCCAATGGTCGGAGCTGTTGTCGTTCAAGATGGAAAAGTTATTGGAACTGGCTATCACAAGTATTTTGGAGGACCTCACGCCGAAGTTTACGCTTTGGACGAAGCTTCCAAAAATTCTGAAGATTTATCAAATGCTACGATTTATGTTACATTGGAACCTTGCTCGCATTATGGAAAAACACCGCCTTGTGCAGAAAAAATTGTAAATTTAGGACTAAAAAGATGTGTTATCGGCTCATCTGATCCAAATCCAAAAGTGGCTGGAAAAGGTGTACAAATATTGAAAAATGCTGGAATTGAAGTTACTGAAAATGTTTTAAAAACCGAATGTGATGCAATAAATCAAGTGTTTTTCAAATATATTCTGACAAAATTGCCATATTTATTTTTAAAATGTGCGATTACTCTAGATGGAAAAATTGCTACAAAAACAGGCAATTCCAAATGGATTACGAACGAAGCTGCACGTGAAAAAGTACAATTTTACCGAAATAAATTTATGGGAATAATGGTTGGCATAAACACTGTTTTAGCTGACAATCCAAGCCTTACTGCAAGAATTGAAAACGGTGTAAATCCATACAGAATAATTATTGATCCGCATTTAAAAACTGAAAAAGATTATACTGTTATTAAGGAAAATATTGATGAAAAAACGATAATTATTACATCAGAAAAAAATAAAAATTCTGAAAAGCAGTTAGATTTTTCTGAAAATAGCAAGGTTAAATTTGTATTTTTAAATGGTACAAAATTCAGCTTTAAAGAAATTCTTGAAAAAATTGGAAAATTAGGAATTGACTCAATTTTGCTGGAAGGTGGTCAATCTCTTATTTCACAGGCATTTGAAGAAGATGTTATTGATGCTGGAGAAATTTTCATTGCTAATAAAATTTTAGGTGATACTGAAGGAAAATCTTTTATTGCTGGATTTGATAAAAAAAATATGAATGAAGCCATCGTTTTGAAAAACATAAAATACAATGTTTATGATGAAAATGTTGGAATGGAATTTTTACAAAAAAGTTATAGCTAGTAGATTGTCTATAAATACAACCTAAACTTTCTACTATCATTTAGAATAAAAAATTAAAAATCAGGAGAAAATTATGTTTACTGGTTTAGTTGAAGAAACTGGAAAAATTATTGATATTGCAAAAAAAGCTGCAAGTATCGAAATTACAATAAGGGGGAAAAAAGTCGCTGAAAAAGCACAGATTGGAGACAGTATCGCTGTAAATGGCGTGTGTCTGACTGTTACAAAACTAAATGGAAACGACTTTACTGCCGATGTGATGTTTGAAACTATTGAAAGAAGCGGCTTAAAACGTGCTAAGGCTGGAGACATTGTCAATCTTGAAAAGTCACTTACACTTATGACTTTTTTAGGCGGACACCTTGTAATGGGGGATGTCGACTGTGAGGCTAAAATTGTATCAATTACAGATAAGGGGATTGCAAAAGTGTACGAATTCCAGCTGGATAAAAATTATAAAAATAATATGAAATACATTGTTGAAAAAGGACGTGTAACGATTGATGGAGCGAGCCTTACAGTAATTGATGTAGACGATAACGCTGGAATTTTCTCGGTTTCACTTATTCCACATACAATTGAAAATATTACCGTTGGAATGAAAAAAACTGGGGATTTTGTAAATATTGAAACAGATTTGTTTGGAAAATATGTTGAAAAAATATTAAAGTTTGACAATTTTGAAAATACAGAAAATAAAGGCAAAAAATCCAATTTAACAATGGAATTTTTACAAAAACATGGATTTTAATTAAAAATATAAAACAATAAGAAAGAAGTGATATTAAATGTCAGAAAAAAAGATGAATTTTGACAGCATTGAAGCTGCAATTGAAGATTTAAAAAATGGTATTCCAGTAGTGGTTGTTGACGATGAGGACAGGGAAAATGAAGGGGATTTTGTAATTCCGGCTGATGCAGTAACTTATGAAACTTTAAATTTTATAATTAATGAGGCACGTGGGCTTATGTGTGTTCCAATGTCCAAAAAACGTGCAGAAGAGCTTGAACTAAACCCAATGGTTCAGCACAACACTGATTATTACGGAACTGCTTTTACAGTGTCAGTTGACTCGCTGGAAGGTACAACTACTGGGATTTCTGCAGGCGATAGATTAAAAACAATAAAAGACTTGGCAAATCCTTTAAAAACTGCAAAAGACTTTAGAAGACCAGGACATATATTCCCGCTAATTGCACGTGAAGGTGGCGTTCTTGAAAGAAAAGGACATACTGAGGCTGCTGTTGAATTATCTAAACTTGCTGGATTTTCTGATATAGGCGTAATTATGGAAATTTTAAGGGAAGATGGGGAAATGGCTCGTCGAAATGACTTATTTGAATTTTGCCAAAAACATAATTTAAAATTAATTACAATTGATGATTTGATTGTTTACATAAAAAAAAACGAAAAATTAGTTAAAAATGAAGCAGTTGTTGATATTCCAACACAATTTGGAAATTTTACTTTTGCAGGTTATAGTGATAAAATTGAACATAAAGAATATATTGCAGTTATGAAAGGGGAAATAAGAAATAAGGAGAATATTACTGTCAGACTTCACTCTGAATGCCTGACAGGTGATGTTTTTGGTTCAAGACGGTGCGATTGTCAAGAACAGCTTCATAGAGCCTTATATGAACTGGAAGAAAGTGGAGAAGGTCTTTTAATCTATCTACGTCAAGAAGGACGTGGAATTGGTATTTTGAACAAATTAAAGGCATACAAGCTTCAGGATGAAGGCTATGATACTGTTGAAGCAAATCATAAATTGGGATTTTCTGATGATTTAAGGGATTACGCTGTGGCAGCGCAAATTATAAAGGATCTTGGAATAAAATCTATTATCTTAAAAACTAATAATCCAAAGAAAATTGAAGGACTTGAAAAATACGGAGTTAAAGTTGCTGGACGTACAGAAATTGAAATTACTGCAAATGATGTGGATAAAAGTTATTTAAAGGTAAAGAAAGAAAAAATGGGACATTTATTGAAACAGAATTTATAGAAAATTGCTTCAATTAACTCAGGTATTATGGCTATTTTGCTAAAATATCTGAGTTTTATTTTAAGCTTTTTATAAAATTAACTCTATTTTAAAATAATTTTCATTATTTTAATTTAACTTTCAACAATTCTTCTTATTTATTTCTTAAATTTTTTCATAATTTCCTTCTATAAAATATTCTTCAAGTAATAAAAAATTATAGTGTTTTCTATAAGTTCTGAACAAAATCTAATTTTGAAAAAGCCAAATATTTCCTCATTCAAAATCTTTAAGTCATAAATATTTTTAGATACTTTTCATCAATTGTTAAACGATATTTTTTATATAATTATGCGGAATAAAAAAACATAATCCAAAAACTTTTGATTTTATCATCCAGTTCATTTAGATTATGTTTTAATGCTATTCTATATTTAAAATATATCTTTATCAGATAACTTTGCATCTTTTGTTTTAAACATTTCAAGCAGTTTTTCTACCGTCAGTTTTTTCTTTTCCTCGCCTTTTATGTCAAAAATTATCTCCCCTGCATGAAGCATAATAAGTCTATTTCCATAAGTTATGGCATCTTGCATATTATGTGTTATCATAAGACTTGTTATATTATTTTTTTCAATAATTTCCTTTGTTTTTTCCAAAATTATTTCTGAAGTTTGAGGGTCAAGCGCCGCTGTATGTTCGTCTAATAATAATATATCTGGACGGTTCAAAGTTGCCATTATTAACGACAAGCATTGTCTTTGACCACCAGATAGCAGTCCTACCTGTGTAAATAATTGATTTTCCAGCCCAAGTCCCAGACTTGCCAATTGCTTTTTATAAAATTCAATATTTTTTACATCCAATCCAAAAGTAAAATTAAAACGCTTTCCTTTATTTTTAGCCATTGACAAATTTTCCAGCACTGTCATTGATGGAGCTGTTCCCATTGTTGGGTTTTGATAAACTTGCGAAATCCATTTTGCTCTTTTATGCTGTTCTACATTTGTTATATCGTTTCCATTTAAAACAACATTTCCTCCATCTGGAATAATTTGTCCATTCAAAACGTTTAAAAGTGTAGACTTTCCAGCACCGTTACTTCCAATAATTGTTATAAAATCCCCGTCATTTATTGTAAAATTCAAGCCTTTAAATACTTGTTTTTCCGTTCCCAGTTCAGAGAAGAAAGTTTTATATAAATTTTTTAACTCTATCATTAATTTGCCTCTCCCTTCTCAATCAATTTTACTTTTTTCTTACCTTTTTTAGTTTTCTGAATCAATTCATTCCATAAGATTACTGTAAGAATTATCGCTGTTATAACTTTTACATCTGTTGGCTTGACTTCCAGTATCTTTATAACATTATCACTGAAATGAAGCCCTTCGTACATATTTCTTGTCCAGCTATTCGACATCAATGCTAGATTTATTATGAAATAATACATTAAAGAACCGATTGTAACAATGGAAATTTCATTTATTGCTTGTGATTTTTTCAATACTCCAAGTCCTAAAATAATTGCCGCAAGCCCAATAACAATTGTTCCTACTCCAGACTGCAAATCTGCAACTTTAATATTTTGCGCAAATAACGCGCCTGCTAATGCCACAACTCCATTTGCCAGCATTAATCCAAATATTTTCAATCTTTTTTCATTTACTCCAAGACTTACTACAAGCTGCTCATTATTCCCCAATGCTCTTAATGCAAATCCAAATTTTGATGTCAAGATATAGTCAACAATCATTTTTATAACAAATGCAATGAGTATTGTAAGCATAAGTTTTACATCTTTTGTATTCGCAACGTAAATTATCAATCCAATTACAAAAGCTATATAAACAATAAGACTTCTGATCATATATTTATTTTCTTTTATTTTATAATCGTAAAGACCTTTTAAAATAAGTAAAATAACAAACATAATTATAAAAGGTATAAAATTCTTTTCATAAGAAATTATTTCATAAATACTTCTTTCTGGCGAGATAAACACATTAGGCATTCCAACAATTCTGGAATTTATACTGTAAAGTCCCGTCATTACCAAAATTCCTGAAAGCAATCCATTAATTTTTAGATAAACATGCAATGCTCCTGTAATATATCCTGCAATCATTCCGCACACTACTGCCAAAATAAGACCCATAATCGGACTTGTTATTCCAAAAAAACCATTTTTAGAAAGTGCAAATGCCGCAAATACAAATCCTCCAAGTGGAAATGTTCCATCCACCGACATATCTGGAAAATCAAGTATTTTATAAGTCAAATACACTCCCATAACCATTATCGAATATATAAACCCTGTTTTAAAAGCCTCTGGAAGACTTTGTAAAAATACTAATAATTCATTCATTTAACTTTTTTCTCTCTTTCTTTTCTGTTCTGTTTTCTCTGATTTGTTATTTATTTCCCTACAAATTCAGCTCCATTAAACATAGGATTTTTTATATCCAGTCCTAATGCCTGTGCTGTCTTCTGGTTTACGTACAGTTTCATTTGCTTTGAAGTTTCAAAAGGAATTTGAGAAACTGGTTTTCCTTTAAGAATTTCGATTGCCATTTCTCCAGTACGTTTTCCTAATGCATAATAGTCCAGTCCCATTGTAAACAATGCTCCCAGTTCCACAGAAGAGTTTTCACTTGCAATTACAGGTTTTTTAGCTGCAATCGCTTCGGAAGCAACAAAGTTTGCCCCTGATACAACAAGGTTATCTGTTGGTAAATACAATGCATCAGTTACTCCCAATAAATTTTTAGTAGCCTGTGCCAGTTCACCAAAATTGCTTATTCCCTGCAACACAACTTCTATATTTTTTTCCTTGGCAATTTTCTGAATTTCCTGAACTTGAACGGCCGAATTTTGTTCTGATGGATTATAGAGAACTCCAACTTTTTTTACATCAGGCTTTATTTTCAAAAGTAAATCCAATTGTACTGCAATATTTTCTACTTTATCACTTGTTCCTGTTACATTTGGATTCAAAAGTTTTGCACTTGCTGGATCTGTAACAGCTGAAAATAGCACTGGAGTATCTGAAATATTATTTACCAATGCCTGTGCAGATGGTGTTGCAATCCCAAATACCAGGTCTTTTTTATCTGCCTTGTAATTTGAAGCTATCAAATTTGCATTTGTTACTTCCCCATTTGCATTTTTTTCATCAAAATCTGCATTTATCCCAGCTTCCTTGAATGCATCCTCAAATCCTTTTTTTGCCAAATTAAGTGATGGATGTTCCATGAACTGTGTTACACCAATTTTATAAACTTGTTTATTATCAGTTGACTGTGAACCTTTATTTCCACTGACAGTATTGCTGTTGTTGTTTCCACATGCCAATACCATTAATAAACTTATAACTACTAATAATATTTTTTTCATTTCTCTTCCTTTCCTAATTATCTCGCTAAATCTTTTTATCAAAATTTTATTGAACAATCTGTGCTTTGGCTTTTACATCTTCAGGCAACGAAATTCCAAGCGTCTTAAGAGTATTTCCATTTACCACAATTTCATTTAAAGGCATTGTCTTAAACTGTATTTCAGCTGGTTTTTTACCATTTTTCAAAATTTCAATTGCCATTTTACCAGCTTCTTTTCCAATTTCATAATAACTTACACCTTGTGTAATCAATGCTCCACCTTTAACGTGAGCTGCTTCCGCACCAAATACTATTTTTTTAGCTGCAGTTGCCTTATCTGTAATCAAACTCACAACTGAAGCCACAAGATTATCTGTCGGCAAATAAATAGCATCTGCCTCTCTCACTAAATTATCCACTGTTTGAGGTATCTCATTTGCCTGTACAACACTTTTTTCAACAATATTCAATCCTAATTCTTTTGCCGCCTTTTTCAAATCTTCCACTTGGATTTTTGAATTTTGTTCTGAAGAATTATAAATTACACCAACATTTTTTATATTTGGACCTATTTTTTTCAATAATTCAAGCTGCTGCTTTACATCCATTCTATCACTTACACCAGTTACATTATTCTTCAAAATCCCTGCAGACTGTGGATCTGTAATTGCCGCAAACACCACAGGTATATCATTTGTAGCTTGCGAAGCTGATTGAGCCGCATTTGTCGCAATCGCAAATATCAAATCTTCCTTTGAGCTGACAAAGTTGTTAGCAATCAGATTTGAATTAGTTGTTTCTCCATTTGCATTCTTTTCATCAAATTCAGCATTAACTCCCGCTTCCTTAAACGCAGCCTTAAACCCTTCTCTCGCACTATCAAGTGCTGGATGTGATACAATCTGCGTAATCCCAATTCTATACTTCTTAGAGCCTGTCCCAGCATTCCCGCTACTCTTACTCTCACTTCCAGAATTCCCGCAACTCAAAACCATAAGCATCAAAGCGCTTGCCAAAATCAACAATTTTTTCATAAATTTTTCCTCTCTTTCCTACTATCCTACAATTTTTTCACTATATTTGAACATTTAACAAAGAACTTTATCCTCGTTTTAATATTACCTCTTAACCACAGCAAAAACTGTTCCACTTGTAAAAATCAGATATTTCTTGTTAATATTCGTTAAAATGATATAGCGAATAATATTTCCTTCTGCAATAAAAATAATACCATTTTTTTTGCTTTAAATCAAATTATTATTTTCTTTTTTATTACTTTTTTGATTATTTTTTATTCCCTAAATCTTTTTTCCGCTCAACTAGCCCCTTAAAAATCATTCTTATTATTTGGAAACAAGGGGTTAAAACCCCTTGCATAATAAATTTATTATTGAATATATTAAAACTGTATTGTTGGCAAAATCATATTAAACTCACCATTTTCAATTTTATATTTATAAGTAGCCAAATTAGCCAGTTCCAAACTGTGGGTAACTATTATTATTGACTGATTTCTTTCTCTATTTATTTTCATAAACAGCTCATTTATAAGATTACTTGTTTCTGTATCCAAATTCCCAGTTGGCTCATCAGCCAGTATTATATCAGGGTCATTAATCATTGCCCTTGCTATTGCAACCCGCTGCTTTTCCCCTCCTGAAAGTTCCATTGGCTTATGTTTTACCCGCTTTGCAAGCCCTACAAGCGCCAGCAGTTCCTTCGCTTTTTTCTTTATTTCATTTTTATTCATACTTTTATTGATAAGTGCAGGCATCATAACATTTTCAAGCGCCGTAAACTCATTTAGCAAATAGTGGAATTGAAACACAAATCCTATTTTTTTATTTCTTATAACCGTTTTAGCCTTCTCATCCCTATAATGAATTTTTTCTCCACCAATGTAAATTTCTCCATCAGTTGGCTCATCCAAAAGTCCCAATATATTTAAAAGTGAAGTTTTTCCGCTTCCTGATTTACCTTGAATTGAAATAAAATCACCTTTATTAAAGGCTAAATTTATATTTTTCAGGATATGAATATTTTCAACTTTCGTCTTATAAATTTTATTGACATTTTTTAATTCTATTATTTTATTCATATTTTAAAGCCTCCACAGGTTTTAATTTTGCTGCTCTTGACGCTGGAAAAATAGTTGAAATAAATATTACTATGACTGTAACGACATATATTATAATTAATTCATTTGCTGAAATATAAAGCGGCAACTCTTCCAAATAA